>Ga0265292_1000200_pt1 | contig 106114 bp, 101 predicted proteins | sample Munlanlewell296A_FD_189080 | JGI IMG/M metagenome (GOLD analysis project Ga0265292, IMG submission 189080) | Leachate microbial communities from a municipal landfill in Southern Ontario, Canada - Leachate well 296A | ecosystem: Engineered > Solid waste > Landfill > Unclassified | place...
GACGACGATCAAATTCGTAGCGCGGGCGGTGATCCTGGTTACCCGATCCCCAGCGCGATCACGGACGGCTGCGCGCAGCGCGCGCACGATCTCGGCCCCGGTAGCGTCGCGCCAGTGCACACTTCGCGCGACGGTCTGCCCGCCCTCGCGCGCCAGATCGATTGCCCCGTCGCTGCCCCGATCGAAGTCACAGCCCTGGTCCAGCAACCAATCCACGGCGCCTGGTCCCGCCGTGCACAGGTCCACGACCGTCGGCTCGTCGCACAGGCCCGCGCCAGCCGCGAGCGTGTCCTGGACGTGCAGCGCGACCGAGTCTTCCGGGGCGACCGCCGCGGCCAATCCGCCCTGAGCCAGCGGGGACGATCCCGCGCCGGCCTCACCCTTGTCCACGACGACAATCCGCGCGTCCGCAGGGGCGCTCAACGCCGCCGACAAGCCTGCGATCCCGCCGCCGACGATCACCAAGTCGTACATGCAGCCCAGCCTAGCAGCGGGCGCGAACCCACGATCGTGCGTATGTGCCGACCAGATCTCCCCGAGGGCGCTACACGCGCCAGTGGGCGCGCAGCCATGTGCGGCGGCCACAACCCGGACACTTCATCAGCGAGTGGTACTTGCGCGGCAGAGTGATCGACAGCGGCATCATCAGGCGAGGCAGCTCTCGCAGCCGCACCGGCGACTCGCGCTTGCAAGACGAGCACTCCAGCGCGAGCGATCCAAACGGACCCGAGGGAACGCCCGACACGCTGAACAGCGCGCGCTTGCCCAGCGGATCCGGCCGGCGCGCGCTTCTTAAATGCTCGGCCAGTTGGCGGTCGATCATGTCGCGGTCCCAGTCGGATGTGTCTTTGTTGCTCACGCGATCAGACTCCTGGCGATCGTGCGGTACGCGTCGGCCCCAGGGTGTGAAGACGCGTAGCGCAGGATTGACTTGCCGGCGCGCGGCGCTTCCGCGAACCGGATCGACTTTCGGACCGGGTCGAACACCGGCAACGAATAGCGCCGGCCGACATCCTCGAGGATCTCCCGCGAGTGCTGCGTTCGGGGATCAAACATCGTCGGCAAGATCCCTCGGACCCGCAAGTCGCGGTTGGTGAGTCGCTGAACATCGCTGATCGTCTCGAGCAGTTGGCCGACTCCGCGATGCGACAGGGCCTCGCACTGCAAGGGGATGACGACCTCATGCGCAGCGGTCAGCGCGTTGATCGTCAGCACGCCCAGCGACGGTGGGCAGTCCAGCAAGATGAAGTTGTAGTGCATGTCGATTTCGTCCAGCGCCATGCGCAAGGCGTACTCGCGGCCCGTGCGGGTCAGCAGATACGCCTCGGCTCCCGCGAGGTCGATGTTGGACGGAACAACATCACACTCGGTCAACTGGTGAATCGTCTTGCCGACGGGTACTCGCCCGACAAAGACATCGTGGATCGTGTTCTCTAGGGCATCGGGATCCAAGCCGAGCGAGTAGGACAGCGATGCCTGCGGATCGAGGTCCACGAGCAGTACGCGCGCGCCCGTTTCGGCGATGGCCGCACCGAGCGCGACGCAGGAGGTCGTCTTGGCGACGCCGCCCTTTTGATTTGCGATGGCGATCGTGCGCGCCACGCGGCCCCTCCCCTTCGGCGATGAATGCGTAGATCCTCCCGCACGAAGCGGCCTCTCCGCAAGCGGTTCTTTTCCGGCCGTCACCTGGGAGGCGACGATCCGTCCCCTTTCCGGGCGCCGGAAAGGCCGGGAAGCGCCGGGGATCAGGACCCCAGACGCGCCAGGCGCGCGCCCGCAGATTGCAGGGTTTCGAGCTTCTTGCTGAAGCTGAACCTAAGTTTGCTGCGACCCAGCGCCGGGTCGGAAGTAAAGCTCGACCCGGGTACGCACGCTACTCCGACCTCGGTCGTTAGATAGCGCGCCGCGGCAACGTCGTCGTCGAACCCCAGGCCCGAGCAGTCGGTCATGATGTAGTAGGCGCCGTAGGGCTTAAAGGTCTTGAATCCGGCTGCGTCCAAGATGCCGAGCATCAAGTCGCGGCGCTCGCGGTACTCGGCGCGCATCCGCACGTAGTACTCGTCGGGCAACGACAAGGCGACGGCTCCCGCTTCCTGCAGCGGCGCCGCAGCGCCCACCGTCAGGAAGTCGTGGACCTTGCGGATCGCGCCGGTCAGCTCCGGCGAGGCGATCGTCCACCCGACACGCCACCCGGTGACCGCGTACGTCTTGGACAAGGCGTTGACCAAGACGGTGCGATCCTCCATCCCCGGGATCGTAATGAGCGGGACGTGCTCGACGTCTTCATAGGTGATGAACTCGTAGATCTCATCGGTGAACGCGGTCACTCCCCACTTCTGGCACAGCGACGCGATGCACCGCAGTTCCGCGCGCGTGAACACTTTTCCCGTGGGGTTGTTCGGCGTGTTGACGATGATGGCGCGCGTGCGCTCGTTGAACGCCGCAGCGAGTTCTTCTTCGTCGAAGGTCCAGTCGGGTTCGCGCAGCGACACCAGCCGCGGCGTCGCTCCGCACAAGATCGCGTCCGGGCCGTAGTTCTCGTAGTACGGCTCGAACAAGATGACCTCGTCGCCGGGGTCGACGACGGCGAGCGCGGCGGCGATCATCGCTTCCGTCGAACCGCACGTCACGCAGATCTGAGACTCGGGATCGACGTTCATTCCGTAGGTGGACGCGAACTTGGCCGCGATCGCATCGCGGAAGGGCTTCGCGCCCCAAGTAATCGCGTACTGATTGACGTCGGCGTGAATCGCGCGCGCGGCCGCCTCCTTCACCTCGGCCGGTGCGGCGAAATCCGGAAACCCTTGCGCGAGGTTGATGGCCCCGTGATCCAAAGCCAGACGCGTCATCTCGCGGATGACCGACTCGGTCAACCTGCTTGCCGTTCGAGAGAACGCACTACGCATGCACGGGCTCCTCGCCGGGAGTGAACGCGCGCGGGAACAGCGCGCGCAGTTGCGCCAGGACTTCATCGGTCGTCGTGAACTGGATCGCATGAATCCCGACTGCCGCCGCACCGTGCACGTTGTCGGGGATGTCGTCTACGAACGCCGCGCGGTGCGGTTCGATCGCCAGTCGCGCGCACGTCAGCCGGTAGATCTCCGGATCCGGCTTGCGCATCCCCTCGGCGCTGGAATCCACCACCAAGTCGAAAATGTGCGCGTTCACCATCTCGCGCCAGTCGGTCCACTCCTTGACGTTGTTCGTCAGGATGGCCGTCTTGTAGTAGCGGCCGATCGCTGCGGCAGCCGTAAGCATCTGGTCGTTCGCGCGTATCCCGCCGAACAACCGGCGCCGAATCACCGCCGGTTCCTCGGGAAGCTCGATGTCCACACCCGTGTGTTCGCGGAGCTTGTTCATCATCCGGCGGTAGAACTCCCCTTCGGAGATCTGGCCCTTCTCGAGCAAGGCGAAGTCCGGCTCGCCGTCGTCGGGTCGGTGGATGAACGCGGCGAGCAAGCTGCCTTCCGGCAGGGACAGGGCGTCCTCGAACTGCTCGAACGACAGCCGGATCGGGGTGGTCAAGACCCCTCCGAAGTCGAAGATGGCGGCTTCCATTTCGGTCATCATTTGAAGGCCGAGTCTACCCCCGCATTCGTCGCGCAGGATCGCAGGCATCGGGCGGCGAATCCTTCCAGGACGATCCACGCCCGGAATACGGACCGAGGGGCTCCCCTGAAACGATCGATCGGAGTGCTGTTCGTCGCTGCGCTGTGCTTAGGAGCAGCGGCGCGCGCCGACGTGCCCGAGGACTCCGTCCCGCCGGCTTCCTCGTTCGATTCCGGGCCGGCAACGACCACCGAACCGTTGCCCACAGGCCTGGTCACCGGAACTGCGACCGATGACGCTTCCGGGATCGACTCCGTCACGATCACGTTCATCTCGCTCGCACCGGGTCGAGTCCGAACCGCCGAGGCCGATCTGTCGTGCGACGCCGACCATCGGCTGTGCGCCTTCAGCACCCCGGCGCCGAACGTCCCCGGCGCCTACGAGGTGTCGGCCGAAGCCACCGACCGCGCACACAACGTCGAGTCGTCCGGCCCCTCGATGACGGTGCTCGTGCTGTAGGCGTGCCTTCAGTCGGACCGGCAGGCGCCGCCGAGTTCGTAGGTGCCGTATCCGGCGTGATCACTGACCGTCGAAGCGCGGACCGCCGTGTCGCCCTCCTGATGGACCGCGCGATCGAAAGACACAGCACCGACCCCTTCGATTTCCGTGCCTGCAACCGGATTCCCAAGAAGCCTGAGAGGAACGCGAACGGTGATCTCACTTGCCGCGACGTTGACCGCGCCAACCAGAGCCCGACGCGGATGCGCCGTCTCCGCCTCAGCCTCCAATCCCAAGACCGTCAAGAACCCACCATTTCCAATATCCCAAGAGAACGCCCACCCTCCGCCCGAGCGACGAGCGACGACACGCGAATACTCACCCGCGATTTCCCAAGAGACCGCGTATTCGGCGTCAAAAGCCTTGGTGGCTCCGGCGAGATCGCCCAACCTGATCCGGACTTCAAGGTTTGAAGCCGATGAGGACATAGCGAGGCCCGTGATGTCGATCGCGTCTTGCGACGGCAAGACGACCGCGGTCTCGGGCGTCAAAGGTGAAGCATCCCCCGCAGGATCGACGAACACTTCGCACGGCGTCGACGCGCGCGCGCCGATGGGGACCATTCCCGCACAAAGAATCAGGACAACCAGAAGCCTTTTCACGGCGACTCCCCCGCTCGGCCGACTCTCGTGTGTCCAGTAAAGTCCGACGGTCAAAAGGATGTCAACAAGAGCCGGGCGCGCGCGATGCCGGCGAAGGTGCCGGTTTCAAACGCCGCCGAGAATCGACTCCGGAGACTGCGCGAACGGATTGACGACTCGAACGTCGCCGAGTTTCTGTCCGTCCTGAAGATCCTCGGTAAGCAAGTACTCGCACTCCGCAACCTGGGCCGCACCAACGATGAGCGCGTCCCAGAAGGATAGGCGGAACCTCTTCTCGACATCCCAAGCCGCCTGGAGAACCTGCGCGTCCATCGGAACCGGGTGCCAGGCCAGAAGGGCACGCACATCGCGGCGAGCGAAGTCCGCCGACAGCCCGGGGGACAACTTCCGCGTCGCGGTGACGTAGAACTCAGTGAGGACCTGAAAGCTCACCCGGCCGGACCGCGAGCGCCACAGGAGATTCATCCATTCCGAGGCCTTCGGCTGCTTCACGGACTCGGACGAGTCGCGCGCATACACCAGGACGTTGGAGTCAACGAAGATCGACACGATCGTGGATCTCCTCGCGGGATGGATAGGCACCTGCACCCTTCATGGGCCGGGGTCGCCCGGAGAGGTATCTCTCCATGGAGTCTTCGTACTCCCGTTCATCCACCATCCGCTCGCGAAGGAGTTCGCCCACTAAGCGGGACACGCTCGTGTCGCGCCGTGCAGCCTCAAGTCGCACCCACGCGGCCGTCGCCTCATCCATGGTGATCGTCACGTTACGCACGCCACGATTCTAGTGCTCCACGAAGTTCGTGTCGATGGTCTAGATCCCACACGCGGCGTGAATCCTTTCACGCTCCGGGCTTCCGGTCATCCACCGCAGTCCGCATCGGCACGTTCGCGACGAACAGCCGCAGCGCAGAGGGCCTCCGTCAGTGCGGCGTCGGGCGCAGGGCGATGCCGGTGGCGGTGCGCGCGCCGGTTGTGGCGCGCGTCAGCGCGCGCACGACGGGCGGATCTCCGGGAGCCGGCGGAAAGACCGCAAGATCTTCGGTTGTGATTGCGAGAACATCCGAGTCCTGGCTCATCGAAGGCTTGCCGTCGCGCCAGATGCGCGCGCCGCCGACATCCTGGCCCGAAACGCGCGCGCTGCTCGTCGCAATCGCAAGATCGGAACCAAACGAAACCGCGAGCCACTCGCTGGGTTCGTTGCGCACGCCCCAACCCCGCTCGCGGAAACCACTCGCCTCAACGGTTGTCTCCCAACCACCCGCGCGCAACTTCCCCGTCATCGCGCCGGGCTGCTCGAAGCGCCCGGCGGACGCGACCGAGACGAATCCGTCGTCGCTCACATCGCTTCGCCGTCCGGCCCACCCCGCAACGGCGGCGGTCGTCTGGAAGACCAAATCCAAATCGAGTTGCACCGCCGCGCCGCCGCGCTCGCCCACCGCGGATCCCGTCGGCAGCACCAGCGCAAGATCCTTGCACTTGATCTGCCAGCGCTTCATGGGCTCGTCTTGGTACATCTGCAAGCGGCCTACCACGGTTCCGCCGACGCCTGTGAGGCGCGCGCGCGACGCCGACGCCGCAACGTTGCCGCCCGGAAGAAAGACCACGACCGAACCCTGCGCGCGCCCGTCGACGGGGTGGAACTCCGCCTCAATGATGCCGCCGTAGGCGCCCCCGGCATCGGCAAACGCGAACGAGAGCCACTCGCTCCAACCGGACTCGGTGGGGTTTTCGTGGCGTTCGTCATCGCGAGGAACCAGATCCCGCGGGGTGAAAGCATCGGTCATTGCTGGGATCCTCCGGCGCGCGCGCGCAAGGCCTCAACGACATCCTCGCCGCAGGTGTTGGTTCCAATCGGCGCGCCGTGATCGTTGCCGTGGTAATCGCTCGACGCAGTCTTGATGAGTCCGAGTTCGTCCGCGAGGCGACCGAACTGTTCGCGCGCCGCAAGGTTGTGGTCTGGGTGATCCACTTCGATCCCGCCGAGGCCGAGGCCGACCAACTCGCGGATGAGGTCCTCGGACCCGCCGATCTCGCGATCAATCCAGATCGGATGCGCAATCACAGCGACGCCACCGGCGCCAAAGATGAACTCCACCGTTTCCTGCGGCGACAGCACGCGTTTTTCGACGTACGCGCGCCCACCGTCGCCGATCCATTCTTTCGTGAACGCCTCGGGCGTGCGCGAAACCACTCCCGCCTCCACCATCGCCTGCGCGACGTGCGGCCGGCCGATGCTCTCGCCGCGCGCGATCTCGCGCACGCGCGCCATGGTCACATCGACCCCGAACTCCCGCAGTTTCTCCACCATCTTCTCGGCGCGCACGACGCGGTCGTCGCGGATCCAGCGCAGTTCCTCGATCCAGCGCGCGTTCTGCTCGTCGGCGTAGTACGCGAGCATGTGCACCGGCGCGCCCTTGTAACGCGAGGAGACCTCGCACCCGGGGACGACGTCCAGACCGATGCGTTCACCCTCGGCGCGCGCCTCGGCGATCCCGGCGGTCGAGTCGTGATCCGACAACGCGATCCCGTCCAAGCCCGCGGCGCGCGCGCGCCGCGCGACCTCGGCCGGATCGAACGCCCCGTCGCTTACGTTCGAATGCGTGTGCAGGTCGTATCGCTTCATGCGAACGCGTTCTCGCCGGTTAGGTGCCGGCCGATGATGAGTTTCTGGATCTGCGAGGTCCCTTCGTACAGCGTCGTGACGCGCGCGTCGCGCAGGTAGCGCCCAACCGGATACTCGTCGATGTAGCCGTACCCGCCGTGCACTTGAATCGCGAGGTTCGCACACTTCACCGCGGCTTCGCTCGCGTAGAGCTTCGCGATGGATGCCTCGATCGAGTTGCGCACACCCTTGTCCTTCAGCGCCGCCGCGCGCCACACCAGGAACCGCGCCGCCTCGATCTCGACGTACATGTCCGAGAGCATTTCTTGCACCAACTGGAACCCGGCGATCGTCTTGCCGAACTGCGTGCGCTCTTTGGCGTAGGCGAGCGAGGCGTCCAGGCAAGCCTGCGCAAGACCGACGCAACTCGCGCCCATGCCCACGCGCCCGTTGTCCAGCGCCGACATCGCAACCTTCATGCCGTCGCCGATCTTGCCGAGCATCGCGCTGTCCGGAACACGCACACCGTCGAAGACCAACTCCGCCGTGGAGGACGCACGCAATCCGAGCTTTCCGTGGATCTCGATCGCGCTGAAGCCCGGCGCGGAGGTCGGCATGAGGAACGCCGCGATCCCCTTCGAGCCGAGTTCCGGATCCGTCTGCGCCATGACCAAGGCGACACCGGCCACCGTGCCGAGCGTGATGAACATCTTGGTGCCGTCGATCACCCATTCGTCGCCGTCGCGGCGCGCGCGCGTCTTCAGGCTCGCCGGGTCCGATCCCGATCCCGCCTCGGTCAGAGCGAAACAACCGAGCATGTCGCCCGAGGCAAGCTTCGGCAGATACTCGCGCTTTTGCTCCTCGGTCCCCCACTTCAGGATCGACAAGCCCACCAGCGAGCAGTTGACGCTGACGATGCTTCGCACGCTGGAGTCCGCGCGCGCGATCTCCTCGACGATCAATGCGTAGCTGATCGCGTCCACGCCCATCCCGCCGTACTCCTCGGGAATCGGCGCGCCGAGGAACCCCAGCGGCTTCATCTTCTCGACGATCGGCCACGGGAACTGCTCGTTGCGGTCGTACTCGGTCGCGTGCGGCGCGATCTCGCGCTCGGCGAACTCGCGCACCATGCTCCGGATCATCTCTTGCTCAGGTGTCAGGTCAAAGTCCATGGTCGTGCTCCCCTAGCGTTCAGGAAAACCAGGCTACTCGGACGCGAGGTTCACTCGCGAAGCGCGGCCAGGATCGCGTCGTGAACCGCGCCGTTGGAGGAAACGCACGGGCCCGAGGTCGTGCGGTCCTCGCCGTCGAGGTCACTCCAGCGCCCGCCCGCCTCCTCGACGATGATCTTGGGCGCCGCGACATCCCAGGGCGCCAGCGGAGCGAACTCCACCATGGCGTCCATCGAGCCTTGCGCGACCAAGACGTGACCCCAGAAATCGCCGAACCCCCTCTGGCGGCGCGCGCGCGCCGTGAGGTCCAGCAGTTGCTGATCGCGCGCGCGCCCCGCGTACCCCAGGCCCCCGGTGCACAGGTCGGCCTCATCGAACGAGGCCGTCTTGGTGACCCGGATGTGCTCGCCGTCGCGGAAGGCGCCCTTGCCGCGCACCGCCCACCACCGCGTACCCAGGGCCGGCGCATTGACCACGCCGAGCACCACGCGGCCCTTGTCCTCCAGGGCGACCAGGGTGGCGAATACCGGGATTCCGCGGCTGAAGTTCTTTGTGCCGTCGATCGGGTCCAGGATCCAGCGCCGGGCCGCGTTCCCGGACTCCCCTTGCTCCTCGCCCAGGATCCCGTCCGCCGGGAACTCCGCAGCGATCGATCGGCGCAAAGCCGCCTCCACCTCGCGATCGGCCGCCGTCACCGGCGTGCCGTCCGCCTTGGCCTGCGAAGGCACCCCAATGCGGAAGTGCGACAAAGCCGCGCGCCCGGCGGCGTCCATCCACCGCTGGACGGCCGCCAGTTCCCGCTCGTAGGCCATCGCCGCAGGATCCTACCGGGATCGCGCCGCCCGGACCGCCGAACCCCAAGCGAGCGCAGATGGTAGCCTCGCCGCGTGACCAAACAACCTTCCTGCGCCGTCGGCGCCATCGTTTTGGAGAAAGGCCGCCTGCTCCTGGTCCGCCGCGACAAGGAGCCCGGCCGCGGCACCTGGACCCTTCCCGGCGGTCACGTCGAGTGGGGCGAGAGCCTGCGCGAAGCCGTCGCGCGCGAGGTGCACGAGGAAACCGGCATCGACATCGCCGTCGAAAGCGTCGCCGGAATCGCCGAACGCATCATCCCCAACGACGACGGTGCCGTCATCTACCACTTCATCATCGTCAACTACTGGGCCGGCGCCCCCGACCTCCCCGCCGCGCGCGCCGGCAGCGATGCAAGCGACGTTCGCTGGGTCCCGGTCGATGAACTGGCCACCATGAACCTGTCGGCCGGCCTGTACGAATTCCTGCAAGACCGAGGCGCCCTAGAAGGCCGCCGCCCGCGCGCGTAGCGCCACATTCAAACGCCATCCACCCGACCCCGTCGGTTGGCGTTGCTACGCAGGCAACTCCAATGCGCGCGTTGAACCTGGAGACTGCGTGGCGCGCGCCGAACCTCGAGAAGGACTGGCGCGGCAAACTGTTTCCCCCATGCGCCCGTATCATGGCCCACATGAAACGCGGTCGGGCCGACACCTCAACTACTTCGGGAAGTCCGGCGCGTGATGAACGCGATGAGCGCCAGACCATCCAACGCACGGCCTTGCGCGACATGTACGCGGCGCGTGCCATCACTCCCGCCGACGACGGCTTCGGGTGTCCATCCCTGAAACGATGCGCCGGCAGCGTTGCGCTGCCGTTGAACACGGGCAACTGGGCTTTCGTTGGCTGCGACTACGGACTTGCCCGGGTCGGCGGCATGCCCGCGAAGGTTCTCTTCATCGCGATGGACCGCGGGGGTCGCAGGAAGAAGGCTGAGACCTTTACCGACACGCAGAGGTCGTTCAGAAGCTCTATCGAGACCCCCAAGAACCCGCACATGGGCGGCGTCTCGCTAATCGTCAGAGAGTTGGTGGACGAGAAGGACCTGAGCGCGATTTCAGGTCAGTGCGCTTTGACCAACGCGGTTAAGTGCGCCCAACAGACCGGCAGCATGAGTACGGACGCGTCTCGACTGATGGTCCGTGAATGCGTAAGCCATCTTCGAGCCGAGATCGCGGTTCTGGCCCCGGACATCATCGTCACGCAAGGGTCGCATCCAGCGAGCACCGTACTGGGACTATATGAATCTACTTCACGAGTGCTTGACTCATCGGCTTCTGTTAATGGTGTGATGGACTTGTGGACGGTACCGGGAGGTCCGGTGGTTCTTAGAACACCGCACCCGGCTCGCCAGAAGGGGGTTCAGTGGTCAAGGGGCCTTCTTCCCCAAGACTGGCGCGACGCGATTTCCGCCGTTCGCGGTGCGTTCGTCGCCAAGCAAGGCTCTCTGCGCGACGGCTTAGCCTAATCAGCGCTCCCAGAGGACCGAGAACTTCGTTCTCACTTCCCACGGGGCCCATATACGGCACCCTTGCCCTGCGTCACGTGACGCGTTACACTCTGCTCCGTGATCAAGTCGTTCGGCGACAAGCGCACCGCAGACCTCTACGTGACAGGGAAGTCCAAGCGTTTCCCACCCGACATCGCGAGACGTGCCGTAAGGAAGCTGGAATACATCGACCTCGCCGCGCGCCTTGAGGATCTGAAATCCCCGCCGGGCAACAGACTTCACGAGTTGGGGAAGGACCGAAAAGGGCAGCACTCCATCGCCGTCAACGATCAGTGGCGTATCTGTTTCCGCTTCGCCGACGGAGACGCCTATGAAGTCGAAGTCTGCGACTACCACTAGAGACGAGGTGAACCACATGGGCATTCCGAACACGGGCCGGAGGAAGATCCGGCCGACCCACCCCGGGGAGATGCTCCGCGAGGACTTCCTCCCCGACTACGGCCTCACCGTCGCCAGCCTGGCCGAGGCACTCGGCGTCTCGCGCCAGACCATCAACGAGTTGCTCCGGGAACGTCGCGCCGTCAGCCCCGAGATGGCGCTTCGGCTCTCGCGTCTCTTCGGCAACTCGGCGGAGTTCTGGCTCAACGCTCAGCGCGCGTTGGACCTCTGGGACGCCGCCCGGGCGATCGAATCGGAAGTCAAGCGCATCAAACCGCTGCGGGTGGCCTAGTGTTCTTCGATACAACTCGCCGTTGTTTCTGCGCGCAGCCCGCGTCGCAGCAAGGCTGTCCCGTGCAGCGCGAGGCGACCTCGATCCCTCGGCGCTGCGGCAAACGCAATCCTTGCTTTCGCGGCCACGGTAGAGCCAATCACACTTGAAGCGGCGTCCGTGCGAAACCCGACCCTCTTCTGGGCTCTTCTCCGTCATGCGGGAAAGAGCCAGACGGCTCATCGGCCGAATTGGAACCGCGCGCTCCGCGATCGGCGCGAATCGGACACCGGCTCTGGATGCTAAATCCTACTTGGAGTAGGATAACGCCCGTGGCGACCGAGAAGGTGTCCCTGACGCTCGACCGAGAGGTCCTCAAGGAGGCGCGCGCGCGCGTCGGGATCCGTGGTCTGTCGTCGTACGTGGACGCCGCGTTGCGGCTCACGCTCCAGCAGGACCGCTTGCGCGGACTGCTGTCGGAGCTGGACGCCACGCATGGTCCCGTCTCGAATCGCACCCGGAGCGAGGTTCGCCGCGAGTGGCCCGTCGAGGCGCGCGCAAGCAAACGCCGGCCCCTTCGCGGCTGATCCTGGACTCGGGCGCGGTGATCGCGCTCGCACGGGGAGACCAGCGCGCGCGCGGTTTCATCGAGCGCGCGATCGAGACGGGGTGCGAAGTGCTGGTTCCTTCGGTGGCCGTCGCGGAAACGGTTCGCGGGCGAGGACCGCGAGATGCTCCGGTGAATCGCATCCTCGCCGCGATCGACTCTGTCCTTGTCGCCGACGAAGCCGCCGCGCGCACCGCCGGCGACTTGCTGGGTGCTACAGGAACCGATGAGACGATCGATGCTCTGGTTGTCGCGGGCGCGATCCTGGCCGGAGGCGGCAGAATCCTGACAAGCGATCCGGCCAACATCAAGAAACTGGCGCGCGCCACGCCCGAAATCACCGTTCACCGAGTTTGATCGATCGTCGTCCGACGCGCCGCCGCGTCCTGTGTAGGAGAACGTCGGGGGTTGTGTATAACCCCCGACGTTTTGTATCATCGGACTCGTCATGGCAGAGCGCCGTGGGAACCAAGTCCTCCAGGTCGTCCGGCGACTGGGAATCGTGCGCGCCGCAGATCTGGAGGCGCACGGAATCCCCCGGGGCCAGCTCTACCGGCTCGCACGAAAGGGACTAGTCGAGCGGCAAGCTCGAGGAATCTATGTCGCCGCCAAGCACTCCTTCACGGCCGAGCACACGCTCGCCCAAGTTGCCAAGCAAGTCCCGAACGGCGTCTTCTGCCTGCTGACAGCACTGCGCTTTCACGAACTTACGACGCAGGCGCCGGCCGAGGTGTGGATAGCACTGCCCGAGAAGGCACGCAGGCCAAAACTCGATTACCCGCGCCTGCGAGTTGCGCGCTTCTCGGGACCGGCCCTCACCGAAGGCATAGAAGCCCACCGGCTGGACGGCGTCGAGATCCGCGTCTACTCGGCCGCCAAGACGGTCGCCGACTGCTTCAAGTACCGCAACAAGGTTGGCGTTGATGTCGCGGTTGAGGCGCTGCGCGATTTCAGTCGCCACCATCGGGGCGGCGCGACCGACCTGGCCCGATACGCGCGCATCTGCCGCGTCTCGCGCGTGATGCAACCCTACCTGGACGCTCTCGCATGATGGCCGGCAAGAGCAATCTTCCCGCCTCCGTCGCCGCACGATTGCTCAATCGAGCGAAGCAAACCGGTGACGTCTACCAGACCCTGCTGACAAGCTTCTGCTTCGAGCGGTTTCTCTACCGCCTCGGCAAGTCCGAGGTCCGTGACCGCTTCGTGCTCAAAGGCGCCATGCTCCTTCGCCTATGGTCGGATCAGCCCTACCGCGCCACGCGTGATCTTGACCTGTTGCGCAGGGGCGACGGTGCGCCCGACGCCATACGCAACGACATTCAGGCGATCTGCGCAGTGCCCGTGGAACCGGACGCCATCACCTTCGACACCGGCGCGATCCGGATCGAGGCGATCCGCGCGGAAGACGAGTACGCGGGGACAAGAGTGACGCTGCCTGCGCGTTGCGGCACCGCGCGGCTGGGCTTGCAGATCGACATTGGACTGGGTGACTCTGTTTGGCCCGCTGCGGAGCCGTGCGCCTATCCTTCGATACTCGACTTCCCGGCACCGCTCGTACTGGCATATCCGCGCGAGGCGGTCGTGGCGGAGAAGCTCGAAGCTATGGTCGTTCTCGGAGACCGCAACAGCCGAATCAAGGACTTCTTCGATCTGCACCACCTCGCGAGCCGGTTCGAGTTCGACCGAGCAACGCTGGCGGAGTCGATCAGGCGAACTTTCGAAAGACGGCACACGCCGATTCCGGCGGATCCGCCAATCGGACTCACGGACGACTACTGGGAAAACCCGTCGCGCCCCGCCCAGGTGCGCGCGTTCGCGCGCCGCGCAGGACTCACGCTTACGGGCGAACCGGGGGCAGAGTTCGCGAGAACGCTCGGCATCTTCCTCTTGCCGGTGCTAGAAGACCTGCACGGTGCCACCCGGCGCGACGGGACCTGGCCGCCGGGTGGACCGTGGACGCCAACCCCCTTGTAAACGCCGACCGTCCCATATAGGTTGGTTTGCGGTGATTTCTGGGGCCGGGTGCCCTTTATCGCCTTGACTTGGCAGAGCCGGAGATAAGGAGCCCCTTGATGGCGCGGACTCGGCCACCACTTCGTTCACCGCAACGGGGAAGGGTCCGCATCGGCGTCGCAGTCACCGCGCTTGCGCTTGCCGTAGGACCGGCGCGCGCGGCGATCCCGGAGGCCGTCCCCGATCTCCCGGTTCTCGGTCCTCAAACGCCGGTCGGCTCCATCGTCACCGCCCCTGCGGACTCCGCGGCGCCGACGCTCAAGACGATCGACGGGGACATCTCCGACTGGACGGGCGACATCACGCGCCTCGGCGGCACATCCATCTATTCGCGCGGAGAGTTCGTCTACCAAGACTTCCTGATGGACGCGTGGGGAGCCGACGACGGCGCCGACGCGCAGCGCCTCCAAACACTCAAGCCTGCGGCCGAGACCGAGCCGCGCACGTATCGAGTGGACGCGCTGATCCAAGCGGCCGGGGATCAGTTCGGGGCTCCGGCGCCGTTCGGCGCGCAGGTCCACTACGGCGACGCGGTCCCTCCGCCGGAACTTCGAAACCAGGCCGACATCGAGGAGGTTCGCGTCGCAGCCGACCCGGAACGTTTGCTCTTTCTGGCGCGCACGAGCGGAATGACGCAGAGCCCCGCCACGGCCGCGCTGATCCTTCTCGACACAGAGCCGGGCGGCTCCTACGCGGCGCCGGGCCTAGCGTCGACCAAAGCGGAATGGGCTTTCCTGGTTGCCGGGGACAAGGTGTTGAGCGCGGCCTACCGGGGAGCCGCCGCAACCTTCGATTGCGCATTCCCCTGCCTGCCGTCCGGGTTCGAAGTCGCGACAAACCCCGGCCAGGCGGGCGCCGACAACGAGTACGACAACGCGATCGAGGTTTCCATCTCGCGGGCCGCGCTTGCGCAGGACTCCGCGTTGCCGACCTCGATCGGCGTCGGCGTCGCAACCGGGGTCGTGGATTCCACGACCGAGCCGACCGGCCTCGCGCGCGTGGCGACCGGGGATGGGAAGTCGGATCTTCTCAATGTGGCGTTCCGCAACGAGCCCGCGCGCGTCCGAATGGATCAGGAGCAAGCGCTCGCGTTGCACGACGGGACCATCGATCGCTTCATGGCGACGGTTGACCTCGGCAAGCTCGCGGGCGGCTGCACCCAGACCTTCCGTCCCCGACCCGGTTACTACGAACGGATCTATCTTTCTCACTCCGCGGTTAACCGCGAGGCGGAGACCGACGGGTCCTTCCAGGGCGCCTTCCAACCCTACGGGCTGTACGTGCCGATGAGCTATCGGCCCGGCACGCCCAATCCTGCCACCTACTGGCTGCACTTCAACGGTGGACGGGGAAACGATGCGGCCGCCTGGGTTCCCGGGATCATTCGCCAGCTCGGCGAGGATCGCGGCAACATCGTGATCTCCCCGAACGGACGCGGCACCGGGAGCGCCTTCGTGGGCCGGGCCCACGAAGACTTCCTCGAGGTTTGGGACGACGCAATGGCTTGGGTCAACATCGACCCCGATCGCGTGTTCCTGTCGGGCTACTCCATGGGCGGCTTCGGCGCGTACCTGATCGGCCTGCTCTACCCGGACCGGTTCGCGGCGGCGTTCCCGACATCGGGGACCACCGTCGCCGGGCCGCCGGATGTGTTTCGCATTGCCGAGGGCGGCGACGAGGCTCCGCTGGACCTCATCAACATTCTGGAGAACGCGCGAAACCTCCCCTACGTCATGTACCACGGCGGCAACGACGAACTGATTCCGGTTACGAACGCCGTTCTCGCGGGCGCGCGCTTGGCGCAACTCGGCTACCAGTACCGCCTCTACGCGTTCCCCGGATACGAGCACTACTCGTTCGCGATCGTGGACGAGTGGAAGGCGGCCGCGCGCTACCTCGATGGATTCCGACGCGATCCGGATCCGGCGCGCGTGACCTACCGAGTGTGGCCGGCGCTGGAACACGTTGTCGAGACCGAGAGCATGCCGTCGGGCGCGACCATCGATTACAACTTCGACGGTGCTTACTGGATCGACGAGTTGCGCGCGCGCGACGGGGATCCTGCAGATCCGAAAACCTTCGGCAGCATCGACGCGCAGACCCTCGGGCGAGGTGCTCGACAAGTCCTCGGGCTCCCGGAAGCGGGAACCGTTGAACTCGGCCAGTTCACGCCGTTCGTGATGACCGGCATGCGTTGGGCGAGCGCCGGCGCGATCGCCCCTTCAAACGCTTTCTCTGTCACGCTCGCCAACATCGCGGACGGTCGGCTGGACGTGGCTCGGATGGGATTAGGAACTGCCGCGCCGATCACGGCGACCGTGACCACCGACGGACCTACCACGCTCCGACTCGCCGGCACGTGGGCCGACCCGCCAACAGTGACCGGAGCCCCCGGCTCTCTCTACGAAAACGGAGAACTCGCGGTTTCTTTCTCCGCAGCCGGCACGTACGCCCTCGCGATCCAGCCATAGTCGAACGCGTCACGCCTCGCGCGGTCCCCGTCGCCCGAGGGAGTCGGGACGCGCCACACCGATCCGTCGAGGGTGGCACTATGCTGGCCGAACTCACGCGTCCGGCGAAACGAAGCTACGTTCTGTGTTGGTGGACCAGGAGAGCGCGGCCGAGAAAGGTGTGCTGTTGAGCCAATCAGAGCAGGATCGACGGATCGACTACATCGAGTTCCCGGCCCCCGACGTGGCGGCCGCCAAGCAGTTCTTCTCCGCAGTGTTCGGCTGGGAATTCACAGACTACGGTCCGGACTACACGAGTTTCGTCGACGGCAGGCTTGCCGGAGGATTCACAACGGAAGGAGTTGTTGCGGCGGGCGGCCCTCTCGTTGTGCTCTACGCGACCGACCTCGAAACCATCAAGACGAGCGTCGCGACACAAGGAGGCGCGATCACGAAGGAAACCTTCGAGTTCCCCGGCGGCCGGCGCTTCCACTTCCGCGATCCCAACGGCAACGAACTGGCGGTATGGACCGACCGGTGACTCGACGCAACGGGGCGGCATCAGTGCCCGCGCGCCGCGACTCGCCGCCCGGCCGTCAGGCGGTTGTTGTCACGACCGGAGCTCCGCCGCCGACGCGGCGAAGCTCCGGTCGTCGGTGGGTCTTAGCAGCCGGGCGCGCGCGCGACGGGTGTCGTGTAGTTCCCGGTGTTGGCAAGGTCGTGTTGGTACTTCGGCCACTCGGTCGCCTGGCACGCCGAGCCCTTCGTGCGCCACACGAACAGGTTTCCTTCGCGCGTCATCATCGCGACCTCCACCTTGCCGTCGCCGTCGAAGTCGCCGACGCCCGGAGTCGATACAACCCACCCACCGGTGAACTTCGGCCAGCCCTGCGGGCGCGCGCCGCCGATCGAGTACGCCTGCAGGTCGTACATCGCACTCCCCTGCAAGACGTCGGCGAACCCGTCACCGTCGACGTCGGCAATCGCCGGAGTGTTGAAGAACTGCAGATCGTTCATCTGCGCCGGGAACCCGGGCATGAATGTTCCGGTGCGCACATCCCACGCGGAGACGTGATCCTCGGCTCCGAGTTGCTGCTCGGGAACCACGACGTCCAACAGCCGCTTCAGCCCGGTTGTTCCCATCGCTAGCGACATCGGTGAGTTCGGTCCCGCGAGACGCCCCCACACCGCACCGCCCAGCGAGGGAATCGACGGGCCGTCGGTCGCTTGCGGGTTCTTGAACTCCGCTTGCGCGGAACCCGTCGTGATGTAGCCACCACCGGGCTGGTTTCCGTAGTAGGAGGTGCCGTCCGGGTTGAGCACGTACAGCGGTCCGGCGATCGATGCGGTCGCGATCACCGTCTTGCCGTCGATCTGTCCGATGGTGGGCGCGCCGTCCGAGCCCGCCCCCACATCCGGCAACAACTCCGGAGTGAGCAACGCGATCTTCACCGGCCATCCGGGAACGTACGCGTTGTCTCCAAGACCTGAGACGGTCTCCGACCCCGAGTGCGCCGTCCCGTCGTGCCGCAGCGCGTACACGCGCGTGTTCGCCGGGTCCATTACAAAGCCGCCCAGGCTGATCGCCGTCATCGCCGGGTCTCGCAGAGACAAGTTCGGCGTTTCCTTGTACTCCTCGTTTACGTTCGCGAGGACTTCGACGAACCCATCTCCGTCTATGTCTCCGACGCTCACGCCGCCGAACACTTGCCGCCCGTAGAAAGGCTGGGCATCGCCCTTGAAGGAAACGCGGTGTGAAACCGGATCCACCGACTCGACCTTCTCGGGATCACGCAGCAACACCGGCCATCCGGCAACCGGAGTCCCGTCGGCGTGCCACGCATACACGTGTCCGTCCCACGAGCCCACGATCACCTCCGGCCCGGTCGTGGAAGGATCCAGATCCGCAACGGCGGGATGTGCCGTGAAAGCGCGGTCCACCGTGTTGATCGAGTCGCGCGCGTGGTGCTCTCCCCACGCGTCGCAGGTCGCGAGGTCCGCACCGGGCTCCTGGCATCCCGGATCACGCGAGTACGCGGGGTTGGAATGGCGGACCCAAGCGAGCGATCCGTCGGCGCGCCACACGTGGACCGTACCGCTGTGGTCGGCTACTGCGATCTCGGGCGATCCGTCGCCGTCCAAATCGGCGATCGCGGGCGACCCCAAAAGGAACGGCTCATACACTTGCGAGGAGATCTCGCCGCGGGTGAACCCGTTGTCACCGGTACTGGGAAGCGGAACGAGATCGGAACGGACCGGGAAGCCGCCCATCTCATTCCCGTTGGGTTCGAACGCGTGAACAAATCCGTTTCCGTCCGAGAGCACGAGTTCGTTGCCGCCGTCGGAGTTCAGATCGGCGAACGCCGGGGACCCGCCTCCGTCGGCGTTGAGGTTGATCGGAAACCCACCCATGAGTGCGGGATCAGCGTGCGAGAAGAACTGTCGCTGCTCGATCGCATCGGGGATCCGACTTGCCGCGTCGAGCGTTGCGTTGCGTCGGTCGCGCACGATCACTCGCACGCGGAACGCGTCCTTCTCCGGTAGATCACGCGACGTGGGGTCGTTCGCAGGCGTGTAGGCGGGCACAGCGCGGTTGATCGCGCGCCGCACAGCCGCGAGATTCAGGTTGGCGAGCACGCCGGTTTTCGGTGCGCTCCCCGACCCCGAGGCGATCGTGGTCCACTTGTCATGCACCGGCCAGGGCGCGGACTGCACGCCGGGCGCGAACTGCACTTCATAGGTGTAGCCCGCGGTGCTCCGCGGCGCCGAGACCGAGCCGACGATCGGAATGCTTCCGCTGGTCGGCAAGATCTCCCACCAACGCGGAGAGGTCATGTCTGCCTGCGGCGGAATCGCGCCGCGCTGAACCAGTCGAACGGCCCTATCGGCGTTCGCGCGCCCCCATCCCGTGATCTGGTCCCAATCCCGTGTCGTGACGTAGCGCACGGTATCGGGCAGCGAGGTCACGAAGTTGTTCGGCGGGAATGGCGCCGCCGGGTCCGAGAAGTTGATGTCGTCCGCCGACGCGCGGAAGATCTGCTTGGCCTCTTCGGAGGACAGCGGACGACCGGAAGCGTCGGGGGCGATGTCGCCCTTTTGCACCGCGTTACGCGCGGCTGAATACACCAGACCGGCGATGCCGGCCGAGTTCCCCGTTGCCCCCGACGAGCAAGACCCAGAGGCTACGGACATCCAGGTGTAGCCGCCCCAGTTGGTGCATCCGTTGAACGCGAGCCAAGTGCGCGGAACCTGCACCGGATCGATGCCCTGCATGACGCTATTCACGACCATCGTGTGGTTCAGCGCCGCAGGGTAGTTGTGGTGGCCGGCTTCTTCGTCGGCCTCACTCGCAACGATCAGCACTCCGTGGCTGTAGGCGTAGTCCGCGGCCGCCTGCGCGAATCCGGTGTGGTTCAGCGTGCCGAGCGCTTCCTGGATCAAGCTCACGCCGTTGTCGACCGCGTAAACAACACCCTCGGCCCAGTTGTTGATCTGCGCGATGAAGGAGTCGCCGACGCGCAACGGCATGAACATGCAGTTCGGGCACTGAGTATCGGCCTTCTCGATTTCGGCGCTGGAATCCCCGGCTTCGCCGGTCCCGTGCCCGTAGTCGGTGTCGTCGAAGGCATCGTTGTCGTGCTGGAAGAAGTCCCAGCCGGCGATGTCGTCGGCGTAGCCGTTGTCGTCCTGGTCGATCGAGTCCGAGAACGTGTGGATCAAATCGTCCGGAGTCAGATACGAACCGTTGTGCGGTGTCAGGCGCGAGTCGTGCTCATAGTCGGCGATGTTGAAGACGCCGTCGCCGTTGACGTCGTAGTCATGCAAGCCACCGTCGCCGCGCGCGTCGGAACACGTCCCGGCGCACGGAAGCGGAAGCTCGCCCATGTTCAGGTGCATCTTGTTGACGAGCGAAGGCCGGTCCCACAGGATCCCGGAGTCCATCACCGCGATGACGGTGTCGGGACGTCCGGTGGTGACTTCCCACGCAAGGTTCGTGCTCGAGCCCTCGACACCGAAAAGCTCTTGCGGGTTATTCGCAACCGTCGGGTCGTAGCTGGTGTCGCCCGGCTGCGGCGCGTAACTCGTCAGTTCCCAATCACCCTGGCAGTCGAAGTTCTGCGGCAGGTCGGAGTCCGGCGTCCGCGGGCACTCACCGTGATTGATGTGCAACCGCGTGTAGTCGTACGGATCACCGGGAACTACGGGGAACGGGAACGTCGCTCCTGCCGGCAGAAGCGAGGCGGCCGTAGCAATGACCGCGAGCAAGACGAGTACGCGTGTTTTCATCACGCAACGTTCTGCGTACGCCGCGCGGTTCCTTCTGGAGAATCCCCCGCACTTACCGACCTACGATTGCAGAACCCACCAAACCGTGACTCCTTCCCGCTGGTGTAGATTTGGCTGGCCGACCCACCAAAGGGAGACGAGCGTGGCGCGCGGATCGACCGGGAAGAACGATGAACTCCAAGCTATTCCTGGGGTCGGGCCCAGTCTTTCCAAGGATTTGCACGACCTCGGCGTGCGACAGGTTTCCGATCTGACGAAGCGCGACCCGCAGGTCATGTACGAGGATCTGTGTGATCTTCGCAACACGCATCAGGATCGGTGCGTCCTGTACGTCTTTCGGTGCGCGGTCTACTACGCGCGCAACTCCGATCGCGATCCGGAACTGCTCAAGTGGTGGAACTGGACCGACGCGCGCATGCAGGCGCGCGCCTAAGAACCCGAAGGTAGGCCCAGGTACTCCGCTGCGGACTCGACCGAACGCACAACGAGGCGGTCTGCTTTTTCGTAGAGGACTTGATCGGTCTCGTCGCTGGTGGTGTCGGGCGGCGGTTCGTAGCCGGGCGTGTGCGCGTGGGTTTCGATCGATAGATCGTCGCATGAGCGCGCCACAGTCGTGACCGGGTTGCAACGCGACGGCGCGCCGGGGGATGCGCTCAGGATCAACTCATCGGGGGCGTCCGTGCTCAGGAAGTGCGCGCCGGCCGCCTTTGCGACGTCGAACTCGGAGGGACTCACGAGGTCGCGAACCATGAAGCCCTGAGCGACGAGTCGCTGCATTCGACCGTACTTGTCTTCGCCGGCAAGGCGCGCGCCGTCGCGGCCGACGAACGCGGCGACCGCCTGCTCGGGCTCGGCCTGCACGAACATCGCGCGCCCAGCGAGACTCGTCCATCCATCGCTGTACGGCTCGGCGTGGTCGGAGCCGTCGAGCAGATACAGCACGTCGCCGCGCAAGGTGTCGAGCAGCGGCCACCCGTCGGTGGTGATGGAGTCGCGAAGGGTCTTTCCTGCCGTCGTAACGTCGTCGGGCGTGATCACTCGGCCGCCGTCGGCAAGTGCACCACCGAAAGCGTCGAAGAGCACGCGGTCGAGCTTGTCGTACTCCGCGGCCGTGAACGGTCGAGTAAATGGATCGCCGTTCTCGGGCAACTCGGTGTTCTTCGGCGGGCCGGCGTCCTTGGGCTCGATCAGGACCGCAATCGGGTGCGCGGTGGGATGAGCGTCGGACCAGGAACGAAGCAGCGCGAGGCATTCGGAGAGCAACTCACACGTCGTGCGGTCGTCGGCGAACCACGCGTGGTAGACCTCGAAGTCGTCGCGCGCCCAGTTGTAGTGAACGTCCAGTTCCACCTGGCGCACGTCCTGCTCCTCGAACTGGTTGGGAAGCGGCTTGCGCGAGTAATCCCACCCAAGCTGGTCCGCGTCGCGGCCGGGGAACTTCGGATCGCGGTGGTAGCTGTTGTGCGTGCCGCGCGCCTGCACATCGTTCAGCCGCAGCCCTTCCTGTGCCCCACCTTCCGCGCGCGCCGCGACACTCGCGAACGCAACCAGCACCAGCACCAGTGAGAAACCAAGTCTTCTGCTCATACCCAGATCGTATGGCAGCAAGCGCATATAGGACAAGGGGGACATTCCACGCGCCTGGGGATTGCCGGCCGCGCGCCTACAAGTGCGCGCGCAGCCACTTGGCCATGCGTGGCGCGGTCTGGCCGCAATACTCCAGCGGCAGCATGTGTCCGGCGCCGCCGAGGACGAACAACTCGGCCGACGAACCGGCGCGCGCCACGAGATCCTCTTGCCCTGCAAGTGGAACCACCATGTCCCGCTCCCCCGTGATCACGTACAGCGGTTTGCCCATGGCTTCGACCGCGGGCTTGTCGTCGGGCGTGAGGAAGAAGGAAACCAACGAGTCGACGGTGTACCAACGCACGGTGCGCGGGAACCGACGCCAGCGCCGCAAAATCGCAGGGTCTTCGAACATGTCGCCGGGCGAGTACACGGCCGATAGCGGCAGCGGGACCAGCGGCAGTTGGCGCGCGGCGCGGCGGCCGGAGTCGATCAACGAGGCGAGCGCGCGCCGGCGAAGGCGCAACTCGAACGTTCCCACTTGCCGCAGATCGGCGGCGGTGTGGCACGCGACGGCGCCAACCCGCTCATTGCCGAGTCCGGCGTAGAAAGCCACGAATCCGCCAAGGCCCGAGCCTGCCAAACCGACCGGTTGCCCGAATCGCTCGACGGCGAACCCGACTGCCTCGCCGGCGTTGGCGAGCGCGTCGTGGAAGGGCAAGTGCCCGCGCCGTCCGTCGCTCATCCCGTGGCCCTGGAAATCCACCGCGACGACGTTGAGCCCTTCGCTCCGCAACGCCTCCAAGAAATCAACGCCGGGAACCAAGTGCGAAAACATCGCGGAACTCGCGCCCATCCCGTGCAGGAACACCACGGTCGGCGACGGTCGATCCGCCTCAAATACGGACAGCCGCAGCGCGAGATTCTTGCAAGTCACCCAGGCCGGTTTCATACGAGTCCGAGGCTACTCCGCGACGGCCGGACCCGGCAACGCGCGTCAGTAGCGAACCACGACGTCCAGATCCCCATCGCGGCGAAGCACCTGCACGGCGGTCGCCCCGCCGCTTTGCAGGAACGCGAGGTCCACGCGCGCGTTGCCGACCCGCATCCCGATCAGTTCGGCGCGCGCCAGCCAGCGCGGCAGGTTCGGCCGCACGATCGTCAAGGTCCGGTTCGGAGCGTCGGCCGTGATGCCGCCGTACGAGCGGATCATCAGCAACGGAGCCCCGGTCGCCCAGGCCTGCGGCCTGCACGCAACCGGGTACTCGACCGGCACCGGAACGTCACCACGCGCGTACCCGCAGAACAGCTCGGGGTATCGACTTGAGGCGAAGTGCGCGCCGGCCGAGGCCATCTCGTCGATGAGCCGGTTGGACTCCTCATGGAACCCATACCGTTGCAGCCCGTGGGCGATGATCGAGTTGTCGTGGGGCCACACGGTCCCGCGGTGGTACCCGATGGGATCAAACCTGGGATTTCGCGTTGACAGCGTCCTGATCCCCCATCCGCCGGCAAGGTCCGGTGCCATCAGCCGGCGCGCGACGCGCGGCGCCTTGTGCTCGTCGACGATTTCGGACCACAAGCAGTGCCCGGGGTTGGATGTGATCGAGCGCACCTGCCGCTTGTCCCCGTCCAATGCCACTGCGTAGGTCCCGGCGTCGTTCATCCAGAAGTCCTCGTTGAACCGCCGGCGCAGTTGGTCGGCTTGCCGCATCAAATCGGCTGCAACCGAGTGATGACCGAGCGCGCGCGCCACCTCGGCAACGCGGCGCTTCGCGTCGTAGACGTATCCCTGGACCTCGCACAGCGCGATCGGCGGCTTCGGAATCGAGCCGTCGTCGTGCAGGATGCCGTCGAAGGAATCCTTCCATCCCTGGCTGTCGAGACCATTTGGCGAGCGCTTCTCGTACTCGACGTACCCGTCACCGTCGGCATCGCCGTAGGTATCGATCCACTCCAACGCCCGAAGCGCGTTCGGCCACAGTCGCTCCGCAAAGGCACGGTCGCCGGTCCAGCTCCAGAAGTATCCGTAAAGCACGAGCCACAACGGTGTTGAGTCCACAGACCCGTAGTAGGGCGTGTGCGGAATCGCGCCGACCGAGGCCAACTCCCCCACGCGAACCTCGTGCAGGATCTTGCCCGGCTCTTCGTCGCGCCACTCGTTGACCTCGGTGCCCTGCAGCGTCGCCAAGCGTTCCAGAGCTGCGCGCGCCAGGTCCGGGTTGACTCCGAGCGTTTGATATCCCGTGATCAGTGCGTCCCTGCCGAACAGAGTCGAGAACCACGGGACTCCTGCATCCAACACCGGCGCTCCGTCCTCGCCGGCGGTCTGCATCATCCGCAAGTCCAGCACGGCGCGATCCAGGTACCGCTGCAACTGGTCGTTGGATACGCGGAACTTCGTGCAGCGCTTCCGCCACATTTGGTACTCGCCGTCCAGTTCTTGGTGCGTGAGCTTCGGAGGCGTCCAGTGGCCGGCGCGCGGATGCACTGCGGCGATGATCTCGAACTTGCCGCGCGGCAGCAGCGTCACATGCCAGCGCGCGCTACCGGCGGTCAACTCATCGGGCCGGGGCGTCAACCGAACGATCGTCAAGCGATGGGTGGAATCCCTGCCCTCGTAGCTCAGCCGCACAGATGCTTCGTCGATGACCGGGTCTTGCGCGACGCCGCGCGCGTCGGACACCAGCCCGCGAACTTCGAACAAGTCCAGGAAGTCGGCGGCAAAGGTGAGGTCGATATCCAACGTGCGCGCCGCCAAACCGAAGTTTGTGAACCGGATGACCTCACGCATCCCGCCCTCCAGCCAGCGGTGCCGAGAGATCTGAAGGTTCTCTACAACATGCTTGCCCGCGTGATCGATCTTCTCGGTCGGCAGCGTTGTCTCGACCAACATGGAGAAGTTGCGGTCGGCCTCGGAGTGCAGGAACAGAGGGCGGCGCCCATCCACGCGAAGCTGCCACTCGGACAGGAACCTGGTGTCGCGGAAGTACAAACCGAGCGCAGACTCGGATTCAAAGATGTCACCGAAGCGATCCGAGAGCAGGAACACCGCTTCGTGCTTGATCGTCTGCACATCGCGGATGTCCTGCGGCAAAGTCGCCGCAGGCTGCTCGGTATCGCCCGGCCGACCGGCTCCCTCGGTCTCTGCCAGCATGGCCTCCGAGTCTACCCCCCGGCGCGGCTATAATCCGTGGGTCACCAGGAGGGAAATCCGTGCATAAAGTTGATGTTCTCGAGTTTCGAGTCGCCGACCGTGTCCTTACGCAAAGCGACCCGAGCAGCGGCGATGTCGTGTTCCTCGGCGCTCAGGGCGACGTAGCGTTTCCCTTTGTGGTGGTCCGGAAGATTCAAGGCCCCGGCGGCACTTACGTGGACTCCCTGGAAGTGCTCGACGCCGGCGGGACCCAGGTGTGCGCGCGCGAGGGCCGATTCGAGATCGACGTGCAGTCCACACCGGAGACGCTGGTGACGGAACTTCGCGACGTTCGCTTCCCCGGACCCGGGCAGTACACGCTGCGCTACACGGTCTACCAAGACGTCGTGGCGAACTACCCCTTCTCGGTCCTGCAGCAGGATTCGCCGGCGGTCGGAGTTGTACCCGGAGCGCTCGACGCAGCGCTGGCGAAGTCCACCATCGCGTGGCTGTCGTTCGACTCCTTGCCCGACGCGCACCTGCCCAAGGCGACCGGGCGACCGGTCAAGGAGCCACGCTACGAAGCCGCGCAGGTGTTCCCGATTTGGTACGGGTACCAGGAAGGCCGGGTCTACGTGCTCACCGGCCCCGGCGAGCAGCAAGTGCCGGGGCTGCTCAAAGCGGCTTCGGTGCGCTTGCTGGCGCGCTCCAAGAGCAAGCAGTCCAAGGTCGACGACGTTACGTGCGGTGTCGAGCGGTTGGCGAAGAACGACGAGTGGGAAACGACCGCGCGAGATCTGCTGCTCGGCCGGCGACTGAACTTGAGAGACGGCGACGCGGCCATCGGCCGCTGGAAAGAGACCTGCGAGATCGTGGTTCTAACGCCGCTTCCGCCCGCGATGGCGGAATCAGCGATCGCCTGAGTCCGGCTCCTTTACTTCCGGCACGACGGCGGAATCAAGGACGGTAGCCGGTTGCTGCGTCGGCTTTCGCCGTCTCGCCAGAGCCGCCCAAGCGAGCCCCGCCACAACCAGCAGCGAAGGAACCAGGACCCCAAGTAGCGGCCCCACCCTCACCGCGGTCGAAGTCGCGGCGAATACCGAACGAGTCCCGACAAGAGGTCGCCATACGACCCGACTCCCACCGGTGACGCCGTCACCCGACGTCACCTCGGCGACTCCGGGAAGATCGGCACGAATCTCGAAGCGCACCAACTCCTGCACCGCGCGAAGGGCCTCCTCGTCAACCGGAACGCCGCCGGTGGTATCGATCTCCCCGGTGAATTCCGATCGCGTCCGCAGCAACGACCGCTGAGTGCGATACCCGATCGCCAGCTTGATCCCGTCCAAACGACTGCGTTCTCCGGCGCGCGCCGTACGAAGCTCCGCCAGCGCGCCGTCGAAACCCGCGCGATCAGTGAACCTGCGCGTGGCCTCCAGCGACATCCCATCGCCGGGCGCGCCGCGCGTCACCGTCCACTTCTTAGCGGCGAGTCCGTCGAACAACGCCTCTATCGCGCTCAGCCCCTGCCCCTCGCCTCCCTGCGCATCGGCGGCGGTCAGTTGCTCCACCAACTCCCGGTCGAACTCCATCGCCAGCGTGAACGATCCTCCGCCCGAGGCGTCAATGTCCGTAGACATGCGAACCGTCATCTGACACGCGGGAAGGAGCACCAGAAGAGCTGCAAAGACGACGCGCAGCAACCGCGTCATCGCACCAGCGGGATCAGTTCGGACGCCACCAGATCCATCTGCTCGTCGTCGTAGACCGAGAAAGGCAATCCCGCCAAGCCCAACACCACGCGACCGACTCCCAACGCGCGGAACTCCTCAATGCGCTGCGCGCACTCCCGCGGAGTCCCAACGAGCCCACCGGCGGCGAACTCCTCCAGCGACGTTGCGTCGAGCGCGCGCCCCGGCATCCACGCCTGCAACGCCTCATACCGCCTTTTCAGATCTGCCGCGTCGGTACCGACGAGCGTGTACAGACCGACCGAGAGGTCCACCGTCCGGGAATCGCGGTCCTCGGCTGCGCATGCTGCGCGCAGAACCTCCAATCGCTGCGCGTACTGCTCAGGCGTGATCCTCCACACAACGTTCCACCCGTCGGCCGCGCGCGCCACCATTCGCATCAGCACCGGTCCGCCCTTGCCGCCGACGAACACCGGCGGCGATCCTGCGGCGGCGCGCACAGTGGCCGCGACGGCCGTGGCGTGAGCTATACGTCTGCCCGGAGCCTCGAAAGGAATACCGAGTTCGTCGAACTCCGCTTCGTACCATCCGGCGCCGAGACCGAGTTCGAGTCGAGCGCTGCTTGCTTCGTTCACGCTTCGCGCCTGCGCGGCCAGCAACGCCGGCGCGCGAAACGCGGAACACAGCACCAGCGGGCCGAAGCGAACCCGGCGCGTCCCCGACGCCAGCGCGCTCAGCATTGAGAACGCCTCGGGCGTTCCGAAGCGGGTCGCGGGCCCGCCGTACCGGGCCAAATCCAAGAACAGGTGATCCGATACCCAAACCGAATCGAACCCCAGATCCTCCGCGCGCGTCGCATACTCGACAACCCCGGCAACGTCGGCGCGACGCTCTGACGGGAATGAGAAATCGTAGTGCGGCAATGCCAACCCGATGTCCATGAGCGCACAGTCTACGTGGCGCTCGCCGCTGGACCGCCCGCACCCGTCGGGCGGTCCAGCGAGGCCCCCGAAGACGGTGGGGGAGCTGGGTCGGCTTGGAACCGCCCCCGGGGGCGCTCACGTTCCACTTCAATTATGCAACGCGCCGACGCGCAACGCAGGGGGTCCTTTCTAGGAAAAACCGGGCCTCAGCCGTTCCGGCGAGCGGATGCTAGCCTGTGCAGGTCCCGATCGACGAGGAGTTTTGATGGTCTCGGAAAACGACGTACTCGCAGCGCTGGCCACCGTCACCGACCCGGAGATCGGGCGACCCATCACCGAACTGGAGATGGTCAAGAACGTCACGGTCGACGGACCCAACGTCGTCGTAGAGGTGTTGCTGACCGTCGCCGGGTGTCCGCTGAAAGATCGCATCACGCGCGACGTTACCGAGGCAGTGAAGAAGGTTGCCGGGGTCGAGCACGTTGAAGTCGTTCTCGGCGTGATGACCGACGATCAACGCCAACAGATGGTGAGCCGCCTTCGCGCCGGCGCGCCGCAGGCCGCGGAGCGGCCGATCTCGTTCTGGCAGGAAGGCTCGCACACGCGCGCAATCCTGGTCGCGTCGGGCAAGGGTGGCGTCGGCAAGTCGAGCGTAACGGCGAACCTCGGCGTGGCGCTCGCACAGCAGGGACACAAGGTTGCGATCGTCGACTGCGACATCTACGGGTTCTCGATCCACCGGGTCCTCGGCGTCACCGGGCGGCCCACCGTGCTAAACAACATGTTCTTGCCGCTGGAGGCACACGGAGTCAAGGTCGTCACCATGGGCTTCTTCGTTCCCGACGATCAGGCGATCATCTTCCGCGGACCCATGCTGCACAAGATCGTTCAGCAGTTCCTGGCCGACGGCTACTGGGACGACCCGGACTTCGTCTTGTTCGACCTGCCGCCGGGAACCGGCGACGTCCCGCTGTCGCTGGCGCAGTTGCTCCCGGGCGCGGACATGCTCGTGGTCACCACGCCGCAAGAAGCCGCGCAGAAGGTCGCCGTGCGCGCCGGCAAGATGACCGAACAGGTGGACCTCAGGCTCGCCGGCGTTATCGAAAACATGAGCTACTACGTGTGTCCGGACTGCGAAACCAAGCACGCGCTGTTCGGCGAGGGCGGCGGCGCCGAGCTGGCCGAAGCGCTCGGCACAAAGTTGCTCGGGCAGATTCCGATGGACCAGCACTTGCGAGAAGGATCCGACGCAGGAGTGCCGATCGTGGTTTCAGACCCCGACTCCCCCGCCTCGCTGGCTATCCACGCGATCGCGCGCGCGATCGCGAAGTCGGCAACTTCGCTCGTGGGCAAGAGCCTGCCGGTAATGAGCTTCGGCGACGGGCGCGCGCCCGCAGGCGAGCACGCCGGGCACACCCACTGATTACAAACTACGGCCGGCGCGCGTAACGCCGGTATAAATCGCCGACCGCGCGCCCAAGCAGCATCCCGCCGACGACGTCGGTTGGATAGTGCACGCCGACGTAGACCCGCGAGAACGCCACGAGGCGCGGCATCTTGGTGAGCAAACCCCGAGCCGGTTCATGCACCGACGGCGCCAGCACACGTGCCACGGCCGCCGCGACCGCCGGATGACCGCTCGGGTAACTCTGACCTGCCGGACGGCGGACGAGGATGTCCACCTGAGACGCTTCGTATGGTCGAGGGCGCCGGTACAGCGCCTTCGCCGCCTGCGACGCAGTCCAGGCCAGTCCCCCGGCGACGAGCACATCGAGCGCGGCGCGCTTTCGCCCGAGCAGTTGCAGCACCCCTGCCGCGGCGACGATCGCGTACGTCGAACCAAGATCGGTCAGCGCCGGCATTGCGGTATCGAATGCGTTGGAGCGCGCCGACGCGACAAGCGCGCGCGCCTTCTCATCGGCTTCGGCAACCCGACGGTCGCGCGCGGCGGAACCCAACGCGGCTGCGGCGGCAATGCTCAGGATCGGACGGATCAGCCCAGGACGGCGGCGCGCCATTCTCAGGTGTCCTCGTGCTCGCGCGCGCCGGGCGCGAGTTCGGCGACGGGAGATTGCGGCGCCGATCCACCGGAGGCGGGGATGTCGATCACACCGGATCCGGAGGCAGGGCCGGGCGGTGAGGCGGCGGCGCGCTGGGAGCGGTCGACCTCGTCGACGGCATCACGAAAGATCGCAGTTGCCTTCTGACTTTCCTGCTGAAACGCGCGCACGGCCTTGCCCAAATTGCGGGCAATCTCGGGCAAGCGCTGCGGTCCGAACACCAGCAAAGCGATGAGCAACACTACGAACATCTCGCCGGTTCCGATGTTGAACATCGCCTAACCCTCGGGGCGAGCCGCGAGTTTCACGCTTACCGTCTGACGCTTTCCGTCGCGCAACAGGCCGACCGCAACGGTGTCACCGACGCTCTTCTGGATGACCTGCGCGATCAGTGCGTCCATCGAATTGACCGGCGTCCCGTCGATCGACACGATGATGTCATTCGCTTGAATCCCAGCCTTGGCCGCGGGGCCGCCGGACTGCACGCCCTGCACGAGCGCACCGTCACCGTCGGGCAGGTTGGTTCCGGTGATGCCCAGGAAGGCCAACTGCGCGTGCCCCGTTTCAATGATCTGATCGGCTACCTTGCGCACGATGTCGATGGGGATGGCAAAGCCCACGCCCACGTTTCCGCCGCCACCATCGCCCGGGACAATCGCAGTGTTGATCCCAATGACAACCCCCGACGCGTCGGCTAGAGCGCCGCCGGAGTTCCCGTGGTTGATCGCAGCGTCGGTTTGAATCGCGTCCGTCAGCCGCACATCACCGCCGAGCAAACCGTCGCGATGAAGCGCACTCACAACTCCCGCGGTAACCGTCCCTTCGAGGCCGAACGGACTACCGACCGCGACGGCGAGGTCGCCGACCTGCACGTCCTTGGTACTACCGAACGTCGCCGCGGGCAGCGCCGCTTTGGCGACCTTCAACACCGCGATATCCACTGCGGGAGCCGCGGTGCCGACAAGTGCGGCCTCCAACTTCTCCCCCGTCGGCAAGCTGACAACGATCGAGTCGGCGCCGTCGATCACGTGGTCGTTGGTAACGATGTAGCCGTCCGCTCGGTAGATGACTCCCGTGCCCAAAGCCTCCGCTCCGTTTACGAGCGTGGACTGGATCTGCACGGTGCTGGGAAGAACCGCAGCCGCAACGCGCGCGGCGGCGTTTGGATCTCCCGAACCGCCCGTTGCATTTACCAGCGGCCCGACGACGCGAACAACCCCGGTGGTTCCCTCGCCTACGCGGTCCTTCAGCACGACGTATGCGCCTCCGGCGCCCGCGCCTGCGCCGAGCAGCGCGGCGAGAAACCATGCGACAACCAAACGCCCCTTCTGCGTTGAAGCCGGGTGCGCCGGGGAAGACTCCCAGAAATGCGGCAACCCGTTGGCGTCAACCGGCGCTGAGAGTTCCGGACCATCGACAACGACGTCCGCGCCTTCCAAATCCTCGACGGAAACCTCGGCATCCGAAGAAACATCTACGCGCTCGTCCGCAACGGCGTCCTCAGGCAACTGTTCGTCGGTCATAGGTCGGATTCTACGCGCGCGGCCCCGACGCCGCCGTCCGTCCCAGCGAAATCGGACCCGGCGGCCAAAGAGCGCGCGCGCCCCGGTTCGACGCAGGCGCGCGCGCCCAGCATCATGTAGCCGGCAGCCAAGGCTCTTCCCTGCGACCATCGAAGGAGACGGCAATGAGCGAACCAGCACCGGGACTTCGCGGGGAATCCCGCCGCGCGGTGACGCAAGAACTCACGGCCGAGCATCTTGGATCCGGCGACGTTCCCGTGTTCGGAACGCCGGCGCTACTCGCACTGTTGGAAGAAGCGGCCGTCACCGCGCTTCGCGGCTCGATCCCCGAGGGCTCGACCAGCGTCGGGACGTGGGTCGAGCTGGAGCACCTCGCGCCTTCACGCGTTGGAGCCGAAGTCCACGCCGTCGCCCAACTCACCTCGGTCGAGGGACGAGCACTCTCTTTCGACTGCGAAGCCTACGAAGGCGAACGACTGATCGGGCGAGCCCGCCACCGGCGCGCGGTCGTCGACCGCGCGCGCTTCCTTGGCTAAGGGTTACAGAGACGTAACGAGTTCGAGCAGCGTCCGAACACCCACGCCGGTCGCCCCCTTGGGGCGCTCAAAGTCGTCCGCATCGGTCTTGGCGGGACCGGCGATGTCCAGGTGGACCCAGGGAGTGTCGTCCGCGAACTCCTTCAAGAACAATCCGGCAGTGATCGCTCCCCCACCGATGTTCTTGTTCGTGATGTTGCGCAGATCGGCGATATCGCTGTCCAACGCCGACCGGTAGCCGGGAAACAACGGCAACTCCCATGCAGGCTCACCGGCGCGCTCGGCCGCGTCGAGCACTCTGCGCACATCGGTCTTGGACGAACCCATAACTCCGAAGATGTGATGGCCGACGGCAATCATGCAGGCGCCGGTCAGCGTCGCGATGTCGACGATCAGATCGGCACCGCGCTCGCGCGCGTAGACGATCGCGTCGGCCAGCACCAGGCGACCTTCCGCGTCGGTGTTGCCGACCTCCACCGTCTTGCCTCCATAGTGACGCACCACGTCGCCGGGACGCGTGGCGTTCCCGTCGGGCATGTTCTCCGCAGAGGCGATGTAGCCGCGCACGGCCACCTTGGGCTTCAGCACCGCCACGGCCTTCATCACGCCGAGCACCGCCGCCGCGCCGCCCATGTCCATCTTCATCCAGTCAAGGCCCTCGGAAGGCTTGAGGTTGATACCACCGGAATCGAAAGTGATGCCCTTGCCCACAATCGCAACCGTCTTCGTCGCGCCCGCAGGATCCCAACGGATCTCGACGAGTCGCGGCGGTTTCGCCGAGCCACGCCCGACGGCAAGAATCCCGCCGAATCCCTTCGCCTCCAACTCAGTTTCGTCGAAGACCTTCACCTTCAGACCCTTGCCTCCGAGCGCGCGCGCCTGCTCGGCTAGGAACGCCGGGCTCTTGTCTCCGGAAGGAGTGTTCACGAGGTCGCGTGCGAGGTTGGTCGCATCGACCACGATCGCCGCGCGCTCAAACGCAGCCTTGGCCTTGCGCGTGTCGAGGGTCTTGCCCCCGATGATCGCCAGCGACTCGACGCGGTTCGGCTTGCCTTCCTGCTTGGCCTTGTATCGCTCGAACCGGTAGGAGGCCAGAAGGAATCCTTCGACGAACGCACCGGCAATCGCCTCGGCAGGCCCCTTGAAGGCCTGAGGAACCGTCGTGGCGATCGTCTTGGCCCCGCCACACTTGCGAGCGACGACCGCGCCGGCCTTGCGCGCGACCGCGAGCTTGGCCTCGGACTTCTCGCCGACACCGACAAAGAGAACTTGCTTTGCCGGCAACTTCCCGAGAGTCGTGATGGCGACGACCTCTCCGAGGGCGCCGGTGAAACGCTTGCCGAGCAGCGGACCGTCCTCAACCAGCGTCTCAAGCTCGGCGCCCAAGGCCGCGGCGACTTCTTTGGCGCCCGACCCGAACACAGGACCGGCGAATACGGGCAAGGCGAGCACGTCGCACGCTGCGTCCTGGGGGCGCTCTCGGGAGACGGTAACCGTCGGCATCTTCTTCTCCTTCGGACCTTGAGTGGCAAGCAGAGGATCGTCGGCCAGAGTATAAACCGCTCGGGACCGGGGTCCGGGGCCACGCGAGGAGGACGAGGATGAGCGAAACGTTGCGCTACGAGACGTCGGAGGGCGTCGCGACGATCACGATGAATCGTCCGGACAAGCTCAACGCAGTCAATGCCGAACTGGCTTCGGCACTCCGCGACCGGCTCGCCGAAGCCGCAACCAGTCCCTTCGTACGCTGCGTCCTTCTCACCGGCACCGGACGAGCATTCTGCTCGGGGGCGGACTTGTCGGAAATCCCACTGAACCCGGACGGCTTCCCGATGGACCTAGGCACCGTGCTTCGAACGCGCTACAACCCGATCATTCGGTCGATCGCCGGCATGGAGAAACCGGTCGTTGCGGCGGTGAACGGCGTCGCCGCCGGCGCCGGATGCTCGCTGGCGCTGGCGTGCGATTTCCGCATCGCCGGCGACTCCGCGGAGTTCCTCCAGGCCTTTGTTCGGATCGGCCTGATCGCCGACGCCGGCGCACACTACTTCCTCACGCGATTGGTCGGAGCCGGAAAGGCCGCAGAGTTGCTGATGCTCGGGGAAACAGTAGGAGCGACCGAAGCCGAGCGACTCGGACTCGTCACCAAAGTCGTCCCCTCGGCGCGCCTGGCCGAGGAGGCGCGCGCCTTCGCGGAACGGCTGGCGCGCGGCCCGACGCGCGCGCACGGACTCACGAAGAAGGCACTCCACTTCGGGTCTCGCCACGGACTGGACGCCACGCTGGACTTCGAAGCGGACCTGCAGCGCGCGGTTGCCCACACAGCCGACAGCACCGAAGGCGTCATGGCATTCCTTCAGAAGCGCGCGGCCAATTTCGAGGGCCGCTGAGACCGCGACCCGACTACATCACTGCGGTGGTCGTGTATTCCACCGAGTAGGACCTCTTGGGCTCGAGCAAGTCGTCCGGCTGCAGGAGCGCGCGCACGGTGATCGTCGCCGTACCCGGCGGGACGTCAATGTCCTGGCTCTCATACCATTTGGACGAGGCATCGCAACTCCAAAACAACGTCCTGGCCGGCGCGGAGTCAAAGCGGATCGTCCCAGACGTCGGCTTGTAGTCCGGATAGCAGGCCGGACCACCCACCTCAGCAACGACCATGATCTTGTCGGTCAGCGGAGCGATGTAGTTGGTGTTCGTATCGACGGTCCTCTGACGGCAACCCTCGGCCCCCAGATCCTCCCGGAGGTTGGCGCCCGCCGGCTCCGACACGGCGGTCGGGACCAGCCACGAGTAGACATGCAGGAGTTCGCCGTCCTCGCAGCGGTCGGCATGAGACGCTACGGGCGCAAGACCCACAGCCAGAACGGCCGCCAGCACCACGACGATTCGGTTTCTCATCGGTATCACCTTTCAAGCTCCATATGGTTCTCGGGCACGACGGCTCGCGAAGGCCGCCTCAGTTAAGGACGTGGTAAACGATCGTCTGTGTCTGGGGAGCTACGTAGAGGTCCTGCGGCTGCAGTTTGGCCGAAGCCGTGATCGTTGTCGTTCCTGCGGGGATGGTGAATACCTGGCTGTTCCAACGGAATTCCGGCTTCAGGCCATCGGCGTCCCACTTCCACGTGATGTTTCTCGTCGTAATGGGGGTCGTGTTGAACTTGATCGTCGCGGTGCCGAAGGGCCGGTGGTCGAAGTCCTGCGGATAGTTGAGCGCGACAACCTGAAGAACCGTGGCGCCGGGAACCAAGTATGCGGTATCTACGGTGCCTTCGACGTCCGCATTCGCACACCCGACCGAGCCCGGGTTGACCATACCCGTTTGCCCTGCCTGGTTCGGCGGAAGTTGCTGCGCTGCTGAACGAATAAACAACTGGTGGCCACCGCAGTTGCTCGCCGATGAAGTCGCCGGAACCAGGACGAGAACCAACCCCAAAGCGGCGGCGGTTGCGATTATCCGTTTATGCAAGGAAGTTCCCCTTTGTGACGTTTCAAACTCGTGGTCTTGCCCATTTGTTCGAGATCCAAGGGGCGAACTCCTGCCGATTACGGAAGCGTCTCCTCGGCGAGCACGACAATAACGAACACGACGACCCCAAAGGCACCGACGGCAAGGAACGCCGCCTGGAACGAAACGTACTGAGCCATGACTCCGGCCAGGATCGGGCCGACCAGTGCCCCGACGTCCCCGGCGATCCGATAGCCGCTGACTGCCGCACCTCGCGTTTCGGGCGTGGCGAGATCCGCAACCATCGCGCTCGGGCCGGGGCGCATGTATCCGGTCGCGGCTCCAACTACCGCCATGAGCGCGACCACGACGATCGCATTGTGGGACAAGCCTGCGGCGCCGATGGCGACCGCACACACCGCAACCGCCGGCACCAGCGTGAACTTCCGGCCACGCCGGTCGGAGAGTGACCCGGCATGCCAGATGACGGCCAGGCCAAACAGCGCCGTGATGGCGAAAGGAATGCCGGAGGATCCCTTGCTCTGGTGCAAGACATCACGCCAGAAGTTGGGAAGCAGCGTCTGCTGCGCCGCGCTGACGATGAACAACAGCGCGCTCGCCGCCAATGCGGCGCGATAGGCGGACAGGGCAAGCAGCGGTCGCACGCGGCTCCACGAGGGGATCCGCGACGCCGGGACGGTCTCCTCGCCCACGTCGGGCGCCTCAGTCAACGCCTCTGCCGGGATGTGCTCGCCCCCGAGCGCGCGCAACACCAGCGGCACGCACAACAAGCAGATGACCCCGTACACGTAGAGCGGAACGTTCACCGGGGTGAACGCGATCATGACGCCGCCGACGGCCGGTCCGATCAAGAACCCCATCCCGAAGGATGCCTGGAACATGCCCATCGCGCGCCCGCGCTCGGCGGGCAACGTCGTCCCGACCAGGTACGCCATCAAGCCCCCCAGGAAGAACGCCGATCCGAACCCACCGAGCCCACGCAAGACGACGAGCTGCGGGAAGGTGCGAGCAGCCCCGGCAGCGATCGACGACAAACCGACGATCGCCGCGCCCGCGGCGGTAACGAGGCGCTCACCGAGCTGATCGATCAGTAGTCCGGCAACGAAGTCCCCCAGCAGCCGCGTCAGACTGAAGGCGAACAGGACGACTCCGACACCCGCCTCTCCGGCTCCGAGGCTGCGCACGAACTGGGGGAGCGACGGAACGATAAGCCCGAAGCCAATCATGATCAGCAGGGACATCCCAATCACGGCGCGAAATCGAGCGGAACCAAGTTCCATCGGCGCGGGGCGTCCACGATCGTGCGCAACCATGGAGGGCATGATACCGGCGCACGGGAACCCGAGCGGCCGGCCGATTCAGCCCCAGAACGCGACTCCGAGAACCCCGGGCCCGGTGTGCGCACCCATGAGCGGCGTGAACTCGCTGACCAGAATCTCGGCGGTGGAAACCTCGTCCTCGATCTGCGCGCGCAACACATCGGCCTCCTCGGAGCAGTCGGCGTGGACCACTCCCACGTGAAGCAGACCGTCGGGCGCGCGCACCTCGACCATCATGCGCTCGACCGCGCGCGCCCGCGTGCGCGGCCTCCCCAGTTGTTCGAGCTTCCCACCGCGAAACGCGAACACCGGCTTGATGTTGAGCGCGGTACCGGCGTACGCGAACAAAGCGTTCACTCGGCCGGTCTTGCGCAGGAACTCGAACGTGTTGATCGTCGCGACGAGCGTGGCGCGCGTGGCGACGTCCTGGGCCCGGGCTGTCACCGCGTCCAAGTCGGCACCCCCAGCAGCCAAACGCGCGCCCTCCAGCGCCGCAAACCCCTCACCCAAAGACGCGCTCTTCGAGTCCACGACGCGGACCCGCCCGCCGAACTCGCGCGCCGCTCCAGCCGCCGCTTCAAACGAAGCGCTGACGAAGCTAGCCACCGTCACGCACACGGCTCCGTCTGCCGAGCCGAGCGCGCGCTCGAACGCTTCGCCGAAATCGCCCGCCGACGGCGCGGATGTGGACACCGGGACCTGCTCTTCAACGAGCGCCGCATAGAAGCTCCCCTGCGGGATATCCACACCGTCGCGCAACAGTCGGTCGCCGAACTTCAGCACCATCGGAACAACGCGGATCCTGTGCTGCTCAACCAGATCGAGCGGCAGATTCGCCGCGGAGTCCGTGATCACGACGACCGGCATGATCTCCCCTCTCGTCCCGACGGGCCAAGCGGCTGCTCCCAGGCCATATACGATAGCGGTCAGGATCATCCCTATGACGGAAGATGTCCGGCGCTATCGCCTGCGTCATCGCACTCGGCCCGTCGATGTGTGGGTCGCCGGTGACGGACCCCCGCTGTTGCTGTTGCATGGCTGGGGGCTTTCCGGGCGCGCCTACCGCTCGACGCTAACCGCGCTCGCCGCTCTGGGTTGGCGGGTGTGCGCTCCGACCCTCACCGTCGCGTACCATTGGTCGATCGAACAGGCTGCCGACATGGCCGCCGAGGCCATGGCCGGCGTCGATGCCGAGCCCGCTCCGGTCGTCGGACACTCCTTCGGGGGCGCCATAGGAGCCGAGTTGGCCGTCGATCACTCCGAGTTCGTCACAGCTCTCGTCGCGGCGGACTCCCCCCTGGTCTCACTGGGAGGCCTGCGCATCGGCAAGATCGTGATGCCCGGCGGGCACTACCGGCTCGCGAACTTGCCCGCCGCGGGCGCCTTGCTGCGAGCCGCAACAACTCCTGGAGGCCTGCCGAGTTTGCTGCGTTCGGCTCGGTGGTTCGTCGGCGTGGGTCAGGAACGCACGTTGCGCCGGCTGGCCGAAATGGGTCTGCCGCGCGCAGTGGTCTGGGCCGCGGACGACTCGCTGCTTCCGCTTGCCGTCGGCACCCGTTCCGCGGAACTGCTCGAGTGCAAGCTCATCGTCATCCGTGAGGGCAACGGGTGGCCGGGCGCGCACCCGCCCAACCATGACTGGCCCTTCAGCGAGCCTGCGCACTTTGCCCAAACGGTCAGCGACACCTTGCGCGGACTGCTGGGGAAAGCAGGAGTCCCGAAGAAGCAGCCCCGCATCAAAGAGCGCGACAGCTGATGGGCCACGACAAGACGCCCGCCTGTCGAGCCGTGAAAGCGGGCGCTACCCCAACAAGGGCCTGCACGCGACGCGCGGCTCACGGGTCGCCATACTGCCGCGCGCACACGATCACGCCCGGATCCGGCGCCGGTACCGACTTCGAAGAATGGCGCGCGGCGGCACTGCGCACGATCGCCAAGCACACTCCGGGAGGAAAGCACACTCCGGGAGGACGCAAGGAATCGCCGAACGGCCCGGGTAACGCGTTCGACGAAGACCTCGTTCGCATGCTCCTTCCGGGGGCGCTCCCGCTCTACACGCTGTGGTGGCGCGTAGAGGTCCGCGGCATCGAAAACGTCCCGACTGCGGGCCCTGCGCTGATCGCCGCCAACCACTCGGGAATGCTTCCCGCGGACGGCGCAATGCTAAAGGTCGCGATGCTCAAGGAGCACGGTCGCAACCTATGGATGCTCGCTGCCGACCTGGCGTTCCGCATCCCGGCATTCGGCGAATTCGTGCGGGCGGCCGGGAACGCTCGCGCCGACCACGCCGAAGCCGTCGGGTTGCTGCGCGCGAACGAATTGGTCGGCGTCTTCCCCGAGGGGTACAAGGGAATCGGGAAGGGATGGTCGGAGCGATACCGCCTGCAGCGATTCGGCCGCGGCGGTTTCGTGCGCGTAGGCCTGGAGACCGGCGCGCCGATCATCCCAACCGCGATCGTCGGCGCCGAAGAGGCCTACCCGATGATCGGGAATCTGGGGTCCCTTGCCAAACGGCTCCGACTTCCCTACTTCCCCATCACCCCTACCTGGCCGCTGCTCGGACCGCTTGGAGCGATTCCATTGCCGAGCAAATGGGTCATCGCCTTCGGCGAGCCCGTGCCGACCGTCGACTACGGACCCGAGGCGGCGGCGGACGCGCGCTTAGTCGACGAGATCACCCGCGACGTGCGCGCGCGCGTCCAGTCACTCGTGTACGAGACCCTGGCCCGGCGCGGCGGGGCGTTTTCCTGACTCTCGGTCTTGCCGACGTCTAGACGGTGCGCTTGTAAGCGAACACTTGCGCGAACAGGTCCTTAGAGGACTGCGGAAGCTCGACCGGACCCCCGAGCATCTTCGCGTAAACGTAGATGAGCGCCGTGCGCTCGACCTGCTGGCAAACGTGGAACGCCGACGCGAGGTCCTTGCCGACGCACACCATGCCGTGCGAAGCGATGAGGGCTGCGTGCGAAGTCTCGCCCATCGCCCGAGCGACGTTGTCGGCGATCTCGTCGGTCCCGGAGATCGCGTACTCCGCGACGCGAACCGCGTCGCCGACGTACACGCCGAACTCGTCGAGGAACCCGGGAATCTCGATGCGCGCGGCCGCGAACGCGGTCGCAACCGTCGGGTGCGCGTGGATCACTGCCTTGACGTCCGAACGAGCCTTGTACATCGCCAAGTGGACCTTGTGCTCGACCGACGGCATGCGCTCGCCCTCGAGCACGTTGCCCGCCAGGTCCATCAGGATCGTGTCCTCGGGACGGGTCTCCCGATAGGCCATCGACGACGGCGAGATGATGATGCCGTCTTCGACGAGAACACTGACGTTGCCGGCGGTGCCGACCGTCAGGCCGGTCGATTCCATCTCGATGCCGTAGCGGACGACCTGCTCGCGCTGCTCGGGATACCTCATCACGCACACCTCGTTCAAAGTAGTTGTCCAATACGCGTGGCGGAGGCTTCCATCACGGCGGCACGTTCCCGCCACGCGGCGTACAAGGAAGGGTAGCCGTCGTCGTCGCGAGGCGCGACTCGGCGCCCGCGATCGCACATGGCATCCGCTGCCTCTTTCACACCCCCAAAATGGTCCGCCGCTGCCGCGATCGCGGCTCCCAATCCTGAGGAGTGCTCTTCGTTGGCGACGCGCACCTCCCGCCCGGCGACTCCGGCGAGCGTGGCGACGAAGGTCTCGGCCCGGGATACGCCGCCGCACACCGACAGGGACGCAGGCTCGCCGCCGGCCTCGGACAGCCAATCGAGGCCGGCGCACGCGCCGAAGGCAATCCCCTCGAACACCGCGCGCGCCACGTCCGGACGCCCCCTGCCGAGCGCGAGCAGCGGGACCGGGAACTGCCAGCCGCCCATTCGCACCAGCCCGAAATCGGACGCGTTGCTCGGGAAGGAGTCGAAGAAACCGACGCCTCCCGCCCCTGGGACGCCGTCGGCGGACTCCCGCCCCATCTGATCGGCCGAGATGCCGAGCAACCCTGCCGTCCAATCAACCGCTGCGCCGGACTCTCCGCAGTGGGCCTCCTGAACGAAGCGACCCGGCGTCGCGTGCGGCGAAGTCCAAAGTCTGCCGGCCGGATCCAAGACCGGCGCATCGACGATCTTCTCGCACAACATGGTCGTACCAGCCACGACGATGGCATCACCAGGTTCCACTACGCCCATTCCGAGCGCCGCGCACTGCGTGTCCGCCCCCGCCGGAACAACCGGAGTGCCGGGCAAGAACCCAAAAGCATCGCCTCTCACCGAACCCGCTGCAGTTCCCGGCACCACGATCCGCGGCAACAGGGCAGCCGGTACTTCCAGCGCCGAAATCAGCTCCGGACTCCAAGCGCCGGCCGACACGTCGTAGACGAGCATCTCGGCAGCCTGCGTCGGGTCGGTGGACACCTCCCCGGTGAGCCGCCACACTACCCAGTCGCTGAACGAAAGCGCGGCGTGTGCGCGCTCGAAGACCTCCGGTCGGTTGGCGCGGATCCACGCCAGACGTGCCGGGAAATACAGCATCGCGGGCAGACGGCCGGCCGTGCGGTAGATCAGCGGCCCATGTTCACGTTCTTGCGCGAGCCCTTCCATAATCGCGCGCCCGTCGGCGTTGGGTCCGCTGAAGATCTCGCGTCCGTCGGCGTCCAGCAGTACGACTCCGGAACGCTGAGCAGTCACACCTACCGCCGCGATCTCCGTTCGATCGCACGACGACAAGGCCTCGGCGGTTGCCTCGGCGAGCGCCGCCGAAGCCCGCTCGGGATCGAGCATCGGAAACCCCGACTCGTCGGCTGCGTACGTCCACCGACGAGATCCCAGCGCAACACGGCGTCCGCCTTGATCCACGACGAGACAACGACACCCGCTGGTAGCGATGTCGATCCCTGCGAACAGGGTCACGCCTGCTGCGCTGCCTCAGGATTGACGACCGAGTCCGGCATCCCGCCGGCAAGGACGTCACGGATCCCTTCAGCGATCTGCGAAGTGTGGTTCTGGATCGTCTCGATGGTCGCACCGCCGATGTGCGGCGTCAGCACGACGTTCGGCATCGACACCAGCGGATGATCCGGTGCCAGGTACTCGTGCTCGAAGTGGTCCAAGGCGGCTCCGGCAAAGCGGCCGTCGCGAAGCGCCGCCAAGAGCGGCTCCTCCTGGGCGATGCCGTAGCGCGCTGTGTTGACGTAGTAGGAACCGGGGCGCACGCGCGCAAACTCCGCCTCCCCGATCATCCCGCGCGTTGCCGCGTTCAACGGAGCGTGCACGCTGATGATGTCGGAGGCCTCCATCAGGTCACCGAGGTCGGCAATGGGCTCGATTCCGAGGGCACGGACGTCCTCGGCGGGAACGAAGGGATCGTAGGCAAGAACGCGCGAACCGGTGGCCTGCAGGATCTTGGCGACCACGCGAGCGACCGCACCGAGGCCGACTAGACCGACGGTTGAACCGGCGAGTTCGTGGCCCTTGTAGCGCTGCTGCGGAATGCGACCGTCGACGACCCAACGCCCGGCACGAATGTCGTCGTCGGCGGCGACGATCGAGCGGAGCAGGGAGTACATGAATCCGATGGTCAGTTCCGCCACCGCGACCGCATTGCGGCCGGGAGTGCGAATGACGACGATGCCGTTGCGCGTCGCGGCGGCGACGTCAACGTTGTTGGGGTCGCCTCGGCAGACACCGAGGAACCGAAGACTCGACCCGTCGAGCACTTCGGCCGACAGGAAATCGGCCTCGACTATCAGGATCTCTACGCCCTCGAGCCTGGGAATGAGTTCATGGGCGGCGTGCAGCTTGATGGGAACCTGGTCGATCCAGGGATCTACGGTGACCTCGCCAAGCGACTCGAGAATCTTGAGTCCGGGGCCGGCGAGCGGGGCTAGCGACAGGATCTTCATAGCGCGGCAGTTTACCGGGTCGGCGAATCGGTCGTGTCGGCAGGCCGATGTGCCGCCTGCCGGTCGACGGCAAAGGCGATACACGAATCCCGCATAAGCGGCAGGGTCTTGAGCAACGCGCGCCGCATCCGATCGTCGATGTCGCGGGGCATGTCGTGGCCTATCGAAATGCGGTACACGTGAAACGCCGCCGCCAGCATGTCCGAAAGGTGAATGCAGCCGTCCGCGCGGGGAATGCGATCGCGAAGCAGACTCCGAATCCCGGGCGCCAAGATGTTGGCTCCGACCAGGGAATCCAGGGAGTCCAGCGCGCGCGGGCACACGGCGTAGGGCGCGCGCGCGATCTGCCCCGCCGAGGCGAGAATCGTGCCGCTCGGGTCCAGCCGCACCGCGACGCGGATTGAGTGGAAGTCGTCGTCCAGTTCGCAGATCAGGGTCGACCCGCCGTCATGCCGGTGCACCCGAGTTCGCACGTCACGGGCAAAGCGCGCCGGTTCCCGACCGACCCCCGCCGCAAGCCGCTCGTACTCCGCCGAAACTCCGGCGGAGCTTTCCGACGCGTCCGTCCATCGCGGTTCGAATTGTCCGTCCATTCCCACCCGTCCTTCTGTATTCAGGCCGGCCGATGGTAGCGTGCCGGGCCGTGCGCGCGGCAGGCAGGACCCGACGCGCGCACGTCGAAGTGAATGCCCGAGAGCCGACGCACGGGAGGACGTAATGCGAAACCGAATGCTCGCGCTGGTCGCGCTGGTCGCCGTGATCGCCACAACCGCGATCGCTCCGGCACAAGGCAACGACTACAGCGACCCGGACTACGCCGCCACCGACCTCAAGAACATGCAGCAGTCGATGGGACGCAACGGCGAGCAAGTGAGCGATCCCGAGTTCTTCCTCCGCGTGCAGCAGGAGACGACCCAGCATCACACCGAGGCGCTCCTGGCACAGTTGCTTGACCCGACACACCCGGCGATCACCCCAGGAACCTTGGCCCCGGGGTGGGACACTGCGAACCCCGACTACTGGACGAAGTACCGCGAGATGAAGGCCGCGAACTTGGTTCGCGACGTCAAGTTCCGCGCGCGCACCGGCGCCGTGCTCAAGGGTCAGGTATGGCGTCCCGAGGGAACCGGACCGTTCCCGGTGATTTCGATCACGCCGGGAAGCGTTCAGGCGACGGCAACGATGTACTGGTGGGCGGCCGAGAACTTCGCCGAGCGCGGATACATGGTGTTCACGTTCGATGCCCAGGGTCAGGGCAGTTCCGAGACCTTCGGCCATGAAGACGACGACAGCGAGACGCCCACAGATGAAGGATTCCCCTCGCAGCAGGACATCGGTTTCCTGCACGCGACCGTCGACGCGGTCTCGTTCCTGCTGTCGACCCCGGACCTGCACTACAAGAACGCGTACGAGGAGAAGGACGCAGCCGCCCACAACGACATCTTCAATCCCTTCTGGGACCAGGTGCAGTACCTGCCCGACGACAAAGCGAACATCGGCCTGGCCGGGCATTCCTACGGAGCCCAGGGCGTCAGTTTCGCGCAGGACCCCGCGTACAACACGGAAAACGTCGGCCACATCCGCACCGTCGTGGCGTGGGACAACCTCAATGCCGACTACACGCCGCACGTTCCTGCGATGGGGCAGAACGCCGAGTCCTTCGTGCAGCCCTCCTTCAACCCTCAACGGCCCGATCCTGAATCCAAGAAGACCGCGTTCGAGAAGTGGCGCGCGGCCGGAATCGACACCATGCAAGTCGCGACGCGCGCGGCGACGCACATGGAGTGGGCCTACGTCCCTTACGCGGTCGCGGCATCGAGTTGGGGCAACGCCATAGTCGATCACTACACGTGGGCGTGGTTCGATAAGTACCTGAAGAACGACCCCGACGCCGACGCGCGCCTTCTGACCAAGGCATACACGGCGCCCAGCAACGCGAGCTGCGGCGGCGAGGCGAACTGCTACTCGATCTACTACAAGAACGCGTACGCGTTCAAGAACTTGGATCGCACAGCGGACTACTACTGCGACGACGTCGCACACATCGTGAACTCGGACCCCTGCGCAGACACAGACTCCTGATACAGGGCTCTTCCGGCTGGTATACAAGCGGCGTGAGAACGCCGCGCCCGACCATCGTCGCCGTCGGTGGACTGCGACCGCACGCCGCAGCGGTTCACCCGATCCTGGATTACGTGCTGAACCTGTGCGGAGTGGCCCGCCCCAGGGTGTGTTTCCTGCCGACCGCGAGCGGCGACGCGCTGGAAGCGATCGTGACGTTCCATGATCGTTTTCCGGCCGTACGTTGCGAACCAACGTACGTGTCGTTGTTTCGGCGCACGATCGATGACCTACGCGCGCACCTGCTCGCGCAAGACGTGATCTTCGTCGGCGGGGGGAATACGGCCAACCTTTTGGCCGTCTGGCGCGCGCACGGCCTCGACGCGATCCTGCGTGAAGCATGGGAAACCGGCATCGTGCTTGCCGGCGGCAGCGCCGGCTCGCTGTGTTGGTTCGAGTGCGGCACGACGGACTCGTTCAACCTCGACCGGCTCGCGCCGCTCCACGACGGGCTGGGGTTCCTGCCCGGCAGTCACTGCCCGCACTACGACGGCGAGGTGCAGCGTCGGCCCCTGTACCACGCCCTGATCGCGGATGGATTCCCCGAAGGCTACGCCGTCGACGACGACGCCGCGATCCGCTTCGACGGAACTTCGCCGGCCGAGGTCGTCAGCGCGCGCGGCGGAGCGACCGCATACCACGTTGCGCGCGCCGAGGATGAGGTCGTCGAGACCCCGCTGCGCGCGCGCCTCCTCGGCTGAGGCGCGCGCCGGACCCACCCGGAACCGCTAAGACCTCGCGATGATCATGCGCTGGATTTCGCTCGATCCACCGGCAATGCGCATCACGCGCACCAGGCGATACAGCCGCTCGACGACGTTGCCCTTCATGTAGCCGGCACCACCGAAGATCTGAACCGCGCGGTCCGCGACGCGCCCGACCATCTCGGTGGCAAACAGCTTCACCATCGAGATCTCCTTGAAGACATCCTCTCCTGCATCGGCCCGCTGAGCGGCGTCGTAACACATTGCCCTCGCGGCATAGATCTCCGTCTCGGAGTCGGCGATCATCCACTGGATGGCCTGGTTGTTGTAGATCGGCTTTCCGAAGGCGATCCGATCCTTGGCGTATTCCTTGGCGTGCTTGAGTGCCAGTTCCGCCATCCCGATCGACAGGGACGCCATCGTCAAGCGTTCGTTCCCGAGGAACTGCATCGCGTAGTAGAAGGCCTTGCCGGCTTCACCGAGCAAACTCGACTCGGGCACGAACGCGTCGTCGAAGAAGACCTCGGACTGGATGTCGTCCCCACCCATCGAGTGCTGGATCTGGCCGATGCGATACGCATCCTTGTCCACCAGGAACATCGAGTAGCCGCCGCCCTCTTCACCTTCGACGCGCGCCATCACCTGCAGGAAGTCGGCGAAGGGAGCGTTGGAAATGAAGTGCTTGGACCCGTTGAGGATGAACCCGCCTTCGACCCTGCGAGCCATCGTGCGAATCGCCGCCAGGTCGCTGCCCGCATCGGGTTCGGTAAGCGCGATGCCGGTCGTCTTCTCACCGCGCATGAGCGGCAGGAGGTACTTCTCACGCTGCTCGGGGGTGGAGAGCGTCCCGATCATCTTGTTGGGACCGAAGGGCAACTCCCCCAACATCATCATGCACAGGTGGCTGTTGCCGCGCGCCACCTCCTCGCGGACCAGGCACATCTCGTACTCGCCGATGCCTTGGCCGCCGACCTCTTCGGGCATGAACATCGCGAAGAACCCGGCCTCAATCGACTTGAACATGACATCTTTGCAGATGTCGAACACCTCTTGGTCGACCTCGCCGCGCGCGAGAAGGTCGCGGTGCTTTTCTTCGAGCGGATGCACTTCGCGCTCAATGAACATCTTGATGGCCGCGACGAGTTCGCGGATTTCCGGCTGAATGTTGTGGTGCATCTAGATCAACCCCAGTTCTCTTCCGATGATCAGCCGCTGGATCTGGTTCGTCCCGCCGCCGATCGGACCGAGCAGCGAGTCCCGAACGAATCGCTGCATATCGAACTCACGCAAGTAGCCGTAGCCGCCCATGACCTGCATCCCGTCGATGCAGACCTTTCGCGCGGTTTCAGTCGTGTAGACCTTTGCTTGCGACGCCGCGAGGTTCACGCCGGGCATGTCGTTGGACTTCAGCCACGCGGCGTAGTACGTGATGAACCTCGAGGTCTGCACGCCGATCGTCATGTCGGCCAGGATCTGCATGATCATCTGGTACGAGCCGATCTTCTTGCCGAACTGCTTGCGCTCCTTGGCGTAGCGGAGCGCGTCGTCGGTGGCGCGCGCCGCAATCCCGAGGAACTGCGCCGAGATCATGATGCGCTCGAGGTCGAGCTGCCTCATCAGTTGAATCCAACCCTGATTGAACATCTCGGGTCCGCCCATGATGTTTTCCCTGGGCACGCGCACATCGTCGAGGAAGACCTCGAAGGCGCCGATGAGTTCGGATCCGATCTTTCCGAGCCGGCGGTAGCGAATACCCGGCGTGTCCATCGGGACCATGAAGATGGTCATCCCGCCGTACTCGCCACCGGGAGCGGTGTTGGTCGCAATCATCATGTGTGTCGCGACGTCTACACCCGAGATCATGGTCTTCTGGCCGTTGATCACGAAGTCGTCGCCGTCGGCCACCGCGCGCGCCTCGATATGTACGGCGTCGGATCCGGCGTTGGGCTCGGTCAGAGCAAAACAACCACGAACCTCGCCGCGCGCGATGCGCGGCAGCCATTCGACCTTCTGCTCTTCAGAACCGTTCAAGTTGATCATCTCGCCGGCGAAGAATGCCGGCAGGATGAACACCGACGCGACAGCGGCGCTGCCGTACGCAAGTTCCTCCGCAGCGATGACGAACTCCATCACTCCGCCGCCGGAGCCCCCGTACTTCTCAGCGAACGGCAGACCGAGCAGACCGGTCTCGACAACCTTCGGCGTTAGTTCAATCGGGTAGCGCTGCTCGTCGTCCAGACGGCGATCCAGATCCGGCGGGCACTCACGCTTGATGAAGTCGCGAATCATCTCGCGAAAGGCTTCCTGTTCCTTCGTAAAGCTGAAATCCATTGGCTCTCCTATTCAGGACGGAACTTCGGGAGTGCGAGCGGGGTGTGGAACGCGTCTTCGATGGGCTCGTCGAACCACACGCGAACCGGCATTCCGATTCGAACTTCTTCCACTGCGACGTCGGTGACGTTGCTGGTCAAGATGGGACCTTCGTCCAAGCGGATGTCGGCAAGGACGTACGGAACCCGGTCTGCGAAGGACGGATGAAACGCGTGACGCACGACCGTAAAACTGAACACGGTCCCACAACCGGAGACGGCTTCCCAGACGAGATCCCGCGACCAGCATGACGAACAGCAAGGTCCGCCCGGGAGTTGGCGCGCGCCACAGGCCGTGCATCTCTGCACGCGAAGTTCGCCGACCAGCGTGCCCTCCCAGAACCCACGCGTCTCTTCGATCACCACGGGCGTCGTTCCCACGACGAGTTCGGTCATGGTGTGGGACATCTCAGCGCCCCCCCTTGGTCAGAACCAAAGTGGCGTGCGCCGCCTGGAACCCACCGTGGCCCGACACCACGCACACCTCGGCGCCGGGCACTTGGCGCGCGCCGCATTCCCCGCGGATCTGGCGCACCCCTTCCGCCAAGTGGTTCCATCCCGTCATGTTCGCCTCCGAAAGCATCCCGCCCGAGGTGTTGGTCGGCAACCTCCCGCCGACCTTCAGGTTCCCGTCGAGTGCGAACGGCCCCGCCTCGCCCTTCTTGCAGAAGCCGTAATCCTCTACGGTGATCAGCACCGTGGACGTGAAGCAGTCATAAAACTGCGCTACGTCCACATCTTGCGGGCCGATGCCGGCCATGGCGTACGCGCGCTGCGAGGAGCGCGCGCCTGCGAAGTGCGTGTAATGCGCGGGATCCTTCAAGCCGTCAAGGTTGTGCCCCGCACCCATGCCGGCGACAAGCACCGGCGGCTTCGCCAGATCGCGCGCGCGCTCGGCGCTCGTGACGACGATGGCGACGCCGCCGTCGGAGGCCCCGATCGTGCAGTCCAGCACCCGCAAAGGCTCGGCCACCATGCGCGAGGCGAGGTACTGCTCCATCGTGAGCGGGTCGCGGTACATCGCCGCCGGGTTCATCGTGGCGTGATGACGGAACGAAACCGCCACCGCCCCGAACATCTCGTCGGTCACCGCGTACTCGTGCTTGTACCGCATGGCGCTGCGCGCTTCCATCACCGGACCACCGGCCATGCCGTAGGCGATGTCGTCCGCCTGGCCCCGGCCCATCTGCGCAAGCCCGAACAGCATCGGCAAGCCGGTCTTGGCGTTCTCGCCGTAGACGCAGACGGCGACCTCGCACAGTCCGGCCGAGATGGCCATCGCCGCTTGTTGCACGAGCGTGATGGCGGTCGCCCCGCCGATGGAGATTGTTGAGAGGTAGTCGGTCTTCAGGCCGAGCATTCTCCCGAGCACGTGCCCGTGCAGAAGAAGTGGCTCAGAGAACTGCGGCTCGGTGAACAGGCCATCGACGTCATCTTTGGTTAGTCCGGCATCGGCCACGGCGTTGCGCACCGCCTCCGCCTGAAGGCTCCATGCGCTCCGCCCGGGGAGTTTCCCGAACGGCGTCGTCCCAACGCCGGCAATCGCAATCATGCCGGAGGTACTCATGGCGGCGAGTGTAAAAGCGGGCGCGCGCCGGTGTCAGTTCTGCCCGCGTGAAGGCCAACAACAAAGCGAGGGCCCGAAGGCCCCCGCCATTGCGCAATCCGCTCTACGGAGCGCAGTTGTCCGCGTTGTGCTGCGCGAACCCCTGAGCGTCGGTCTTGTGCGCGGAGTTGTAACCGCCGCCGGAGTGATCGTAGAAGGCCGGGCCGTCCGAGTTACCGGCCACTCGGTCGTAACCGTCGAGGCAGGAGTCGCCGCCTCCGTCGTTGTCGCTGTCGCCGTCGATCTCGATGTAGCCGTTCTCGCTGCCACTGACAAGGCTAACGCTGACGGTCGCCTTGCCCTTAGCCGGGATCGGAACCGTCTTGCCGACAATGGTGCCGTCGTTGCAAACCTGCAGCGACCCACCGTTGTTGGTGCCGTTGGACTTCGCCGCAACGATCGTGCCGGTCGGGTTCACCGGGGTCACAGCCTCTCCCGCACAGGTCCCGGATGGCTCAGTCGCACCGGCCGAGCCGAACGAAAGCGCGGCGACAATCGCCGCGGTGAGACCAAGCGCCATTCTTGCCTTGCTCATACCTTGCCTCCTTCGGGCGAGAGAGCATCGCCCGTCGCTTCTCGATTGGGGGGGCGCCGGTTGCCGCCACCCGCTGTGCGTACCGCTTCAAATCAGTTCGCTCCTGCCCGCCGTTCTCCTTCTCAACTACGAAGCGCAGTTCGCGGCGATCTCTTGCGCCCAGACATCCGGCTCCTGCTCCTCCGACCGCTGAGCACTCGGCTCGCTGGGGTCGTTGTCGTCGAAGTCGCCGTCGGGGGACTGGGTGAAGTGGTATCCCGCTCCGTCCACCGCTACGCGGACAAACCCGTCCATGCATGCGGGTCCACCGGTGTTGTCGGAGTCACCGTCCACTTCGATGTAGCCGCTTTGGCCTTCGGAGTCGCCGTGGAACGTCACGGCGCCCTTGGCGGGGGCCGGAACGGCCGTACCGTTGTTGCACACAATCAGATCCTCATCGGCCTGTCCCACTCCGACGCCGACGGGCGGGCCGGCAGCGAGAGGTCCTGCGTCACACGAATTGGACGGCTCGGCGTGCCCGGCACCGAAGGACAGCGCGGCGACTGTCGCGGCGATCACAGCGAGCGCTGGTCTCGAAATCTTCACAGCTCTTACCTCCTGCGCGGCGTCGCGTGTTGCGATCGACCGCTCCAGTTCTGCGTTGGGGAATCCGCAGGCGTTTTGCCCACACCTAAGGATTAGGCGTCATTCGCCCAAGTCTTTCCGACCTCGCCCAGAAAAAGCCGGATCAATACGAAGAACTGGACTCCGCGATCAAGCCAGACATTCGATCACGGTGGCGTTGCCCTGACCCCCGCCTTCGCACATCGTCTGGAATCCCCAGCGGCCGCCGGTGCGCTCCAGTTCGTGAAGGAGGGTCACCATGATGCGAGCACCACTGCAGCCGACCGGATGCCCAAGCGAGATCCCGCTGCCGTTGACGTTGACCTTTGCGTGGTCGATACCGAACTCGCGCTCCCACATCGGCACGACTGAACCCATGGCCTCGTTGCACTCCAGCAGGTCGAAGTCGTCGATCTTCATCCCCGAGCGCTCCAGGAGTTTCCGGGTCGCAGGCACCGGTCCTTGAAGCATCACGATGGGCTCACACGCCGCGACCGCGAAGTGCGCGAAACGAGCGCGCGGCCGCAGACCCAGCTCCTCCGCCTTCTCCCGAGACGCGATCAGCAGCGCAGCCGCACCGTCGGAGATCGGCGAGGAGTTCCCCGCGGTGATGTCCGGACAGTCCTCGCGAATCAAGGGCAGCGATGCGAGTTTCTCGATCGTGGTCCCCGGCCGGATGCACTCGTCGACCGTCATCACCTCCGTGGTCCCGTCGGCGAGGGTCACCGAGATCGGCACGATCTCTCTCGCGAAGCGACCTTCTTCGGTCGCCTGCGCCGCGCGCCGATGCGACTCGACGGCAAGAGCATCCATTTCTTCCCTGGTTACGTTCCACCGGCGCGCGATCTCTTGCGCGGCCTGGAACTGCGTGTAGAGGAACTCCCTGCCGCCGACGGCTTCGAGCCAGTTGTCGCTGAAGGCGAAACCAGGCTGCACCGCGTTGCTCCCAAGCCCGACGCGGCTCATCCCTTCCACGCCGCACGCGATAACCAAATCGTACGCGCCGGTCATGACGCCCTGCGCCCCAAAGTGCGCGGCCTGCTGAGCCGACCCGCACTGTCGATCGACCGTCGTTGCCGGAACCTCCCACGGCAACCCGGCGGCGATCCAGGCGTTGCGGGTGACGTTTGCCCCCTGCTCTCCACACTGGGTCACGCAACCGCCGATCACATCGTCGACCTGCACAGGGTCGATACCGGCGCGATCGATCAGCGCGCGAAGCACCGTGCCGAGCAGATCCGTCGGATGCACGCCGGACAACTTTCCGTTCTTCTTCCCGACGGGGCTACGAACCGCCCCAACGATGACCGCATCGCGCATGACCTCACTCACCCTTCCCGCGCGGCACAACCGCGCCCGTCTCCGGCGGCTCGTTTCACCGCCCCACTTCGGCGCAAGAGCGTAGCCAATCGTTGCGCGCAGACCCATGCGGCGCTACCGTCGCGCCGCATGCAAACCGTCACTGAGATCCCCGCAAATGTAGATCTACCCTTTCATCGGGCGCTCGGGATTCGTATCGGAGTGACTCCGCATAACAAGGGTGTCGCATGGGTCGACGTCGATCCCCAAGTCCACTTCGGCACCCGCTGGGCCCACGGCGGGCTCGTCGGCGCGCTGGCCGACATCGCAAGCGGCATCAGCGTCGCCATCGCGCTCGGCGAAGCCGCAGGCAGCATCGACGGCACCCTCGACTTGAAGATCAACTTCCTGCGCAAGGTCGTCGACGGAGATCTCACGGCCACCGCGACCGTCCTTCACCTGGGGACGCGGCTCGCGGTAACCGAAGTCGATGTGACCAACAAGGGAACCCCCTGCGCGAAGGCACTCGCGACGTTCATGCTCAGCAGGGACCGCTAAGACGCTCGAAGACGTATGCCTCGGTCAGGTAGGGGTGCGAGAACTCGCGGCGCCCGCGTAGATCCGGGTGCGTTGCGGCCAATTCACGCACGGAACCCAGGACGCGCGCACGCTCCTCCTCGGACAGCACTGCGACGAAACTCACCGAAGCCACACGCTCGACCAAGGACTCCGGCGTCAGGGTCTGCGCGTGGGCGAACTCGCGCGCGCCGCACAAGGCGAACAAGTCCTCACGCTCCAGTGGCGCGCGCCACGCGCCGTCGCGATACCGCGGGATCCGCACCTCACCTTCGAACGGCTCGATGATCTCCGAGATGCGCCGAACCCAGTCGGTGCGCTCATCACGCACGTTCCATACGACCGCCAGGCGCGCGCCCGGCCGCAGGACTCGGTGAATCTCCGCGGCGGCCCGGGATCCGTCGAACCAGTGGAAAGCCTGCGCGACGGTCACGCCGGCAAGGCTCTCGTCGGCAAGCGGGATGTCTTCGGCCGAACCGTTGAACGCCCACACCTGAGGCACGACGGCAGTGAGCGCGCGCCGCATCGCCGCGACGGGTTCCACCGCTACGCAGCGAACTCCGCGCGCCACCAAACCTGCGGTGAACTTCCCCGTCCCCGCGGCCAGATCGCACACCACCGCGTCCGGATCGCCGCCGACACCCAGCGCCTCGACGACCCAGTCGATCGCCGCGGCCGGATAGTCGGGGCGCGCGCGTGCGTACGCTCCGGCTGCAGCCTCGAAGCCGCGCGCCGCCGTCTGGTGAATGCGACTCTCGCTCATTGAAGGAAGTCGCGCGCGGTCGCGAGCCACAGTTCCGTGGATAGCCGCAGAGACTCCACGTCCACACGCTCGTCGTCGCCGTGGAACATCTGCGCGAAGTCGCTGAACGGGATCCGGTCGCTGAGCAATCCATAGCCGTACGCCTTCACGCCGATCGCCCGGAAATGGCGCGCGTCGGTCGCCCCGACGGTAAGGAAAGGAACCGTGCGGGCGCCGGGAACCAGCGCCGCCGTGGCGCGCGACAGGGTGCCCCACAGCGGTGTCTCCAGCGGCGACGCGCTCGCGTCGCTTGGGCTGTCCTCGACGACATCCACTTCCGCAGCGAGATCCCCCAGGGCTTCGTTCAACATCGCGCGGACCTCCGAGGCGGACTGCCCGGGCAGCGTGCGCACGTCGACCTGGAGATCGACGGAGTCGGGGATAACGTTCGTCTTCACGCCTCCGTGCATCACCGTCGGCGCGAACGTCGTATGCGTACACGCGTGCAGCATCCTTCCTTCACCCAACGGAAGGTTCTCGCACATGACATCGAACGCTTCCGGATCCAGAAGCGTGGCGCGCGCCTCGTCGGGGATCTCCAAGCGTTCGACGAATCCCCGCCAAACGTCGTGCATGACGGCCGGCGACCGAAACGCCCCGAGTCTGCGAACGACCTCTGCCGCCTTGATCAGTGCGTTGTCGGTCTTGAACGGCATCGACGCGTGTCCGGATGTCCCCCGCACGCGCAGCCGGCACCAGTACGTGCCCTTCTCGGCGATCATCACCGGGAGCACCGGCCGCGAGGCATCCCCCACCGGCATCCGCATCCCGCCGAACTCGGTGATCAAGTAGTCCGTCCGGACATCGTCGGCGACGTTTCGGGTCAGCCACTGCGCCCCGTGGGTCCCCAAAGCCTCCTCGTCCGCACATGCCACGAAGACCAGCGTCCCTCGGGGGCGAAACCCGGCGCGCGCAAGCGAACGGAACGCGACGGCCATCGACGACGTGGTGTTCAGCATGTCCACGGCGCCCCGGCCCCACACCTCACCGTCCACGAGTTCCCCGCCGAAGGGGTCTCGTCGCCAGCGTTCGGGACTCACCGGGACGACGTCGAGATGTCCCAGAAGCGCCAGCGACGGGGCATGCGGATCACTCCCTTCGATCCGCGCGACGATGGATCCCCTCCCGGGATGCGGCTCGTAACGCCGCAGGTCGAGTCCGGAACCCTCAAGGTAGGCCGCAAGGATGTCGGCGTTTCTGATCTCCCCGCCCGAATCCGCAGTCCCATCGTTGACGCACGCGTTGCGGATGAGGTGTTGCAGCAAGTCGGTGACTTCTCCAGTGGCGTCGCGCATTTGAGCAGCCTACGCCTCGACAAAACCGCCTCGCGTCGAACACTCGTTCGCCTCGACGGCGCAGTCCATCCCCCCGGCGCGCGCCGCCGATTTGTTCAACGTCGAACACTTCCCGAAACTGTGCTCGTGCCGGAAGAGACGAAGGCCATGCTTCGGATGCGCGATGTGTGTGCGCGCACCGGGCTTACGCGTTCGGCAATCCACCACTACATCCGCGAGGGGCTGCTACCCAAGCCCGAGAAGACCGGACGCAACACCGCCACCTACACGGAGGAATTCGTCCGGCGCGCGCAGCTCGTCAAGGCACTTCAGGAGAACACTCACCTCCCACTGGCCAAGATCCGCGAGACCCTCGACGGCGTTCCTGCCGGAACTGAAACCAACATCGATCCCGAGCGTTTCGCGGGGGTAACCCGAACCATCGCCGACAGCCTGCGCCTTTCCTCCGAAAGCGAGATCGAGCGCGCGGACCTCCTTGCGATGACCGGGCTCAAGCCCTTCGAACTCGACGCGCTGACTGCCGCGCGCCTAGTGGAATCCTCCGCGCACAACGGCACCGTTCGGTATTCGCCGCTGGACGCGCGCATCGTGATGGCCTTCGCGCGGATTCGTGACGCGGGCGCGACGGCCGAACGCGGATTCATCGGGGGACCCGCAATCGTTCGCGCGTATCGACACCACCTCACCGAGATCGCCCGCACGGAGGCCGCCGAAATGGTGCGCATGGCGGAAGCCCTGACCGAGATCGACATGGACGATTTCATGGAGAAGACATCGGAACCGCTCGGAGACCTGGTTGCGGCCCTGCACCGCAAGGCACTGGTTAAAGCGGTAACCGAGTTGCTGGGAAACGGGAGGAGATAGCGAAATGGGAGCACTAGAGGGCAAGGTCGCGATCGTCACGGGGGCGGGACGCGGGATCGGCCGAGGCGAGGCTCTGCTGCTCGCTGCCGAAGGCGCAGCGGTCGTCGTCAACGACCTCGGCGGTGAATGGGACGGCTCCGGAACCGACAAGCGCCTCGCGCAGTTGGTCGTCGACGAGATCAGCGCAGCCGGCGGGAAGGCCTCAGCCAACTACGACAACGTGGCCAATTGGAAGGGCGCGAAGAAACTCCTCGACCAAGCGGTTGAGGAATTCGGCAAGCTCGACATCGTCGTGAACAACGCCGGGATCCTGCGCGACAAGATGATGTTCAACATGTCCGAGGATGACTGGGACGCCGTCGTTCGCGTGCACATGAAGGGCCACGCCGCGACCACGCACCACGCGTGCGTCTACTGGCGCGCGCAATCCAAGGCCGGCGAAACCGTCGCCGGACGCGTCATCAACACCGCCTCGGAGTCCGGGCTGTTCGGGATGAAGGGCCAGGGCAACTACGCCGCGGCTAAGGCCGGGATCGCCTCGCTCACGCAAGTTACCTCGCGAGAGATGAAGCGGTACGGCGTCACGGCCAACGCGATCGCACCCCGGGCCCGTACGCGCATGATCACCAACACCTTCGGAGAGGGAGTCATGGCGCCTCCCGAGGACGACACCGCGTTCGACCAGTTCGCCCCGGAGAACGTCGCTCCGCTCGTCGCCTACCTAGCGAGCGACGCAGCCGCGCACATCAGCGGTCAGTGCTTCGTCGTGGTCGGTGGACTCGTGCAGCACATGCAGCCCTGGACGCCCGGCAAGAACATCGACAAGGGCGGCCGCTGGACGGTCGGCGAACTCGAACACGAGATCGCCAAGCTCTTCAACGGCGGTCCGACGTCTCTGGACTAACGTATCCACGCTTCGACGCCGACGCCCGCGCTTCGCGCGGGCGTCGGCGTTTTCGGTGCACGCGCAGGCCGAAATTGCTGGTCTATGAAGGAAACGGGATAAACATCCCCTAGCGGAAACGTAAGGTCGGATGCTACAAGTTGGGGAGGAGCCTGCTTTGACCCATACCGTCCGGATCACCGCGCTCGTCGCGGTCATGACCGCCGTGCTCACGGCCTGCGGCTCGCGCGTCGTGCCGTTGTCGCAAGGTGGTCTCAACCCGGCCGGCGTTCCCACCGGCGCATCGACACTCCCCGCCGGACTGGATGCCGCAACCGCAGACCCCGGCACGCTCGCCGGTGCTGCCGGAACCGCCACGCGCGCTTCGCGGCCGGGCGCCGGACCGGGATCGGCCGCGGCGCAGTGTCACGGCGGCGCAACCGACACCGGGGTTACCGCAAAGACGGTCAAGATCGGCATGATCGCGTCGCTCACGGGCCCACTGCCCGGCCAGTTCAACAGCGCCGTCGAGGCCGTCGACAGCCATGTGCGGATGATCAACGACGCAGGCGGAATCTGTGGACGCAAATTCGAACTGCTGATCAAGGACGACAACGGAAGCGGCGCCACCAACCAGGCGGTTGCGACCAAGCTTGCGACCGAGGACAAGGTGTTCGCATTCGTAGGCAGCGTCTCGGCACCCGACGACTCCGGCATCGCGCGCATCTCCAAGAAGCACAAGATCCCGGATATCGGCTTCCCGCTCACATGGGAACGGACGGAAAGTCCCTACACCTACGGTGTCCCGGGTCAAGTAATGCGCCGATACATCAGCACCCACACAAGCGGCACCGACTACCTCAACAAGAAGTTCGGCATAAAGCAGGCAGCTTTGTTCTGGCTGAAGGAAAGCCAGATCTCGATCCTTACGGCCTGGGCGTTCGAATCCGCGATCGAGAAATCGACCAACGGCTCGGTCAAGATCTGCCACGAACAGCCCGCCGGTGTTCTCGACAACAACCTCACCAACTACGTCGTCGCTATGCAAGGACACTGCCCCGCGTCGAATGGACCGCTCGCCGTGTACTCCATCATGGAGAACAACGCCAACGTGAAACTCGCGATCGCGATGCAGGAACAAGGGGTAAAGCCCAAGGTATTCGGTCTCACGTTCAGCTCGTACCTTCCCGCGTTCATCGAGCAAGGCGGAAGCGCAGCCGAAGGCACGTACCTCGCAATGCCGCAGCTTCCCTTCGAACGGCTCGAACGCCCCAAGAAGGAGTGGACTCCCGGCTCGTACGAAGTGAAGCGCTACCTCGACACGCTCAAGCGTTACTACCCACGCCCCTCGACGCTGGGCAGCTTCGGCGGACCGGGATGGGGAATGGCCTCGCTGTTCTTCGAAGGAGTGCGCGCCTGCGGCGCCGACCTCACGCGCGCCTGCTTCTTCAAGGCTCTGAACTCGATGGGTCCGTTCTCCGCCAACGGCTTGCTGTCGCCGGTTACGCCGAGAACCCGCAACATCTTCAGCGCCCAGCTTCTGATGCAGGTTCGCAACGGCCGCTTCGTCGAAGTCGAACCGTACGACAAGAGCGGACCGCGAGAAGGTCCCGACTTCTGGGAGTGGTCCCCGCTGTTCAACTGGCAACGCTACTTCTGCGACCACCAAAGTCAGTTCCCGAACGCCGAGGACAAGAAGGCGCTGGTCGACGAGTGCTAGGAACCGGACAAATGCGTCGGCTCGAATGAAAGCAACACCGGCAGAGGATTTCGCCGCACGAACGGGAAACCCAAGGGACCGCTAAGCGGAACAGGAGCCTGATGAGAGCCAAGGCCACCGCAACCGCAACCGCGCTAAGCGCCGCATGCTTCGCGCTGGTCGCACTCGCCCCAGCCGCGCGCGCTTCAGCGGTTCCCCTGGAGATCTATCAAGCCGGAGGAAGCGGTCAAGGCCTCGTCCTCACCGGAGCCGTCCGGCCCAGCGTCCTGGACCCCCTGGTGGAGGGCGGCGCGCTGGTGGCACGCAGCACGCTGAGTTCCCAGGGAGGCGGGTCGGGATACGCGCTCGCATCGCAGGTATTTCCCGGCACTCTGGTCGTTGGATTCGCCGGGTGTCTGGACTACCCGGCGATCCAGTGGGTCCAAGCAACCTACCCGGCTACCGGCGCATGCCCGTCCAGCGCCGAGAACCGCCTTGGTCGCACGTCGCCCTCGACGCAGGGCGCCGCCCAAGGTCACCCGGAATTCGACGCCCTGGCAAACCAACTGTTCGATCGCACGTCGCTCGACGTCGGCCACATCAGCGCCGACACAGGCAACGGCCGCGCGGAGGCGTCGGTCCTCACGAATGAGTTCGCGCTTCGCCAGGAGGCATCGGGAACACCGCTGGTCGAGTTCGCACAGTTGGATGCCCACAGCGGCGGGGCGCGCGCCGGCGCGCGCGTCGGCCACCGCGTGCGCGTCGCCCTTCAGGGAATCAAACTGCTCGGCGGCCTCGTGCGTATCGAATCACTCGTTTCCACTTCCGAAACCGTCTCCGACGGGGTGACCGCAACCGCGAAGGCGCGCCTAGCTCTCGGCGACGTCACGATCGAAGCCGACGGAGCGCAGCACGCCGCAACGATCGACAGCGATGGAGTCCGCGTCACCGATCCCGCCTTGTCCAAGGAGCAGAACGCGAACCTCACGGAGGACCTGCGCGAAGACCTGGCGCGCGCCGGCCTGCGGATCTCAACCGGGCGCCTAAACGAGTCCGCCGCCGGACAGCAGGCCGAAGCGTCGGTCGGCGGGCTGCAGATCTCCGTCGCCGGACGCCTTCCGTCAATCGCCGTGCCCGAGGAAGCCGCCCCCGTGTTCGGAGCACTCATCGACAACGTCAAGACACAGTGCGTGTGGGAACTCGAGCCGCCACAAGCGCCCCAGGTTCCGTTGTGTTTCGGATCGGGCGCCGTTCCGCTCGGCGGCAGCACGATCGCGCTCACGATATCCATCGGCACCGCGGACTCCTACAGCGTCGGCAGTCGGATCCCCCTCGCCGGCGGCACAACCTCGGTTCTGGGGAGTCACTTCTGGGCCAAGGACTCACCGCCGGCTGCTCCAGGCGTCGATTTCGCGTCTTCTCTCAATTCCTATCAGGACACTCCCCCGGCGCAGCCAACGGGTCCGGTGACGCTGCCGCCGTTGTTTGGACTCGCAGCCCGCATGCCCTCCTCGGCCCTTGCGTTCGCGGGCATTGCCTTCCTCATCCTTGCTCTGGCTTCGGCATTGGGTCCATCCTTACGCCATGCCGGACCGGGTCGGAGCGAATGAGGGCGCGCGCGCAACGGAGGTGGCGATGAAGATCACGCGCTACCGGCAGCAATTGCGCGAGCAGTGGCGAGCGATCACACCGATCGCGCTGTTTGCTGCTGGAGTCATCCTGGTGTTACTCGGCTGGTACGGCGCGGCCCACACGAACATCATCACCGAGCAGATCCCCTACCTGATTTCCGGAGGTCTGCTCGGCCTCGGGCTGATCATCGTCGCCGGAATCCTGTCGGTCCAGACGTCGATCGAACGCGACAACTCGGAATTGCGCCGGGTTGTCATTCGAGCGCTCGCGAACGCGGCCGCTCCGAACGGCTCGACGCCGGACGACACACCTGCGGCGCCCAGGATCCTCACCAATGGTCATGTCTTTGTGGTTCCCGGCGGACGCAGCTATCACGCACCCGGGTGTCCAATCACGGAGGGCAAGGACGGCACCGAAGCATTCGTGCTCGCGCAGGCTGCGGCGGCCGGATACACCGTCTGCAAGCTCTGCGGAGACTGAGCCTCCCCGCCCTCGCCTATGCAGATCTTCATTCGAACCATCCTGCTGGGAGTCGTAAGCGGCAGCGTCTACGCGCTGGCATCCACCGGACTCGTCCTGACGTACAAGACTTCAGGGGTGTTGAACTTCGGCTACGGCGCCTTGGCGCTGTTCACCACGTTCGTCCACTGGCAACTTTGCGTCGGGTTCGGTCTGCCGGTCTGGATGTCGGCAATCATCGTCGTCGGTATCGTCGCGCCGGCGCTCGGCGTGCTGCTGGACCGGCAACTGTTCCGCAGGATCGAAGGGCAGCCGCAGATCATCGGCGTCATCGCGACGGTAGGGCTGCTCGTGCTTCTGCAGGGAGTCGTGATCCTGATCTGGGGCGGGCAGACCAAGAACGTTCCGTCGATCTTTCCGCGAGGGACCCTTCGTCTTCCCTTCGGCGTGAACATGGGCGTCGACCAACTCGGCGTGCTGCTGGTTGCGGCAGGCGCGGCCGGGGGCCTTGGGGCAATGCTGCGCTACACAAAGCTCGGGATTGCGTTCCGAGCCGTCGTCAACAACCGCTCCGTCGCCGGACTGATGGGCATCAACACGGGAGTCGTTTCCGGACTTGCATGGGCCCTGGGAACATCCTTCGCAGCGCTCATGGGGATCCTGCTGACACCGCGGCTGCTGCTGGACCCGAACTTCCTCCCTCCGTTCATCATCGCCTTCGTACTCGGCGCGTCCGTCATCGGCTACCTGCGCAGCCTTCCCCTCGCATACGCGGGGGGGTTGATGATCGGAATCATCCAAGCGTTGTTCGTGCAATACGCGTCCAGCCAGGGATTGCTCGGAAAGATCTCGGACGCGCTGCCGTTCCTCGTCATCACCGGAGCGCTGCTGCTCGCGCCAAAGGCCCTGCGCGCAGCCGGGCAGGGCGCAAGCTTCGTTGTGCGCACGCGCGAGGCGGCCGATCGCACTTCGGCGCGCGCGCGCGTGGGCGTCGCGCTCACGCTCTTTGGGGGACTCGCCCTGGTTCCCATGTTCGGATCGGCCTCATCCACGCAGTTCGTCACGATCGGATTGATCCATTCCGTAGTGTTCCTTTCGCTGGTCGTGTTGACCGGGTACTCAGGGCAGATCTCGCTCGGACACACTGCGTTCATGGGCATCGCGGCATTTAGCGCCGCGCACCTGGTTCAAACGCTGCACATCCCCGGATGGATCGCGTTTCCTCTCGGAGCGCTCGCAGCGGTCCCGGCCGGCGCCGTAATCGGACTGATTGCAGTGCGCATGCAGGGGTTGTTCCTTGCGTTGATGACGCTGGCCTTCGCGTTCATGGCGCAATCGCTGTTCTTCGAGCATCCGGCATTCTCGGGCGGCGAAGGTGGAATCGCAGTCTTACGACCGACGGGCTTCCGCGGGGACACCGCTTTCTTCTACCTCGCTCTTGGAACACTCGCGGCGGCGGCGGCTCTTGCGGTGAACCTGCGCACGGGACGCACCGGCCGCGTGCTTGCCGGGATGCGCGACAGCGAGACCGCGTGCCGCTCTCTGGGAATCTCGGTCACACGCTACAAAGTGCTGATCTTTGGGATTTCCGCGTTCATCGCAGGTATCGGCGGCGTCTTGGTCGGGATGATCCAAGAGCAGGCCACGTCGCGGACTTTCATCCCCTTCTACTCGCTGATCTTCATGACGCTTGCGGTTCTGGGCGGGATCTTTCACGTCGGTGGAGCGATCACGGCCGGTCTCGTGTGGGGTCTGTACCCGATGGTTGCCAATGCTTTCCCCTTCCTCTACCGCATTCAGTTGATCTTGTTCGGGCTCGGCGCGACGGTCGCGCTGGCCAAGAACCCCGAGGGCATGTTCGGTGAGTTGCGCAGAGCCGGCGCGGCGGTCTTGCGAGCCATCGACCGGCGCGCGGCGGCGCAACAACCCATCGATATCGATCCGGTCCCGGCCGTATCGGGAGGCAGCGAATGACCCGTCCGGCAGCCGAGCTTCGCGCGCAAGGAATCACGGTCCGCTTCGGCGGCCTCACTGCCGTCGACGACGTGTCGCTGACGGTTGCCCCCGGAGGGTTCGTCGGGCTGATCGGCCCCAACGGGGCGGGAAAGACGACCACCTTCAATGTCTTGAGCGGCTTCCAGACACCTACGTCCGGAAGCATCGTCCTGGGCGGGCGTGACATCACGTCCGCGAGCGCGTCGACTCGGGCGGGACTGGGAATGGGTCGGACGTTTCAACGACTGGAACTCTTCGGGCGCATGACGGTCCTGGACAACCTGCTGGTTGCCGCCGAAGCCAAGGAAAGCAAGTTGGGAGTAATCGCCGACCTGCTTGCACTCCCGCAGCGCCGTCGCGAGGAGCGCCGCTGCACCGGCCTGGCGCTTCGCGTGCTCGAGATGCTCGACCTCGAATGGGCCGGCGGGAGACGAGCCGCGGACCTCCCGGTCGGCACAGCGCGCACCCTGGAACTCGGACGCGCGCTGTGCGCGGCCCCGATCGTTCTGTTGCTCGACGAACCCTCGTCGGGACTCGACTCCGACGAAACCCGTTACTTCGGCCGGATCTTGCAACGCGTTAACGAAGAGATGGGCATCGGGATCCTGATCGTCGAGCACGACATGGATCTGGTGCTGGAGGTCTGCAAGGAGATCTACGTGCTGGACTTCGGAAAGCTGATCGCTCAGGGAGCGCCCACAGACGTCATGAACGACCCGGTCGTACGCAGCGCCTACCTCGGAGAGGAGGACGATGCCCCCGCTGTTGCGACTCCGTAACGTCGAAGCTCGCTACGGGCGCTTCGTCGCGCTGAAGAACGTCGCACTAGCGGTGCCCGAAGGATCGGTCGTCGCACTGCTTGGACCCAACGGCGTCGGCAAGACCACCCTGCTTCGCACGGTGTCGGGCATGCTGCGACCGTCGCGAGGCGAGATCCTGTTCGATGGCGCTCGCATCGACGGGGCGTCCGATCACGCCATCGCGCGCAAAGGCCTCACGCACATCCCGGAAGGTCGCGGAATCTTCGTCGGCCTGACGGTGCGAGAGAACCTTGCGATGGCGGCGTTCGGCGGAACAACCGCCGGAGCGCTGGAACGGGTATACGAACTGTTTCCCATCCTGCAAAGGCGTCAGAACCAGATCGCCGGCACGCTGTCGGGCGGCGAACAGCAGATGCTTTCGCTGGCGCGCGCCGTCATTCGCACTCCACGGCTGCTGATGGTCGACGAATTGTCGCTCGGCCTTGCACCCAAGATCGTCCACGAACTCTTCGACACCCTCGACGAAATCCGGCGGCTCGGCACGACGATCCTGCTCGTCGAGCAATACGTTCGCTACGCGCTGCGCATCGCCGACATCGTGACGATCTTGCACAAGGGTTCGGTCGCGTTCATCGGCGAGCCCGGCGAACTCGCGCGCGGAGCCCTTGCAGCGGCGTATCTCGGGGGCTCGCAAGCGACGTCGGCCCCGACGAAGGAACCGCCCGTCGCGAAGTTGCCCGCGCGCGCCCCGGCTCGCAAACGGCAAGCGCCCCGGAGCAAAGCCCCGGGGCGCACCAGTTCCATCAAACGCTAAGACGTCAGCGCGGCGGTCGCCGATCCCAGCACGATCGCCTTTCCGTCCTGATTGGTCACCGCCAGATCCATGTCCACACGGTTCTCCCCATTCTCGGTGGACTTCCCAGTGATCTTGGCCGAGAACGTGACGGTGTCCCCGGGCCAGATCTGTCCGCGAAACTGAGTGGAGAACTTGCGCAGGTTCGCCACGCCGCCGATCAACCGTGTCACGTATCCCGACAGCACTCCGGCGCTGAACATCCCATGTCCGAACACGCTCGGATACCCGACAGCCTGGGCCATGGTGTCGTCGTGGTGCATCGGGTTGAAGTCCCCCGAAGCCCCGGCGTACTTCACGAAGTGCGTGCGGTTGACGTTCTCAAGCACGAACGGAGCGACGTCCTCGCCCTCGGCGACGGCGTCGAACTGCAACAAAGGAAGTTCGCTCATCTTCGCCTCCTACACCGCAGCCTTGGCGGTCTCGACGATCACCTGGCGCGCGACGATTGCCGTTTCGTTTCGCTGGTTGGTGAAGGATGTCTTGAAGACGACGAACGTCAGCGTGCCTCCCTTCTTGCCTTCCTTGGTGTACACGTCGTCGATCGTCGTGTGCGCCGTCAACGTGTCGCCCGCCTGCACCGGCAGCAAGTACTCGTACTGCTGCTCGGCATGCAGCACGCGCATGTAATTGAGCCCGAGATCCGGCATCGGACCCACACGCGGCCAGAACGCCACCGTCATGGTGAATGTCGGTGGAGCCGGCGGCCCTTCCGTTTCATACTCGGGGCTCTCGTCCAGAATCGCCGCCGCAAACTCGCGGATCTTGCCGCGCTCGACGGGAATTACCGTGGTTCCAATGTCCATACCGATGATGGATTTGTCGGCCATGTTCCCTCCCACAGAAGATAGGGCCGCGCGAAGCATAGGCGATCGACCGAATACATCCGAAACTGATCCTGGAGGGGAACCGTGGCGATCGAAGTCGTGAAGCAAGACGGGCTCCACATCATCACGATCAACCGGCCGGAGCGACGCAACGCGTTGGATCTCCCGCACTTCGGAGCTCTCGCCGATGCGTGGATCGACTTCCGTGACGACGACGACGCCCGCGTCGCCATCATCACCGGCACCGGCGCGGACTTCTGCGTCGGCGCCGACCTGAAGTCGTTCGTGCCGATGGTCACAGACAACCTCGCCGACCTCGCCAGCGGCAAGAGCGAGATCCGCGCCGACGCCGGACTGGTCGCAGTGCTCCGGGAATTCGATCTTTGGAAGCCGGTCATCGCCGCGGTCAACGGGACGTGCGTTGCCGGCGGTATGGAGATGCTGCTCGGAACCGACATCCGGATCGCCAGCGACAACTCGACGTTCGGCATCTTCGAGCCCCGGCGCGGGCTGTTCCCCGGCGGCGGAACGACGGTGCGTCTGCCCCGGCAGATCCCCTTCCCGTGGGCGATGGAAGTTCTGCTGACCGCCGACTGGATCTCAGCTGAGGATGCCTATCGGATGGGGATCATCAACAAGATCGTCCCGCAGGATCAACTGCTGGACGAGGCGAAGAAGTACGCCGAGAAGATCATGTCCAACGCGCCCTTGGCGATCGAGGCGGTGAAGAAGTCCGTGTACACCGGGATCGGTCTTCCATTGAAGGAAGCCTTCGGATTCGAGCTGCAACTCGCGGCCGAGGTGTTCATGAGCGAGGACGCCAAGGAGGGTCCGCGCGCATTCGCCGAGAAGCGCGTGCCCGTCTGGCAACGACGCTAACAGCCGCCATGCGGGAGCCACGGGTGAACTTCTATCAGCCCTCTTGGGCAAAGCGACGTCGCGTCCTGATCACGGAGCGATCCAAACTCAACTACTCGAACTTCATCGACCGCCTCGCCGATCTGTACGGGGACCGCACCGCGTTCATGCTGGACGGGCCGATCGACTACCCCGGCTTCTCAGGGGATTGCCTGTCGTTCCGGGACGTGGCGCGAGTGGTGAATCGGATGGCCGGAGCATTGCGCGCGCTCGGGGTCGGCCCCGGCGATCGCGTCGGCTTGATCACCATGAACCGAGTTGAGATCGCTTTCGCCAACTTCGCGGCGGCGAAACTCGGGGCAATCCCGGTTCCGATGAACTTCATGCTGCGACCGAACGAGATCGACTTCATCGTCCAGAAGGCGGGCATCGAACTGCTTGTGTGCGATCCGCGCATCCTTCGCGGGACAATCAAAGACCTGTCGTCGGTGCCGAGCGTGAAGCATTGGGCGGTCATCGGGAACGAAGAGCCGCCCGAGGGAGTGACACTGCTGGCGGACCTGATGCGAGACGCGCCTGACTACGTCGAGTCGGCGAAGCCCTCATCTCTCGACGACATCGCTCTGTTGTTCTTCACCTCCGGGACAACCGGGTTTCCGAAGGGTGCGACGATGTCGCATGCGGCGGCCATGGTCGGCATCCACAACATCGGGCGCCTTGCCGCCCTGTCACCAAAGCTGAAAAGCAGGTTCGCTCTGCTCGTAATGCCGGTCGCTCACGCCGGTGGATACGCTCAAATGCTCCTGTATTTGGGGTTCGGGACGCCGGCATACTTCCTGTCGAAATTCGATCCGGAAGTGATCTTCGATGTCGTTGAGCGACTTCGCCCGACACTGTTCCCCGGAGCGCCGGCGATGTATCGCATCTTGTTGGACGCCGGTGCGGCGAAGAGGGACTGGAGTTCGGTGCGCGTGTTCGGCGGCGGAGCCGACGCATTCGACGATGACCTCGTGCGCGCGGTGCGCGCGTTGGGTGGCCGCAGAGTGCTGGGGTTCCACGTGAAGCCGATGTTCATCCGTGGGTACGGAATGGCAGAATCCAACTCCTACGTCACTGCGACCCCACCCTTCGAGGCCGGCGACAACTGCCTGGGATGGGTGACGCCTCCGGTGCGCTACCGCATCGTTGACGAAGACACCCGCAAAGACGTCGAGCGCGGCAAGCCCGGCGAACTGCTGCTTCGCGGGCCCAACATCACTCGCGGCTACTGGAACGACGACTTCGCGACCGAGCTGGCATTCGAGAACGGCTGGTTCCGCACCGGAGACATCGTCCGCCAGGGGAAGTGGCGAATGCTCTTCTTCGTGGGACGCTCGGCGGAGATCATCAAGTCCGGTGGGTACAAGATCTCGGCGAACGAAGTGGATCAGCACTTGACCCAGCACCCCGACGTCGAACACGCGGCCACCGTGGGTGTCCCGCACCCGATCAAGGGCGAGCGGCCCGTGGCGGCGGTCAAGCTGCGCCCGGGTGCGACCACGACACCCGAGGAGTTGCTCGAGTGGGCGCGCGAACGCATTGCCCCCTACAAGTGCCCACGCGAGATCGTGTTGATGGACGACATGCCGTTTACGTTCAGCCTCAAGCCGAAGCGGCGGGAAGTCCGCGAACGGCTTCTGGCGGAAATGAAAGAAGATCTCGAGTAAACGGCCGCGCCCGGACTACGGGTAGAAGATGCGAATCTTGGGGCAAAGGAACTTGTATCGGGACGGGTAGCGGCCTTTGCGGTCGGGCTTAGGGCACGTCCACGGGTACAGCGCCTTCAAACCGAGCACATCGCCGAGAGCCGGAGTCATCACGTGCCTGAACCCTTCAGGACACTCTTCGTAATACTCTCCACTGGCATCCGCGGAGATCCCGCCACGCATCGTCATCATGCAGTTGATCTGGTAGAAGAGGTCATTCAGGCCAAGCGTGTGTCCGAACTCGTGGAACACGACAGACCTAAGGTCCTGAATCCCGCCTTCTGCCTCGTGGATTCCCGTGAGGTTCAGCGGATAGGGCGGATACCACTTGGGCTCGGGCGTGCAGGAGTTGTCCTTCTGTTGACAGGGCGCGTCCTGCCAAGGGCCCGGCATGATCACGATCTCGAAACCTGTGATGTGGCCTGATGAATCCGCCCCGAGACTGGTCGTTGCGCCGGCAACCGTCCCAGGCGAGAACCCGACGACATTCTCGTTTTCGGCACCGACGACGGAGCCTGCGAGTTCGCCCCAGGACACCGGAGGTCGACTTGCGATCCCGCGGTAGTCGAAGTGCACGTGCGGGTTCCACAACTCCCATGTGGCGGCGGCCCCGCGGATGGCTGAGATCGCGTTCTCAGGCGTGATGAAAGGCGATCCGTAGGGCCAGATGCGGTACGGAACGTTGATCAGCCCGGATGATCCGATCGGCCAATGGAAGGGAAGATTCGTGTCCCCCGTGTAGGACAGCTCGTAGTTGCGGCAGGTCCTGGGGCCCGGGCAGCTCCCGGCATGTGCGGGAACCACGGCTGCGAAACAGGCGACGGCGGCGAGCACAACGATGACTTTCTTCGCCGCCGTCGCCTTTTGCATAACGCCTCAGATCATCCGCAGGGAGACGGTCTGGAGACACACATCGGCTGACGCAGCGGCCCCACGACCAGGTCGTAGCCGGTATCCACGAGCATCGGCTTGCTTGGGTCCACGACCGGAACGCACGTGCCGCCGACGTAGACGCAGGTTGTGGGCAGAGTGACGGTCAACTGCCCGCCCGGCTCCAGGCCGACCGGCTCTTGGAAGGTGGAATTTCCCCCGACCAGGACCTTGACGTCGAGCTTCAGGCCCGACGAAATGACGATGACGCCGGTATTGCCGATGTAGGTGCAACCCGGGGTACATGCCCACTCCTCGGCCATGACCCCTGCCGTGCTTTGGTCAATGTCCACCTTGACTACATAGGCAGTCTGTCCGACATCAACGCAAACGCCTACGGTGTAGTACTGAGCGTCCGAAAGGACCCCTACCTTGGCGACTCCCGCGGCATCTACGTAGGGCCAGCAACGTGAATCCATAGCGTTGGCGGCTGCCGGCACCACGAGAGTGGAACCGGCGATCAGCGCCGACACGACCAGGGCTCGGTACGAAGTGCGCATGGTCCATCCCCCTTGGACAGGTCCGGTTTAACACACCGGACAAAACGAAACAACACCGAAAATAGGGCGCGCGCGCGCGCGCTTGTCAATGGGTCGCGAGGTCTTGACAAATCGGACGCTGGAAGTGTTAAGTACCACGCAACACAAACAGTGTTCGGATTCAACGGGGGAGCCATGAGACCAGTTCCCATCGATGAGGTCTTTCAACAAGTTTCGGGTGAGGGAACTGCGGTCCGGTCTCCGGACTGGCACCGCATCGTGTCGGAGGGCCGCGTCGCGCGCGCGGCCGCCGACGGCGGGCACTGGCGGATCGGCGAACTCGCGATGCTGGTCGAGCGCCGCTACCGCGCAGGCACACTCAAGCGCTTCGCTGAGGAGATCGGTGAGTCCCTGGGGACAGTGAGGCGCCTGCGCTGGGTTGCGGCCGCCTACGACGGCGAAGCGCGAGCGCTTTTCCCCCAGTTGTCGCTGTCTCACTTCCAAGTCGTCGCTGCGCTCCCCGACCGCCTGATCTGGCTGGAGCGCGCGCAGCGCGGGTCATGGAGCGTCGACCGCCTGACGGTCGAGGCACGCACCGCGAACGCGCAGCCGCTCGCCGTCGACCTGCGTATGCGCCGACCAGTCGAGTCCGCGCTGCGCTCGATCGCACGCCTGACGAACTCCGCCGACGACCGCGCGCTGTCCAGGGCCGCGCGCGCCGGTCTGAGTGAATCCGTCGACGAACTTGCGCGCGAGGTCGAACGACTGCGCGCGCGCATCGAAAAGGCCGAACGTCGTCGCCGTCGCCGTCGCACTGCCGGCAACGGCGGAGGGCGAGCCGGCAGACTCACCCTCGCGGACGCACCGGCGGCGCGAACTACCGCCGCCGGACTTACGACCCCCTAGAGCGGCGTCGGCTCCGCCTGCGGCTCGGGAGGCGGCTTCGGCGAAGGGTACGGGACCGGCCCTGCATCGCCGCATCCCTCGATCCGGTCCGGCTGCCCCATTCGGAACCCCATGCCGGTCCCACCGGCGACGGAATACGCGGCCGCCGACCGATGGTTGTTCGACAGGTTCACGTCCGCAGGCGAACACAGGCGCGCATGCACGGTGGCATCCCCCACCGTCCCGGTGGCGTTCCAATCGAACGAGCGCCGCACCGACTCACCTGGGGTCACCGCCACCTTCGCGAAGCCGATCATCTGAGTCGCTCCGTCCGACGGCGTCGTCGCCCAGACGACCAGACGCGCCAAAGTAGCCTTCGTCCCGAGGTTGGACACGGCCACTCCGACGGTTCGCTGCGTTCCCAGCGGAACCAGCGGACCCAGGTCGGTCTGCACCGGAACGCTTTGCACCGTCAACCCGGTGATGGCCGGATCGGGCACAGGCAAGAACTCCAGTTCGGCATCAACGCCTCCCACGTCGGCGGCCTCCCGCACGACCACATCGTGTGCGGTTGCCTCGGTTCTTTGATCGTCGAACCACTCGGTGCGATAGCGACGCTTTCCGCCGCAGTCTGAGAACTTGACCTTGTAGATCCCGGGGGCGAGTCCGTAGATCGTGTAAGCGCCCTCGTCCCACGTATACCCCGAGCCACCCCACGCTCCGGTGCGCGCGTCGTGCGCCTCGACGCAAACCGACTCAGCCGGCCATCCCTGCGGATCGGTCACGGTCCCGCGGATCATCCCGGCAATGGTCAAGACCGCATCGATCCCAGGCACCTCTTCACCCTGCGTCACCCGTACCGGATCGGCCTGATCCACATCCGGCTTATCGTCGTACCACTCGGGGATGTGCTCCCCCACCCCGCGACCGGGCACCACAACGTCGGGGCTGTAATCGCTTCCTTCCTGGGGGGGTAGGACGCGGGCGAAGCAGTCAGAGAAATGAACCTTGAACTGCCCCGACTGAAGGCCACCCGCCGAGTAGCTTCCGTCCTCGGCCGTTGACGCCCATGCCGTCCAGCTTCCGTCATCGTCCACGACCTCGACGCAGACCCCCTCGATCGGATCGCCGCGCGTGTCGGTGACCGTACCGCTGATCGTGCCCCCCTCAGCCAGAACCGCATTGACGTCGGCAACCTTGTCTCCCTCGGAGACCTCCACCAGGTCGGCGGACTCGAAGTCCGGCTTGTCGTCGTACCACTCCTCCAGGAATCGACCGGACCCACCACAGTTGTGGAAGTGGATCCCGTACGCGCCGGGGGGGAGCCCCCCGACGGCATAGGTCCCGTCGCTTTGAGTCTCCGTCGCACCGAACCACTCTCCGCTCGCGTCGACGGCGGTGACGCAGATGCCCTCGATCGGGTCCTCAATGCCGTCGGTGACCGTGCCGCTGATCATGCCCACCGTGGACACGATCGCATTCACGCCTGCAACCTCTTCGCCTTCGGAAACCTCTACCGCGTCCGCCGACTCGAAGTCCGGCTTATCGTCAAACCACTCGGCCAGGAAGCGAACGGGCCAGCCGCAGTCGTGAAAATGGATCCTGTACGTCCCGGCAGGAACATTCAGTGAATATGTCCCCGACTCGTCGGTGGATCCGTCGACGAGGTACTCGTACTCCTCGGCGTACGCTTCGACGCAGACCTCGGCCAGCGGAACCCCGTCCGCATCGGTTACAACCCCGCTCACAACACCTCTGCCGACCGCGGACGCAGGAGCCGTCACCGACAAAGCCATCGCAACGAGCGTCACCGCAATCCACGCGCGAGTCGCCCTCATTCCCATCGCCTCCCGTCGTCCGGCGTTCGATCCGCCGCCCATTCTGCATGGTTTCGTCCGATACGACGCGTATCCCTGCCCAGAAGTTCGCTGTTTCCTTACCGACTCCGTTCCTCGCCCGCAGCCGCTTTGCCACGAGCGGTCGTCTCCGTTTCCGCCTGACGCTCGCTCGCAGCAGGGACGGAGGCGTCCAAGGGAGAACACTGTCCCGACGTCGCCGCATGGTCCGGCGTCGCAAGACCCGGCAGGAGGACACAATGGCGAAACAACGCGCGCGCGCGGCTGCACTGGCCTTGCTGATGGCGATGACATCCGGGCTCGCGCCGGCGCGCGCGCAAACGACCGTCGGCTGGGAATTCACAGCCTCGCCTTTTCGCCTGACGTATCTCGCTCCGGGCGGAGACCCAGTCACCGCGCAGGCTCCGGGGGATGCCGGGCCGGGAACGCGGATGAGCTACCGGCTGGGCGACGGCTCGATGCACTCGCTTACCAACCTCGTCGGCACTTCCTCCGACGGAGCGACCACCGAGTACGCCGTTGCCACCGATGAGCCCGGACGCACTGCCTCGGTGCGACTCACGCCGACATCTCGCGGCCTCAGCGTCGCGTGGAGCCTTTCGCCGTCCGATGACGTAACTGCCGTCTTCGAGGCGCTCACGTCCGGGCCCAGCGAGCACTTCTTGGGGTCGGGCGCGCGCGCGAACTTCGTCGACCTGCGCGGCAAGGTAGTCCCGCTGAAGGTCGGCTTCACGCCGAGCTACTTCGCCGGCACATGCAACCAAAGCGGAGTCCCGGTCCCGTTCTTCTTCTCCTCGGCCGGATACGGCATCCGTCTCGACACGACGAATCCGGGCCGCCTGGCGTTTGCGGGCGCCGCCGACGCTCCGGTGATTCCGCCGTGCCACAACGAACCCGATCCGTGCCCAATCGCGTCTCTTCTGCCGGACCGAACTCAAGCGTGCGTCAAGGCGTCTTCGCTGTCCTACGAGGTATACGCCGGCACACCCGCGGCGATGCTCGACTCCTACACCGCCGCGACCGGGCGCCCTCTGCTGCCTCCGCCCGCCGAGTTCGGCCTCATGAAATGGCGCGATGCGGTCTCGAGTTCGGCGGAAGTGCTGGACGACGTGACTCGCCTGCAATCTGAAGGAATCCCCATCACCTCGGTCCTCCTCGACAATCCCTGGGAGCGCAACGGGTGCGTCGGATCCCTCATCCCGGACGCGAAGTTCGACGATTTCGCAGCCATGATCGACGCGGTACACGCCGCCGGCGTCCGCTTCATGCTGTGGGTCGCGCCGTTCGTCCAACAAGGCTGCGTCGATGACGTCGGATATCCCGACGGCTCCTTCGTCGAGGGAAGAAGCCAGACCGAAGTTCCTTCGCCCTTCGACCAACTGCCGTTCGTCCCCGTTCCGCCCCGCGATATCGACTTCACGAATCCGGCGACGCTGGATTGGTACAAGCAGAAGCTCCGCGCCGTATTCGCGCTGGGCGTCGACGGCGTGAAGGCGGATCGCGCCGACGAAACCGACTTCGAGGATTCCACCTTCGCGGCAGGACCGGGCGCGAGCATCCACAACACCTACCCCGTGCTGTTCGCGCGCGCGGTGGCCGACGTCCTTCGTGAGTTCCGAGGCGACGACTACACCCTGATGCTGCGAGCCGGTTTCGCCGGCTCGCAGAGCGAAACCTACGGAATCTGGGCCGCGGATCAGATCTCATCGGAGGATGGCCTCCGTCAGGCGATCCGCATGGCCCAAACGAGCGGTGCCAGTGGATTCCCCATCTGGGGATCCGACGTCGGCGGCTACAGCGGACACGTCTCCGATCTCGCACTGGGATCAACCCCGGCCTCTACCGCGAAAGTGGTTCCAAGCGCCGAGCTGTTCATTCGCTGGGCGCAGCTCGGAGCCGTCTCGCCGATATTCGAAATCGGCGGAGGTGGACGGCACGCGGAGTTCTGGAACTACGGACCGCAGACGGTAGCCCTGTTCCGCAAGTTCGCGACCCTTCATTACGAGTTGTTCCCCTACCTCTACGAGCGCGCGCGCCGCGCGGCCGCGACCGGTGAGCCGATCCTGCGACCGCTCGGTTTCGACTTCCCCGGCGACGAACTCGCCTGGCAACACGACCTCCAACTCATGGTCGGGCCCGACATCCTCGCGGCCCCGGTCGCGCTCGCCGGCGAAGCGTCGGACACAACGGCCGGTGGGTCACACTCGGCCGTGTACCTGCCGGAAGGCGCCTCGTGGTGGAACCTCTACGGAGGCATCGAAGCACCCGGCGGATCAATGTCGATCGAACCTCAGCCCACAAGTCGCTTCCCACTGTTCATCCGCCGCGGCGCCGCGATCCCGTTCAACCTCCGCAACCCGGATGTATGGACAGAACCTTGGCGACCGGCCGACCTGCATCGTGAAGGTCGCGCCGGATGGCTATGGGTTCCCGGCATCGCCCCGACCCGATCATCGGCTACCGAGGCGGGAGTGATCTCAGGCGCGCGCGACGGCCGCGACCTCCTCGTGACGCTGGAAGGAGCACCGCGCGAGGCGCAAGTGTTGATCGCCGGAGTGGCGAAACCAGACCGTGTCGTCATCGACGACGTCGACGTTGCCGGCGCCCCAAGCGGCGCTGCGCTCAGAAGCGCGCAGACCGGCTGGACGTACACCAACGGTGAGTTCGGGGGAATCGTGTTGAAACTCGCCCCTCACAGCGGAACGACGCAGATTCGACTCACCCTTCCTGCGCCGGACGCGAATGGCCCAGCGTAATATTCCGCCCATGGGACTTCTCAACGGACGCAATGCGATCGTCACCGGCGGCGGCTCCGGCATCGGTCGCGCAACCTGCGCGCGCATGGCCGAAGAGGGCGCGCGCGTCACCGTGCTCGACATCGACGCTAAGGCCGCCTCGACGGTCGCCGACGAGATCGGAGGGCTCTCCGTCGCCGCAGACGTAACCAACCCGCGCGCGCTGGCTGCGGCAATCGAGGATGCGGCCTACACGATGGGCGGGCTGCACGTGATGTTCAACAACGCCGGCGCTGGGATGCTGTCGCCGCTGCACGACTACCCCTTCGAAGAATGGGACCGGCTCGTACGCCTCAACCTGTCTGCGGTGTTCTACGGAATGCGCACCGCCATTCCCCTTATGCGACCGTCCGGTGGCGCCATCGTGAACATGTCGTCGGTTAGCGGAACGCGACCGGCCGCCGGCGAAGCGCCGTACTCAGCATCGAAGGCCGGCGTCATCGCGCTGACACGCAGCGCCGCAATCGAGAACGGGCCGGCAATCCGCGTCAACGCCGTCTCGCCCGGATGGATTCGCACCGGCCTGACGGCGCCCCTTGAGCAGTTCCCCGACGTCGTCGAGGGGATCGTTCACAAGACACCAATGGCGCGTGTCGGGGACCCGGAAGATGTCGCGGACGTCGTGACGTTCCTGTGCTCGGATCGCGCGCGCTTCATCACCGGACAGAACATCGTCGTGGACGGAGGCATGACGCTGCACGGGGGCGCCGTCGACGGGATGCTCGACTACTTGCTCGCGCTCTCCGAACCGCCGCCGCCGCAGTAATCAGCCGCGCGCTTTCCGGTAGTCGGCCCTGACGCTCGCGCGATACAACGGCGGCGCGAGCGCCTTGAACAACAGGACCGCGCGATACCACGCAGGAACGAAGACTTCCGCCTGCTCGCGCTCGACGGCACGGATGACCGCCCGAGTAACCCGCGCCGGCGGCACCGGTTTGGGGAACTTCCGTACGTAAGGATGACCGCGGGCTTCGAAGAAGCTTGTCGCGACCGGGCCCGGGTTCACCGTCGACACGCGGATTCCGCACGGAGCCAGTTCGGCCGCAAGGGCCTCACTGAATCCGGTCACGGCAAACTTCGACGCGCAGTACCCTCCTTCGCGAGGCACCGCGATGAACCCCGCCATCGAGCAAACGTTGACCACGTGTCCGCTGCCGCGCGCGATCATGTCGGGCAGCACGGCCTTGGTCGTGTACAAGGTCCCGAGGTAGTTCACGCGAAGCATGCCCTCGAGATTCTCGACCGCGTCATCCGCGATGCTGCCGTAGGTCGCGTACCCGGCGTTGTTGACCAAGATGTCGGCGGGGCCGAGTTCGCGGCGCAAAGCCTCGATCGCCGCTTCGACCGACCCTCGATCTGCGACGTCGGCCACCGCGATTGCGCCGGATCCGCCACAAGACGCGAGCACGCGCTCGAGGTCGTCCTTCGCGCGCGCCACCAAACCAACGCGCGCACCGCGCGCGACCGCCGCGCGCGCCAGATCCTCTCCGATGCCCCTCGATGCCCCCGTGATGATCGCGACTTTCCCGCTCCAGCGCATCGACGACCTCCTCGTTCTCTGCGTTGACGGCATTCCGCTCGCGCGAGGCACAGTGTCGCACAACGCCGAGCGATCCCTGAATGCGGACGGCAGGACACAGCACCCCCACCGTCGAAGAACCGAGCGAACAGGGAGGGCTTATGAATCGTGCTCGCACAACCACCGCCGTCGTCATCACCGCGCTGCTGACGGCCGTCACTTCACCGGCCGGAGCCACGCACAACGCCGATGCCGCATACCGCGCGACGTCCGATGCTCGCAGGCTGGCCGCGTCGGCACACGCATCACGGCCGTCGGCTGCCCTGGCGTCGGCACTCCGAGCGGCGGACGTTCGCACAAGTTCACTGCCGCGACTGGTCGGGTTGCGCCCGGCAGGATCACCGGCCGGCCTCGCCGGAGCGCTCGGGGTCCTGTCGGGCGCCCTGACGTCAGCCGACGCACTGCGCACGCAGGCTCTAGCCCCGCTGTCCTCAGCCGACCTCGTCCTTTTGTCGAACGCGATCCCTCTTTCGCCGCAATCCGACGCGCGCGTTCGCATCAGAGTGAACGCGCGCGATCTTGCGATTCCGACCAACGCCGTTGCCCGCGCACTCGCATCGCGCGCGCGCGCAGCCGCCGCCCGCATCAATACGGCCCCCCTCGCAACGGCGGCGATCGTTGTGCTTCGAGCCGTCGAAGACCAGGCCGGCGCGCTGAGGCGCGCGGCCGGAGGCGGAATCTCGGCGACCGTGAGCCACTGCGGAGTCGCCGGAGACGTCGCGTACGAATCGGGCGACTGCTCCATCCTCGTCGGCGACACCGGTCCCAACACCTATCCCGCCGGCATCACCGCGACTCTGATCGTCGACCTCGGCGGCGACGACGTCTACGAAGGCGAGACGGCCGTCGCGCGCGGGACTGCGCGCGCCGTCGTCGACGTGTCCGGGAACGACCGCTACGCGCACTCGGTGACAAGCGATGTCACGGGGCTCACCCAGCAGGTCGACGCCGCACAGGGCGTCGGAATCCTCGGCGTCGGCGTCTTGGCCGATCTCGGCGGCGACGACGTCTACGTCGCGAGTGGCACCGCGACGACCCCTGAGCCTGGGCCTGCCGCAGCACCGCGAACCCTTATCGCGCAAGGCGCCGGGAGCGTCGGTGCCGGCGTCCTCGCGGACTTCGGCGGTGAGGACACGTACACCACGGCTCTGGCGAGCACCGGAGGCAACGTTCAAGCGATCGCACAAGGAGGCGGAGTCGCCGGCCTCGGCGCCCTGCTCGACCTGGAGCCCTCCCCTGCCACACCGAGCGACGCGTTCGACGTCTCGGCGACGTCAACGTTGCACAAACGCACCGAGACGGACCAGTTCGCGCAGTACGTCATCGGGGCATCCTCGGTGACCGCACAGGGCGGCGGCACCGGCGGCGTCGGAGTCATGGTCGACTCCGCGGGAAACGACACGTACAAAGCGATCGCATCCGGCGCCGTCGCATCGACCACGGCGCAAGGCGCGGCACTAATCGGTGCCGGCGTTCTGGTCGACGGCGGCGGGAACGACACGATGACGGCGCGCGCGCTGGGCAACACCACCCTCGGCCTCACGACAAGTGACCCGAACGTCTGCTGGACCGTCGTGGTCGAAGTGTACGCGGGAAGCACCATCGCTACGGGACAAGGGGGCGCCGGCCTGGGCGCCGGAATCCTGATCGACGCCGGAGGCAACGATACGCGCGCGCTTTCTGCCGAGAGCACTGCCGGCGCAATCGCTGAAGTCGCCAGCAACTACGAGTGCCCCAACACCGCCGAAGCCTCCTCGACCAGCAACGGCGCGATCGCAATCGGCCAGGGAGCCGGAGGAGTCGGTGCCGGCACGCTCGCAGACCTCGGCGGCAACGATCGAAACGACGTCGTCGCCACCAGCCTCGCCACCGCGCGCGCAATTGCGACGAGCCCTGGAACCAACCACGAACTCACCGAGGCCACCGTGGGTGAGGCCGGGACCGAAGCCCAGGGATATGCGTTCACCGGCCTGGGGGTGCTCGCCGACGCGGGCGGCAACGATGTCTACGAAAGCCGGACGTCGGCCGAATCCTCCGAAACGACATCGGAAGGGACGACCACGACGCCGGGAACGGCATCCCAGCACGTGCAAGGCTGGGGAGCGACGGGCGCGGGGTGGCTGGTCGATCTCGACGGGACCGACGCGTACACCACGGACCCGACCGGCGCGACCGCCGGGGCCGATGATTCCTGCTGGAGCAATGGACCCGACGGGCGCGGGCGCGATCTCCGGCCGGGTCCGGCGCTTCCGGTGAACTGCCCTTAGGCGGACCCGGCGTCACGCTGAAGAGCCGGCCGGGTATCCTGCTCGACGACGCCGGGTGGAGGTCATTGATGAAAGCAATCGTCTTGCTCGAACCAAGGCACGATCCGAGCGTGGCAGGCCCGTTCTTCGGACACCTGCTGGGTGAGGGCTGGGACGTCACCGGGTACTGTGACCAAAACGATGTGCCCGACGATGTGGCCGCCGAAGCCGACTGCATCATCGCCGCGCTGTCTCCGGTCGATGCGACACTGATCAAGCGCTGCCCGAATCTCAAGCTGATCCAAGTTCCCGGCCACGGCTTCGATCACGTTGACGTCGCGGACGCGCGCGCGGCTGGGGTTCCGGTTGCAACGGTCGCCTCCAGCGGCGCTGAGGCACACACGGTAGCCGAGTGGACGATCCTGACCGCAGGGGCGATGAGCCGGCGCTTGGTCCAGGGCCACAACGCCATGGCCCGCGGCGAGTTCGCCAATATGGCGCTCATGCAAGCAGGTGTGTTCGAACTTGCCGGCAAGACCATCGGGATCGTCGGCCTCGGCCGGATCGGTCGCGAAGTCGCCAAGCGCGCGCGCGGTTTCGACATGAAGATCGTCTACTTCGATCCTGTGCGCGCTTCGGCAGAGGTCGAGCGCGAAGTCGGCGTCGAATTCCGCTCCCTTGACGAACTCGTCGCCGAGTCCGACGTGATCACGCTTCACGTTCCGGCAACTCCCGACACCGTGGGGATGATCGGCGCGCGCCAGTTCGAATCGATGAAACCGCAGGCGATCATCGTGAACACCGCCCGCGGGTCTCTCATCGATCACGATTCGTTCGTCGAAGCCCTGCGCACCAATCGCATCCGAGGGGCCGCACTCGACGTCTTCGAAACCGAGCCTCCATCCCCGGATGATCCGCTGCTGTCCCTGTCGAACGTGACGCTCTCGCCGCACATGGGCGGTGTTACAGCCGAGTCGCTGTTGCGGATTCTGATCGCCGCGACGGCCAACTGCAACCGCCTTGTTAGCGGAGAGGATCTGCGCGACATCGTCGGTGAGGGCGGACATTGACGTCGGGAGCCGCACGCTGACTACCGTCGCGCACCTCATCGCACGAACGCTGCGCGCCCACGGAGCGCAAGCGCTGTTCGGACTGCGAGACGAGCACGACGCCCCGCTGGTGGCCTCCTGCGCCGACCTCGGGATCCGCTTCGTCGGCGCGCGCGACCAGCGCAGCGCGGCGTGGATGGCAACAGGGTGGGCGCTGGCGACCGCGACGCCGGGCATCGTCGCGTTATCCTCCCCCGCCGGCGTCGCCGATGCAGCGGCCCCGCTCGTGGACGCAGTCGCGTCCGGGATTCCCATCGTGGTGCTGGCCGGCATCGAGCACGAAGAGCTGGAGCTCTCGGCGGACGTGCGACCGCGCGGTGCCTGGGCGGCTCGCTTGGACGACCAGGATTCTGCGGGGATTCTCACCGCTCGCGCGTTCGCAGCCGCGCGCGCGCATCCCGGCGTCGCCGTGCTGGAGGTCCCTGCGCGCTTGCAGGACGCAACAACCTCCGCAGCCCCCGAGCAACCGGCGATCGTCAATCGCCCGGAACCGGACAGCGCGGAGATCGCCCAGGCGTGGACCCTGCTGGCGCGCGCCGAACGTCCGGTGATAATGGCCGGCGGTGGATGCTTCTGGTCCGGCGCGACTGCAGCGCTCGAACACTTCGCCACAGCCTCTCGGATCCCAGTTGTTACGGCCGGTCAGGCGCGCGGGATCCTTCCCGGAGGACATCCCCTCTGCGCCGGCATCGCCGAATCGCCGGCGGGGCGCGCAGCCGTGCATGAGGCCGATGTGGTGCTGGCGGTCGGAACCCGCTGCGACGCGCCGCTCGCCGCGACGGCCCCCGACGCCGTCCTGGTTCGAATCGACTCCGAGGCCGGTCCGGCAGCCGATCTCTTCCTTCGCGCCGACCCGCGAGCGGCCCTGGAAGCACTCGGCAGGGTGGCTGAATCCTGCTCGACGAACGCGTGGATCGCGCTCCTGCGCGATCGTGCCCGCGCGGGAGCGTCTCGTTTCAGCGCCGCCGCATCGACCATCTCGCTCCCGCTACACCCCGCCGCAGTAGTCGCTGAAGTGACCGCGAGCCTTCCGGTCGGCGCCATCGTGTACGTCGACGAAGGACCGCTCGCCGCTTGGGCAATGGGCGCCGTACCGGTCTCAGGTCCCGGCGATCTTCAGGCTCACATGGACTCACGGACGGGAGCGGCCGGGATGGGTCTTCCGATCGCCGTCGGGATGAAGATCGCGTGTCCGGACCGCGCACTCCTCGTGCTTTGCGGCGACGCGTCGTTCACGCCCGGAGCCATGGCCCTAGAAACGGCGGCGCGCCACGGCGCTCCCATCGCGGTCGTCGTCGCAGGCAGCGAAGGACGTGCCGGTCGCGCCGGCATGCCGCGGTCTCCGTTCGAAATGATGGCAGAATTCGCCGGTGGAATCGGAGATCGCGCCGAAACGCCAAAGCAACTGTCTATCGCGGTCCCGAACGCGCTCGTCGCGTCCATGCCGAGCGTCGTCAATGTTCGCATCGACGCCGGCGTGCGCGCGCCGGAGGGTGCCCACGGCGCCTAGCGCGCGAACCCTGCCTGCCGCGAGGCCTGCTTCGGCTTCAAGAACAGCACCTGATTAATCTGGTAGTACGGAAGCGATAGCCCGACCAGTTCCGCCTCTTCGGCAGCGTTGCGGACATCGAGTTGCACCCAACCGTCCGAGGCCTCAACGACCTGCTCGACGACATACGTACCACCCGAGTTCAGCACAAGTTCCACGCGCGCATTAGTCGAGTAGCCGGCGCGCTCAGAGAACTCCCGCCGGCGCGCCTCGAACTCGTCGAAGAATGTCTTGTTCATGCTGTGAGCGTGCCAGCCCGCCGCGCGCTCCGCAAGCGACGAGCGCTCAACCGCGCAGGAACTGCCTCGTGAACCGATCGATCGCGCGCACTGCCGGTACCACAGCACGATGGCGCGGGAAGATACGACACGCGACGATACCCACCATGATCATCCCGAGAATCGTTCCCCAGTACGGAGCAGTTCGCCAAGCAACAGGCTCCTCCAGCGCGTAGCGGGTGACGGTTCGCGAAACGATGCGGGGTGCTCCCGGCGTCACAACGACCCCGACACCCGGGTCGATGACGACATCGCCGGGAACGGTAATGGTGCGCGGGGGAATCGGCGGCTCACCCGGGTCGGGGAGGTAGTCGGGCACATCGAATGAAGTGGTCTCGATGCGCGCGCGCGCGCAAGCTCCACCGATCAAGACGTTCCCGCCTTGCTTGCCCGCACCGCTGCTGCCGTACAACATCAGTCCACCAGCGTCGGCAACCGCGATCGACGGGTCCGCGTGACCGGGCGTACACGTGTTCGTCCGGGAAACGGGAACGAGTCGCAGATACCCACCGAGGTCCACGCCGGCCGCGCCGGGGCCGAGTTTCGACGCGTCGACGTCTTGCGCCTGCCCCGCGCCACGGACGCCGGCAAGAACGGTCCCGGACGAACTCTCCGCGGGTTTCCCAGGCTTCTTGACCAGACGCGCACGCTGACGCATGTGATCGATCGTCACCGTGCACTCGCCGTTCGTCACGCCGAGGCAGATGTCGTCCATTGCCGACTCGGACTCGACTATCAGCGTTTCGCCCTCCAGGCGCGCGGTCGACTTCGTGCGCCCCAGCCCGATCGACACGACGGTCCCGTCGCCCGCGCCCAACAGCACAGCTTCCGAGCGCTGCGAGGGTTGATCCGTCGATTCAGCGGAGAAGGATCCATCGCGGGCGGCCATACCGGTCACGCCTCGGAAGGTCGGCCAATACTGCTTGTAGTAGCCGCACCACGTGGAACTCGGATCCTCGCGGCACGCTTGGGCGGCCATCGGCTTATCGAAGTAGTTGTCGGTCTCGCCGGCGGCCATCGTGTTGGTAGCCGGGTAGCGCGACTGCGCGAAACCGGGGAAGCGTTCGGTACAGGGGTGGCGCGGTCCGGGCACGGTCGGAGGCGGAGGCTGCTGCCCCTGCTGTCCGGCGCCGATCACCGTCTGGATGTAGTCGGCCCCCCACGTCTGCAAGTCCTCGGCCGCGTCCAGCGTTGCCTGTGCGTTCTTCGCAGGGGTGCACTTCTCCGGAGGCAGAAACGCTCCCGCCTCGAGAATGGCGAGGTTGTACCACGAACCCTGACCGTCGGCCTCCGGCTCCGGTGTTGAGACGTTGGCCGCCGTGTACCCCACGTACAGCATGAGCGGAGCCGCCCCGCCTGCGTCGTAGGTAGGCCGCAACGTGAAGGCAACCGCCGAGCCGTCCGCGACGGTCTGGGTCTGCACGACCGCCGATGCCGGGCCGGAAAGAGCCATGACCATCGCCGCCGCGCCCAACGCTGCCGCCAGCCGCTTCATTCGAGACTCGCCTCCTTCGCCCCGGCCAAGAACACCGAACGCAGCAGGTCCCCCCGCTCGCGCAACTCGGCGCTTGGGCCGGAGAACCGAACCTCGCCCTTCTCCAAGAAATACGCCCGATCGGCGAAATCCAGGGCAAGATCTACATGCTGCTCAACAATAACGATCGAAGCGCCCTGACGGTTCATTTCCCGAACAATGTCCAGAAGCTGCTCGACGATGATCGGCGCAAGGCCCAACGACAACTCGTCGATCATGATCAGCGAAGGACGGCTCATGAAGGCCCTGGCCAGAAGCAACTGCTGCTGCTGTCCCCCCGAGAGCGTGCCGGCGAATTGCCCCATTCGCTCGGCCAGCCAGGGGAAATGCCCGACGACCCGGTCGGTTTCGGTCCGCAAAGAGGCCTTGTCCCGCCGGTAGACGTACCCTCCGAGACGCAGGTTTTCGGCGATAGTAAGGCCTGCGAAGGTCCCGCGTCCCCCGGGGACTTGAACGATGCCGCTGCGCACGATCTCGTCCGACGACAGGTTGGTGATCGGGCGTCCGCGGTAGGTGACCTCCCCGCGGGGAACCGGAAGGACTCCGCTGATCGCCTTCAGCAACGTTGACTTCCCGGCGCCGTTGACGCCGAGCAGCGCGACGATCTCGCCCTCACGGACTTCGAAATCGACGCCGTACAGCGTTTGGACACGGCCGTAGAACACGTCAACGCCACGCGCCACCAGGACGGGATCTCCAATCACACGTTCAGCCACGCTTGCGCCCTCCTGCCGCCCTAGCACCGCGCGAAACCGTAGGAACCGGCGCCGCGCGACGCGAAGATGCCTTCGGCGCCGCCTTCACCCGAGCAGCGGCCGCCTCCTCCTCCGCGAGCCGCGCTTCGAGTTCTTCGGCCGCGCGCTTGCCCAAATACGCCTCGATAACTCGCGGGGTTCGCTGGACGTCCTCGGGGCGACCCGCGGCGATCACTCGACCAAGGTCGAGGCAGTAGACCATGTCGCACAGTCCCATGACCAGGGGCATGTCGTGCTCGATAAGCAAGATCGTGGCGCCCAGGTTGTCGCGGATGCGACGCAAGAGCGGACCGAGGGCTTCGGTCTCCTTCTGCGCGATCCCGCTCGCCGGCTCGTCCAAGAGCACGATGCGAGGCGAGAGCATCAACAAGCAAGCAAGCTCAACCATGCGCAGCGTTCCGTAGCTCAACGCGCTCGCTTGTCTTGCCGCGTAGGGATGCAGGTTCACGACCTCCATCACCTCGGCCGCACGGTCGCGCGCGCTCCGCTCGTCGGCGCGCGACCGCTTCGTCTGCAACGCGCCAGCCAACAGTCCTCCATGCATCCGCGTGTGATAGGCGACCAACAAGTTGTCGTACACGCTCAGCGAGGGGAACAGCCTGACGTTCTGGAACGTCCGGCCGATGCCGCGACCGACCCGCTCGTACGGCATCAGCGGCAGCAGATCCTCACCGTCGAGCAAAACCTGCCCGGCGGCCGGCTCAATGAGACCGGAAATCGCGTTAAACAGCGTCGATTTCCCGGCACCGTTCGGGCCGATCAGCCCGACGATCTGCCCATCCTCCGCAATGATGTTCACGTCCTCGTTGGCGGTCAGTCCGCCGAAGCGGATCGTCATCCCGCGAACCTCGAACAGGGCCATCAGGAAGCCCTCCCGGCCCGGAGGCGTCTCATCGCATCGGTCGCAACCCCGACGAGCCCCGCGGGGCGGTACAACATCGTTCCCAACACGAGCAACCCGAAGATCGACAAGGCAATGTTCTGCCCGTTCGGGCTGCCTGCCAGCAATCGCTGGACGAGCACGACCCAGATTGCGGCGCCGACGAACGGACCCCAGATCGAACGGACCCCGCCCAGGATGGTAAAGAAGACCAGTGTCAGTGAGAACTCAAGGCCGAATTGCGGTCGTTGACCGCCCGCCGACACCGACCACTGCCAGTGCGCGAACAGTGCCCCCGCAAAGCCGGCAATGAACCCGTGAAGCGCAAACGCCATCAGCTTGTACTTCGCAACGTTGATGCCGAGCGCCTGCGCCGTCGACTCGTTGTCCCGCACTGCGTAACAGGCGCGCGCCGACCGGCTCCGAGAGAAGTTCCGCACCAGCACCACAAAGACCATCGCCACGATTACGACCAGGAAGTAGTAGACCTTGTCGCTCTTGAAATCGATTCCGGCCAAGAACGGCCGAGGGGCATCCACCGACCCGCCCTCTCCGGCAAACCACGACTGCTTGAACAAGAACTCCTGGAGAACATCGGCAAACACCAGCGTCATGATCGCCAGGTACAACCCCTTCAAACGCAACGCCACAATCCCGATCACCAAAGCCACGGGGACTGTGACCAATGCCGCAAGCGGAACCGCTACCCAAAACGGCGTCGCCAGACGCGATACCAGGTCCGCGCTGGCGAACGCTCCGACCCCAACGAACGTCGCCGGCATCAGTGAAAGCTGCCCGACGTAGCCCGTAAGAACAACCATCGACAGGCCCATGAGTCCGTATACCGCCGCAAGCGCCAACGTCGCGTTCCAAACTCCGTCAAGCAGCAACGGCGGGCCGGCCGCAACCACGAGGAAACCGACTGCCGCGCCAAGCAGTCCGCGTCGGCTCCGGGGCGGCTCACCGAGGACAACTGCAACCGCCGGCCCGGGAGCCGAGATGATCTCGCCGCCCAGGGGAGGCACAACCGCCGCCTCAGGCGTCATCCTGCTTCCTCCAGTGCCCGCAGTTCCTGATCCAGCGCGAAGAACCGCTCGACGCGCAACAGCAACAAGACGGCAACAGCCAGACCCGCGAATACGCGAGACAGGCTCGCGAGCGGGGTGGCCAACAGAGTCTCCTGTGCAATCCCCAGACCGAACCCGCCGATCAGCGCGGCTGGAAGGCTCACGAACCCACCGACGACTGCCGCAACAAACCCTCGAACCATGTACCCCGTCATCGAGTAAACTGTCAGGGCCGACAAGGGGATGACCAGCGCCCCAGCCAGCGCCGCCAGCCCGCCGCCGATCGCCCAAGCCGTCGCAGCGACCCGGTTCTCCTGAACGCCGAGCAACTTCGCGGCCGTTCGGTTCTGCGCCGTCGCACGAAGGGCAACCCCAAAGGTGGTTCGCTTCACGAGCTGGATCACTCCGACAGCGACGGCGAGCGTCAGAAGGACTGCGCCGATCTGCTGCCATCCGAGCCCGACGTCGCCCAAGGCCAACGATCCCGCCGGGAACTGCTGTGGGGGGCGAGCCTGCGTGGTGTTACGCCATATGAACGCGGCAGCACCTTGCAGGAAACCGGCGATCGCAAGCGCCGCGATGACTTTTGCGAGCAAGCCGGAGTCTCGCATCCTGCGGAAGACGACCAGATACACTCCCGCGCCCAGCGAAGCACCGAAGGCGACGGCGATCGCAAGGGACAGAACGACCGGGAGACCCAGCGAACGATCGACTTGGAAATAGACCCACGTCGAGAACATGGCCATAGCGCCGTGGGCAAAGTTCAACACCCCCGACGACTTGTAGATCAGCACGACTCCAATCCCGAGCAACGCGAACACCCCGCCGAGGAAGATCCCGTTGACGAAGTCCTGGACCAGAAGCGTCAGGCTAACGGCCAGCATCAGTACCCCCACCCGCAGTCGCCCTTCGAAGAAACCCGCTTCATCGCGCCACCCGGAGACAACCAGTCGCTGACGCGATAAAACGCGTTGTTGCAGATCTGGAGCATCATGAACTGCCCCATCCCAAGGTGATCGGTCGGCGAGGTGTTGATCTGCGCTCCGACGCCGGTGTCGAAGCCCTTAAGGTTTCCGAGAACATCGATCAAGTCCTTGCGCGTCAGATCGGCGCCGAGCTGCGTCGCGGCGTACTCGAAGGCCATCATCCCGATCCAGCCACCCAGTGTTTGAGCGTCCGCGTACTTGACGCCGTCGGGATAGTAGGCGCGCATCGCAGCAAGATACTGGCGCATCTGTGGCGTGTCGACGCCGGCCCATCCCCATCCGTTGTTATCGGTGTACCCGCCGTCGCAAGGCGGACCACAGTTGTCGGTGGCCGCGCGCCCCCAAGCCGACTTGGAAACCCACGGAACCTTCCACGTCTGGCGCGCGGCCGCCTGCATGCCGAACACCATCGTGATGTTGGACGCGCTGAAGACCGCATTCGCCTTCGCGTCCTTCATCGCGGCGATGAAGGAGTCCATCCTCGTGATGGCTTCCTCCTCAGCGGCCACGTATTGCTGGCTTACGACCTTGTGATCGGCACCCTTGGACTCCCACACCTTCTTGAACTCGATCGAGCGGCGCCTGTCCTGCGACACGTCCAGCGCAACCGTACCGACCCAGTACGGGTGTTGCGGATTCGGCAGCTTCCCCGCTGCCTGCCACTTCGCGTTCACGGTCGACATCCAATCAACCCAAATGCCCACCGCCTCATCGTTGCGAATCGTGTAGTAGACGCTCCAGGGTGTCTGCGCGTTGCTCCACGTGACCGATTCCTCACCGACGCCGGTCCAGCCCTGGATTAACGGAACCTTCTTCTCGTTCAGGTACTTCATTGCCGCGCCGAACGAGTAGGTGTTCATGTACGCGTTCACGACGGCGAACACGCCCTTTTGCTCAACCAGGGCCTTGGCAGCCAGCAAGACTTCCGCCTCGCAGTTGATGCACGCGGTCTGCAGGAAGAGCCTCACCTTCCGGCCGTTGATCCCCCCGCGCGCATTGAGCACGTTCACATACGCCTGAGTCGTCCGGTACAGAGGCCGTCCCAGTTCCGCCGCCGGTCCGTCCATCGGGACGATGATCCCAATCTTGATCTCGCCTGCCGTGACCCCAGGTGCGCTCGCGTAGTTCACCTTCCCCGTTCTGCCGCCCTTTCCCGGAACAAAGATCGTGCGCGGGGCCACCGTCGAGGACGACGGAACCCGCCCCGTCGATACAGGGAGCGGCGGCAGGGTTTGCGTGACTTGGGAGTTAATGGCGACCCGTCGCGGCTGAAACAGAGCGCACGACGGCAACAGAACTGCGATGGCCATCGAAAACGCCACGATGGCGGCTCGGGGAGTCCTGGTACGCGAAATCACAGCGGGGCCCTCATCTCCACTATCAACAGATTCTACGCGCACGCCCCGCATCCTCTACAAACGACCCCCGACAAATCGACCCACCCAGGAGTTGGATGTCGGTTAACCCCACCGAGTCGCCGCATCTTGGCAAGCGCTCGAACATCGCCACCCGGGTGCCGCGATCCTGAACCCGGTAGGTCGCCGCTCGAACCAGATGCTCTTACGAGGTTTGGCCTGAAGGTATTTCCACGTCGACTCCAAGAACACCCGCGGCAGAGGCAAGCCGTGCGTCATAGGTGACGATTGCCGTCAGCGCATCCCCAAGCGACAGCGCGGATGCTAGATGGATGGCATCGAGTAAACGAAGGGTCGTCGGGCCGATGGCGGCCGCACGGTCCAGGACGGCATCATCGATGCGGAGTAGGGCAATCGCACCGAGCACAGCTTCCGCCCGGCGCACCTCGCTTTTCGGGGCGCGCACGCGACTCATCGCCCGGAATACCTCCACTCGTGCAAGCGCGCTCGACACGACATCGGGCTGTCCGGCCAAGCGATCCGTCAGCGCTGCCGTCTCCGGCTCTCTCGAGATCAGCTTAACGAGCGCAGATGAATCCAGGTAGAGAAGTTCCACGGTCACAGGCGTTCGGCTCGCTCTTCTTCCAGGGCGCGCGACAACCGCTTGGTTGCCCTTCCTTTCGGTGGAAGTAGGTCGAATAAGGATCCTTCGGGGGCGCGAACTCGCCCTGCCGCGATGAGCTTTGCGACCGGCCCGTTTGCGGCCGGAACCGGTACCAGGAGAGCAACGGGACGGCCGTGCTCAGTGACTTCCAGCGTCGTTCCCTTCACGACCTTGCGAAGGTAGACGCTCAGATTCTGTCGCAACTCGCGAACCCCAACGCTTTCACCAGGGGTACTCATGTAGCACATGGTAGCACACTGGTGATCGCCTGTTGTGTCGAAGGCTTCGGTCGCTAGTTCATCTGATCGAGCAAGACTCGCCGAGCGAGTCCGGCGGCCGGCGTCAGTACCCCCACCCACAGTCGCCCTTGGAGGAAACCCTCTTCATCGCGCCGCCGGGAGACAGCCAGTCGCTTACGAGGTGAAACTCGTTCTTGCAGATCTGCAACATCATGAACTGCCCCATCCCAAGGTGATCGGTCGGGGACGTGTTGATCTGCGCTCCGACGCCGGTGTCGAAGCCCTTGAGGTTTCCGACCTTGCTGATGAGGCCCTTGCGGGTGAGATCGGCACCGAGTTGCGTCGCCGCATACTCAAATCCCATCATCCCGATCCAGCCGCCCAGTGTTTGCGTGTCCGCGTACTTGACGCCGTCGGAGTAGTAGGCGCGCATCGCCGCGTAGTACTGACGCATCTGGGGCGTGTCGATGCCGGACCATCCCCATCCGTTGTTGTCGGTGAACGCGCCGCTGCAGGGCGGACCGCAGTTGTCGGTGGCCGCGCGCCCCCACGCGGACTTCGTGACCCACGGGACCTTCCACGACTGGCGCGCGGCGGCCTGCATTCCGAACACCATAGTCACGTTCGAGGCGCTGAAAACGGCGTTCGCTTTGGCGTCTTTCATCGCGGCAATGAAGGAGTCCATGCGCGTGACCGACTCTTCTTGTGCCGCCACGTACTGCTGGCTCACGACCTTGTACTCGGAACCCTTGGACTCCCACACCTTCTTGAACTCCGCTGCGCGATATCGGTCCATCGAGACGTCCAGCGAAACGGTGGCGACCCAGTACGGATGCTGCGGATTCGGCAGCTTCCCAGCTGCTTGCCACTTCGCGTTCACCAGCGACATCCAACCCGCCCACATCTGAACAGCGTCGTCGTTGCGAATCGTGAAGTAGACGCTCCAGGGCGTCTGCGCGTTGCTCCACGTCATCGATTCGTCGCCGGTGCCGCTCCAGCCCTGAATCAGCGGGACCTTCTTCTCGTTCAGGTACTTCAGCGCCGGACCAAGCCCGTAGGTATTCATGTACGTGTTCACGATGGCAAACACGCCCTTTTGCTCGACCAGAGCTTTCGCGGCCAGCAAGACCTCTGCTTCGCAATTGGTGCATGCGGTCTGCAGGATGAGCTTCACTTTCCGGCCGTTGATCCCCCCGCGCGCGTTGAGCATGTTCACGTAGGCCTGAGTCGACCGGTATACGGGCCGCCCCAGTTCCGCCATGGGTCCATCCATAGGGACGATGATGCCGATCTTGATCTCACTTGCCGTGACCCCGGGCGCGCTCGCGTAGTTCGCCTTCCCCGTTCTGCCGGCTCTTCCAGGAACAAAAACCGAACGCGGGGCCGCTGCCGAAGACGACAGAGCCTTCCCCTTCAACGCGGGAAGCGGCGGCAGGGTCTCTGTAACCTCGTAGTTGATGGCGACCCTTCGCGGCTGGAAGAAGGCGCACGACGGCAGAAGTGTCGCGAGCGCAAGTGAAAACGCGGCAACACCAACTCTGAAAGTCCTGATACGTGTAATCACAGCGGGGCTCTCATCTCCCTTGTCCACAAAGTTCTACACGCGCGCGCCTCATCCTCCACGATCACCCACCTGCAAAACTCTTCACCCGAGGGTTTCTACGCTTCGGAAACGCGAGGCCGTGGTCGGCCGGACTTCTCAGACCTCGGACATAACCTCCATCATCAGCGTGTCGTTGGTCCCGTCCATGATGGTGAGCAGGGATGCGTCACGCATGTACTTCTCCAGCTTGTAATCGCGCGTGATCCCGTAACCTCCTAAAACCTGGACCATCTCGGCGGTGTGCTTGACGGCCAGATTTGTCGAGACGATCTTGGCCGTCAGGCTCGTGCGGAAGTCGCCGGGGAAGTTGTTGGCGGAGTGCCAACTCCCCTTCCACAGCAACGTCCGGCAGGTCTCGATCGCCGCCTGGATTTCGAACAGCTTCTTGGCGACGAGTTGATGCTTGATGATCGGCTTGCCCCACTGAACGCGCTCCTTGGCGTACTCGAGCGCCTCCTCGTACGCAGCACGCATCAAGCCGACCGCCATGTACCCGGTCCCAAGGTTCCCGACGGTGACGATCGCGTGGTGAAGCATCGGGTACGCATCACTCGGGGGAAAGATCATCTGATCCTCGGGAACAAACACATCGTCGAAGGAGAGCGTCGCTTGGTTGAGCGCGCGCAGACCGATGCGATCCTCCGCCTTGCCTTGCTGTACGCCCTCTGCGAACGCATCCGTCACGAACATCCCGGAACCGCGCAGGCCTTTGTCGCGCTCCACGCAAGCAAAGACGACAAGCGCCTTAGCCAAGCCGCCGTTGGAGACAAATGCCGACTTCGCACCGTTCAGAACGTACCCACCCTCGGTCTTCGCCGCGGTCGTTCGGTGGTGAACCGATAGGTCGTCGTAGTTCTTGCCGTCGGAGCCGACCATCGGCTCACTGCTACCCCACGCGGTCAGCCATGTTCCTGTGGTGTCGGCACAGAACGGCTCAACGTAGCGCTCGATCAACCTGGTGTTGTGTTGAGCAATGAACGCGATCAGCGCAGGCACGACCGAACTCGCCATTAGAGATGCGGCGAATCCGCAGCCGTACCGCGCCACTTCTTCCCAGACAGGACCGGTCGTCGTCGGTCCCAACCCAAGGCCGCCGTATTGCTCGGCGATTCCCATCTTGTGCAGCCCCATCTCGAACGCGGCCGCCATGGCATCGCGATACTCCGGACTGCGGAACGCAGCGTCCGGATCGGAAATGCGGTCGACCGCGATCTCCGCAGGCTCCAACTGCTTGCGGCCGAACTCGCGCACGGCCTCGATAATCTCAAGCTGTTCGGGCGTTTGAGAGAAATCGATCATGATGCATCGCTCCCGCTGTAGAAGTCCGTCATCTTGAAGTAGTGCGGCAGGAATGCCTCGGCGTCCACCGACCCCAGGACGCGGCCGGGCAGCATTGTGTTACTGCTCTCGATGGCAAAGGCGACCAGAGGCGTCATGTCCGCGAACTCGCTCCACGGATCCGCCTCGGACGCTTGGAACCGAACGTTCGGCGTACCGATCGCTATCGACCTCGCATTGATTTCGGTTTGCTGCGAAGCCAGCAACACGGGGCCGTCGAAGCCGGGCTCAAGGTCGATGCGTGGAGACGCCTTGAACAGGAACGTTGGACCGGTCGGCGGCAACTCCGGGAGCGTTTGCTCCAAGGCGATGTCGATCTCGATGAATCGCACTCCGCGACGCTCCACAGATCCCGACGCGCGCGTTTCGTTCCGCTCGAAACGGATGGTCGCTTCCTTCTTTGGGAACCCGAAGATGTCCCGGCCGTTGTAGAGGCGGTTGGGATCGCTGTCTATCGGCATCGACAGGCAGTACGAACCAGCCTGTCCCCGGTACTTGCAGCGCAGGAACAGGGCCGCCTCGCGGTACCCCGGCCCAAGGTTCGTCTCGCCGTACTCGGCGATGAAGATCAAGCCCCCGGGCAAGTCGGCCTGCTCGAGCGGCGGAGGCAGACAAGCAGCGGTCTTTTCGGGATCCGCGGCGAACATCACCCCCAGCATCTCGGCGTGAGGGAAATCGCGCGTCTTTAGCGCGTAGTAATCGGACAGCTCTCGTTCTGTCTTGACGAAACCCACAGGCTCCCCCCTGTCGTGAAACGGCTCTCGCTTACGAGAAGTCTTTCATTACCTTCCACTGACTTCGCTGCGCTTTTCGGATCGACCACATCACCATCGCCGGCGACAGACGGTATGCCGCCGCCCCGATCTTGCCCACAGGAGTGAAGACCACTCGGTTCTTGCGCTTGTCGATCATCTCGACGATCAACTCGGCCGCGCGCGCCTGGGTGTGATGCGCGGGTCGATCGGGCAGGACTCCACTGCCGTCGGCCGCAAGGATCCGTTTCTCGGGATCGTGTTCGGTGAAGCCGAGGTGCGCGACTCCAATGTGCACGCCGCTGAGTTCGAGCCGCAGCGATTCGGCCAGACCGTTCATGCCGCCTTTGGCGGCGCAGTAGATCGACGCGCCCGGCATTCCAAAGATCCCGGCAATGCTTGAGACGAAGACAATCGAGCCGCGCGCCGCGCGCACATGCTCCACCGCCGCGCGGCTGACGTAGATGCCTCCGAGCAAACTCGACGACAAGACCGAGTGACAGGTCTGCGGCGAGAGATCGGCGAAGTTCCCACGCATCGACAGCCCCGCGTTGTTGACCACGATGTCGAGTCCGCCGAAATCGCGAACGGCGGTATCTACCATCCCAAGAGCGTCCTCGTACACGCCTACGTCTCCGGCCACGGCCGAGACCGTCGATCGGATCGCCCGCAACTCCGCGAGCGACCGCTGCAAGCGATCGTTCCCGCGAGCAGTGATGACGACGTTCGCCCCTCGCCGCAGAAACGCAGAGGCCGTCGCGAAACCCACCCCCCGGCTGCCGCCGGTGATCAGAACCGTCTTTCCCGCATGAGTGTTCAAAACACGCTCCGTCATATGTGTCCGTACTCCCGCAAGGCCTGTACCGACTCGTCGATGGCCTGCTCTAGGGACGTCTGCGGCATCGACAACTCGGTGATGGCTTTGCTCGAGTCGTAGTAAGTGCCCATGCACGCCATCCGAGCCATCGTGCGGTTCAACGCCGCAGGCCGTCGCGAGATCGCCTGAACGGCGGACCCTGCGGACCCGGCGGCCAGCACGACCGCCTTCGGCAGCACGAGCCGGGGTGGCTCCCTGCCGACCGCGCGCGCCACCAGCGCGAAGAACTCCAGGTAGCTGACGTTCGTGCCGCCAAGCAAGTAGGTCTCACCGGTCCGCCCTCGCTGTAGCGCGCTCACCATGCCGCGCGCCACGTCGCCGACGTGAGCGAAGTTCCGTCCCCCCGGCGACGTGAAGCGCATGTTACGCCGAACGAACTGACGGATGAGTTCCCCCGAACTCGGTCGCTCGTCAAAGGCTCCCAGCATGAACGTCGGTGCGACGACGACGGCATCCAACCCGTCGCACGCAACCCGATCCAGCACATGCTTCGATGCATCCGCTTTGGATTCGGCATAGGCGACGCCTTTGTACGCCAAGGGGAAGCCGGAACGCTCATCTCCGGGCGATTCCTTCGAGCCGTACCGGAACGAACTGGCGGACCCCGTATGAATGAAGCGCCCAACGCCCGCGCGCACACTCGCTTCGACGACGCGCCTGGTGCCCTCCGAGTTCACGCGCCACATCAACGCGTCGGGCGCGCGCATGTCGGTCAACCCGGCGCAGTGCAACACTGCCCCACAACCCCGCAAAGCCGCGTTCAGCACCGACGGATCCTCGTCCAGCAAATCACCCTGCACGATCTCGGCTTCGAGACCGTCAAGCGTCCGCGCCTTACTGTCGCGCATCACGAACGCGCGCACCTCGTACCCATCGGCCAGCAGCGCGCGCACCAGATTAGCGCCGAGCAGCCCGTCCGCCCCCGTCACTAGAACCTTCATCCCCGGCCCCCGCCATCATCCATGCAGACGCACCCCGAACCCGCGCTCTTCGAACTGCGCTGAGATCCGCTCAACATCCACCGGCAACTCGCTCGACAAATCCCGGTAGTCGGCAAGCCGCCCGAGCGACTCGTACTTTCCCTTCGCCCAGCCGTGATAGGGCATCAAATGCGTTTCCCCCGAATACCCGGCAGCCACGAGAAACGCGGCGATCGCTTCGATGTCCTCGGCTTCGGTGTTGAACCCGGGAATCAGCGGAATCCGCGGAGTCACGCGACCCGAGCCGACGACGCCGATGAGCGCCGCGAAATTCTCAAGGATGGAGCGATTTCCGGTTCCGGTTCCCGCGCGATGCTTCTCATCGTCGACGTGCTTGATGTCGAAGAGGAACAAGTCCGTAACGTCCGCCAGCGGCTGCAACAACTCCCGCGGGAACAGGCCGGCCGTCTCGAGCGCCGCACGCACGCCCCGCGCGCGCAAAGCTCCCAACAAAGCGAGAAGGAACTCCGGTTGGGTCGTAGGCTCCCCGCCGGTCACCGTGACGCCGCCCTCGGATTCAACGAAGAACTCAAGGTCGGCGGTCGCGCGCTCGACCGCCTGTTCAACCGAGACCTCCTCACCGACGCGCAGGAACGCGCCTTCGGAGCAGACATCCACACAACGACCGCAGCCGTCACACTCGGCAAGATCCCACTGCAGCGTCTTCCCGCGCAGCCGGACGGCCTTGGGGTCGCAGACCTTCAAACACTCGCCGCAGCCGTCACATCGCGAGGCAAGAAAGCGGACCTCCGGAACTTTCGCTTGGGACTCGGGGTTGTGGCACCAGAAGCACCGCATCGGGCATCCCTTGAGGAACACTCCGGTACGGATGCCGGGGCCGTCGTAGACGCAGTAACGCTGGACGTCGAAGATGAGCCCGGTGGGCGATTCAGCAGGCATGCTCGGACCTAGCGATGATCTCGTCCTGGATCTCTCTACCCAGATCGACGAAATAGGTGCTGTAACCTCCGACCTTCACGATCAGATCCTTGTATTGCTCCGGCGTGCGCTGGGCGGCCTGCAGAGTCTCGGTGTCGACGACCGTCGGCTGCATCTGCGCGCCGCCCAAGCGGAAGTAAGTCCGGAGCAACGCGACCCACGTTCGACGAGCATCCTCGTGCTCGCCGATTCCGGTCGGGTGGAACCGGATGTTGACCGCGCACCCCATGATGTCGCGATGCGGCAACGTAGCCACGCTACGCAGCACGCCGGTAACGCCGGCCTCTTCGACGTTGTACGGGTTGCAGCTTGCCGCGTAAGGAGTCGCAGCCTTTCGACCATCGGCGCTCGCAATCGACAATCGTCCATCGATGGTGTGCGTCGTCATGCTGATCGCGTACGCGACGACGGGCCCGTTCTTTGCGTTGCGATACCGGTACGTCTCGCTCACGAGACCGTCCATGATCCTTCGCGCAATCTCATCGCTCTCCGCACAGCCGTTGCCCCACTTGCCCTTCAGACGCTTGATCTGGCGGTACAACCCCTCATGCCCGACGAAGTTGGCATCAACCGCGGCCAGCACCTGCGCGCTCGAAAACCTCTGCTGCTCGAAGACGAGCTTCTTGATTGCGTACAGCGCGTCCGTGGTGTTGGCGATGGAGTTGATGAACGAGATCCCCGTCAAGTCGTAGCAGGCCCCTCCGCGCGTGACGTCCGCAGCCGAGTCGAGACACCCGTCAATGAATGCCGAAATCAGCGGTGCCGGCAGGATCCGCGCATATAGGCGATCGCGGAGGTTCGAGGCGTCCACGATTCGCGCGACGGCCGCGCGAGCCTGCTCGAGGTACGCCTCGAGCAACTCGTCGAAGGATCCGAATGCACCGGGATCTCCGGTCGCCGGGCCTTCCCCCGACATGATCCCCATCGGGGTGCGCGCGTCTCCGTTCCGCAAAGTGATATCCAGCAGCCGCGACAGCAGCATCGCCGTTGCGCTCATGCTGCCGGTCTTGCCCGGGCAGGTCGCCTCAACGCACCCCATGATCGCGTAGTTGCGAGCGTCGGCTTCGATGAAACCGCGGCGCAGCATTGCCTCGACGTGCGTGTCGTCGTTGAACAGCGAGAAATTCGAGGTCCCGTCGTGCAGGCACTCGGCTATCAACAGCAGCAAATCGTCAGGGGTCTGCCGACTGATGCGAACCGAGATGTTCGTGACCGCGCGTGATCGATGAGCCGCGCGGACGAAGACATAGGTCAAGTCGTTGGTCGCGTCCGAACCGTCGGAGCGCATCCCGGCGAGCGTCACCGGCGACGACCCAAAGAACCGATGGTAGAAGTTGCCCAGGATGTTGGATTCGGGCCGGATGTTCTGCGACATGATCTTGAGCAGCAGCTCTTCGATCAGCGCTTGAGCGGATTCCGGATCGGTCCTGCCTTCGGCGAGATCTCGCTCGTAGTACGGATACAAGTCCTGATCGAGCCGACCAAAGCAATGAAGGTTGACCGGGTGCGCCAGCTCGACGGCCGTCTTGACGGTCCACGCCGACTGGACGGCCTCCGCAAACGTCCGCGCCGGATGCTCCGGAACCCGCAGGCAGATATCGAGCATTCCCTCGAGCGCGCGACGGCGTTGCGGGTCGGATTCGCCCTCCATGCTGCCGCGGACGCATTCGGCAAGCCTCCGCGCGAACACCCCGACTCCGTCGAGTGCAAGATCCATGGCCTGCAGCGTGTCGATTTGCTCCGCCGTCAGGCCGGAATCGTCGAGTCGATGACGCACCTGCGCGCGCAAACCCTGCAAGCCCCACTTCAACACGCTCGCGTAGTCCAGGATCACATGCCCCTGGATCGTCGAGATGGTGGCCGCGGTCGACAGCATCAGCACCTGGCGCGACGTGTTTCCCGGCGCGGCCATCGCGAACTCGAGCGTGTCTCGCGTGATGAGTCCCGCCTGTTCCAGTTCGACCTGCAAATGATCGACCAGCGTCCGGGATTCCCAATACGGCAGAAGATCCCGAAGTAACTCGCGCCGGTCGGCGTCGGAGATGTCGAACGGGTTGATCTTGCGCGAAGCGAGCGTCTTCAGACCCAGGTCCAGCGGTGCCGCGCCCGCCGCGCGCGCGCCGCGCTGCTCCCGCAAAAAGGCTCTCAGGCCGCGTCGCCGAAGCAAATACGAGCCGACCGAGACCGCCGCGCGCGCGCGCGCCGCAACCATGTCGCGCAGGCGTAGCTCCGTCCGCAGCACGGTGTTGAAAACCCCACGCTCGATATCGATCGGCATGCCGAAGAAGCCTTCGGTCCAGTGGCCGGCGATGCGGTCGTCGGGATCCACATAGTGATCCATATGCTCGTAGACGTTGTGCATCGCGGTGGCAACGCGCATCTGCGCAGACAGCCCCATGTCCTCAGTCGCACGCCAGCTTTGGGTGTACAAACGCGCGCGCTGCACCGACAGCACCGCGCGACCCGACTGATAGCGTTCGCGCAACCGATCGATGCGCTCGGTCTCGGAGTGTCCACCCACCGGACTCATGCTCCTTCCTGCCGATCGACGCCTTCGCGCTCCAGCGCGTCCAGCGTCGTGTCGAGCATCCAGCGAATGTGACGCTTGCGCTCCAAGATGCTCCGCTCGGACAACGGGTCTTGTCCGAGCAGCCCTTCGAGCACCTTCGCGTACGAGAAGTACGTGATGATCGCTCCGTAGAAGCTCACCGCCAGGTGCTCGGCAGCCAGGGGGCCGCTCGCAGTCACAGGGAACGCCTCGCGAATGGCCGGCAACCCGAGCCCCAGGATCGAGCCCATCCTGGCCACGATCCGATCCATCCGCGGCCCACCGGCCGCCTCCCGCTGGACGATCCTGAAGAAGTTGGGGTTCTCTCCGAGGAAGTCGATGTACGCATCGACCAAGCGGTGCATCCTTTCGCGGACGTCGCCCTCTCCGTGCAGCGCCGCCACCAACGCGGACGTCAACCGCGCGTAGTAGCGATCGAGCACACCGTCGAGCAGGCCTTCCTTGCCGCCGAAGTGATAGTGGATCAGCGCCTTGTTCGCGCCGCTGGCTTCGGCGATCTCCCGCGTCGTGGCACCCTCGAATCCCAGCCTGCCGAACAGCAGGTCGGCCGCATCCAAAATCTCGTTCTTTGTTTCGACCGCCATGGGGCTCCCGTTCCACGATTCAACCGGCCGACCAATTAACTCTACACTTGGAAGTTCCATTTGAGCAAGGAAAACCGATTGCCCATTTCGTCATAGAACGGACCTTTCGGTAGACATCGCAGTGATCCCGGATACACTCGCCCGATGGACAGAGGAGTGACCGGATCCATCGCGGCCTGGGTCGAGCAGCTCGACTACACCGACATCCCTCCGGCGGTTCGCGAAGCGGCCGCCATGCAGCGCGCAAGCGTCCTCGGGGCCGTCCTAGCCGGCGCCCGCAGCGAGGTCGCCGTCCGCGTACGTGAAGCCGCCGTGGACTGGGGTTCGGGCGAGGACTCGACGGTTTTCCCCGGCGGGCCGCGCGCGCCACTGCACTCGGCCTGCTACGCCAACGCGGTCGCTTCGGTGGCCTTCGACTTCGACGACTACCTCGTTGCCGGGCACACCGGACACTCCGCGGTGCTTGCCCCGCTCGCCTTCGGTGAGATGCTCGGAGCCTCCGGGCGCGACGTCGTGACCGCTCAGGTCGCCGCGAACGAAGTTGCCGGCCGCCTTGGAGCGGCCTTCTTGCTGGGGCCGCACAACGGCCAGATGTGGACCTACATCCACGCGATCGCCGGAGCGGTTGTGGCCGGACGCTTTCTCAAACTAGACGCCGGACGCCTCGCCGACGCGATCGGCATCGCGCTCGCGCAACCTCCCTACCCACTGGCTCCGGCGTTCTTCGGACCCGATTCCAAAGCCACGCTCGCTTCCGGCCCCCTCGTCGAAGGAATCCGCGCCGCGCAGCTGGCGGCGCGCGGACTCACCGGCGCGCCGGATCCAATCAGTGGTGCCGGCGGGATGCTCGAACGCATCGCGACGCGCGGATTGCCGTTCGCGTTCGAAGCCCTCGGCTCCGCATGGGTCACTCAATCGCTTGCATTCAAGATCTACCCCGGCTGCGCGTACATCGACACGCCGGTGGACGCCGCATGCGTGATCCGCGACGAGTTCGCCCGCGCCAAGGGACGCTCGCTCACACCGGCCGACGTCGATTCCGTTCGCGTGGAGGCAACGTTGTTCACCGATGGGATGGAGCAGATGAGTGCACCCCATCGAACGGATAGCGAGTTGCGCGCAGCCGACGTCAACTTCTCGGTTGGTCTGTCGCTCGGCGTGTTGATCGCCTGTGGCGAGATCTCGGTGGAAACGCTGTCGACCACATCACTGGCACAGAACCAAGATGAGATTCGCGCGGTTGCGCAGCGAGTGCATGTCGAGCAAAGCATGGAGATGAACGGAGCGCTGGGCGGCTTGAACGAGATCGGCATCGACATGCTCCGCTTGTTCGACCCCGCCTACCAGCCGACGCTGGAGGGCGTGGACTTCGGCAAGTTCCGCATGCGCTTCCCGTCACGAGTCACCCTAAAGACGGCGTCGCGGGACGAGTTCGTGGCCGAAGTGGCGACACCGCGCGGCGCGCCGGGGCGTCCCGTCGAGGAAACGCGCGCGCTCGTGGCGGAGAAGTTCCTCGCAGGCGCGCGCCCGGTGTTACGCGATCCGGACGCCGCGCTCGAAACGGTGCTCGGACTAGACGACGCTTCGAACGTCCGCACAGCGGTCGAGTCCTTCCGAACGCCCTGACTCGCGTCAGTCGTCGTATCGCGAGGCCTGCATGCGGAACAACTCGGAGTAGCGGCCACCGGCCGAAATCAAGGAATCGTGCGACCCCGCTTCCTCCACATTCCCCTCGTGCAACACGACGATGAGATCCGCCATGCGTACGGTCGAGAACCGGTGCGACACCAGCAGAGTCACGGGCTTGTGACCGTCGGCCGGACGAGCCATCTCGGCGAACCGCTCGAAAACGTCGTGCTCGGCGCGTGCGTCCAGACTCGCGGTGGGCTCGTCCAGCACGACCACGGCCGGATCGGCCCGCATCGAGCCGCGCGCGAGGGCGAAACGCTGCCACTCACCCTCGGACAGATCGTGCCCGTCCTCGAATTGGCGGCCAAGTTGGGTGCGAAGTCCCTCGGGGAGTTTGGCCAGGATGCGGTCGGCGCCGGCGAAGCGCACCGCGCGCTCGACCGCCTCGGTATCCTCGATCCGCGAGAGGTCGCCGACCCCCACGACTTCACTCGCAACAAACTGGAACCGAACGAAGTCCTGGAACGCCGAACTCAAGCGCGCGCGCCAGTCTTCGAGGTCGATGTCGCGCAGGTCGACTCCGTCGACCAGAATCCGGCCCTGCGTCGGATCGTAGAACCTGGAAAGCAGCTTCACGATGCTGGACTTGCCGGCACCGTTCTCGCCTACCAACGCAACGGTCGATGATGCCGGCAGAAACAGCGACACGCGATCCAGAACCGTCTTTTCGGTCCCGGGGTAGGAAAAGGTCACGTCCTCGAACGTGATGCCTTCGCGAATTACCGGCGGCGCCGGCAGCGCGGTCTCGCGCGCGCGCACGGTGAGCGCCGGCCGGTAGTTCAGCAGCCACAGGTATCGCTCCCCCATGTAGCCAAGCTCGGCGATCCCCGCGACGAGTTCCGCGGCCATCTCGACGTGCCCGATCATCAGTCTGGTCACCTGAATGCCGAGCGCAATATCCCCGGCCGTCGCGCGCCCGTTCAGCGCTTCAACGCCCAGGAAAGCGATCGCCAGCGTCAGCGACGTCCCGTACAGAACTCCGCCGAGCGTCGAGGAAGCCGACTGCTTCAGGCGCGCGCGGAACATGCGGCGCACGAACGCGTCGGAAAGGCGTCGGTGCTCGGACAGCAGGTGGTCGCGCAGGCCGAACAATCGAATCTCTTTGGCGCCGGTCTGGCCGGTCGCGAGCCGAAGGTGATGGTCGGCCAGCCGTTGATCGGGGGCGGCTTCGTCGAACATCGACCAGTGCTTTCGGAAAGCGCGGAACTGGATCCACGCGCTCGGGATCATCACAACGGGCAGCAGCGCCAAGACCAAGTGGATCGAGCCGAGCAAGATGGCCCCTGCGACCATCCCGATGATCACATATACCCCGGAGTTGATGGTTTGCAGCAACTGCGCCGGGATCCACTGACGCTCGCGAACCTGCTTCATCCGATCGGCGAACGCCGAGCGCTCCAGATGGTCCAGGCCCGGCGCCCCCGAAGAAATCGCCATCAGTCGCAAGTCGACCTCGTGGCTGATGCGGTCGGCCATGTCCACTTGCAGCAGCGCATTCAGGTCCTGCAACAACGTCGCGCCGGCGGCAATGGCCAAGAACAAAGCACCGAAGACCAGCGCGCGCGCCGAGCTGTGGCCCCGACCGGCACCGACGGCGTCGACGACCGATCCAACAACCCAGGCATTCACCGCGCCGCTGAGCCCGAGCAAGAACATGATCGAGAACAGCGCGACGGCACGGCCGCGCGCTGCCGCCCACGACATCTCGAAGATCGAGCCATACACGCGCACAACCCGCCCGAGGCTTGCGCGCGCCGACTCCTTCCTCCGGGGCTCACTCATTCCAGCACCCCGGTGGTCCGGTAATGGTCGGCCTGCAACCGGTACAACTCGGCGTAGTGGCCGGCGTGCGCGAGCAAACTCGCGTGCGTTCCGTCCTCAACCACGCACCCGCGGTCAAGGAACACGATGCGTTCGGCCATGCGCACAGTCGAGAACCGGTGGGAAACCAGAAGCGTCGTGCGTCCGTGCGACAGTGCCGCGAAGTGCTCGTACAACTCGTGCTCCAGGCGCACATCGAGCGAAGCCGTCGGCTCGTCCAACACCAACAAGTCCGCGTCTCGTCCGAGTTGCGACATCATCGCGCGCGCCAGCGCGATCCGCTGCCACTGACCACCGGACAGATCCACGCCGTCGAACGCGCGCGATAGCGGAGTCTCCCAACCCGAAGGCAACCCTTCGATCTCCTCGAGCACGCCGACGCGTGATGCCGCCTCACGCAACAACTCGTTCTCCCCTCGCCTCTCGACCGCCCCGAACCCGACGTTGTCTCGGGCGGAAAGCTCGTAGCGAGTGAAGTCCTGGAAGATGCAAGCGAGCCTGCGGCGGTAGTCCTGCAAATCGAACTCGCGCACGTCGATCCCGTCGAGGGTGATGCGACCCTCGGTCGGATCGTAAAACCTGCACAACAATTTGATTAGCGTCGTCTTCCCGGCGCCGTTCTCACCAACGAGCGCGATCGACTGCCCTGCGGGGATAAACAGGTCAACGCCCTCGAGAATCCACCGCTCGGTTCCCGGATAACGGAACCGGACGCCTTCAAAGCGAAGCCCGGATCGCTCGATTCCATGCGCGGAAAGCGTCCCCGAGGCATCCATGCGCGGATCGGTCCGCGCGATATCGAACAACCGCATCACGTAGGGGAGCATGTAGTTGACCCGGCGAATCCACGCTGCCGCCTGAAACACCGCACTAGTTGCGGTCAGGATCTGCACGGCGGCCATCGACACGGCGAAGAACTCCCCGACCGACAGGCGCGGCGGCGTCGCCAGCGCCGCGCGCAGCATCGACCAGTACGCGATGGCCAAACCCGCCACCGCCACCGCATGCAGCACCAGCACGTACAGCGTCCCGATCCGTCGTTGACGCCATGTCTCGCGCATCCCCTGGAGGTAGTGATGATCCTGGCGAGCGATGGCCCAGTCCTTCATGCCGAAAAGGCGGATCTCCTTGGCGGGCTCGAGGTCCAGCGACAAGCTACGGTAGTAGCTCGACCGGCGGATCTCGGGGGAGTCCTGCCACAGCGCCAGACCCTGGCTCTTGACGCGGTTGAACGCGGCGAACCCCGCCGGAATCGCAGTCCCAAGCAGCAACGCCGGAACCCACCCCGCAAAGCGCCCTGCGACCCAAACCAGCGAGACGCTTTGCACGGCCTGTTGGACGGTCTGGCCGAGGATGAAGATCGTCTGCGCCGGCGCCCAGTTGATCCACTCCGAGACTTCGAGTTTGTCGCGGAAACGAGGGTCCTCGAAGTGCGCAATTCCCGGAGTAGCAGTAACTCCCTCCATCACGCGACGCGAGAGCAGCGCAGCGAACTTCCGGCCCAGCCCGAACTGGAAAGCGCCCTTGATCGGCTTCACCACCTGACTGCCGGCGATCACAACGCCGAGCACAACCAGGGCGTGCCGCGCGTCGTGCCATGCCTGAGATGAAGCGCCCAGTCGCGCAGCCTCCGGCAGCAGCGTTACGAAACGACCCGTCTGCAGAAGGATGATCGCCGGCACGATCCCTTCCAGAACCGTCCCGACGAACATGACGACCGCAAAAGCAGGCGCCGCGCGCGCGGACAGCACCACCACGCGCACATTCGCGCGTAGCTCCTCCCGCCACGACGGCTTGTCGTCTCCGACCGGCCGCTTCACTCGGACGACCTCGCGACGCCGTCGGTCGGATCCCGGTACGTGAGCGCGGCAAGGCCCAGCAACGGCGCCTCAGCATCCTCTTCCGCCTCGTCCCAGAACTCCCGGATGAGTTCGGCCATTCGGCGCGCGAACTCCGCGGCGTGCTCGGCGGAGATCCGCCGGCTTCTGGTCTCAAACCACCGCGCCTGGTCCGGCCAAGTCGCAACGCTCGTAGCCACTTCCTGGCGCACGGCGTCGAGTCCGGCGGTAACAAGAGCCGGGAACATGTCCGGCCCGGGGCGCAAGCTGAACACGCGCGCCACCGCCCGGTAGTACTTCTCGACGTTGCCGCCCTTGACGTTGGTTCGAACCAAGCGAATGAGTCGTTGCCCAAGCAGGACGCGCACGTGGTAGAGCACCTTCGCCTGCGACTCACCCAGTCGGCCGGCAATCTGCTGGTTCGTCGCCGGCGCCTCCGCCAGGATGGCCAGGATCTGGTTGCGCAGCGGATCCGTGAACGCCTTGAGCTGCTCGGGGGTACGCACGACGTGAACTGCCTTCGGCTCGCCCTTGGGGTGCGCGCCGTCCTGACTTCGCCTGGTTCCCACGAATGCTTAGGATTCCCTAAGCGGTTGAACATGTCAAACCCGTTTGTCCGGAACGTTCACACGCAGTGCCGTCGGGCCGCACCGACGCAGACGAGCACTACAATCCGGGGCCGACCAGGAGCCAAGACGTGAAACAGTACGAACTCTTCATCGACGGCGACCACACGGCGGCCGCGTCGCGAGGAACGATCGAGTCGATCGACCCGGCGACCGGCGCGGTCGTCGCGCGCGTCGCGCGCGCCATGCCGACCGACGCGCGCCGGGCGATCGCGGCGGCGCGCGCGGCTTTCGACGACGGTCGCTGGAACTCTCGTCCGCTGGAGTGGCGAACCGAAGTCTTGCTGTCGGCCGTCGAACTCCTCTGGAGTCGCCGGTCACAACTGGCCGAGTTAGAGGCCCTCGACACCGGCATTCCCATCCGCACGACCACGGCCATGATTGCGTCCGCACTTCACCAAGTCCGAGACCTGGTGAACATCGCTGCCGGCATCTGCACGGTCGAACCCTTGCCCCACAACGAGTTCCCCTCGCCGGTTCAGAACCTGCTGATGCGGGATCCCTACGGGGTGTGCGCCGCCATCGTTCCGTTTGCGTCCCCGTTCGCGACCGCGGCGTGGAAAGTCTTCGCAGCGCTTGCGATGGGGAACACCGTCGTGCTCAAGCCCTCCCCTTCGACGCCGTGCACGGCGATGGAATTGGCGGTCGCACTCGACGAGTCGGGCTTGCCTCCCGGCTGCCTGAACGTGCTGTGCGGGGCCGACGCGCGCGTCGGAGAGGAACTTGTCACCAACACGCTCGTCGATCACGTTGCATTCACAGGATCAACCGACACCGGGCGCACGATCGGCCGGATCGCGGCCCAGACCGTGAAACGCGTGACGCTTCAACTCAGCGGCAAGAGCGCCAACATCCTGCTCGACGATGCGGACCTCGACGTCGCCGTCCCAGGCGCCCTGTGGGCGATCTACCTCGCTGCGGGCCAAACCTGCCGGGCAGGCTCACGACTGCTCGTTCCGAGGAAGATGGCCGAAGAAGTCACAGACCGAATCGTGTCGGCCGCAACTCAACTTCGCGTGGGCCCGACGCTCGAATGGGATACCGACTTCGGCCCGCTGGCCTCCCGCGCACAACTTGAGCGCGTCGAGCGTTACGTGAGCGTCGGACGGACCGACGGAGCGGCGCTCGCGTGCGGAGGTCACCGGCTGGCGGAGGAAGCCCTGACCCACGGCTTCTACTACGCGCCGACTGTGTTCACGGCCGTTCGCAACGACATGCGCATTGCGCAAGAAGAGATCCTCGGCCCCGTCCTGTCCGTCATTCCCTACGCCGATGTCGAAGAGGCCGTCGCGATCGCGAACGCAACGATTTACGGGCTTGCCGGCGCAGTCTGGAGCCGCGACGTGCCGCGGGCCTTGTCGGTGGCGCAGCGCCTGCGCGCGGGAACGGTGTGGATCAACGACTACCACATGCTCACAGCAACGGCACCTGTCGGTGGATACGCGCAGTCGGGGATCGGCAAGGAACTAGGAATCGCCGGCTGCCTTGAATACGCGCAGTCGAAACACGTCTGGGTGGATCAAGGCCGGACGCTCGAATCCCACACATGGACGCCGGTCATCGGAATCGACCGCATCTTCGGCGTCACCGCCGAGTAGCCGCGATCAGCGGTGACGGAAGGTGATGCGTCCGCGAGTCAAGTCGTAGGGCGACAATTCGACCTTTACGCGGTCGCCCGGGACGAGCTTGATGTAGTGCTTGCGCATCTTCCCTGAGATGTGCCCGAGGACGATCGGTCCATTGTCGAGCTGGATCCGGAACATCGTGTTGGGCAGGGCCTCGGTCACCAGGCCATCGATCTCAATGGCATCTTCCTTCTGAAGGCCGGTGCGCTGAAGTTGTTTCTCGCGCTGCGCCGCACGTGAGG
>Ga0265292_1000201_pt1 | contig 105357 bp, 101 predicted proteins | sample Munlanlewell296A_FD_189080 | JGI IMG/M metagenome (GOLD analysis project Ga0265292, IMG submission 189080) | Leachate microbial communities from a municipal landfill in Southern Ontario, Canada - Leachate well 296A | ecosystem: Engineered > Solid waste > Landfill > Unclassified | place...
ATCTTTGAGTATATTGAGGTTTGGTACAATCGCCAAAGATTACATTCATCGCTGGGTTATGTGAGCCCTGTGCAATTTGAACAACTTTCTGGACATTAATCGTGTCCACTTTTTAAGGGCAAGTCCACTTTAGGAGGGGTTAGGTGAGGGGATTTTATTCTCCTTAGGCGTCTTTGAAGTCGCCTTCTACCACTTCGCCTTCAGGGTTGGTGTTACTACTTCCGGAATCCCGGCCGTCGCCACCCGGTTGAGCTGCGCCAGCCTGCTGGATGCGTCCTAGCAGTTGTTGAACTTGCTGTGAAAGGGTACGAATGCGGTTCGTTTCATTTCCAGCCGCAGCCTGCCGCAGCTGATTGACAAGGCTCTCAGCCTCCCCGCGCAGATCAGAAGGCACATTGGCGCCCTTCTCATTCAATTCTTTTTCAACCTGGTACGCCAGGTTATCGCCCATATTGCGCGCCTCTACCAGCTCGCGCTGCTTGGCATCATCCGCTTCGTGCTGTTTGGCTTCCTCCACCATCCGGTCGATATCGCTGCGTGTCAGGTTCGTCGAGGCAGTGATGGTCACTTTCTGCTCGCGGCCGGAAGCTTTATCCTTGGCGGTCACATTCAGGATGCCATTGGCGTCCATGTCAAACGTGACCTCCACCTGAGGTGTTCCGCGCGGCGCAGCAGGAATGCCGTCCAGGCGGAAACGCCCCAGACTGATGTTATCAGTCACCGAAGTCCGTTCACCCTGCAGCACATGAATGTCCACCGCAGACTGGCTGTCTTCGGCGGTCGAGAAGATTTGCGACCGGCGCGCCGGGATCGTCGTGTTACGCTCGATGATCGGAGTCATCACGCCGCCCAGAGTTTCAAGGCCCAGCGTCAGCGGGGTGACGTCCAGCAGCAAAACATCTTTCACTTCGCCGCCAAGCACACCCGCCTGAATAGCCGCGCCGACAGCGACGACCTCGTCCGGGTTGACGCTCTTGTTGGGTTCTTTGCCGGTCAATTGTCGTACCAATTCCTGAACCATCGGCATGCGGGTTGCGCCGCCGACCAGCACAACTTCATCCAGTTGACTGGCTTTGAGTCCGGCATCTTTCAGGGCAGTCTCGAAAGGCGTGCGAGTGCGCTCCAGCAAATCTTTCGTCATTTGCTCGAAGCGGGCGCGCGTCAGGATCAACTGGAGGTGCTTGGGACCGCTTGCATCTGCAGTGATGTACGGCAGGTTAATTTCAGTTTCCATGATGGTGGAAAGTTCGATTTTAGCTTTTTCCGCAGCCTCACGTAAACGCTGCAATGCCTGACGGTCTTTGGTCAAATCCATTCCCTGTTCTTTTTGGAAGGATTCCACTGCCCAGTTGACAACCCGCTGATCCCAGTCGTCACCGCCCAGGTGCGTGTCGCCGGAAGTGGATTTGACTTCGAAAACGCCGTCACCGACTTCCAGAATGGACACATCGAAGGTACCGCCGCCCAGGTCAAAGACCAGAATTTTCTCATTCTTTTTCTTGTCCAAACCATACGCCAGTGCGGAGGCAGTCGGTTCATTGATGATGCGCAACACCTCCAGCCCGGCAATTTTTCCGGCATCCTTGGTGGCTTGACGCTGACTGTCATTGAAGTAAGCCGGCACGGTAATCACCGCCTGGGTCACGGGTTCGCCAAGGTAAGCTTCGGCATCTGCTTTAAGTTTACCGAGGATCATGGCGGATATTTCCTGCGGGGTGTATTCACGGTTGTTCACCGGGATTTTAACCCGCGCATCACCGGACGGACCACTTACCACCTGAAACGGTGCATTCTTGCGCTCTGTTTCGACTTCATCATAATGACGGCCCATAAAACGCTTGATGGAATAGATGGTATTCTCTGGATTAATCACCGTCTGCCGTTTGGCGGTTTGACCTACCAGGCGCTCGCCATTCTTATTGAAAGCCACCACCGAGGGCAGCAAGCGTGGACCTTCAGCCGTGTTAATGACGGTAGGCGATCCGCCTTCCATGACAGCAACCACGCTGTTGGTAGTTCCTAAATCAATGCCAATTATCTTAGTCATTTCGTTCTCCTTCCCCACCAGAAGGCGGGGGGTTTCAATTTCGGTTTGGGTTACAGCTTTGCGATTATTTCCATAACCCATGGATAACAGTCCTTACAACAAAGCTATACCCTGCACCACAACGTTAAAAATAACTCGGGTTTGCAAGAAAACCATTAACGGAGCATCGGAATCGTATAAGCGCCGGTCAAAAAGCGTTCATCTTCTTTTTAAATCGCTGGGCTATAATAGAGACAAGGCTTTAATCGTTTGGCCCGGCAGGAGACAAGATGAGCAAGCGCTTTGTACTATTCGTAATAAGATTGGCAATTTTGCTATTGGCAGTGGTCTACTTGGTCCATCCGGCTTCTGCGCAGACTCCCGCTGGCACTCCGCTGGTCTTAACCCTGAAAGTCGATGGACCGCTTACCCCGGTCATGATCACATCCATTGAACGCAGTTTGGATATTGCCGCCAGCGACTCGGCGGAACTGCTCATCCTGCAATTGAACACCCCTGGCGGCTCGATTCAATTGATGAATACAATCGTTCAGATCATCCGCACAAGCAAAATACCGGTGGTGGTTTACGTGTCGCCGCAAGGAGCCATGGCAGGCTCTGCCGGGACCCTGATTACGCTGGCCGGTCATGTAGCCGCCATGGCGCCAGAAACCGCCATCGGCGCCGCCAGCCCGGTGGGTTCACAGGGCGAAGATATTGGCGAGACGCTGGCTGCCAAAGAAAAAGAAATTCTTCGCGCCACGGTGCGTTCCCTGGCTGAAAAAAGACCGCCGGAGGCCGTCGCAATCGCCGAGCAAACTATCGAAACCGCCAAAGCGGTATCCTCGAGCGAGGCGTTGGCTGTCGGGCTGGTGGATTATGTCGCCACCGACCTGAATGACCTCTTGCGTCAGATGGACGGCAGGTCGGTGACGGTGATCGACCGCGACATTATAATCCGGACCCAAAACGCCACAGTCCGCGATGTTCCATTGACCGCCATCGAACGCGCTTTATCCCTGCTGACCAACCCCAATATCGTCTTCCTGCTCCTGTCCATTGGCGTGCAGGCCATTTTAATCGAGATGTCCAGCCCGGGCGGCTGGGTGGCCGGCACCATTGGCGTGGTTTCGCTGGCGCTGGTAGTGTATTCCTTCGGTATATTACCCGTCAACCTGTTCGGGCTCACCTTCCTGGTACTCGCATTTGCGTTGTTCATCCTGGATATTAAAGCCCCAACCCACGGCGCCTTGACCGCGGCCGGAATCGCCTCCTTTATCGCCGGGTCGTTGATTCTTTTCAATTCGGTTCGCACGCCCGGTTTCCCGTCCGTATCTGTGCCGCTGGTGGTTGGCACCGGCATTTTCCTGGCGCTTAGCTTTAGCATCATCATCAGCTTTGCCATCCGGGCGCTCAAAGCGCCGGCGGTAATGGGCAAGGAATCGCTGGTGGGCAAGACCGGGGTGGTCAGCCAGGTGCTCGACCCGGTGGGCAGCGTTCAACTGGCCGGTGAGCTATGGAGCGCTGAACTGGCAGAACCCGGCGAGCCCCTGCCGCAGGGCACGCGGGTGGTGGTCACCATGATCAATGGGCTGAAGTTGAAGGTAAAGAAAGTGGAATAGAAAACCAGATGGCCCTGGTAATCTGGCTTTCATAGCGCGCTTAAGCATCGTAAAGCAAATTCGGAAGCGCATTACGCTCCCCTACAAAACATCGTTTGGTTTTCCTTTGTCCTGCCCGCAGCGCACGAAGCCCATCGGGCTAAACCGGTGGCTGAGCTTGTCGAAGCCTACGCCCGCCAGAACCCGCGCCGGATCGGACGTACATCCTCTGCGGTGACAAATGCCTCGGGGTCCGCTTCACGAACCAGCTTCTCGACCGCCTCGAGCTGCTTGCGCATCACATCTACATGCAGCAGGGTGACCATGCCCTGCAGCCCGCGGGCTGATAATTCGGTTACTGCGTAGCCCTGCTCGCGCAGCATTTCAGCGATTCCAACTCCGCGCGAAGGGCTGACGATGCTCAAATGAATATGACCGACCGCCAGGCGCTCTTCAATCAGCATGCCAACCACATTACCGGTCGCAAAACCGGCAGCATAGGCAAGGATGGTTAAGAAACTTTGTTGATTGGTCAGCACGCTGCTGATTGCAACGATGAACACCGCTGACTGGAAAAATCCAAGAAACCACGCCAGCAATTTGCGCCCGCGTACCACAAACAACACCCGGATGGTGTCCAGGGACATATCGACGACGCGTAAGATGAAAATAATCAGCGCGATCAAAAGCGGTGGGAGTGCTAACCAACTTTCCATTTAACCCTTCACCACTGGCTTTTTCTCGCCTGCCAAGCAGGGCAAATACATTTCCTGCATGTATTCCTTGACCATCCGGCGGGTACTGAATTGCGGCACCAGCGTGCGAATGTTTTCTTTGACTAATGCCAGCCATTTGGAGGGAATGTCATCCGATGTCCGCTCTTTGTAATACAGTGGAATGATTTCATTTTCCAGATGATCATAAAGGCTGTGCGAATCGGTCTCATCCTGTTGATTGGGATCCACTGCGTCGGCATCCTCGCCAATCGCCCAGCCATTTTGACCATTGAAGCCCTCCCGCCACCAGCCGTCCATAACAGACAGGTTGAGCACCCCGTTCAGCGCGGCTTTCATCCCCGATGTGCCAGAAGCTTCGTTAGGTCGCCGTGGGTTGTTCATCCAGATATCGACCCCTTGCACCAGGAAGCGCGCCATGTTCATATCATAGTCTTCCAGGAAGACCAGCCGACCACCGGAGCGGGAATCCTTTACTGCCCGGTAAACCTGCTGGATGAGCAGTTTGCCGGGTTCATCCGCCGGATGCGCCTTGCCGGCGAAAATCACTTGCACCGGCATATCCGGGTCAGTGACCAGACGGATTAGCCGTTCATAATCGCGCAGGATCAGGTTGGCGCGTTTGTAAGTCGCAAAGCGCCGGGCGAACCCGATGGTCAACGAGTAAGGTTCCAGGAAAACACCGTCCGCCAGCGCTTGAATCGGGTGAATAGCGCCGCTTTGCCAGGCAGCGCGTGCCCGGTTGTCGACGTACAGGAATAATTTGCGTTTAAGGTGCCGGCGAACCGCCCATAATTCGCGATCTGGTATGTTGTTTACCAGCGACCACAGGGCTGGATCGTCCAGGCGCGCTTTCCAATCGGCCCCCAGGTATTCGTCAAACAGCACGCTCATGCGGCGCGCCAGCCAGGAGAATGTGTGAACGCCGTTGGTGATGTGCGTGATCGGCACATCATCCGGACGTTTGTTAGGCCACATGAAATTCCACATGCGGCGCGAGACCTGCCCATGCAGCTCAGAGACGCCGTTGGCATGCTCAGAAAGGTGCAGCGCTAACACAGGCATACAGAAGCTTTCGCCCCACGGCGTCGCTTGCCGTCCCAGATCAACAAACTGATCGCGGGTCATGTTTAATTCAGTCCAGACATTGGGAAAGTACTTATCGATCAACCACAACGGAAATTGGTCGTTCCCGGCCGGAACAGGTGTGTGGGTGGTGAAGACATTGGAGCGTTTTACCACCGCAGCCGCTTCTTCATAAGTGGAGCCGGCATGCACCAATTCCAGGGTGCGCTCGAGCGCCAGGAAAGCCGAGTGGCCTTCGTTCATGTGCCAGACCGTCGGTTCGATGCCCAGCCGGCGCAAGGCCCGCACCCCGCCCATGCCCAACATGATTTCCTGCGAGATGCGTACTTCCAGGTCGTTGCTGTACAGCCGGGCTGTCAACTGCTTGTCAGCGTCGGAGTTGGCGGGTAAATTGGTGTCCAGCAGATACAGCGTGATGCGCCCCACCTGCACCCCCCAGACACGGGCGAAAACGCTGCGGCCAGGCAACTCGATGGAAATGGTCACGGGTTGATCATCCTCGCCGTAAAGCGGAATAACGGGAGCGTCCTCGAACGTGAGGTAATGGGTACCGGTTTCCTGCCAGCCGTCTTCGGTAATGCGCTGGGTGAAATAGCCCTGGTTATAGATAAAACCGACGCCTGATAGAGGCAGGCCTAGATCGCTGGCTTCCTTCAAATGGTCGCCAGCCAGGATGCCAAGGCCGCCGGCATAAACCGGCAGGGATTCGTGCAGCCCAAATTCGAACGAAAAATATGCAATGGCTGAATCGGTCAGTCCGGGATACTCCCGCGCAAACCAGGTGGATTCATCCGCCATATAGGCGTCAAACTGCTGGATAACCCGGTCGTATAACTCCAGGTAGAAAGAATTGTTCGCGACCGCGTTGAGCTGGCTGCGTTCCACTTTGCGCAGGAATGCTACCGGGTTGTGGCCTACATCGTCCCAAACCCGTTTATTGATGGTGCGGAAAACGTTCAAAGCGTCCGGATTCCAAGCCCACCATAAATTGTAAGCCAGACTCGACAGGCGGCTGATGCGGCGCGGCAGGCTGAAATTGTTTGGCAGTTCTTTCTTAATCAATGGCTTCATTGATCATCCAATCTAAAATAAATATCGTTAATAAAAAATAATTTAGTGCAATCGTAATGCTGCCAACAGGCGTGCAGGTCTATACAATGGCGCAAAATTATACCATAGAGAGGATTATATCCAATTTTCAGCAACATGCAGGGTAAGCAACGGGCACATAGTAGGCTGTAGGTTGGATTGCGAGACACGACGCCGATCCGGGAATCATGGGGGCAGCCCCGAAACCCAACAAAAATTGTGGGCAAACCTGCTGCGGGAAATACCGCTGATGCGGCGAATGTTATAATTCAGTCATGCGAAAAGTTGTTCTCTTTCTGCTCGGACTGCTGACAGTAGGTTTGCTGGCGGTCGGGGCAGTGATGCTCATCCCTTCCGTGCGCGAGCCGGTACTCTTTCAACTGGACAAGCTGCGGGTCAATGTCCGATATGCCATTTCGCCGCCGCAGGAAGCTGTTTTTGTGCCGGAGGCTCAACTGGCAACCATGGTGCAGGAAACCATGCAAGCTCAGGCGACCCTCACCGCCACCCCTACTCCTCTGCCGACCAACACGCTGGTCGGGCCTACGCCAACCCTCACACCAACCGCCACCCCCATCCCGGCGGCAGTCACCCTGAGCGGCGTCCGCTACATCGATCAGCATGGGCTGTGGAACTACTGCGCGCCGGCCACCCTGGCCATGGCGCTAACATACTGGGGCTGGCAAGGCGAGCGCACCGATGTCGGAGCGGTGGTTAAGCCTTTCGAAAAAGATAAAAACGTAATGCCCTATGAGCTGGCCGATTACGTTCTCAGTAATACGCAATTTAAAGCTGTTGTACGGGCTGGCGGCACCCTTGACCTGCTCAAAAAACTGGTTGCTGAAGAATTTGTGGTAATGGTCGAGAAAGGCATCATCCTCAAAGATTTCAACGGCAAGCTAGGTTGGGTGGGGCATTATGCCGTGGTCACCGGTTACGACGACGCCAAAAAAGAGTTCACCACTCAGGACTCGTACTACAGCGCTGATTACCTGATGGGTTATGATGATTTGTACACCCAGTGGCGCAGTTTCAATTACACTTATCTGGTGATCTACCCGCAGGACCGGGAACAAAATGTGATGCGCATTCTTGGCCCATCCGCTGATGAAACGACCAGCTACCAGATCGCAGCGCAGACCGCTGCCGATGAAGCCATCGGCTTGACCGGGGTGCAGCAATTCTTTGCCTGGTTCAACCGCGGTTCCAGCCTGGTGAACCTGCAGGACTACGGTGGAGCCTCTAGCGCCTTTGATCAGGCCTTCCGCCTGATGGCAGCCCTGCCGGAGAACGATCGCCCCTGGCGAATGATGTGGTACCAGACCGGCCCGTATTTTGCCTATTATTTTACCGGCCGTTATCAGGACGTCACCAACCTGGCTGACAACACCATCCAATCAGCAGCCGAGCCCTACCTGGAAGAAAGCTTCATCTGGCGCGCCCGCGCCCGGGCGTTGTTGGGCGATACCGCAGGCGCAGCGGAAGATGTTCGCAAAAGCCTGGAATACCATCCCGGATTTCTCCCGGGATTGGAGCTGGCGCAGCAACTAGGCATCCAACCCTGAACGCAGTCATGATCAAAGTACTCCACTTCGCCGACGCCCATATCGACATCGCCAATTACGGCCGCCACGACCCGGCGAGCGGGTTACCCTATCGGGTGCTGGATTTTCTGAAGGCGCTCGACACCATTGTGGATGCCGCCATTTCCGAAAAGGTTGACCTGGTGATCTTTGCCGGCGACGCCTATAAGGACCGCTCTCCGTCCCCCACCTACCAGCGAGAATGGGGCAAACGCATCATGCGCTTGTCGCGCGCGGAGATACCCACCTTACTGCTGGTGGGAAATCACGACCTGTCACCGGCAACCGGGCGCGCCCACGCCATGCAGGAATACGAAACCCTGGATGTTGCGGGTGTGCACGTCCTGGGCCAGCCGGCGCTGCTCACCCCAAAGGATCTCGGTGGACTGCCAGTGCAGGTCATGGCGCTGCCGTGGATTTCACGCTCCAATTTGATGGCCGCCAGGGAATTAAGCGGCGTCCAGGTAGGGGATGTTTACGAACAAATCGAAGTCGCGCTCACACACGTGATCAATGGATGGTTCAAGCAAATTGACCTGCTTCTGCCGGTGATTCTGACCGCGCACGGGTCAGTACAGGGTGCAGTGTTCGGCGGCGAGCGCAGCGTCATGCTGGGCAATGACCTGGTTCTCCCCGGCTCACTGGTGCGCGATCCGCGTCTGGATTACGTCGCGCTCGGGCATATCCACAAATCCCAGAACTTGAACGAAAACCAGCACCCGCCGGTGATCTATCCCGGCTCGATCGAACGCGTGGATTTTGGTGAAGCCGCCGACGATAAATATTACGTCATTGCCAGCGTGGAGCGCGGGCACACCGAAGTGGAATGGCGCAAGCTGAATGGCCGGCGCTTCATCGACCGCCGCGTGGACCTGGCAAAAATCACCGCCAACGGATTGCCAACCGTTGAAGTTTTATTGGCTGCCATGCTGGGCGTCTTGTCTCCTCAGGAGCAGTTGAAGGACGCCATCGTCCGATTGTCCATCGAGTACCCGCGCGATTGGGAATCGCTGATCGACGAGGCGGCGCTGCGCAGCTATGCCGGGGAGGCTTTCGATTTTCACCTGGTACGCCGCCCCAAGTCCGAATCCCGGCTGCGCCTGGCGCCTGACCAGGCGATCAGCACGCTGCCGCCACTGGAGCTGCTTGGGCTATACTGGAAGACCTACAATCAGGAAAATGGCGAGGTCGAGGAATTGAACGCGCTGGCCCGCCAGATTATGCAAACCGCCGAAAATAACGGGGAAGAAGGTTAGCCAACGCCGGTCTTATGAACAATTCGCTGGTCGAAATTACGATCATTTTCTTGCTCTTGATCATCAACGGCGTCTTTGCCATGTCGGAACTGGCCATCCTCTCCGCCCGTAAGATCCGGCTGCACCAAAAATCAGAGGAGGGCGACACATCCGCCCGGGTGGCATTGGAACTGGCTGAATCGCCCAATCGCTTTCTCTCCACGGTTCAAATTGGTATCACCCTGGTCGGGATTCTAGCGGGCGCATTTGGCGGCGCAACCCTGGCGGAACGACTGGGAGTCTTGCTGGCCCAAATTGATTGGCTAAAACCGTACGCAACCGGCGTTGCCTTTGTCATTGTGGTTTTACTCACCACCTATTTCACCCTGGTGATCGGCGAGTTGATTCCCAAGCGGCTGGCCTTGAACAACCCAGAAAAAGCCGCCCTGGCGATGGCCAAGCCTATGCGCTTCCTTTCGCGCATCGCTGCGCCGGTTGTCAGTCTGCTCAGCGCCTCGACCGATTTCGGGCTGCGCCTGCTCGGGATTACCCCGCCGGCTGAACCTCCCGTCACGGAAGAGGAAATCAGGGTACTGATGGAACAGGGCACGCAGGTCGGCGTATTCGAGGCTGCCGAACAGGATATGGTCGAAGGCATTTTCCGCCTGAATGCCCGCTACATCGACGCCATCATGACGCCCCGCACCGAGATTGAATGGCTTGATCTCAGCGAAACGCGCGAAGAGATCCTGGCCGATTTGCTCAGCAGCAATCACAGTCGCTTCCCGGTGGGTATGGATAACCTGGACAACGTGCAGGGAATCTTGCGCGCCAAAGATTTCCTGGAAAAACTGGTCGCGGGCGAACCGTTTGAAATCCGCGACCTGTTAGTCCCGCCGCTGTTCGTCCCGGATAGCATGTCCGCGTTGAAGGTGTTGGAACTGATCAAAGTTGCCGGCGTTCACGAAGCGCTGGTCATCGACGAATACGGCGGACTGCTTGGCATGGTCACCCTCTACGACGTGCTCAAGGCTATCGTCGGCGACATCCCTGGTCCCGGTGACGATATCGAACCGGAGGCCGTGCAGCGCGAAGACGGCTCCTGGCTGCTCGACGGACTGCTGGATATTGTCGATTTGAAAGACATCCTGGACGTGGATGAACTGCCCGACGAAGACAGGATTGGTTTTCAAACCCTGGGCGGCTTTGTCATGAGCCAGGTAGGCTCCATCCCAACCTCCGGCCATTCCTTTGATTGGAACGGCTACGAGTTCGAGATTCTGGACATGGACGGCCGGCGGGTGGACAAGGTGCTGGTCTCTAAAAAACCATTCGAGGACGAAAGCGCTGCCATATGAACCCGGTCCGCCTGCAACTCAGCGGCTTTTTGTCATACCGGGATCCGGTCGAGATATCTTTCGAAGGGATCAACCTGGCCTGCATTTCAGGTCAAAATGGGGCCGGCAAATCTTCCATTCTTGACAGCATCACCTGGGTGTTATTTGGCAAAGCACGCGGCAAGGATGAGGATATTATTAACAGCCGCGCCGATGCCGCTGAAGTTGTACTGGATTTCACCTACGAGAACAGCCTTTACCGGGTGCAGCGCAGCAAGCCGCGCAACAAGACCACTGTATTGGAATTTATGATCCAGGACGATACCGGCCGCTGGCGCACGCTGACCGAAAGCTCAGTGCGCGCCACCGAAGACCGCATCCAACAGGTGCTGCGCCTGGATTATGATACGTTCATCAACGCCTCTTTTTTCCTGCAGGGTAAAGCCGATCAATTTGCCCAGCAGCGTCCCGGTGAACGCAAGCATATCTTATCCAACGTTCTCGGGCTCGAGATTTGGGAAACTTACCGCGCCCAGGCGGGTAAAAATATTCGCGCGCAAGAATCCGAAAGGAATGTGATCGCCGGGCAGTTGCAGGGAATCGAAGAGGAACTGGCGCGCGAACCGGAATATCAGAATCTACTCAAACAGCTCGAAACTGAATTAGGCCATCTAACCGAGCTGCTCGAGAGTAAAACAGCCGCGCTGGAAGCTGCCGTAGAGCAGGAGAATATGCTGAAAAGCCTGCAAAAATCGCTGGAGGAAAAGGCCGCCCGCCTGCAAAGCGAACAGCAGCGGTTGGCTAATGACCAACAGCAGCTCGAGCAGCGCCTTCAGGAAAAAGAAACTTACCAGCAGGCGCTGGCTGCTGCACCTGAAATCGAGCAGGAATACCAGGCCTGGCTTGAAGATCGCCGGCAGCTCGAGCATTGGGAGGCGCTGGCTGCCCGGCAGCGCGCGGTAATCGAGAAACGTTCTACCCGTCAGGCCGTTATCGAAAAAAAGCAGGCTGAACTATCCACCCTGTTGAATGCGCTGCGCCAGCGCCAGACCGAGACGGACGCCAAAGCGGCGGAAGCGCCCGGTATTGAGCAATCGCTGGAGCGCCTGCGCGCCGATGCTGAATCCCTGGCCGGGCAGAAGCAGCGCATGAGTGAGTTGAACGAGCAGCGCGAAGCGCTGCGCCTGACCAACTCCGAAGTGGATCTCAATCTCCAGGCGACAGTGCGTGAATTGGGCTCATTGACCGAACGGATTTCCCGCCTGGGTGAAGCGGAAGAAGAGCTGTGCCCGGTATGCAAGAAACCCCTTTCGGCTGCGGAACGCCAACGCATGGTCAGTGACCTGCAAGGCGAGAAAGGTATTCTGGAAGCTCGTCAGCGGGATCTTGCCGGTCAAGTGCAAGCCAACAAGGGCCGCATGAAGGCGATCGTCGATCAGTTGAACAACCTGACCAGCCTGGACCCCCGCATCCAGCAGAATCACCAGAACCTTTCCCGTGAAGAAGCCCGCCTGGCTCAAATTCGCGAGGTGAGCCAAAAATTTCAAACCGATTTCCTGCCCCAGTTGACTGCCGTGGAGACAGCTCTGGAAAATGAGGATTATGAACCCGCGGCCCGTGCTGAAATTTTAGCTTTGGATGCTGAAACCAGTCAGATCGGTTATGATGCAGCCGTCCATGAGGGCGTGCGCCAATCGGAGCAGCGCCGCAGGGCGAGTGAAGATCAGAAACGCACCGTGGATCATGCCCGCGCCACCCTCATGCCGCTGGAACGCGAGATTTCCACCCTGGCCGCATCCATTGCCAGTGAGCAGCAAGCCCTAGAGCTTCTGACGGCTGAAAAGCAGCAGTCAGAGCAGGAGGTTCAGGAGCGGAAATCCCGCCTGCCTGACCGGAAAGGCCTGGAAAGCGAGGTGGTCGCGCTCAAAGAACAGGTCAACCGTAAAAACAATGAAGTTGGTGGAGCGCAAGGCCGGATCAAGAATTTGGACTACCATCGCAAACGGCAAAAATCGCTGTTGGCACAGCGCGACGAGATCCAACGCCAGATCAGCCTGCTAAAGCAGTTGGAACGAGCCTTTAGCAAAGACGGCATTCCGGCTTTATTGATCGAACAAGCTCTGCCGGAAATCGAAACCCAGGCCAACGACCTGTTGGAACGCTTGAGCAACGGCGCCATGGCGCTCAAGTTCGAGACCCAGGCCGACTACAAGGACAACAAACGCTCGGATAAAAAAGAGACGCTGGACATCAAGATCAGCGATGCCAGCGGCGCCTACCGCGAATATGAAATGTATTCCGGCGGCGAGGCATTCAGAGTTAACTTTGCCATCCGCCTGGCGCTTTCGCGAGTGCTGGCCCACCGCGCCGGCGCACGCCTGCAAACCCTGGTCATCGATGAAGGCTTTGGCAGCCAGGACGCTGACGGCCGCCAGCGTTTGATCGAAGCCATCAACCAGGTGCGCGGCGATTTCGAGAAAATCCTGGTCATCACCCACCTCGAGGAACTCAAAGACGCTTTTCCGGCGCGCATCGAAGTTGAAAAAGGGAACAGTGGGTCAACCGTCCGCGTGCAACTTTTATGAGCCAAATTCCCATTCGTCTGGGTGTGCAGCAGCGCATCTTCCCTCTTTACCGCACCCCGTTTTTCGAGGCGCTGGGCGAGGCCTGCCCGCAGGGCTTGAGTCTGTTTGCCGGGCTGCCGCGCGGCAGCGAGGCGGTCGAATCGCAAACCAGCCTGCAGCATGGTCAACTGGCGTGGGCGCATAACCTGCATATTCTGGGCGGTGCGTCCTATTTCCTCTGGCAGCGCGGCATCCTGGATTGGCTGGAAAGCTGGCAGCCCGAGGCGTTGGTCATGGAAGCCAACCCGCGCTACCTTTCCACTCCCCAGGCCGTCAAATGGATGCACAAGCGCCAGCGACCGGTCATTGGCTGGGGACTTGGCGCTCCGAATGCCAATAGCTTGCGGGCTCGGTCGTGGCAGCGCTTCTTGTCTCGCTTTGACGCGCTGATTGCCTATTCCTGGCGCGGCGCGGAGGAGTATGCCCGCATCGGCTGCAACCCGGAGCGTATTTTTGTTGCGCCCAACGCGGTTACACCCAAACCGACCCAACCGCCGCCGGTGCGTAAACCTTTGACCGATCCGCGTCAGGCTACCGTTTTATACGTCGGCCGGTTGCAACCGCGCAAGCGGGTCGATTTGCTGCTGCGCGCCTGCGCAGCATTACCCTTCTCGCTTCAGCCACAGGTCTGGATCGTCGGGGACGGCCCGGCGCGTCAGGAACTGGAAACCCTGGCTGATTCAGCCTATCCCTCGGCGCGGTTTTGGGGTGCGCGTTATGGGTTTGAGCTGGATGATTTGTTCCGCACCGCCGATCTGTTCGTCCTTCCCGGAACCGGTGGACTGGCCGTGCAACAGGCCATGGCCTTCGCCTTGCCGGTCATCGTAGCGGAATCCGACGGCACCCAGACCGACCTGGTCCGTCCGGAAAACGGCTGGCTGCTGCCAGGCAGCGACCTGCAGGCACTGACCGGCGCCCTTTACAAAGCGCTGAGCAACCCCGGCCGTCTGCGCGAGATGGGCGCGGCCTCATTCCAGATCGTGGATGTCATCAACCTGGAAGGCATGGTCCATGCGTTTTCCCAGGCAGTGGGCGCCACATTAAAATCCTACTCTGAGCCCTCTGGGTAATTATTTCTTCCAATAATTAAGGAACATTACGGTATGCACATTCTACTGGTCGCTGACGGGCGCAGCCCCATCACCCACCGCTGGCTCGATAGCTTATTGGCGCTCCATTACCAGGTGACGTTGGTCTCTTCGCATCCCTGCGAACCGCCTGATGGCATCCAGGCGCTGCATGTGGTGCCAATTGCCTTCAGCCGTTTGACTGCGGGGAGCAAAACCGGTCAGGCTGGCAATCCCCGCACTGGCTTGCGCCGCGGGTTGGTCAAAACATTTCGCAGCGCCTTCCTGACAGCCCGCTACCAGCTTGGACCACTCAGCGTGCGTTATTATGCCCCGCGTTTCCGAGAAATTGTGGCGCAGGTCAAACCCGATCTGGTTCATGCGCTGCGCATCCCATTTGAGGGCATGCTCGCCAGCCACACCCCGGTGAGCATTCCGCTAGTGATCTCTATTTGGGGCAATGACCTGACGCTGCACGCCCCTAAATCTGATACGATGGGTAAGCTTACTCGCCAGACTCTGCAACGCGCCAATGGCCTGCATACCGACGCCCAGCGCGATTTGCGCTTGGCCTATGAGTGGGGCTACCCGGCAGACCGTCCCGGATTGGTTGCGCCAAGCAATGGCGGCATGGATCTGGAACGCGTGCAGCGGATGCGCGCCGCGCTGCCCCCCGAATGGGAGGCGCGCATCCCGCCAGACCACACCCTGGTCATCAACCCGCGCGGAGTACGAGCCTACACCCGCACCGACACCTTTTTCCAGGCGATCCCTTTGGTGCTGGAGCAGGCGCCCAAAACCGCATTCCTCTGCCCGTCGATGGCGGGCGAAGCAGTGGCGGAGCGCTGGGCCGCCGCGGTACATGTCGATAAGCGCGTGGCGCTGCTGCCCGCCCTTAGCCAGGGTCAGCTCTGGGAACTGTTCACCCGCTGTCCGGTCTCCATCTCCGTCACCAACCACGACGGCACTCCCAACACCCTGCTGGAAGCCATGAGCTGCGGCAGTTTCCCGGTTGCCGGGAATATCGAAAGCCTGCGTGAATGGATCGACCCGGGTGTCAACGGACTGCTGGTGGATCCGGGTTCGCCCCGGGAACTGGCAGCGGCCATTCTTCAGGCGTTGAACGACCCCGGCTTGCGGGAAAACGCCAACCAGGCAAACCTGGATATGATCCATAATCGCGCCGAAGTCTCGCACGTCCGTCCTAAAATCGCAGCTTTCTACCAGAAGGTGCTCGAAGTAAGGTAAAATTGTGATTGACTCCAGGAGGAAATGCTTAAATGAACCTGCAAACCACCCATCGTTTACGCGGCGTTGCCGTTGGTGCTGCCGTAGGCGATGCCCTTGGGATGCCGCTCGAATTTGGCCTGGCCTCACCCCCCGCGAAATTAATCCGTGACATGCATGCCGGTCGCTTGCCTGCCGGCACATTCACCGACGATACAGAAATGGCTCTGGCGTTGGCCGAATCTTTACTTGCGCAGCGCATGCTTGACCCACAAGATGTCACCACCCGGTTCTTGGATTGGTACAAACGACAGCCGCCGGATGTCGGCATTCACACAACCAACGTACTGGATTGCATCGAGCTCGGAGAAAGCTGGGAAACCGCAGCGGCTACAGTGCAAAAGAGGTATCCAGACAGCGCCGGTAATGGTTCGGTTATGCGCTCCTGGCCGGTGGCGCTGATGTGCTGGCATGACGACGGTGCATTAAACGCCTGGTCGCGCATGCAAAGCCGGGTAACCCATGCTCATGAAGAATGTATTGCCAGCAGCGCATTTATCAATTCCATGATTGCTCAAATGATCAACGGCAAGAGTCCTTTCGACGCCTACCAGTACGCGCTTACGCAGGTCGAGATGCCGGAAGGGCTCAAGCAAACCATCCGGCTGGCGCCGCGTCGTAAACGCGCCGAACTGCGGAACACCGGCTGGGTACGCCACACTATCGAGAGCGCCCTGTGGGGGCTGCTCAACACCGACACCTTCGAGGATGCCCTGGTCAATGTGATCAACCTTGGCGCGGACGCCGATACGGCTGGGGCAGTGGTCGGCGCGCTGGCAGGAGCCGCCTACGGCTTGGAAGCCATCCCGGAAGCCTGGAAAACGATGTTGCGCGGTGAATGGCCGTTGCAAAGCGGAGCAATCTGGCGGCTGCCGGATTTTATCACGCTGGCAGATCATCTGGCGGGATGTCTGACCGCAGGTGCTGCGAAGGCTTTCAAAGACCAGGCAGCGTAATATACTCAGCGTTCTCATCACTGCTTACCGGTTGAGTGATCCGAGACAGGCAACGGGTGATGCCGGGAACTTGAACCCCACATCGACCGTCCATTCAGAGAAGGTGTACCCATTTAAGGTAACACCCCTAAAAGGAGAACCCCAAAAATGCGAAAATTCAGGTTTGTAAGTCTATCTGCCGTCTTCGCCTTGATGCTGATCCTTAATGCGTGTAATGCATTCGGACCGCAAATCCCGCCAACCCCCGACCCGCTGGTGATCCAGTCCACGATCGATGCCGCCGCCACCCAGGCTGTGCTGACCATCGCAGCTCAGTTGACCGGCACCGCCCTCGCCCAGCCGACGAACACGGCCACCGCCACCCTGGTACCGACCGCGGCAGCCACTGCCACCCCGCTGGCAACCAGCACGCCGCTTCCGACCGCCACCAACACCCGCATCCCTGTCACCCTGGCGCCGACTTTTACTGCCACCCCGGCTAATTTCGGCTGCAGCGTGTCCAGTTCATCCCCGGCTGCTGGCGCCAAATACAACGTCAATGACGAATTTGATGCGGTCTGGGTGGTCAAAAACACCGGCCTGAAGAACTGGGAAGTCGGTACGCTGGATCTGAAATATGACAGCGGTCAAAAGATGCAAAAAGTAGCGGACGTCTTCGATATCTCGACACTGGTCGAGCCTGGCAAGGAACTGACATTGATCGTTGACATGGCGGTTCCCGCCACTGCCGGTAAGTACTCCGCCACCTGGAAGCTGTTGATGGATGGCACAACGTTGTGCACGCTGCCGGTCAGCATCGAAGCAGTTACGCCGTAAGGTAAATACGCCTGTCATTTCCATTGACCAAAACATTGTGGGTCTTGCGTCAGATAAAATGCAAGACCCACAATAGATTAAGTTGGGATCAGGTTCCGGTGGCTGCCCGCACTCACAGAGCACCCTTCGGGTGGGGCACGCCGTGAGTGAGCCTGTCGAAGCCAACCGCAGGCGTAGGGTGTGTTCGACCTGAGCCATCGACCAAGCAGTGGAACTATTGGACTATTTTTAGAATGAACCGGGTCGAACGCACCAAATTTGTCGCTGCATCCCCTTGGAAGTCTCGCAACGACAACAGCTTGTGAAAAATTCCATAAACCACATCGCCCGCTTTGACGATAAATCCTTCCTGGGCTATACTTAATCATGCCTGAGCGTTCAGGCCATCCTTGCGATGCTTTGCGTTCAAGTGTGAAGGAGGGCTAAATAAGTATGACTGCAAACAGCACGTTTAAGCTTACCTACGCCACCATGTTCAATCCGCCCGAAGAACTGCACGCCAGCTTCGAGGCTACCCTGGAAAAGCTGCGCAGCAACCTGGGCCATGAACACGCCATGATCATTAACGGTAAAGATGTGTTTGCGGATGACAAATTTGAAGACCGCAACCCGGCCAACACCGATCAACTGCTGGGTGTGTTCCAAAAAGGCGGCGTCAAACATGCTGACGAGGCGCTTGCTGCAGCCCGCAAAGCCTTCCCCATGTGGAGCAGGATGAAATGGCAGGATCGCGTGGCGTTGGTACGCAAAGCTGCTGACCTGATGGACCAGCGCATCTTCCAGATTGGCGTTACCGTATCGCTGGAAGTGGGCAAAAACCGCATGGAAGCGCTCGGGGACGTAGCTGAAACGGCTGACTTGCTGCGTTATTCCTGTTCCCGCATGGAAGCCAACGATGGATTTGCCATTGAATTAGGCCGAGACCCCTTGACCGGGTTCGAATCGTCCAATGTCTCAGTGCTGCGCCCATACGGCGTCTGGGTGGTCATCAGCCCGTTCAATTTCCCCGCCGCGTTGACCGGCGGTCCGCTGGGCGCCGCCCTGGTAGCCGGCAATACCGTCGTTTTCAAACCGGCCACGGACACCCCCTGGACCTCCCGCCTGATCGCTGAATGCCTGCGCGACGCGGGCATCCCCGACGGTGTGTATAACTTCGTCACCGGCCCTGGCAGTTCGCTAGGCCAGGCCATTATTGATAGTCCGCAGGTGGACGGCATCACTTTCACCGGCTCATACGACGTCGGCATGAAAATCTACCGCGACTTTGGCAGCGGCCGCTGGGTACGCCCAACTGTCCTGGAATTGGGCGGTAAGAATCCGGCTATTGTCAGCCGCCATGCCAACCTGGAAGATGCCGCGGTGGGCATTGTCCGCTCGGCGTTTGGCCTGCAAGGGCAAAAGTGCTCTGCTTGCTCACGTGTTTTCATCGAAGAGCCGGTATATGACCAGGTGGTTGGACGCATCGTTGAACTGACCAATAAACTCGCCATCGGCGACCCGACCGACCGCCAGGTTTATCTTGGCCCGGTGGTCAATAAAAACTCATACCGCGATTACCAGCAGTTCTCCGAGGACTTGCACCAGAACAGCCGCATCCTGACGGGCGGCAAGGTGCTCCTGGACGGCATGTATAGCAAGGGTTACTTCTGCACCCCGACCATTGCGGTTGACCTGCCTGCCGAGCATAAGCTTTGGCAGCAAGAGATGTTCGTGCCCATCACCACCATTGCCAAAGTCAAGAACCTGGATGAGGCTATGGTGCGCGCCAACAACGTCGAATACGGCCTTACAGCCGGGTTCTACGGCGCTCCGGAAGAGACCGACTGGTTCTTCGATAATATTCAGGCTGGCGTAACGTACGCCAACCGCCCGCAGGGCGCCACCACTGGCGCATGGCCTGGTTTCCAGCCGTTTGGCGGTTGGAAGGGCTCCGGCTCCAGCGGCAAGAACTCCGGCGGGCCGCATTACGTTCAGTTGTACATGCATGAGCAGATCCATACCCTCGTGCGTCGCGCCTGATCTGAAAAAGTGGCATTGGGCAGCTTGCGGGCTGCCCAATCTCTTCTTCCAATGAAACTTTATCGGGTTGGCACATTTTTCATGCTGGTTGGGCTCATCATCCTGATGCTGTTTGTCTTCGCTGTTAAAGCCGGCGTGGACAAAAGTGAAGGAATGCTGCTTTGGGGGTTGCTGGCTTTCGCATTGGGAGCATTTCTGTACTTTCGCTTCCCAAAACCGCCGCCTGAGCCGAGTGGCCGCTTCCGCATTCTGAAAAAGGGCGACAAACGCAACCAGCCGCGGCCGAAATGGGAAGAGGAAGAACAAGAAGAAGACCGCTAGTCGTTTACCCCGTTCAAAAATCCACCCATCTGAATTTTTTCTAGAAAAAACACCCTTATGACCAAACTTTGTTCCCTCACTGAAGCCGTCAACCAGTTTGTCCAGGATGGCGACACGGTTTATGCTGCCGGTTTTACGCATTTGATTCCATTCGCCGCTGGACATGAGATCATTCGCCAGGGGCGCAAGAATCTCGTCCTGGCGCGCGCCACACCGGACCTGATCTACGATCAAATGGTGGCAGCCGGTTGCGCCAAAAAGGTCATTTTCTCCTATATCGGCAACCCCGGCGTCGGTTCGCTGCGCACCATCCGCGAAGAACTGGAAGCCGGGCGGCTGGAGTGGGAGGAGTATTCGCACTACGGCATGATTTCGCGGCTTCAGGCTGGCGCCAGTGGGCTGCCCTTCTTCCCGATGAAACCAACGGCTGCCGGCGATCTGGAACGCAGCAACCCGCAATACCGCCGCGTAATCGACCCGTACTCCGGACAGGAAGTGGTCACCGTGCCGGCCCTGAACCCGGAGGTCGCCATCGTCCATGTGCAACGCGCCGATGCAGCCGGCAACGCGCATATCTGGGGCATCATTGGCGAACAAAAAGAAGCCGCTTTCGCTGCCAAACATGTCATTCTCACTGCTGAAGAAATTGTCGATGAGGAAATCATCCGCTCCGACCCCAACCGCACCCTGATCCCTGAATTTATCGTGGACGCCGTCTGCCACGTGCCTTATTGCGCCCATCCTTCTTACACCCAGGGTTATTATGACCGCGACAACGCCTTCTACCTGGACTGGGACAAGGTGACCGAGTCACACGAATCGGTTCATGCCTGGCTGGACGAGTGGGTCTTTGGCGTCAAGGACCGGGCTGCCTATTGGGAAAAGCTGGGCGCTGAAACCCATGACCGGCTGAAAGTGGCGCCGCTGATGAGCACGCCGGTCAATTATGGAGCATATTGATATGGCCTTCACTGCTGCTGAATTAATGACCGTCAATGCGGCCCGCCTGCTGCGCGACGGGGATACGGTTTTTGTGGGTGTTGGCCTGCCGAATTTAGCCTGCAACCTGGCGCGCCGCACGCATGCGCCTGGCCTGGTAATGATCTACGAGGCTGGCGTGATCGGCGCCCGTCCTGCTCGCCTGCCGCTCTCCATCGGCGACCCAACGCTGGTGTCCGGCGCAAATGCAGTTTGCAGTATGTACGATATCTTCAGCCTGTACCTGCAGCGCGGCAATGTCGACGTTGGCTTCCTGGGCGGCGCCCAGATCGACCGTTTTGGCAACATCAACGCCACCGTTATCGGTGATTACGAGCACCCCAAGACCCGCCTGCCCGGGTCCGGCGGTTCGATGGAAATTGCCGCCTGGGCAAACCGCTGCTACATCATCACGCCGCATCAAAAACGGCGCTTCCCGGAGAAAGTCGATTTCCGTACCTCAGCCGGGTTCCTGGGCGGGCGCGCTGAACGTGCGGCTTCGGGCGTGCGCGGCGGCGGCCCGCAGGCGGTGGTGACCAACCTTGGCATCCTGGAACCGGATGAGAACGGTGAATTGGTGTTGACCGCATTGCACCCGGGCATCAGCGTTGACCAGGCGCGTGAAAATACGGGCTGGGCGCTGCGCACCCACGGCACGATCCGCATCACCGAACCACCTACCGCTGAGGAGCTGCGCATCCTGCACGAAGAGCTCGATCCGCAGGGAATCCATCTGAAGTAAAACAAATGGCCAATAATACACGAAACCGGCGTAATGCCGGTTTCGTGTATTAAACCTTAGCGCATGATCAATGGCTGGAAGATGGCGTAAATCACTCCTTCGAAGGCGCCTATGTCGCAGCCAGTCAGAGTGCGGAATACCCCGCGCTGATCATTCGTCAAAACATAATTGTTAAAATCTTTGCAGCCCAATGGATCAGCGGCGTTGATCGCCGGGCTGCCATTCAACAACCCGTGAGTCCAGGTTGGCCCGCCCCAATCCATGAGAGAAGTTAATTTGGGGTCCTGGTTTATTTTATCCACACCAGAGTTTAACCCACAGGAAGCGTCACTGGAAAGATTTACACCCTGCGGTGTAACAACAGTGCCCGAAAGCAGACTGCAATTCGGTTTCCCGGAGTCCGGATAAGCGATAATACTGTTTCGGATGATCGGCGAAACATTGACAACAAGATTGCTGGCAATTCCTGAGCTCGTTGTGTTCCTCGCCAGGGTAACATTTGCCATCATCAACAGTGCGCCATCCATAAATACCCCACCAGTCGCATTTGCAGCCGTGTTCCCACTGACGGTCGAATTCAGCATCGTAAGCGGCGCAAAAGAATTGATCGCTCCAACCGAGAAAGCACCATTGTCAAAAATCGTCGAATTAATGATCTCGATTCCTGGAGAACCACCGCCGTTGAATATTCCTCCTCCGCGATAAGCATAATTCCCACGAATGGTGGTATTAAATATTTTCAGAGTGCCATTGTTGTAAACACCTCCGCCTACAGCCCCAGCGCAACTTCCGGACTGAGGGCTACAGGTCACAGTATTATTTTCAATAAGGACGGTGTTCAACTCTACAACGGCGCTGTTAAAAATCCCCCCTCCCATCCGGTTATAGTCATTCAAATTGTTGATTTGTCCGTTTCGGATAACAAGATACCGCAATACGACACTTTGGTTCCCGGCAATCCCAAAAACCCGGTCAAGGTGATTCCCATCGATCACCGGTGGATTAAGTGAATCGGTGCCTTCGATCAGGATATCTCTGTGAGGGTTAACGATATCAAAATCACCGGTAACATTGATATTTTCATCCTCCCCTGGGATTAGCACTTTATATATTCCGGCAGGCAGGTGAATGTATACCAGATCGCTCTCGCCGTTGTACGCCACCGCTTCGCTTACAGCCGCTCTGAGGGTACATTTTGTGAACATGATGGATGCTGTACAGATTCCGTCACCGCGCTGAATATCATCCAAATCATCGGTGGAATTGACGGTGATTTCAAATGGAGCGGTTTGGGCGGCTGCCTGGGTAGTTGGCCAGCCCGCTAAAGCCGTAGCAAACAGCACCACAAAAAGCTTGAGCAAGAAAGAAATTTTAAACATGAAACCCCTCTGAATAGAATACAGAAATGAGGCAGCAATACCTCTACTTTTGGGGATCAAATAGGGAAAAGACAGGAATAATTATAGTGCTTTGCTTCACATAGACATTATAAAAAAAGCGAGCAAATATTTTATCCCCCGGGCAAGTCTGGCAAACCTATGAACGATGCCCGATTGTGGGAATGAGCGTTGAGGTGATCTCCAGACAACCTTGCGGTCAGGCTGAAAGCCGGTCGACCTCCTCCAGCAAGGTGACCACCGGGGTGCCGATCACGCCCGCCCGCTGGATGGCATCCTTGAAATCCTTTGACGCGTACATCTCAGTCGCTCGTTCCAGGTCTTCGAATTCGGTAAGCACCACAACCGATTCTGGATTATTCGAGACGCAAAACGCGCGAGCGCCTTTTGAGCTGTAATGCCTGCGGATCGGGGCAAATTCATCGAAAACCACTTTCCACTGGCTAAAATTTTTCACTGAAAATTGAGTTAATACGTACGGCATGACCCCATCCTCCCTTCCACCAGATTAGCGGCTCGGTTAAATCCATTATAGAGATGGGAAAGATGGATTTCAATATGCTGCGCGAAGAGCGTCTTATGCGGTAAGAGCGGCTCGCGATCGCGGTTTTGGCATCCCCGAGCGTAGCGAGTCGGAGCCGCCCCTACAAAATCACATTGTGATTAAATAAATAATGGGCGCGAAGGCTCGAATAAAATGCCCCTTGCGGGTGCCCACAAACCTACTTATTCAATGACTTGTGGGCGCGGAGGGGCTCGAACCCCCGAACCTCACGGATGTGAACCGTGCGCTCTAACCAGCTGAGCTACGCGCCCTGGGTGCCAAAATTATATCATCTCCCCAAATCACTGACAAGGTTACACCGTGCCGCAGCCAGCTCATCCTATTTGGCAACCGTCAGCGAATCCAATTTGTGTCATAATTTATCTGTAAAATATTCGGACTGGGTCAGGATAACCATGAAAAACGTAAAAAATCCCGCGGTTCAGGTTAGTTCCTCTTCTCTCGAAAAATACGAGGAAGCGCATACCCAATTTCTGCAAAATTTCCCTTCATACAGCAATACGCAGCCGTTAGACGAGCTGCGCCAGACTGAATACTCCCGCCTGGACCGCCAGGGTCAGATTTACCTGGATTACACCGGCGGCGGTCTCTACAGCGATCGCCAGGTGCAAGCCCATCTGGACCTGCTGCAAAACAATGTGTTTGGCAACCCGCACTCCACCAACCCGACCTCTAAAGCCATGACCCACCGGGTGGAATCGGCTCGCGCCAGCGTTCTATCGTTTTTCAACGCTTCCCCCGATGAATATGAATGTATCTTCACCCAGAACGCCAGCGGCGCGCTCAAACTGGTGGGAGAGGCTTACCCCTTTACTCCGGACAGCCAGTACCTACTCACCTTTGACAACCACAACTCGGTCAACGGCATCCGTGAATTTGCCCGTTCCCGCGGTGCCGCCATCCACTACGCCCCGGTCAACCCACCTGAAATGCGCATCGATGCCGGCAAGCTTGCGGCGCTGCTCGATCAGGCTAACCCGGATGCGCATAATCTGTTTGCCTACCCGGCTCAGTCCAATTTCTCCGGGGTGCAGCACGATCTGGCCTGGATCGACCGGGCGCAGCAAAAGGGGTGGGATGTGCTACTGGATGCGGCCGCCTTTGCTCCGACGAACCCGCTTGACCTCAGCGCTGTCCACCCCGATTTTGTCTGCTTATCCTTCTATAAAATCTTTGGTTACCCGACCGGCGTTGGCGCATTGATCGCCCGCCGCGGTGCGCTGGCAAAGCTGCATCGCCCCTGGTTTGCCGGCGGGACGATTACCGTCGCGTCGGTGCAGGGCGACCGGTATTTCCTGCACAACGGGGCCGAAGGGTTCGAGGACGGCACCTTGAACTATTTAACCCTGCCGGCGGTTGAAATCGGACTCGAACACATCCAACGCATCGGGTATGATGCCATCCACACCCGGGTGACGTGTTTGACCGGCTGGTTGTTGGAGCATTTTTCCGGTCTGCGCCACAGCAACGGCCAGCCGGTGGTGAAGATCTACGGTCCGCTGGATACGCACCTGCGCGGCGGGACGATCACCCTGAACTTCTTCGATCCGCGCGGTCATTTCGTGGATCACCTGCAGGTTGAAGGTCGCGCCAACCAAAAGCAGATTTCGATCCGCACCGGCTGTTTCTGCAACCCGGGCGGGGGTGAGCTGGCGTTAGGGCTCACCGCCGGCGAGTTACAGACGTGCTTTTCGCTCAAGTCACGCATGGAGTTTCAAGACTTCCAACGCTGCATCGACGACAAAAGTACCGGCGCGGTGCGCGTTTCCGTCGGGCTGGTCTCTAACTTTGCGGACGTCTATCACCTGATCGACTTTGCCCGCCAGTTTATCGACAAAAATTCCGATGAAATCTAATCCGGCGATTTAACCAAAGCGCCCGGTGACGTAATCCTGGGTTTCCTTCTCGCGCGGTTTGAGGAACAGCCCTTTTTCCGGTGCATATTCCACCAGCCGGCCTTGCAGGAAAAAACCGGCGTAATCCGCGGTGCGCGCAGCCTGCTGCACATTATGCGGCACCAGGATGATGGTAAGGCGCTCTTTAAGCTCAGCCAACATGCCTTCGATCTTAGCGGTGGAGACGGGATCGAGCGCCGAGGTAGGCTCATCGAGCATGATCACCTCGGGTTCCAAAGCCAGCACGCGCGCAATGCACAACCGCTGCTGCTGCCCACCCGATAACGACGTCCCGGGGTCATTCAGCCGGTCGTACACTTCATTCCACAGCACCGCCTGACGCAGCGATTGCTCCACTCGCTCGTCCAGCAGCGATTTACTACGTTCGCCCATCAGCCGCAACCCATAGATTACATTTTCATACACCGAAAGCGGCAGCGGCGCGGGCCGTGAGAAGACCATCCCAACCTTGCGGCGCAGTTCAATCACGTCGGTGGCCGGATCCAGAATATTTTGCCCGTTTAATATGACCTGCCCCTGGGCAGTTTCCACATCCGCCAGATCGTTCAGCCGGTTGAGCGCCCGTAGCAGCGTTGATTTGCCGCCGCCAGCCGGGCCAAACAACACATTCACCGCATTGGCAATAATATCGATGCTGACATCGTGCAGGCTTTCCACGCCGTCTGAATACATCAGCGTTAAATTCTGCACCGAGACTTTTACGCTCATGCGGGCCTCACCATTGCCGTCGGGCGCGCGCCCGGTTGCGAATCAAGGTGGCGATTACATTCATCCCCAGCACAAAAAACAGCAGCACCAGAACCGTGCCGTATTGAATTTCCACCGGCATGCCCGGCACCGAGGTCGAGATAACGAAAATGTGATATGGCAGCGCCATGGTGGCGTCCAGCGGCGATTGCGGCAGCAGCGGCAGGAAAAACGCGGCTCCGGTAAACATGATCGGCGCGGTCTCACCGGCAGCCCGTTCCAGCCCCAGGATAACGCCCGTGATGACCCCGGGCAATGCCTGCGGCAGGGTGATGCGCTGGATCGTCTGCCACCGGGTAGCTCCCAGCGAAGTGGATACCACCCGGAAGGCGTTGGGCACCTGCCGCAGCGCCTCTTCGGTTGTGCTGATGATTACTGGCAGCGTCATGATCGACAAAGTCAGTGATGCTGCCAGGATGCTGGTGCCAAATTTCAGGAAGAGTACAAACAATCCCAACCCGAACAGACCATAAACCACAGATGGGATGCCCGCCAGGTTGATGATGGCAATGCGCACCAGGCGGGTGGCGCGGTTGTCGGGCGCGTATTCCGCAATGTAAATGCCAGCCGCCACCCCCAGCGGCACCGAAAACACGGCAGTCCCCAGCGTCAGGTAAAAGGTGCCCATGATCGCCGGGAGGATGCCGCCAGCGCGCATTCCCTCGCGCGGCATGGCGCTGATAAATTCCCAACTGAGCGCCGGAGCGCCGCGCACAATGATGTAAACAATTACGCCAATGACCGGCAGCGCCGTCAAAAGCGTGATCAGGCGCAGCAAATTGACGCCAAGTAAGGCGTTGCGGCGGGAAATTCGAGCGGTTTCAGGGTTTTCCATCACGCGGATCCAATCAGGAGAGCAAACGCTCGGCCCGTTTCCGGCTGCGCAAAGCTAAGGATGAAGCAGTCAGGTTGACCGCTAACGATATGCCAAACAACACGATGCCGATAAAGAACAAAACATGGTAATGCGTCGATCCAGTCGCCACTTCGCCCATCTCGGATGCAATGGTCGCAGTCATGGTTCGGGCCGGCAGGAAAAGCGCATTCAAGCTGCTCGGCAGCACCGGCGCATTGCCGGTGACCATCATCACCGCCATGGTTTCGCCAATGGAACGCCCGACCCCCAGCATCACCGCGGTCAAAAGGCCCGATCGGGCCGCCGGAACGGTCACCCCCCAGATGGTCTGCCAATGGTTGGCGCCAAGCGCCAGCGCGCCGTGCCGGTAAGTGCTCGGTACGGTATTCAACGCGTCTTCAGAGATCGAGACGATGGTCGGGATGGCGATGAAACCCAGCAGTACTGCGCCGGTAAAGGCAGTCAACCCGGTTGGCAGGTTGAGAAATTGTCGGAAGAATGGCGCTGCCAGTTGGATACCCAAAAAACCCAGCACCACCGAAGGCAGCCCGGCTAAAATTTCGATGATCGGCTTGAGAACATTCTTGATCCAGGCCGGCGCCAGTTCGGAGAGGTACACCGCAGTGCCGATGCCAAACGGAATGCCGATCAGCAGCGCGCCGACCGTTACCAGCACCGATCCAAAAATCAGCGGCCAGATGCCAAAATACCCCTCGATCGGGTACCAACGCACGCCAAACAGATCTTTGAGCGGCACTTCACCCAGAGCCGGGAGACCCTCGCGCGCCAGGAAGAACAGGATCAGGCTGACGAATAAAATGCTGGAATAGCCTGAAATTTTGATGATCCAGGTGATCCAGCGTTCGCCTTTAGCCGTTTCCATAGTTATTTACGCTTACTTTCCGGCCGTGGTGCTCAGGATGGGCACAAAACCCAGGTTAGTAACGATCTGCTGGGCTTGCGGCGAAAGAATCCAGGCCAGGTAATCCAGGACGGTTTGCGGTGCACCGGTTTGCGTGTACATATACAGGTCGCGCGAGATCGGGTATTGACCGTTATTGACCGATTCAACCGACGGCAGAATGTACGGTTGATCGGCGGTGCGCGCCACCGCCAGCATCTTGACCTCGGGCGTCACATAGCCCAGGCCGTCATAGCCGATGGCGTTGGGGTTATCGCTGACTTCGGCGATGATCCCTTCCGAAGATGGCAGCAGCAGCGTATCCGCGGAAAATATCTCCTTGTTTTCCTTATCCCCCAGGCGCACCACCTCTTCCAGGAAGTAAACGTGCGTCCCGGAATTGGTTTCGCGCGACAGGCGCACGATGGGACGGTCTTCGCCGCCCAACTCCGACCAGTTATTGACCTCGCCGCGGTAAATGCGCGCGATCTGTTCCAGCGAAAGTTCCCCAATCGGATTCTCCGGGTTGACGATCACCGCAATCGCGTCGCGGGCGATGACGTGCTCGACCGGTTCGATTCCGTTGGCTTCGGCTGCCTGGATCTCTTCAGCTTTGATTTTGCGCGAGGCGTTGGCAATGTCCACCGTGCCGCTGATCAAGGCGGTTAATCCGGTGCCCGACCCGCCGCCGGTGACCGAAATGCGCACATCGGGTTTGACCGTCTGGTAGGCTTCCGCCCAGGCCAGCGCCAGGTTGACGATGGTGTCGGAACCTTTATTCTGGATGTAGGTGGAAGCGGATGGGGAGTTCGAATCGCCGGGGGCAGGAGTACAGGCTGCCAAAATAGTCAGCAAGGCCACAAGCGTGATGATTCGGGCAGCGAATTTCATACCGCCAAATTATAACCGGATTAATTCACGTCAGCACTGAAAGAAATCTCCCGACGCGAATTATTGAAAAATAGTTTTCCGGCTTATTTTTCCTCCATATTATCCAGATAAGCCAATACTTCGGCTGAAGGTTCTGGCATATATCCACTGAAACTGTACTCAGTGGTTATAACGGTGCGCTGGCTGCCATCAACCAATGTCGAGATAATCTCATGTTTAACAATCAATCCGTTTTCGTTGTTGAAGAAATAACGTCCCATTGATTGGGTAATTTCTTCATCCAAATCATCCATCTTCAACGGCTGCTGATAAATCTCTTGATTGATAAATAATGTTACATCCTGCCCATCCACCCGATCATGGTTGATGGTAACAGTAGAAACCTTAGATATATTCATGACTTGGTTGTGTAAACCGACCAGCATATCGCTGAAATTCACTTCAATGCTCGCAAGAATTTCGCCGGTGGTTGAATTCCATCCTTTACCATCGCTGGTAACGCCTGCCTGGAAAACCTGACCCTCCATGGTCTTCATCAGCGTCACCTGTTGAATCAACCTTCCCTGTGCATCGAAATTCATCCACGTCTCCTGGGTATAGTGCGTGGGGATTTCTGCCCCATTTGCCAGGACGCCGACATTAGGCGCATCGATATCACTTATTACTTCAGATCGAAAAAGATACCAGCCAGGTTGGCTCATCGGGTGTAGAGTCAATGCTTTTTGCTTCAAGTCATTCAGCAATGAACTTACCCCCAATTGTTGCGCTTCGTCCAAAGGCGGCGGTTGCACGGTGGCATTGGCTGGAACGGGTTTATGGGTGGTAGGGTCCAGGGTTAAATTTTCATATCCGGCAGTGGTCAGGGGTTTAATTAGCTGGTCAGGTTGAGCCTGGCCAAACATCCCTTGCCGTGAAAAAAGGATTAACCCAACAGTCAGGATCGTGGCAATCACGAATATCACGATTTTTCTTTTCATGGTTTCCCTCCTGAAATTAATAGCTTTTTACGCCAAAAGGCCTAAAAATTAGCTCCCCTTAATCACATGTTTGGAATATTATCGATCAGGTGAAATTACGCGAAAGGTATAATTAATTTTGAAGAATTTATAAAGTTATTGGTTGAGCAATACAATGCTCATATTCAGTATAGTAATAAAAAACTAACTCGTCAACTGGCTTAAACGCCAGTATTTAATGACAATGTATAAGAAAAAAATTTAAGCAGGGCCGAGTTTGGTATAATTGTAAGGTTACCAACCATTTATGCGAAGGAAAACTTCATGGATATCGGTACGGTCCAAAATGTAGATATCGACGGCCAGATGCGCGAGGCGTTCCTCGATTACGCCATGAGCGTCATCGTGGCGCGCGCCCTGCCGGATGCCCGCGACGGGCTCAAACCGGTTCACCGCCGCATTCTGTTCGCCATGTCCGAGTTGGGCATGCGCTCCAATACCGCCTACAAGAAGTCGGCGCGCATCGTCGGAGAGGTGCTCGGCAAGTACCACCCACACGGCGACATGGCGGTTTACGATGCCATGGCGCGCATGGTACAGGATTTCTCCATGCGCTACCCGTTGATCGATGGTCAGGGTAACTTTGGCTCGGTCGACGGCGACGCCCCGGCTGCCATGCGCTACACCGAGGCCCGCCTTGGACCGATGGCTGAAGAACTACTGGCCGATATCGACAAAAACACCGTCGATTTCAGCGATAATTTTGACGGCTCGCTCAGAGAGCCAACCGTACTGCCCGCTCGCCTGCCCAACCTGCTGCTCAACGGCTCGGTTGGCATCGCGGTCGGCATGGCAACTAACATTCCGCCGCATAACCTGCGTGAGCTATGCAATGCCATTAATTATCTGATCGAACATTATGACCAGGTGGATGACGTCAGCGTGGACGATTTGATGGCCTTCCTGCCCGGACCCGACTTCCCGACTGGCGGCATCATCGTTGGCGCCGACACGATCAAACAAATGTACAGCACCGGACGCGGACGCCTGATCGTCCGTGGACAGGCGCACGTCGAAGAAGCCAAAAACGGGCGATTTAACATCATCATCACCGAAATCCCGTACCAGATCAATAAAACCACTTTGATCGAGCGCATTGCGGATCTGGCGCGTGAGGGCCGGCTGGATGCGATCTCCGACTTGCGCGATGAATCGGACCGGCGCGGCATGAGCATCGTGCTGGAGCTCAAACGCGGGGCACAGGCCAAAAAGGTGCTCAACCAGTTGTACAAATACACGCCGCTGCAAACCACTTTTGGCGCGCATATTCTGGCCCTGGTGGGTAACGAACCGCGTCTGCTCTCGCTTAAACGCGCGCTGCAGCATTATATTGAGCACCGCCAGCTTGTCATCACCCGCCGCTCGCAATTTGAGTTGGACAAAGCCCGCGCCCGCGCCCACATTCTGGACGGTCTGCTGATTGCTCTGGCCAATCTGGATGCCGTCATCCAGACCATTCGCCAGTCGCCGGACGTGGAAACTGCCCGCGACCGCTTGATGGCCAACTTCAACCTGACCGAATTTCAGGCCCAGGCCATCCTGGATATGCAGTTACGCCGACTGGCAGCTCTGGAACGCCAGAAAATCGAAGATGAACACAAAGCGTTGCTGGAACGCATTACCTACCTGGAAGACTTGCTGGCATCCCCCCACAAGATTTTGGATGTCGTCAAAGCCGACCTGAGCGAGATTGCCGAGAAATACGGCGATGACCGCCGCACCAAGATTGCCCATGATGGCAAAGAAGGCTTCAGCGAAGAAGACCTGGTGGCAGACGAGCATGTGCTCATCAACATTACCACGAAGGGTTATATCAAGCGCGTGGCTGCCAGATCCTTCCGTACCCAGTTACGTGGCGGCCGCGGAGTCACCGGCCAGAACCTCAAGAATGAAGATGAAATCCTGATGGTGATTCCGGCGCGCACGCTGCAAACTCTGTTGTTCTTCACCAACAAGGGTAAAGTTTATTCCGAGAAGGTGTACCAACTGCCAGACGCCGGGCGTACCGACCGCGGGATTTCCATTCAAAACGTGCTGGCGCTCGGATCTGATGAATCGATCACGGCCGCAGTGGCTGTGCCTGAATTCAAGGCCGGTGCTTACTGCACCATGGCAACCGTAAGAGGCAAGGTCAAACGCGTTTCCCTGGAAGAATTTTCCAGCGTGCGGCCATCCGGTCTGATCGCCATTGGCTTGGAACCAGGCGATGAACTGGGTTGGGTGGGCTTGACCGGCGGCAAAGACGACCTGATTCTGGTGACGGCCAATGGCCAGGCGCTGCGTTTTACCGAGCAAACGATCCGTCCTATGGGACGCCCCGCTTCAGGTATTAACGGCATTCACCTGGCTAAAGACGACCGGGTCGCCTCTATGGAGGTGGTCAAACCGGACGCTGAGTTACTGGTTGTGACCGAGTGGGGCTACGGCAAGCGCACGCCGCTCAAAGATTACCCGGTCAAAGGCCGGGCCACGAATGGCATTTTGACCATCGATCAGCGCAATCTGGATAAGATTGGAAAAATTGCCACGGCTCGGGTGGTTGAAGAGAATGACGAAGTCACGCTCATCTCTGCCAGCGGCTTAATTATCCGCATGAAGGTTAAAGATATTAGCCAAACAGGACGGGCGACCCGCGGCGTGCGGGTCATGGACCTTGGTTCCGGCGACACGGTGGTTACCGTTGCGCGCATTGCAGAATCCGACTTGAAAGAAGTTGGCGAAGAATAATTTCCAGTTTTAAAACAAAACAGGCGCAGCCCAACACCGGCTGCGCCTGTGATTTTAAAGCAGGTTTAAATGCCTACTTTGTTGAAAGCGATGAGCAGTAAGGTTCCCATTGCGCAGGTCATCACCAGCAGCAAAACCGACACCAGGAAACGCTGCGGCGCAGTCATGCCAAGAAAGTAGCCGTCCGCTATGTCACCAACGGGTTCATTAACCGCCATGTCTTCAATGAAAGATTGTGAAGCGGAATTTCGCAGATCGTCTAGCATCTAAACCCTCCCGACCTATATTTAACCACGATCCGGTCTTAAATGCACGTCCCCAACCGATACCAATTTTTCCATCCCATCGTCCATGCGAAGCCTTAAGTTGCCCTGATCATTCACACCCAGTAATAAACCATTGAAAGACTGTCCGCCAGAATTCTTCAGGGTCACCCGCTCGCCTTTGAACGCCAGACGTTGTTCCCATGTCCGCAAAAATTCGGCTGAACCCAGCCGGCTGCGCCATTCGAAAAAGGACTTCAACACCGCGTGCAGCAACTCCCAGCGGTCAAGCTGCCTGCCAAGCTGCTCTTCCACGCAGGTCGCCGGGAATTGAACCTGATCGGAAGGCGGTACAGATGCGGGTGCAATATTAATGCCAATACCGACCACCACCCCGTGCACCTGCCCGGCCTGCCACGAGGATTCTGCCAGGACACCGCAGGTTTTACGGCGCGCCAGCAGCACATCGTTGGGCCACTTGATTTCGGCCGGCAAGCCCAGGCCTTGTAGCGCCAGACAGACCGCCAGCCCTGCCAATGGCGAGAACAATCCCAGATTTTCCTGTTCCGCGACCGTTGGGCGCAAGATTAGAGAAAAGGCCAGCGCTGCGCCTGGATTGGTCACCCAGGCGCGTCCCAGGCGTCCGCGGCCTTTGGTTTGCTGGTCGGCGATCACCAATGCGCCGTCCGGCGCGCCGGCTTCAGCCCAGGCCAGCGCTTCATCGTTGGTGGAGCCAATGGTATCGAACGCCCGAATTACCGGAACAGGTAAGTTGGTCAGGATTGGGTGGAATCGATCAGTTTGCATGGGCCTATTTTACCTTCATTTAAATAGCAAAAGCTGCATTTCTGCAGCTTTTGCATCCCAAAACCCAGAAGGAGATATGCTTATTTAACGTTGACTTTGATGGTCTTCGGTCGGGATTCCTCAGCCTTGGGGATGTGCAGGGTCAAAACGCCGTCCTTAAGGCTGGCCTCGACCTTGCCTGAATCCACCGGATCAGGCAGGCGCAAGGTGCGCATGAAGCGGCCTACCGGGCGCTCGCGCAGCAAGTAGTTGGCCTGCTCGTCATATTCAACTTTCAGTTCACCCTGAATGGTCACGGTGTCGCCAACGACCTGAATGCTCACATCATCCGCAGCCACTCCCGGGAGCAGAGCTGAAATCTCATAATTCTCGTCACTGTCTTTGACATCCAGCGGAAAAGCCACGCGGGCAGCATCGCCGAACCACTCATCATTCATCATCCGGTTGAACATCCGGCGGTGAGCCATCATTCTGGTGTAAGGGTTTGTAAGATATAGAGCCATAGTTTCCTCCGTTGCCTTATCGGCCATTAAACAATATGCTGTACAAATAGGGTTTGTTGCTTACAGAATTTATTTTAGGCTTCAGCTGTAAGAGTCAGATAAGTGAAATATTAGTGTTTCATATGAAAGATCGGTTTCCGGCTTCGCCAAAGCATCGGCGGAAAATATTGTGGTATGATTTTGCCCCGAGGTTGAAATCAACAAATGGAAGACAAAATCACAATTATCGAAGGGCCACCGCCCGATTTTGAAGATATCGATGACGGCTGGGCGCTGGGACTCAACGAAAGCCCCGCTTTATATGATCTGGCGCTGACCCGCCTGCGGACGTTCAACGGCCCGGCGCTGGTCGAACGCTGCCACCGCGCATGGCGCAAACAGGAACCCATTTACCTGCATTACCGCACCCCGATTGGGATGGAAGAACGCGCCCCCATTATGGCCGCCCGCTCCCTGGAAACTGGCGATGGGCAGGTGTTGCTGCTTTGGGTTCGCCGTCAGCATGAAGAAACTGAGATCGAAATCGACATCGACGACGATGAGGACGATACAGGAACAGAATTCTAGATTTCGATCGAGTAGTTTTGATATGTAAAGAGGAATTTGTCTGTATGGACAAATTCTTTTTGTTATAAGCGCCAATCAAAACTTGCAGACCATTTTTTGTTGGAGCGAATTAAGGTTCTTGTGTGTAGCGCAAACTTAAGTTCGTTATCGCAAACTAAAGTTTGCGCTACATATCAAAACTTCAGTCGAGTGCCCCAGGAGGGAATCGAACCCCCAACCTAGGCGTTAGGAGTGCCTTGCTCTGTCCTTTTGAGCTACTGGGGCCAGGCTCAATCGGATTATAGCATCCTACCTAAAGGGTTACAAGAATTGCTGTTATTCTCCCCGATTACCTTGATTAAACGAACCGCCAGGCGTGGGGGGGACACGCCTGGCGATCCTCAGGGAGGGAATGCCACTTTCGGCTTTTTTGCCAACATGGGGGGGACATGCTGGGTTAGCCTGGAGTGGTCCGACACCATATACCGATAAAATTTGGGGTGTCTTGTGGATAATATACACCATATTGGTCAAGATATCATTAAAACCAATTAAGAATTTCTTCAGGCTGGCTACGGACCTGCGGTCTCATCTCGATCGCGGTTGAAAAGCTCCAGCCAGGCGTCCACTTCTTCAACCGAGAGCCCCTGCCCATCCGACGGGCTTTTTACCGCCTGAATCAAGGCTTCCTCTAACTGGGCGGCAAACTCCTCGGCAGTGATTACCGCTGCATGCGCGCTGCGCGCCTCGGCCTGAACCTGGCGATCAGAACTAACCACTTGCCAGTTACGGGCTTTCCGCTCCAGTCGTTTTAGCGCCTGCCGGATGGCGGTATCGGCATTTGAGCTTGCCGGGACAAAATGCGCTTTCACCATTCCAAAACTCTTCGTCCCACTGCGGCCGGTTGCAGCTTTGTCAAAATAAACTTCAACTGCTTGGCGGCGTACCCGGCAGAACGTTTGCAATCGTTTGATGAGTTCCAGTTCATCATCCAGATTCTGCAAACTCAAACCGCGTACCTTGGGAATTAAATTGTGCCCATCGATCATGTACGGCATACCGCCTCCACGCGCGTCTCGTGCGTAATTTTATTTTACCGGGAAAATATGCTATTATTCAACCAGTGCCGGGCCGACTTCCCCCAATAAACCATCCCCGTCGGGCTTATAATGCGAGCGCGCATGAATTTCTGGAAACGAATCTTTCCCTACCTGATCATCAACGTTGTTCTCTCGGCTGCCGTCACCTTGATCGTGCTGGCAATCTGGGACCGCGTTCAGCATCCGCAGCTGTCTGCCGGCGGCAATGTCCCGGCGACTCAGTCAGCTTCCAACATTAATTCAAACGTAAACACGCCGCAAGCCCAGCCTACCCTTCCGCCTTTGGACGAGCCGGTTATCCGCATCGAGACGGTCATTGGCGCAGGCGACCTTGCCACCGAAACGGTGCAGTTGCAGCGCATCGGCGAGAACGAACTTCAACTGGCTGGCTGGTGGTTGGAAGGAAATGGCCTGAAATACACCTTCCCGGCGCTCACGCTCAATAAAAACGGGTCGGTTCGGCTCTACAGCCGCGCCGGCCAGAGTACGGTCATTGAATTGTACTGGGGTCTTGAATCGGCTGCCTGGAAAGCGGGCGATACCATCACCCTGTATGATTCGCGAAGCAATCAACGCGCTTCCTATACCATCCCCTAGGATTGGGATCGCCGAAAATGAGTCTGTTTGGCAAGCTTGCGGATGAATTTATCAAACGTGCGATGCAAGACGGCGCCTTTGACAATCTGCCAGGCAAAGGTCAGCCGCTCAAACTGGACGAGAACCCGCACGAACCAGCCGAATGGCGCACCGCTTTCAGTATGCTGCGTTCCAATGGCTACAGCCTGCCGTGGCTTGAAATGCGCAAAGAAATCGAAGAGGCCATCGAGCGCGCTCGATCTGCTGCCCGCAGCGCGTGGCAAACCGGCGACTTTGATTTTTGGGAAAAGCAAAAAGCTGTTTTTCAACAGCGAATCGACGCCCTAAACCAGCGTATTTTCCAGTACAATTTGCAGGCTCCCTCCCCGCAGTTTCACCGCCAACCACTCAACCCGGCCCACGAGATCGATGCGATCCAAAACGGGGACGGCGCCTTATCATCACCAGCAGAAGGCAGGTAATTCATGTCGCAGGCTCTTTACCGCAAGTGGCGCCCGCATTTATGGGGCCAGGTTGTCGGGCAGGAACATGTTGTACAAACCCTCCAGAACGCAATTCGCGGCGGACGGGTTGGTCACGCTTACCTGTTTGCCGGTCCGCGCGGAACGGGAAAGACCACTTCAGCGCGGTTGCTGGCCAAGGCCGTCAATTGTCTTGCCGAGGAACTCAATGACCGCCCATGTGACCACTGCGACCATTGCCAGGCGGTCAACGACGGCCGCTTTCTGGACTTGATCGAAATCGACGCCGCCTCCAACACCTCGGTGGACGATGTGCGCGATTTGCGCGAAAAAATCAACTTCGCGCCATCGCAGGGACGTTTCAAAGTCTATATTATCGACGAAGTCCACATGCTCTCGACGGCTGCCTTCAACGCGCTGTTGAAAACCCTGGAGGAGCCGCCGCCGCATGCCATATTTATCCTGGCAACCACCGAAGTTCACAAAATTCCAGCGACTGTTCTTTCCCGCTGTCAGCGTCATGAGTTCCGCCGCATTCCACTGCACCTGATCGTCAGCCACCTGAAAGAACTGGCTGAGCAGGAAAAAATTAATGTCGATGAGGAGGCGCTGACCCTCATCGCTCGCCAGGCCACCGGCTCGATGCGCGACGCGATTTCTCTGCTCGATCAGTTAGCCTCATCCGGCATTCAGATCACTTTAGAGACCGCTCAAACGGTTCTCGGCACGGCTACCAGTCAGATGGTGGTTGAACTGGTCGATACCGTCCTTCAACGCGATCCCGCAAGCGGCCTGGTCTGCATCCACCGTGCGCTCGATAGTGGCTCGGACCCGCGTCAGTTTGCCCGCCAAGTAGTGGACTATCTACGCAATCTGCTCCTGGTGCGCCTGGGCAATGCCGACCAGGTGGACGCGACCGCCGAGCAGCGCACCGCCATGTCCAAACAGGCGCAAAGTTTTGAAAAAGAGCATTTGTTGGAAACCCTGAAGTTGTTCAACAGCGCTGCCAGTGAAGTTCGCTCCGGCTGGCAGCCCGGACTTCCGCTCGAGTTGGCCCTGGCGCACGCTATCGGCTCGCATGGGGAATCGGCTGAGGCGCCCGTTAAAAATCAACCTGCTGCCCAGCCGCCAGGAGCCATACTCAAACGAACCCAGCCAGCGAACGAATCCGCCACTGCCCAAACCCCCGCCCCAGCGGCAATGCCGCAGGCGGACGCAGAGGAGCCGCGCCCTGCGCGATCAGATGCTGCCGAAGCCGCAGTAGATAATCCACCCGTTGGCGAAGGCCATCCGACCCCGGCTGGGATCCGGGATAACTGGGCAAAAATTCGGGCAGTGGTCAAACGCAAACAACCCATGATCGAGGCGCTGCTGAACTCGTGTAAATCGGTCGAGCTGCGCGAAGGCGTGCTGCAGTTGAGCTTTGGCAGTCCGGTTTTGAAAGCCAAAATGGAAAAGGATGATAATCTGCAGACCGTCAGCAGCGCCGTAAAACAGGTGCTTGGCTGGGATATACCCGTAACCTGTATCGATGCCACCAGTAAAGGCGGGCAGATGCAGTCCAACTCGGACGTTGATGCGGACGGAATGGTCAATGCAGCGCTCAACCTGGGTGGTAAAATTGTCCAGAAAGAATAACTGCATTCGCAAATCCAACCAGCCGGGTGCAGCATAACATCCAATTAAAGGATATTTGAGGATAATATGGCAAAAGGTCGAGGAATTGGCCGCGGAATGGCAGGCGGTATGGGCGGCGGCGGGATGATGTCGCAGATCAAAAAGCTGCAGGAGCAAATGGAAGCCACCCAGGCGGCTCTGGCAGAGGAAACCGTGACCGCTACGGTTGGCGGCGGCGCGGTTAAGGTGACCATGACCGGCGCGCAAGTCTGCAAGGGGATCGAAATTGACCCCGACCTGCTCAAGGATGCAGATGCGGAAATGCTGCAGGACCTGATTTTGAGCGGCGTCAATCTGGCGCTGGACCAGTCCCGCAAGCTGGCAGAAGACCGCATGGGCCCGCTGGCAGGCGGTTTATCCGGGTTGGGACTGTAAACCAAAGGCGAGCGATTTCATGCCAGTGATGCCGGAACCGATTGAAAATCTGACCTTGGCGCTGGAGCGCTTACCCGGCATTGGTCCCAAAACGGCCTCGCGCCTGACATTTTTCCTGCTGCGCGCGCCGGAAGAGGTCTCTTTAGCGTTGGCAGAAGCGTTGACTGCATTGAAATCCTCCACCGGATTGTGCGAGGAGTGTTTCAACATCACTCGCTCTGACCAACCCAAATGCGAGATTTGCGTCAGCGACAAGCGCGACGAAGGCATGCTGTGCGTGGTGGAAGAACCACTGGATGTGCTGGCGCTGGAGCGCACCGCCGGGTATTTTGGGCGGTATCACGTTCTGCATGGCGTGCTTTCACCCATCGAGGGCATTGGTCCCGATGATTTAAAAATCAAACCGTTATTGGAGCGCGTTCATACCGGCAAGGTGCGCGAAATTATTCTGGCGACCAACCCGAGTATGGAAGGCGACGCCACCGCGTTATATTTGCAGCAGCAGCTGGCCGGGTTGGGGGTGCGCATCACGCGCCTGGCGCGCGGCCTTCCGGTTGGCGGTGACCTGGAATATGCCGATCAGAACACCCTGCTGCGGGCGCTCGCCGGCCGCCAGGATTTAAGTTAAGCAGTTTGGCAACTGTAGGACAAACTTTAGTTTGTCCAGTGCCAGCCAACAGGTTGGCGATTGGGCAAGCTGAAGCTTACCTTCCACGTAGGACAAACTTTAGTTTGTTCAATGCCAGCCAATAGGTTGGCGATTGGGCAAGCTGAAGCTTACCCTACACGTAGGACAAACTTTAGTTTGTCCAGTGCCAGCCAACAGGTTGGCGATTGGGCAAGCTGAAGCTTACCCTACACGTAGGACAAACTTTAGTTTGTCCAGTGCCAGCCAACAGGTTGGCGATTGGGCAAGCTGAAGCTTATCCTACACGTAGGACAAATTTCAGTTTGCTCAAGCCTATGCATTCGTTGTCTGGCCCGGGTTATAATCCAACCGTACCCATTAAGCCATCAGGGAGGTGCTGCATGGAGCGTTATCGCGTAAAAGAAGACGAAAAAGTCCATTTAAAGCACATCGATCCGGGCGACGCAGGCAAATACACCGACGAAAAAGACGAGGGATTGGAACTGCTTGGCGAGCTGAATCAGGAGTTGGAGAAACTGCAGGAACTCCTTTACACCGAACACAGGCACCGCGTCCTGGTGGTGCTGCAAGGCATGGATACCAGCGGTAAGGATGGAGTCATCCGCCACGTGTTCGAAGGCGTCAACCCGCAGGGAGTGCGGGTTGCCAGCTTTAAGGTGCCCACCCCCGAGGAGTTGGATCATGACTATTTATGGCGTATCCACAAGCAAACTCCCGCCAAGGGTGAAATCGTCATTTTCAATCGCAGCCATTATGAAGACGTTTTGGTTGTCCGCGTTCATGAACTGGTTCCCGAGATAGTATGGAAGAAACGCTACGACCAGATCCGCGAGTTTGAACGTCACCTGGTTCAGGAAGGAACGATCATTCTAAAGTTCTTCCTTCACATCGATCTGGACGAGCAAAAAGAGCGCCTTCAGGCGCGTTTGGACGACCCGACCAAGACCTGGAAATTCAACCCGGGCGATTTGAAGGAGCGCGCCCTTTGGGATAAATATATCGAGGCTTATGAGGATGTATTCAATAAGACCAGCACAGTCGAGGCTCCCTGGTACATCGTCCCGGCGAATAAAAAATGGTATCGCAACCTGGTCGTTGCCAGTGTGCTGGTAGATGCCTTGAAGAAATTGAATATGGAATACCCGCACCCGGCTGAAGATTTAAGCGGGATTGTAATCCAATAGTTTTGGCTCATCTTCCGGCTATGCGCATATATCGGACGATTAAGGGATAAAAAACCTATGCTTTATCTGGTCTCGACCCCCATCGGTAATCTGGGTGACATCGCACAGCGCGCGCTCGACACCCTGCGCTCGGTTGACTATGTTATCAGCGAGGATACCCGTAAAACGGGCATACTGCTCAAGCACTTCAATATTAAAAAGCCGCAAATCTCGTTCCGGGAAGATAATGAGGAGCGCGCATTACCTAAAATCCTGGCGCTGTTGGATGAAAGCAAATCCGTCGCGCTGGTGACGGATGCCGGCACTCCGGGTGTTTCCGATCCGGGCTTTTTACTGGTGCGCAGTGTCCTGCAAGCCGGGCTGCCGTTGACCGCCGTTCCGGGTCCAACCGCGCTGATCCCGGCACTGATCCTTTCCGGCCTGCCGGTGCACAGCTTCACTTTTCGCGGTTTTCCGCCGCGCAAGTCCGGCGCACGCCGCCGCTTTTTGCAGGTGGATGCTGCGTCACCGCATACCCTTATATTTTACGAAAGCCCGCACCGCCTAATCGCCTTCATGGATGATGCGTTGGCGGTGTACGGCGACCGTCGCGCAGCAGTCGCCAACGACCTGACAAAAATGTTCGAGACGTTCTATCGCGGGCGGCTCGGTGAATTGGTGGAACGATTTAAAACCGAGCAGATTCGCGGCGAATACGTGGTCGTCATCGAGGGGTTGCAAGCAAAAGGCATCCCCGAGAGCGTTGATTAATCGACCGCAAACGGTGAGAAGCGCGTTTGCGTGTCGTAGTAATCTTCGTTTTCAGCCCGTTTCAACCAGTTGACCAGTTTATAGGTCAGCGGGGTCAGTAATACTTCGATACCCACTTTGAAAACATAATTGGTGACTGCCAGCGTGCCGAACAGTTCCCAGGGGAAAACTCCAGCCAGGGTGGCAACCAGGATAAAGATGACCGTGTCCACCCCCTCGCCCACCAGTGTACTGCTGATGGTGCGCATCCACAAAAAGCGTCCCTGGGTGGCAATTTTCATTTTTGCCAGAACGGTCGAATTGCTGAATTCGCCCACAAGATACGCGATCAGGCTTGCCAGCACAATCCCGCCGGTGCTCATGCCGCCTAGAATGGCATCATAAGCCCCCTGCCCGGCGTAGCCTTCCCACATGGCTTCACCCGGCATGATGCGCACCAGCCAGAACACCACAGCGGAAAGCGCCAACATGGCAAATCCGGTCCAGATCACCCGCCTGGAACGCTTGAAACCATAAACTTCGGTCAGTATATCGCCGAAGATATAGCTGACCGGAAACAGAATAGTACCCGCATCGAATGCAAACCGCAAGCCAAACACTGAAAATCCCCAGTCCACGATTTTCGCCGATGACGCGACGTTACTGATAATTAATATGGTGACAAACAGCGCCATCACCCAGTCAAAAAACCGGAATACCCGGTCAATGTGTTTGCGATCTTCAGTCATTTGGCTATTCCAATTTCTAGTGTAAGGATGCCGAAGTATAATCATTTTTTTCGTTGATGCGAAGAAGACATATTAACATTCTGAGAACCTGTCATCGAGCGAACGCAGCGAGTGCAGCGGTTCGCAATGATCGTCCAGAACACGGCGCTTTAGAACGTCTTTTAAATGTCTTGCGGATTGATCCGTAGGTCGCTCTTTGGTATTGCGCGGAAGGCTTCGTTCCTCGCCATGACAACCGAAAGTTCTACCCAACCTACTCACGCGCTCTCGGGTACAATAGGAATGACTCCAAAACGCGGAGGGAAGCGATGGAACTAAAGCTGGTTCAAATCGAAAATCCGGAAGATACGAATTTCATTCTCGGGCAATCGCATTTTATTAAGACCGTCGAAGATATCCACGAGACTCTGGTCACCCACGTACCGGGTATCCAATTCGGGCTGGCCTTCTGTGAAGCATCCGGCAAGCGGCTGATTCGCTGGAGCGGGACGAACCCCGAAATGATTGCTCTGGCACAAAAAAACGCGCAGGCGATCGGCGCCGGTCACAGCTTCATTCTCTTCCTGGGCGAAGGCTTTTACCCGGTCAACATCCTTGACGCAGTGCGAGCCGTCCCGGAGGTTTGCCATATTTACTGCGCCACTGCCAACCCTACCCAGGTGGTTGTGGCGGAAAGCGATCAGGGACGCGGCATCCTGGGGGTGATCGACGGCTTTAGTCCCCTTGGTGTGGAGGGTGAAGAGGATATCGCTTGGCGCAAGGGGTTTTTACGGATGATTGGTTATAAGTCGTAGTGACGGTCAAAGGAACTCAACAACGGGCAAATCCGTCTTGATATTGGCAGGCTAATTCGGCCTGGCAATAATAACAGGAGTGATTGCACCATGAAGCAGATCCTACCCATTCTCGTACTTGCTATCCTACTTTCAGGCTGCAGTCTGATCAACACCCCAACCGCTATTCCGGAAGATTCTGAAATGGCCACCCGGGTTGCGCAAATCTTGACCAGCATGCCAACAGCCACCAGTCAGGCCGGAGGTCAAATTCCAACCCCGCTGCTGCCCACCATCGTATCGTCGCCGACAACAGGGATGGTCGAAACTGCAACCAGCGTACCTACAGCGACCAGCGCGCCTTCTGCGACCCCACTGGTAATGCCCACCATTGCTCCCTCTGCCACAGCAACAATTGCGCCAACCGGGCAACCCACCAGCACCTACATCCCGCCTGCCAGCGACCCGACCACTAAGTTAGGCGGCGCTGACTGGAGCGACACCATGGATAACTCCAATTACTGGCCAACTGGAGCCGACCAATTTACCGATATCGCGTTCTCGGGTGGCGCCATGCAGTTGACCGGCCTTTCCACCACGGACGGCTGGCGGATGACTTTCCCCGAAGAGACCACTTTTTATCTGGAAGCCATTTTTCAGGTTAACGACTGTAGCGGCGACGACCGTTACGGCGTCATCGCGCGTGTTCCCCAACTTAATTCCCCGGACCGCGGCTACATATTCGGCTTCACCTGCGATGGTAAGTATTCGCTGCGACGCTGGAATGCCAGTGTTGGCGCCAATGGCGAGATGGTCAACCTGGTGGAATGGAAAACCAGTGCTGCTGTCAACGCCGGCCCCAGCCAGACGAATCGTCTGGGGCTGATGGCTATCGGCGACCGCCTGGTCTTATACGCCAACGGGCAGCAGTTAACCGAGGTACGGGACAGCACCTTCACAACCGGTTATTTTGGTATGTTTGTCGGCGCTCGTGAGACCGATAAGTTCACCATCCGGGTGGACCAGGTACGCGTCTGGGAGAATCCGGAACAGTAGGTTATTAGTGCTTTGCACCTGATCTTGACCTCGGTCTTGGTGCGATGCACCTGGTTTCGGTGCGTTGCACCTGCCTTATGGTGAGGCTGCCACAGCGTTGTACGATGAGATAATTTTCTCCGCCTCGCTGCTACTGGTTATTAAGAATCAACCTATCAACCACCTCGATACCATTCAACGCCATGTGATACAGAAAAAAAGCATGGTGCAGCTCGGCGTCATGCGGCAGACCGCTTTGTGCACGGGCAACTTCCACCGTGCGGTCATAAGTATCCACCGCATTCGCCGGCACAATAACCCGTCGGGTAAGCTGGCGCGAGTTGGCATCCAACCGCAGGTGCATGGCCAACTGGTAAACGCATAGGTCGGTGCAATCACCCACCACGATGAACGTATCCACCTGCGGGTGTGCTGCCAGCCATTCGTTCAAACCGGTGTTCAGCCCGGTCGATATCGAATTCTTTTCCAGTAGCACCATTTGATCGAAAAAAGGCAGCGCTTTGAAGGCAGCCACAGTTTCCGCTTCGGCGGTGCCGCGCACGCAGTGCGGCGGCCAGGCGCCAAATTCCACGGCATCCGGCTCATGGGTATCCTGACTGAGCAAAATATGGCGTACGCCCAGATCCCAGGCTGCGCTGAATAAACGGACAATGGGTTCAACCAGGGCATTCACTCGCGGGCTGGATAAAGGGCCTATGGTGCAAAAACCGTTGATCACATCTACTGAGATGATCGCGGTACGCTGCGGCTCTTGAATAGCATGATGGAGCGAAATCAGCGGCAAAGCTGCCGTCCATTCGTCCAGAAATATCAAAAATGGTTTGCTGCGTTCGAGTAAAGATGGGGACATGTGACGTTCTCCAATCTTATTAACCGCATTACGGCATCGTTCCGTTGGGCTATCCCAAAAGCTGGTTAGGGTGGAACTCAACTCGCCCGTAGGGGTCGGCTTCTATGCCGACTCGTTTCTTTTAGCCATTCCGATACAAATAGTGTATTTCTTACACTATTATAGCACGTTAACCTTACCCTGCCTTAACTGTCAACCGATAACTGCAGAACATGCAACTGACCGAATTATCTTCGTGCCACTCCAGTTTTTCAGCATTCGCGCGCAATGGCGCGTTACACGCCGGGCAATTTTCGGGTAACAGGCTCGCCAGGTAAAGACGGTCCGCTGCAGAAGCCAGAATAGCCGGGAGCGGTTCGTTGGGAGCGGCGGTCGCTGAGCTGGTCGAAGCGTCGACAGGTTCAGCCGACGGTGGCTCATAAGGCGTGGTCACTGAGCTTGTCGAAGGGTCGGCGACTCTGGCTTCGACAGGCTCAATCACAGATTGCCCTGTGGGCAGCCAGCGGGGTAGGAGCCGCTCCCTGAGCTTGTCGAAGGGTAGTCGTTGGCGGCATGATGGTCGGTTCATCGCGCATGGTGGTATTAACGATCATAGTAATGCCGATCAGGATCAAAATTCCGGGCCAGATGTAGTCAACCATGAACAATAAGCCAAGACCAATCAGCCATACGGCTGCAATCACATTTTTTCGGTTCATTTTGATTCTCCTGGTCTATATACGGAATTGTACCCTGCCCGGGTTCTTACCGTATAATTGACGAAATGGCCGGTTCCATAAAACACTTTCAAATCGCATGCCTGCTGGTATTGCTGCTTTCCGCACTATGGGCAACTCCGGCAACGGCGCAATCGGGTAGCAATATCACCGCCTATGACCTGATTGCCCTGGTCAACAATATCCGCATCGGCAACGGCCTGCCGGCGCTGGAGGTCAGCAGCATCCTGATGAGCACAGCCCAATCCTCCGCAGAGATTATGGCGGCTAACCGCATGGGCTGGCACATCGGGGATGTACGCGGGCGGGTCATGGCAGCCGGTTACGGCGGTGGGGCGAGTGCCTGGGCGACCGAAAATTTTGCCATCGGACCCATAAGCCTGGAAGACCTGGCCTGGATGTGGTCTGACGCCGACCACATGATTCCGATGGTCAAGCCGGCTTACCAGCACATCGGTGCGGGGGTGGCCACGGCTGCTGACGGTTCCATTTATTACATTGTGCATGCGGCTTACACTTCCGGCTCTGGTGCATCAAGCACCCAACTGCCAGGGTCAACTGGCGCCCAACCGACCGCTCCGGCTGCCCAGTGGATCATCCCGGTGGTTACCGCCACCCCAGCGGCTGACGGCGCGGTAATTCATGAAGTAAAAATGGGGCAATCCCTATGGAGCATTGCCATCGCCTACAACACCCACATTGTCGATATTCTGCGTTTCAACCAGATGTCGCCAGAGCAACAGGTTGTCTGGGTTGGGCAAAAGCTAAATATTCCGGTAACGCCCCAGCCGACGCTTAGTCAAACTCAGGGTACCACCTCATCGCCGGCTGAGCCTGTCGCCACTTCGACAAGCTCAGTGACCGCTGTACCGCTGGCTGAGCCTGCCGAAGCCATTGCTACAACCGTCAGGCCAACTCCATCACCCACGCAAACCGCGCCAATCCTGACGCCCACATCTCAGGCGTCGGAATCGCCAGCGAATCTGCTCGACCGAACCATCGGGTATGTCCTGGGCGGTATTTTTGCTGTCGGTGCGCTGCTGGTCGGGTTTGGACTGCTGGCCAGACGCGAAAATTCTTAACTCCCCACCAATATCACAAGCGGGATTTGTATGAAGAGAAAAAAAGCAACCTCGACCACCGTTCGAATGGCGCAACTCGAAACCATATTTCCGGATCATATCGACCTGGATGATCCCAAGCTTTACATCAATCGCGAGCTTGGCATGCTCGAATTTCAACGACGCGTGCTGGATGAGGCCAAAGACCTGACCAATCCGCTGCTGGAACGGGTAAAATTCCTCGCTATTTTGGGATCCAACCTGGAAGAGTTTTTTATGGTGCGGGTCGGCGGGTTGATCATGCAGCGCGACGAGGGTGTACCAGACCTGTCCATTGACGGCCTGACTGCCGCTGAACAATTGGTCGAAGTACGCAAGGTGGTGCAAAAACTGATGGAAGAAAGCCGGGAGTTGTGGCATAAGGAATTGATGCCGGAACTCGACGCGGCTGGAATTCACATTCGCGCGCATAAAACCCTCGCCATGCGCCAGAGGCAAATCGTGGATGCCTATTTTCACGAAGTCGTATATCCGGTGCTCACACCTTTGGCTTTTGACCCTGGACACCCCTTTCCGCATATCTCCAATTTAAGTTTGAATCTGGCAGTGCTGCTGGAGGGTAGAGACGGGCAAACATTGTTCGCCCGCATCAAAGTACCCGATAGCCTGCCCCAGTTGGTGCCGGTAAAGCGCTCGTCCGGCGGGCTGCGCAAAGATGGTACAGTGCCTTATCATCATTATTTTATCTGGCTGTCCGATTTGATCAGCGCCAATATTGCTACTTTGTTCCCGGGGCTTAAGGTAATGGAAGTCCATCCATTTCATGTAATTCGCAATGCGGACATGGAAATTCAGGAGCTGGAAGCTTCGGATTTACTGGAAACCATGGAAGAATCGGTGCGCAAACGCCGCTTTGGCGTGGTGGTGCGCCTGGCAATTCGCAAGGATATGCCGGATTTTCTAAAGGATATCCTGGTCAACAACATGAAGGTGGACCGCAATGATGTGTATACCATTGACAGTCCCATGGTGCTGACAAGCTTGATCCAGTTGACGCGCATCGAACGCCATAAACTAAAAGACCGCCCGTTCACGCCGGCAACTCCCCCGGTGCTGCACTTCGAGGAAGAATCGCCGGATGACGCGATCTTCACCGCCATCCGAACTGGCAACATCCTGCTGCATCACCCCTACGACTCTTTCCGACCGGTCGTCGAGTTCCTGCGCACTTCAGCGCGCGACCCAAAAGTCCTGGCGATCAAGCAAACCCTCTACCGCACCGGGTCTAATTCGCCGGTGGTACAGGCTTTGCTGGAAGCACGCCGCGATTACGGCAAACAAGTGGCAGTGCTGGTGGAATTAAAAGCCCGCTTCGATGAAGAAAGCAACATCGGTTGGGCCCGCTTGCTGGAGCAGGAAGGCGTACATGTCACATATGGCCTGCTGGGCCTAAAAACTCACTCCAAAATAGCCCTGGTTGTTCGTCAGGAAGGCGAACATATTCGCCGGTATGTGCACCTGGGCACCGGCAATTACAATCATGTCACTGCCCAGTTGTACGAAGATATTGGCATGTTTACCTGCGATGATCAAATTGGCGCCGATGCTACCGACCTGTTCAATTATCTGACCGGCTATTCCTTCAAATCCGACTACTGCAAGCTGCTGGTTGCACCGATCAACCTGCGAGAACGCTTTGAGGAGATGGTGCTGCGCGAAATAGAGATGGCCCGCAACGGCGCCCCTGCCCGCCTCATTTTCAAGATGAATTCATTGGTCGATAAACCGATGATCCAGTTACTCTACCTGGCCTCGCAATGCGGCGTGCGCGTCGATCTGATCACCCGCGGAATTAGTTCATTGCGCCCGGGTATCAAAGGATTGAGCGAGAACATCCGGGTGATCAGTATTTTAGGTCGTTACCTGGAACACAGCCGCATTTACTATTTCCACAACGGCGGCAATGAACAAATCCTCATGGGCAGCGCCGACTTGATGCCGCGCAACCTCAACCAGCGGGTGGAGGTGCTTTTCCCGGTGGAAGATCTGAACATGATTCGCCATATCCGTACCCAGATTCTGGAACCCTACATGCAGGATAATACCAAGGCGCGCTTGATGAACCCGGACGGCACTTACACGCGCGCCCACCCGGAAAAAGGGCAGGAACCGGTCAATGTGCAATCGCTGTTCATGGCCAGGCGGCGCAACACCCTGGGTCGCTGACCGCTGGAGGAACCTGGTTGATAAGCTATCGCAAAGAACTCTGGTTTAATATCCCGTCCCGCCGTGGATTTGTGAACATCACCGATCAAATTGAAGATTGCCTGCGGAAAAGTGGTATCCGCGAAGGGCTGGCGCTGGTCAACGCCATGCATATCACCGCATCGGTATTCATCAACGACGACGAAGCCGGGCTGCACGCTGATTACGACCGCTGGCTCGAGTCACTGGCGCCGCATGAGCCGGTAGGGCAATACCGCCACAATGCTACCGGCGAGGACAACGCAGATGCTCATATGAAACGTCAGGTCATGGGGCGTGAAGTGGTGGTTGCCGTGACCAACGGGCGGCTGGATTTTGGCCCCTGGGAACAAATCTTTTATGGTGAGTTCGATGGGGGACGCAACAAGCGCATCCTGGTCAAAATCATCGGCGAGTAAGCTGAAAGGACAAATATGCCACCCAAAGACATTCCTTCCCATCTGATGGGCTTGATCAAAAAGGCTCACCGCCTTGAAATGGAGTTTTTGAACTCTTTAAGCGAGGGTGAGCGCCAGGCTACTGGCACCTATGAGCAGTGGGCGCCCAAAGACCGCATTTCGCACATCACCTACTGGCGGCGGCGCTCGGTTGAAACGCTTTCATATCTTTCACGCGGTCAAAATCCGCCCGAATATCCCGGATACGAGGAATGCAACCGGCAAAACTTCGAGGAGACCAAAAATCTATCGATCCAAGCGCTGCTCCGGGAAGCAGAAACTGTTTTGTCAGCTTTCCCAATGGCCCTGGCGCGCTTTAGCGAAGAAGATTTTCGTAAACCAAACTTTCACCCTCATCTGAAAAACCGCACCCTTTTGGGATACGCGATTAACGACGGTTACTTTCATCCGCTCTACCACATCACCGATGCATACCTTAAACTTGGCAATATCGACAAGGTAAACCAACTCCAGGATCAAATGGTAAAAGACATCACGGCCATCGATGACTCTCCCTGGTCGTTCGGAACGGTGTATTACGACCGCGCTTGTTTTTATGCGCTCACAGGCGACAGTGAACGGGCAACAGAATTCCTTGCCAAAAGTTTTTCATTACGCCCGGATTTAGTAAACTGGGCGCGTGAAGACGGCGACCTGGCCAGCCTGCGTGAAGACTCGGCTTTCCAGGCGCAATTGAACAGCTCGAACAACCCCCAACCAGGCTAAGGTTCTAAAAACAGGATCGTCGAAGACATCCAAACCACTCCCGGGATGCGGGTTGCACTCTCCTGGTGGATGGCCAGGCGCACGCGCACACGGTGAGTGACGCTGTAGGGTGCATCTACTTGAAACGGCACATGCGTGATCCCGTCCGAAGGTTGAGAGACCTGCACCTCGCCGGAACCGACTATTATACCTTTTTCGTCAATCAATTCGATGATCAATGGATTGTTATTGACCAGCCGGGCGTTACCGTTGATGGTCACCGTTCCACCGGTGATTAGCGTACCCTCGCGCGGTGTGTCCACCCAATACGGCTCAAGCTCGACCTCGGGTGGAGTAAAGTCACTGCCGCCCATTTGCATCAGCAGCACATCCACAGATACCAGCGAGATCATCTGGCCAAACATGTCCCTGGTGTAAACCACCAGCCGGGCGAGTTCCGCCGCACTGTTGATCTGGAATGGAATTTCGGGAGAGATGTAAAAGTTCTTGGCGTCATAATTGCGAAAATCCAGCACTTCGCTGACCATCAAACGGCCATCCTCGCCAATTAAATCCACATACACCAGCCCATCATCCCCCAAGTTGATCAAGGCTTCCATTTGTATCGGTGAAGAGAGCTTCGAGTACGGACCGGGCCTGGTGATCCGCATTTTCGCCAGCTGCGGCGGGGGTGTGGCGCTTGCTGGTCGGAAAGAACGCATCGTAGCAGTCGGCGAAGGCAGGGTTTCGGTCGTTAGCGTAGGGGTTGGGACTACCACGGATAGGCTGGGAATAACCAGTTCGACCGGTGGAACTGCGAGGTTCACCGGGGTCCCCTGTGAAGGTGTTTCAGTTGAAACTGGAACCGGCAGTGCAGGCAGGTCCACAGGGGTGCCTGTCACCGGGATTCGCTCGACCGGGCTGGTTTTACGCAAGCCAGGCGCTGCTTCCGACTGGCATCCAGCGCTGATCAGCAAAACTGCCAGCATCAAAGTTGCCAGTTTAAGTTTCCACTTGAACCCCGTCGAGATCATAAAGCGATTATATACCGGTTAAACGACGTACCGGCTCTGGGGCCCTTCAATATTCAAATTGTTATTAAATTGTAGGCCGGGCTAATCCAATAGGGCAGGCATGACTTCTTTGGCAAAAGTCTGCATTTCCCGCTCCCGCACGCCCTTGGTCTGCCCGGGGAAGAACAGGATGACGTAGCCGGCGCCAGCGCTCTGGAAAGCTTTCAGTTTCTCGATCATATCCGCCGGGCTGCCAACGAGTGTAGTAGCAGGATCCGGCTGGGCGGTAAATTCAGCCCGCATTCGCAGGCATACCGTAAATGGGCGAGTACCGATCAGCTTGCGAGCGGGTTTCAGGGCTTCAGCGAGATCCTCGGGGGCCTTCATATGCGGGTGCCAGCCGTCTGCGTAATAGATAGCGCGTTTGAGCGCCGCCTGAGAGCCGCCGGCGACCCACAGCGGCGGTCCGCCGGGCTGAATAGGTTGCGGCGCAAAGGCGATCTGGTCAAAATTATAGTATTTCCCTTGGAAAGAAACGGTTTTATTTCCGCGCCACAGGGTACGCAACACTTTGAGCGCTTCGTCCATGCGTTTGCCGCGGTTGTGAAAATTCTGGCCAAGGTTCTGATATTCTCCCGCTGACCAGCCGATTCCGGTTGCCAGGTTCACCCGCCCGCCCGACAGGACATCCAGGGTAGTCAATTCTTTGGCAACCTCAACCGGGTTGCGCTGAGGGAGAACCAGCGCGGAAATCCCCAGGCGGATGCGGCTGGTACTGCCTGCCAGGTAGGCCAACGTGGTAATCGCCTCGTAAATCAACCCGTAAACCTGAGCATCTTCTTGTGGCAGCGCAAGATGATCGGTCGTCCAGACCGAGTCATACCCCAGGCTTTCAGCCGCCAGGGCAGTATCAACGATCGCCAATCGCGTGGCGTCCTGGCCGTAATTGGGCAGTACAATGCCAAATTTCATTTGAGCCTCATAGAGCCACTATGCCTTACAAACCATAGATGTCGCTGTATTTGGTGCACAGGTAACCAACATACGGCTGCGGATCGATCTTGGAGCCTGTAACTTTTTGTACCAGTTCCTGCGGATCGAACTTGGAGCCGTGACGATGCACCTTCTCGCGCAGCCAGCCAAGCAGGGCGCCAAATTCACCCTTTTCGATCTGACTCTCCAGATCGGGTATATCTCGGTTGATAACATCCCAGAGTTGGACAGAAACCAGGTTCCCGAGCGCATAAGTGGGGAAGTAGCCTATCATTCCACCGGACCAATGCACATCCTGCAAAACGCCTTCGCTGTCGTTGCGCGGGGTGATGCCAAGATATTCCTGCATGCGTGTATTCCAGGCTTCCGGCAGGTCTGCCACTTTCAAGGTACCCTCCATCAGGGCAATTTCCAGCTCCAGCCGCAGCATGACATGCAGGTTGTAGGTCGCTTCGTCTGATTCGGTGCGGATATAAGACGGCTCAACCTTGTTGATTGCCTTATAGAATTTTTCCATAGGAACATTCCCCAGCTGGGCAGGGAAAACCGCCTGGAGTTTGGAGTAGAAAAAACGCCAGAACGCGCGCGAGCGGCCAACCAGGTTTTCCCACATGCGGGATTGCGACTCGTGCACCGCCATGGATGCACCGTTGGCCAGGATAGTCCGGCTCAGGTTGGAAGCCAGTCCTTGCTGGTACATGCCGTGACCGGCTTCATGCATGGTGCTGAACAAGCCCGAACTGACCAGATTCTCCAGGATGCGGGTTGTAATGCGCACATCTCCAATGCCGAAGCTGGTGGTAAACGGGTGCGCCGAACGATCCTGCCGCCCAGCATTCCAGTCATAACCAAAGCGGGTGATGATATCCACGCCAAAATCCCATTGCTTTTTGTCGTCATATTTCAAGTGCAGGAAGTCATCCTCAACTTGCGGGCGAGCTGCGATCGCCTGGAGGAGCTCAACCTGCTGCGGGCGCAAGCGGGAGAAAATGTCTTTCACGTCAGCGGTTTTGAGACCCGGCTCGAAATCATCCAACAGTGGGTCATAGACGTGGTCGTAAGGTTTGAAATAATCGGCATATTCCCGGCGCAGTTCGACAATGCGTTCAAGGTGTGGGCGGAAGATCGAAAAATCCGATTTAGCCCGAGCCTGCACCCATTTTTCTTGCGCCAGAGTTGTGACTCGAGCGAACTCAGCTATTTTTTCGGATGGAACGCGGGTCATTTTATCGAAATCGATTTTCGAACGTCGAATGAGCCGCGCGTCATCTGAATCGGGCTCCATGCTCCTGGCATAGACCAGCAGTTCATCCAGCATCTTGCCAATTTCATCTGAGGTTGCCTTGTGATGCGCAATTTTCGTTAGGGTTGCCAGCTGTTCGCTGCGTTCCTCAGCACCGTTTGGGGGCATATTGGTTTGTTGGTCCCAGCCAAGCAACGCTCCAGCCATATTGAGGTCCCAAATCTCGCCCATTTCAACTTTGAAAGCTGCTAACTTTTCCTTCATCTGGCTCCTCCGTATTTTCGATGATTACAAAATTAAGTCAAAAAAAGGGCGGGTACATCGACCCGCCCCTCAAATCTTGGAGAACATTTAGGCAGGGTATGTCTTACCGACCACCCTGTAATTTTACATGATCTTCAGGCAACTTTCCAGCGCAGCCCCTTGCCGTCCAGCGCGGCAAGAACTTCATGGGCGATATCATCCGCTGCCCGAACCTGGGCCTCAGCCGTCTGAGCGCCAATGTGTGGAGAACAAACCACGTGCGGGTGGCTAATCAGAGCAGTCAGGCCCGGGGGTTCGGTGGCGAATACGTCCAGACCGGTTGCAGCTACTTTGCCCGATTCCAGAGCAGCCAGCAGCGCTTCCTCATCGATCACACCGCCGCGCGCGGCGCATATGATACGTACACCATCTTTCATTTTCGCGAAGGCAGCTGCATTGAGCATTCCCTTCGATTCGGGGGTCAGCGGCAGGTGCATGGTGATGATATCGGATTCGGCTAACAATTCGTCAAAAGAAACCGGCTTTCCGCCACGTTTGACGATTTCATCGGCCGGAATGAGCGGGTCATAGCCCAGGATTTCCATGTCGAAGGCGGCAGCGCGTTTGCCAGTGGCCTCACCGATGCGGCCAAACCCGATCACACCCAGCTTTTTATGCCAGAGTTCGGTGCCTTCCATTTCTTTCTTAAGCCACTTGCCGGCTTTCATTCCGGCATCGCCACGTGGAATGTCGCGGACGATTGAAAGCATCAGCGCCATCGCCAGCTCTGCGACAGCCAGGGTTGTGGCAGTGGGGGAATTGACCACGGTCACGCCGTGCGCTTTGGCAGCGTTCAGGTCGATATTATCCACGCCAACGCCGGCCCTGCCAACCACTTTCAGCTTTTTACCGGCCTCAAACACCGCCGGCGTCACTTTGGTGCGTCCGCGAACAATCAGGGCATCATACTCGCCAACAACTTTTAGCAAGTCGTCAGCGGTGATGGTTGGGTTGTTGTCAACCTGAGCGTTTGCACGCAGGATAACCTGCCCATTCTCTTCAAGCCCATCGGTCAGCAAGATTTTATACGTGGCCATTCCTTAAGCTCCTTGATTCGGTTGAAAAATTGTCGAGTCGCAAAGGGGGATTTTATGAACTCATTGTACAACATTCAGGCGTGATGCGCAGGGAAATAAGAGGAAGATCATGATCAAGCGCTGACAAACAGCGACCTGCTTTCCTGATTTTCAAGCCGGGGGGTGGAATAACGTCAGGCGAAGCCGAGTTTCGCTTTTATCTATTACGTAATTGTTTTCAGGCATATGAAATAATCGCAAAACCCCTTACAATTAACCTAATTGTCCGGCAGCATTTATCGTTCGTTTCTGGTGGTCCGGTTGGCCCGACCGGGTTTTGCAAATCAGGATTTCACCCGGGCTAATTTAATGACCGATGAACCCGACTAGAATAAAAAATTGGACCTCGATTCTCATTCTGGCTGCCGTTACGGCTGGCTGGGCAGCGTTGCTGTCAACCCGGCAAAACCGGGTCAGCGCCCAGAACCCGTCACCGGTTGAAACGCCCTTTCAGTCAACGGACGCGCCAGCTGACAACCCGGTGATCCGGGTGGGTGGATCCGCTTCCAATCCGCCGTATGAATACCTGGAAAATGGCCAACCAGCCGGCTTTGCCGTTGACCTGGTTAAGGCCATCGCACGTGCGATGGATTTTGAGGTGCAGTTTATTTTGACAAATTCTCAGCAGTCCCGCCAGGATCTACTGGATGGAAAAGTAGACATGCTGGCAGGATTGGCATATTCGACCAATCGCGACACTGACCTTGATTTTTCCGTTCCGATTACCTACACGACCTTCGACCTTTATGTACGTAACGATTCACCTGCCCGCACATTGGAAGATGTGCGCGGGAAGGAAATCATCGTGATTTCCAATTCAGTCGTCTACGAATATCTGGCCGCTGAACGCTTTACTTCCCGCATCGTTCAAGTCAATGAGCCCACCGATGCTATCCGCCTGCTTTCACAAAATAATTATGACGGCGCCATTCTTAGCCGTAATCAAGCCGAGTATCTAATAAGGTACATGGATGTCACCAACCTGCGGCGCGTAGAGGTTGATTTGATGACCCGCAAATACGCTGCCGCGGTTGCCGAAGGAAACTACAAACTTCTTGCGAAAATAAACGAAGGCCTTTATACGGTTCATACCAGCGGCGTGCTGCATGACATTCAGGAAAAATGGTTCGGTGTTTACCAAAAAGAAACGTCATGGTTAACCATCCACCCTTATGTATATGGGATGGGAATTGCGCTCATTCTGCTAGTCGTAGTGCTAGTTTGGAGCCGATCACTCCAGCGCCGAATCAAGACCCGCACGGAAGAGTTGCGCAGGAGCGAGAACCAATACCGCTTGTTGGTCGATAACGCCACGGAAGGGGTGATCGTCTCCTGCGGCGATCAGTATGTGTTTGCCAATGCCCGCGCCGCTGACATATTTGGGTATACCGTCCAGGAGTTCATCGGGATGGATATCCGGGATACCATCCATCCTATTGATATGGAAATGGTGATGGATCGTTACCAGCGCCGGCTGGGAGGCGAAGACATCCTCTCGCAATATTCATTCCGCATCATGACGCGAACGCGGGAGCTGCGTTGGGTGACTGTTCATTCGGTATTGATCGAGTGGGAAGGCAAGCCCGCGACTTTAGACATGTTTATGGATTCCACCGAGGCACGCCGGGCGGAAGAGCAAATTCAACAGCAGCTCAAGCATATGGCAGCGCTGCGCGCCGTGGACATGGCCATCACCGCCTCGATGGACCTTCCCCTCACGCTGCGCGTTTTATTGGAGCAAGTAACTGCACAGCTCGGTGTGGATGCCTCAGCGGTGCTCTTGTTGGAGAAAAACACCAGGCAACTGGTCTACGCAGCCGGGCAAGGATTTTTAACGAATTCCATCCGTGATGTGCGTCTGGAAGTCGGACGTGGTTTTTCCGGGCGGGTAGTTATGCAGCGCAAATGGCTGCGAGTTGATGACCTGTCCAAAGGTGTCGATGGAATTATCCCACCGCGTTGGGTGAAAGCTGAACGCTTTTCGGCATATATCGGCGTCCCACTGATTACCAAAGGTGAGGTGTTGGGGGTATTGGAAATCTTTCAACGTTCGCCGCTTGGCGCCGATCCGGCCTGGATGAATTTCCTGGAATCCATCGCCAACCAGGCGGCAATCGCCATCGATAACGCTCAGCTACTCAAAGACCTGCAAACCGCCAACCTGGATTTGACTCTGGCGTATGATGCTACCATCGAAGGTTGGGCACGCGCATTGGAACTGCGCGACGGCGAGACAGAAGGCCACTCGCACCGGGTGGCAGCATTGACTGTGGCGCTTGCAGGTGAAATGGGCCTGCACGGTGAGGATTTACTCCATATCCGGCGCGGGTCGCTGCTGCATGATATCGGTAAAATGGCTATCCCTGACAGCATCTTGAAAAAGCAGGATAACCTCACAGAAATGGACTGGGAGATCATGCGAAAGCACCCGATCTACTCGGTCGAAATGCTGTCCTCGATTGACTTCCTGCGCCCCGCCTTGAATATCCCTCAGTCGCACCATGAATGGTGGGACGGCTCAGGGTATCCGCATAAACTCAAAGGCGAAGAAATTCCCCTACCGGCACGTATTTTCGCGGTTGTGGATGTGTGGGACGCGCTGATTTATAACCGGCGTTACCGCAAAGGCTGGAAAAAAGAGAAAGTCATCCAACATATCACTGCTCTCGGTGGTAAGCAATTTGATCCGCGGGTGGTGTCGGTTTTTTTGACATTTATCGAAGACCGGAGCGATGGGCTGGCGGATGGCGAACCGGAGTCCCAATCGGAAACCCCGCTTTCGCCGCCGCGCCCGGCCGATGAAACGTTGAATTAAGCGCCTACCAGTTTGCCAGGAGCAACGGCAGTTCGTCCAGGGTGGGGATGACTTCGTCTGGTACGATCGAAAGGCGGTATGGGTTGTTCTCCAGCATATCTGCGCGGCGCGTGATCCAGATGCTGGACATGCCGACATTAGCGGCGCCCAGAATATCCGCATTAAGCGTATCGCCGATCATTAACGCCTCTTTCGGTGAACAATGGAGTGAATCCATCGCAATTTCAAAAATACGCGGGTGAGGTTTACGCACGCCCACATTGGCAGAAATCCAGATGCGGTCAAAGTACGGGCGCAGGCCGGTTTTATCGATGAGTGCCTGAACATCGGCAGCGTCGCCGGCATTGGAGATCAGCCCCAGTTTGTAGCCGACACCTCGCAAGCGCCCCAGCGTAGAAATGGTGTCCGGTTCAACCTGCCAGTGGTTTTGGAAGGTGTGATAGAAGGCGTCCAGACCAATGCGTGTCCACTCCGGCTTTACTTCCGGCAAACCATAGGAAGCCAACATTTCGTTCAGTACAAATTCAGTGGTGTGCTCCACATAATCGCTGCTGCGCTGAGCGTAGTATTTCTGCATGCGCCAGTTGAAATCTGCAGCCAGCTGCGCGGGATCCATGCTAACACCGGCTTCCTTCAACTGCACTCCCAGCGCCAGATTTGCCTGGTGCAGGATCGTTTCCCATGAGGTATCGAAATAAATCAACGTGCCGCCAAGGTCGAAGAAGATTGCTTTGAACATGAGATCGGCTTCCCGGTGAAGATTCCGTAGGTGAAGTTAATAGCCTAATTCCGGCTCATACAGATTAAACAATTTAACGCCCGAAAGGTAACGCGCTAGATTATCGGTGAAGAGTGCAACTGCCCGGCGGGAATAATGCGGGCTGATCCCCGAAATGTGCGGTGAAATGAGCACATTGGAGAGCTTCCATAATGGGCTGGCGGGCGGCAGTGGTTCATCCGCAAAGACATCCAGCGCAGCGCCGGCAATCTTTTTCTCCTGCAAGGCAGTTACCAGCGCCTGCGATTGGATGATCCCCCCGCGGCTGACGTCCACCAGGTAAGCATTGGGACCCATGGCAGCCAGTTCTGCCTCGCCAATCAAATTGCGCGTTTGCGGGGTCAATGGCACGCATACCACCACAAAATCGCAGGTTTTTACCATCGATTTGAGCGCAGTGATCGGATAAAGCCGGGTGAACAGATCGCCTTCCGGATCACCTAAGCCGGTTGGTGTATACCCGTCGTCCAGTGGCTTCATCGCGTCGCGTTTTGCAGCCAAAACTTTGACCTCGAAGGGCTGCAGCAAACGCGCTATCTCGCGCCCTATACTGCCATAGCCCACAATTCCCACTGTGCTGCCGCGCATTTCAATTGGTTTGAATCGCTCCCAGCGATCTTTTGGCCAATCGGCCTTGAACTGGTTGACGTGCAAATCCGGCATTTTGTGACCGAGTGCCAGCATCATCATGATGGCGTATTCCGCCACCTGCGGCGCAGCCGCCCCGCTCAGGGTGGTGATCGCCAGGTTGGGTTTGTTCAGCAGCGGATTGCCTGTAACGTGGTCGATGCCGGCGTAGTGAAATTGAATCCAGCGCAGGTTGGGCGCTGCGTCTGGCGCCGGCAGCAGCCGGTCGGTATAAAGCACTTCGGTGCGATTCCAGACCTCGGCAGAAATGTCTTCCGGCGCGCGCGCCGGCTGCAGGGTAATGCGCAGGCGCGGTGAAAGCTGGCGCAGCGGCGTGATTAATTCGTCGGGAAAGGAAACGGTAACGAGAACTTCAATAGGCGGTGTACTCATGGAGTAATTATACTCGGGCTGGGGGCAGTTAACCTGAGTGTACGCCTGTTTTGAGCACCTTATTTCGGACTAAGCTTTACCACATTTACGTAGGGGGCGCTTCAGCGCACCATCTTTCTTTGCTGTGCCCCTTCGACAGGCTCAGAGTGCAGGTCTCGGTGGCTGAGCCTGTCGAAGCCAATCGTTGAGCATATTGAACGTGGATTTGCCATTATCGGAAATCGAATGAGAGTGCTGAGACCTGCGGTCATCATGCCACCTTACAACTGGGAATTTCTGTGAATAGTCAGTTATACAAAACGCAATTTTTGTTATATACTATTTTTAGCGTTGTTTAAATGTTATGGGGGCATTATTCATTTTGTCCACAAAGACTAATGAACAAAAAGATTATTCATGTTTATACATGGTGGCTGCAATAATTATTTTTGTCATTGCGGCTAAAGGGTGTAATGGAGGAGGTAGTAACGGCCCATTGTTTCCTATGGATAATCAATATATAGAGGACCTAGAAATGGAGCAGGAAATCCGTGAGGGGAAAGAAGGACCTAGTTTTGATTATATTCCGGGTGAAGCAGCCTACGATGCAACACAAGAAGCGGGTGGAAACGAATGGGATTCCGATCCAGAATCAAGATCTTCTGACTTAGGGCAAGTAGGTACTAATTGTCCGACTGGGTGCACATATCATAAAGATGGCTGCGATATTAAAGGGAATATATCCATTGCATCGGGAGAGAAAATCTATCATATTCCCGGCCAAGAATATTACTGGCAAACTAATATCGATCCTGAATATGGCGAACGGTGGTTTTGTACTGAATCAGAAGCCATCTCAAACGGCTGGAGAAAATCGTACAATTAACTAAAATACTCTGTTGCCATGTTCATTTAATGACTGTCGACTTTAAGAAAAAGCGGAAAGGAATTCATAGAAATGTCGATCATTACAGTCCACCCAAAGGTAATTTCTATTATTCAATATAAAAAAGATTAGGAGAAAAAATGGACCTTAAAGAGTTCGTGTCACAATCAATAATTCAAATAGTCGAAGGGATTATTATTGCTGGCCAGGATATTACTCCTAAAGGAGCTTTATTAAATCCTTACGGCCATTATTCAGCCAGCGAAAATAATGGTCCCTCTGATCAGTTTATTACTTTGAAAGAAAATTCGATCGATTTTAACGTTGCTGTTGTTATAGAAGAAAATGATGTAGCGAAAGGTGGAATAGGAATATTTGTTGGTGGAGTGGGAATTGGAACCCAAGGTGAAAATAAAAACGTAAATCAAACGTTTAGCCGAATTGAGTTCTCTATTCCAATCATTTTTCCCCAGCACATACTGCCAGGGGCACCAACCAATGCCAAGCACCCTAAACGGAACCCTTGGCCAGATGTTAAAGGTATTTAAGCAATAAATGGTGCGTTCAAAGACGGAACGCACCCATAAGTCAGGGCGCGGTCTTGCCTGCTAGCTCTCCTCCAACTCCAACGACATGGCTTTCGGCTCGGCGATGAACCCGCTGCGCTCATAAAACGCCTCGCGCCCCCTGGCCGGCCACAAGATGACCATCTCCAGGTGCTGCTCACGCGCCCACTCGACCGCCACACGCAGCAGGTTGGCGCCAATTTGCTGACCGCGGTAGGCTGGAAGGGTGTACATATTGGTCAGGTAACCGTATTCGGCGTCAAAGCTGGTGGGACGAGGCACTTTGCGGATGCGCTCGATGTACACGTGCGAGACGATAACCCCGTCCTGCTCCGCCAACCACATCAACCACCGGCCGTTCCGGTAGGCATCCTCCAGAAAATCCAGCATCACCGGCAAGAAGGCTTCCCTGGTTTCAGGCGGCGGCGGTTCGGTCAGTAGTTCAGTGCGGAAATCCCAGCGCATTTGCGCCAGGCGGGGGAAATCGGAAGGGACGGCCTGTCGGTAGATCATTGTTCCTCGCAAAATAATGTGAATTTTCTAACTCGTATACTGGGTGAATGTTTGGCGAGTTTATTGTCTATCGGGTTCTCGCAATAAACTTTATTTTCTTGGTGAACTTCGTTTCTCCGGGGGTAAAAATTTTTTCGCCGTACGCGTCTCACCCTGATATAATACTTGAAATTACGGAGGCGCGCATGGTACAGGAAGAACAGGAAAATTATCACGAAAGCGAACTTTATCGCATTCGCCACTCGCTGGCCCACATCATGGCTGAAGCAGTGATCGAGATGTTCCCGGAGGCAAAGTACACCATCGGGCCACCGGTCGAAAATGGCTTCTACTACGACTTCGACCTGCCGCGCACGCTGACGCCCGAGGATTTGGAAAAACTCGAGAAGCGCATGCGCCAGATCATCGCCGGTCGCCACGACTTTGTGCGCAAAGTGGTCACCGCCGATGAAGCGCGCCAGATCTTCAAGGATCAGCCCTACAAGCTCGAGCTGATTCACGACCTTGAACTGGGTGAGACCGACGAGCACGGCAATCCACTGACCGAAAAGCCGGAGATCTCCATCTACACCAGCGACACGTTCGTGGATCTGTGCCGCGGTCCGCATGTGGACAACACCGCCAAAATCAACCCATCTGCTTTCAAGTTGATGAATATAGCCGGGGCTTACTGGCGCGGCGACGAACACAACCCCCAACTGCAACGTGTGTATGGCACCGCCTGGAAGACCAAAGACGAACTCAACCAGTACCTGCAAATGCTGGAAGAAGCCAAACGCCGCGATCACCGCAAGCTAGGCAAAGAACTGGAAATATTCATCTTCGACGACGAGGTAGGCCCGGGCCTGCCGTTATGGCTGCCGCGCGGCGGCGTCATGATCGAGGAATTGGAAAAACTGGCCAAGGAAATGGAAGAAGAAGCCGGTTATGACCGCGTGCGCACGCCCCACCTGACCAAAGAGGACCTGTTCAAACGCTCCGGCCACCTGCCCTATTATGCCGAGAGCATGTACCCACCTATGGAACTGGAAGGCGTCAAGTACTACGTCAAACCGATGAACTGCCCCTTTCACCACAAAATCTTCGGCAGCAAGCAGCGTTCCTACCGTGACCTGCCGGTGCGCCTGGCGGAATATGGCACCTGCTACCGCTATGAAAAAAGCGGTGAGCTTTTCGGTTTGATGCGGGTGCGCTCCATGCAAATGAATGACGCTCATATCTACTGCTCGGAGCAGCAGTTTGAATCGGAATTTATGGGCGTTGTCGCCATGTACCAGACGTATTTTGACCTGTTTGGCATCGAGAAATTCGTCATGCGGCTGTCAACCCATCATAAAAATGGCCTGGGCAAAAAGTACGTGGACAACGAACGTCTGTGGCTCAAGACTGAAGAAATGGTGCGCAGCGCCATGCGCAATCACAATGTGCCTTACGTCGAGGCTGCTGACGAAGCTGCCTTCTACGGGCCCAAAATCGACGTGCAGATCTGGAGCGCCATCGGCAAGGAGTTCTCGCTGGCCACCAACCAGGTTGACTTCGCTGTGCCCGCCCGTTTCGATCTTTCGTTCGTCAACAGCGCTGGCGAAGATGAAGTGCCGCTGTGCATCCACCGCGCCCCGCTCAGCACCCACGAGCGCATGGTCGGCTTCCTGCTGGAACATTATGCCGGTAATTTCCCGGTCTGGCTTTCGCCGGACCAGGTGACCATTGTGCCCATCACCGACCAGCACAATGAATACGCCGCAGCCCTGGCAAAACAAATGCGCGCAGCTGGCATTCGCGCAACCGCCGACCTTGGCTCGGACCGCATGAATGCCAAGATTCGCAACGCACAACTTCTCAAAGTGCCGTACATGGCTGTGGTCGGCGACGCTGAAATAGCTGCCGGGACGATCGCCCTGCGCCGCCGTGACGGCTCGCGCCAGAATGACCTGCCGGTCAGCGAGTTCATCGAATCGGTAAAGGCCAAAATCGCTGCCCGCTCACCCGAGCTGTAATACAAGATCCAGATACCTACGCAAGCTTAGAAACGCATTCCCCGGGAAGAAAACATCTCCCGGGGAATACTTTTTTCACACTCTGACTGAAATTTGGTAAGAATGCAATCATGACCGGTTGTGTCGTTTTTGTGACCCAAGATGAATTGACATCTAAAAAATCCTGTGTTAAGATAGCAGGTACAATCTAATAAGCCCCATAAAGGCGCTCTTATCCAGAGAGGCGGAGGGACCGGCCCTGTGAAGCCTCGACAACCTGATTACCCTGGGTGTGGTTTAAAAAGGGTATTCAAAGGTGCCAATTCCGGCAGATCGAATTTCTGGAAGATGAGAGGGCAGTTACATACGATGCGTTCGGTTGCCCCTTGTCTCAGAAGGGGCTTTTTTTATCCGAAATGGAGGACACGATTAATGAACACCACTTTTATGAACTCCCCCAAATACCTGTTTACTTCTGAATCGGTTACCGAGGGACATCCGGACAAACTGTGCGACCAGGTCTCGGACGCGGTGTTGGATGCCTGCCTGGCGCAGGACCCTTATTCACGGGTCGCCTGCGAATCCGCTACCAAAACTGGCTTTGTGATGCTGCTGGGTGAAATCACCACCCGCGCGCAAATCAATTTCAATGATCTGGTACGCAAAGTGGTCAACGAGATCGGCTATGACGACAGCGCCAAAGGTTTTGACGGCAACACCTGCGCTGTGCAAGTGGCAATTGCCAAACAGTCTGGCGACATCGCTTTGGGCGTGGATCATTCGCAAGAAGGAAAAGCCGGGCAGATAGCCGACAATGGTATCGAGGATGTCGGCGCAGGTGACCAGGGCATGATGTTTGGCTTTGCCTGCAACGAGACGCCGGTGTTGATGCCTATGCCCATTTACCTGGCGCATAATTTGACCCGCAAGCTGGCCGAGGTGCGCAAGAACGGCACATTACCCTGGCTGCGACCGGACGGCAAGTCACAGGTGACAGTCGAGTATCGCTATGGGAAACCTCACCGGGTGGATACGGTTTTAATTAGCACGCAGCACGCCCCGGAAATCTCGCAGGAAGACATCCGCAAGGAAGTCATCAAACATGTAATTCTGCCGGTGCTGCCGGCTGAGATGGTGGATGAAGATATCAAAATCTTCGTTAACCCGACCGGGCGATTCGTGGTTGGCGGCCCGATGGGCGACTCAGGTCTGACCGGCCGCAAGATCATCGTTGATACTTACGGCGGGATGGGGCGTCACGGCGGCGGCGCTTTCTCGGGCAAGGATCCCACCAAGGTTGACCGGTCAGCAGCGTATGCAGCCCGCTGGGTGGCCAAGAATATCGTGGCAGCCGGGTTGGCCGAACGCGTGGAGATCCAGGTAGCCTACGCCATTGGCGTTGCCCACCCATTGAGTGTCAACGTGGAAACCTTCGGCACCGGCGCCATCCCGGACGATGAGATCGCAGAGCTGATCTCCAAGCATTTCGACTTGCGCCCCGGTGCGATCATCCAGCAACTCGACCTGCGCCGTCCGATCTACCAGCAGTTGGCCGCATATGGCCATTTTGGTCGCGATGACCTGGACCTGACCTGGGAGCGCACCGACAAGGCGGAAGCCCTCAAAGCCGCTGCCGCGGCAAAACTGCAACCCGCGGATTAAACTTAAAATTCGTGCGCGCAAAACTGCCTGACTGTTTGGCCAGGCAGTTTTGTATGTAGGTTAAGCTTCAGCTTGACCCCCGTTCCCGTAGGTTAAGCTTCAGCTTGACCCCGTTCCCGTAAGTTAAGCTTTAGCTTGACCAGGCACATATAGGTTAAGCTTTAGCTTGACCCTTAGCCGGCCTCTTGCCCTACTATGTTGCTTCTACCTTGCTATAAACCCACACCGCTGGTAACCCCGCACTTGAAGGGTTATCGACCACATAATTTACAATTCGTTCTAATTCGTTATCATCCCTAACAACATGATCGTAACTTTCGTGCTGCCAAAATTGTCCATTTCGACCCAAGATTATATTTGCCTGCCTGGACGTCTTACCCTTCAGTGCTTGCATAATTTCCGAGAGTGGCTTAAAGTCTTTTCCTATTTTCAGTGGTGTGAGTACCATATGGACATGATTTGGCATAATACTACAAGCGTCAAGAACATAATCTATTCCATTTCGTCCGTGAATGGCTTCCCAAACAATTTCAGCCACCTTGGTATCCGATAACCAATTATTTCCTGTCTTTGAAGTACCTAACGCTGAATCCCATCTCCCAAAAAGCAACTTGTTACCCTGCGTTATAGCTTCGCGCCTGGCACTAGGGTCTGCAATTTTTTCAATCCTGGACGACATTAATCGTTTTTCTTCATCGAGACTTTGTAATAATTTAATCGGTAAGGAACCGGCCAATCGAAATGTAACAAAGATTGTTGCACCGGCAAGTTGAAAATGTGGTAAGTGACGTTCATAAAATACTGAGCATTCTGGAACGGTCATTTGGGGATTCCGATCTCGAGATTCCAAAATTTCCGATGTAATTATATGATTTGTCCATTATTTTAGCCGATGAATTTGTATCGGCTTTGGTAGTCCTGGGCAGCCTAAATTGACCCCCAACGCGACATGCCATCATCGGCTTGGGCAAGCTGAAGCTTACCCTACACGGTTTGGTAGGACAAACTTTAGTTTATCCCCCCTGTGCAGGTCTTGCCAGCCTGGGCAAGCTGAAGCTTACCCTACATTATTCAGGCAATCTGATCCGTGAGCTTAATTTTGGAAGAATAATTTCTATTCTTCTCTTGCTGGCAAATTCTCCCCGTAATCCAGCACCTCGCGGACCTGCGAATTAGGCAGCGCCGGCGAAATTACCCCCTTTTCCTCCATTGCATCAATCAACCGCGCTGCACGGGTATACCCCACCCGCAGCCGCCGCTGCAGCATGGTAATTGACGCGCGGCCTTCGCGGCGTACCAGGTCAACGGAATCGGCATACAGTGGATCCCCGCTGACCTCTTCAGCATCCCAAAGCGGCGCCTGCTTCAACGGCAAACCTTCGGGCAGCATGTCCGGCGCACTTTCACCATCGGCTTGCGGCTGCTGGCTCTGCAACTGGGCTGCCTGAGTGCGCCAGTAATCTACCAGGCGCGAAATCTCGACGTCTGAAACATAGACACCCTGCAAGCGTACCGGCGCTGGCGCATCCGGCGCCTGGAACAGCATATCGCCGCGCCCAAGCAACCGCTCTGCGCCCGGCTGGTCCAAAATGACGCGGCTGTCCACCGATGAGGCGACAGCAAAGGCCACCCGCGCGGGGAAATTGGCCTTGATCAAGCCGGTGACTACATCCACGGACGGACGCTGCGTGGCAAGGATCAAGTGGATGCCGGTCGCGCGGGCCAGTTGCGCCAGCCGGGTAATTGCGCGCTCAGTTTCATCCGGCGAGAGCATCATCAAATCAGCCAGTTCGTCGATGACTGCCACCAGGTACGGCAGCCGGTCGGCGTTCTTGGCGTTGTAATCCTGAATATTGCGCGTGCCGGACGAGGAGAACTTGTGATAGCGCGCATCCATTTCGCGCTGAAGCCACTGCAAGGCGCCCACCACCCGTTCAGTATCCACCACAACCGGCGCGAGCAGGTGCGGGATGCCGTTATAGCCGGTCAGCTCGACTCGTTTGGGGTCCACCAGCACCAGGCGGATATCAGCAGGTGTGTTATGAAGCAGCAGACTGGTCAGGATCGAGTTGACGCATACCGATTTGCCGGAACCGGTCGTACCGGCGATCAACAAATGCGGCATGGCAGACAGGTCACCTGCAACCGGTTTACCCGCCACGTCCTTGCCCAGGGTAAAGCGCAGCGCCGATTTCATGCGGCGGAAGACGTCGCTGTCCAGCACTTCACGCATGGCGACCCGGCTAATTTCGGTGTTTGGCACCTCGATGCCAACGTAAGAGCGTCCGGGAACCGGAGCCTGAATGCGGATGCGCGGCGCAGCCAGCGCCAACGCCAAATCGTCTGCCAGCGATGCAATTTTGCTGACCCGCACACGCATCTTGCCGGTACGCGATTCGATAAAATCCGGCTCGACGCCAAAGCGGGTGATGGTTGGCCCGCGTGAAATATCGACCACGTGGCAGGGCGCGCCAAAAGACGCCAGCGTCTCTTCGATCAACCGGGCGCGGTCCTGGTCAAAGTTGGATTGCTGCGCCGCCGGGGTTGCCGGTTCCAAAATCTGATCGACAGGCGGCAGCTTCCAGGCGGATGCCAATGCTCCAGACCGGGTAATGTGCTGTATTGTTACTTCTGATTCTGGCGCCATGCCTGCCTTGCTGACAGCGCTGGCGCGTTCCGCCAACGAAGACCGGCTGCGTTGTGGTTCTGGAGAATGCGGCCTGGCATGACCCGGCAGCGGGCGAAAATCAGAGGGCAACTCCCCGGGAGCTAAATCGTGACCATCAGGTGCATGGGTAGAGCTGCGGCCATGCGCAGGTGCGGGATCGTGAAGGCGCTTATCCACCTGACGCTGCATTCCGCTAAGCACCGGTTTTATCGCGCGATAAATTTCCGGAATGGACAGATCGAAAGCGAAGACAAGCGCGATCACCAGCCAGGACGCCATAACAATCACGCCGCCGGCTTTGCCTAGCGCATTCACCAGGGTGATGTTAAAAAACGCACCGACATAGCCGCCGCCGACCCCCTGAGCTGCCAGTTCCCAGGTTCCGCCAGCAATAAAGTGCAGCCAGGCCAATAAGTTCAGATAAAGGAGAACGATGCCAAAAATGCGTTCTGTGGAAAGCAGCGGTAACTGTTCCACGTTACGCATGACCAGCCATAGTCCGATGACAATCAAGCCTACCGGCAAGACAAAGGTCCCCCAGCCGGATATCTTGTTGAGGGTGCTGATCCACATGCCGGTCAACGTGCCGTTTTCGCTGGAGATCAAGCTGAGCAGCGTCAGAAAACCGACCAGCGCCAGAAAGACCCCCAGAATATCGAGTTTTCGGTCGTTGGAAATGCTGTCCCAGGAGAAGGATGGCTGCGACGCCTTCCGCTTGCGCGGTCCGCGCACGGTCCGGGTGGGCGCGTTCTTCTTTACGCCGGAGCGGGCCGGTGCAGCACGCGTTGAATGACTTTTGGAGCTGGATTTAGTTTTACTGGTTACGGTTTTTGCCACGCGGGGGCTCCCCAGTGCGGAAAAGCTGTTCTAATTATAGCACAGGGGTTTTGAAGGCTATTCCAGCCCGAGGGCTTTGCGGGTGGCGCGGAAGGCAAGCGGCGGCAAACTGGCATAGGAAAAATATTCGGCCAGGTCAGCATCATCGCCGGCATGCAGCTCGCCGCCCGTAATGGTTGCGCGGTAAACAATGACAATGTCCGCGCCATTCGGGTGTTCTCGCCCACCAATGACCTGCATCAGGCCCGTGATGTCCACTTCGAGACCTGTTTCTTCCAGGCATTCCCGCCGGGCAGCTTCCAGCGGGTCCTCGAAAGCATCTACAAAACCTGCCGGGAAAGACCAATAGCCGCGGAAAGGCTCGTTATTGCGTCGCACCAGCAGGACCTTGCCGTCCAATTCGACGATCACGCCAGCGGCGACTTTGGGGTCAGTAAAATGGATGAAGCCGCACGCCGGACAGACCGCGCGGGTACGGTCGAAGACCACGCGGGTTTCCATGGACGTGCCGCACTGCGGACAAAAGCGATAGAGAGCTGCGCTCACCGCAGCAACTTCCGCTTCAGGAAGATGGCAGCAATCATTAACCCGACTGCCAGCGCCAACAGGATGCTGGCAGCAAGCAACAGCAGCCGCCCGGTCGAACGCGGCTCAGTCTCGTCGCTCACCATCAACGATTCGGCAGGCGTGATAGCTTCTGGCAGGACTGCGCCTTGGTCAGCGTCAGGGCGGACGCCCAGGATCGGCCCGGTGCCGGTCACGGGTTCCGCGGCAATCGCACTGCGGGCAGGTTCGGTGGGCTGGGTTTGGAGGTCTGGCAGCATGTTGGGGATAGGCGGCTGCGGGAAAGGCATCTGCGTGGCCACGCCGCTTTGGTCTGCGCCGCCGATCGCCAATTCAGGGGCTCCACCACCACACAATGCTCCGGATAAACTGCAATCGACCGATCCGTCTCCGCCTCCACCGCCCATGCCGCCAAGTCCATTCGCCTGCGCTGGCGGCCCACCCCAGTAAATCACTTCAGGGGTGGCCTGATCCGCTGCCGGAACAGTAGCCAGGGATTGAGCCGGTTGAGCCAGTTCCGGGGCGCCCATTTCAGTATCTACCGCCTTCTCGGATGCAGTCGTTGCTAATCCCCGGAAACCGGGAACCAGTTGGTAAGCAAAGAGAAAAACGGCCACCAGCGCCACCGCAGCGGAAGACCACTGCATGGTAGGAATCCACCGTGGAGTCTTGGCCGGCTGAACATCCGCAGCTCTAAGGGTGAAGTTGCGCGGCACTTTACGGATAGGAGCTTTGCGCAGGATGGCTTTCGTCCGTCGCAGGCCGTCCAGGGCTTCCAGAAATTCCGGCTGGGTGCTTAAACGCGTTTCAACCCGCGCTTTGTCTCGCGGGTTGAGCTCGCCGTCCATATAGGACGAAAGAAGCTCCCAGTCTTTGGAAGAGAGTTGCCCTTTGATCATGAACCAATAACCTCTTCCCCAAGACGGAAAAACGAGGGGATTAGTTCCCTGAAGCCAGCCAGGCAGTCGCGTAAGCGCCCGCGGGCGCGCGCCAGACGGCTCTTGATGGTGCCAAGCGGTTTGCCCATTGCATCCGAAACTTCGGCATAATCCAGTCCCTGGACATCGACCATTACAACCACCGCGCGGAATTCCTCGGGCAAGCCCTGGATACAATGGCTGATGGCTTTTTCCAGTTCCTTGCTTTCCATCTGATCCTCCGGCGAAGGGCTGCCATCCGCCAGCCAGGAGGGATTTTCGATTTCTTCTTCATCCTCGACGTTGACCGGCTCGAGCGGTATAGTGGGGCGGCGGTGACGGCGGCGCAGCTCGTCATAGCAGGTGTTCGTCACCATGCGCATCACCCAGGCGCGGAAAGACCCGCCGCGATAAGAGCGTAAATTTCTATACGCCGAGATAAAGGCGGTTTGGGTTGCGTCTTCAGCCGCCGCGTCGTCATTGAGCATACGGTAAGCCAGATTGAACGCCATCTCCTGGTAAGTCAATACCAGCCGGTTGAAGGCATCCAGATCGCCTTGAATGGCTTCGTGGATTAGTTCAGCTTCGTCCATCCCCCAGCATCTTTCTTGTCGTCCATGCAGCCCAGGTCAACCGCCAGAGCAGCATACCCGCAGCAGTCATGGCGATCATCACCAGCCCAAATATGGGTATGACAGTTTGCTGCAGCCACAACGCTCGCAACAGCACCGCCAGCGGCGCTGCCAGTACGGCGGCGATCACCGGCCGCCAAAAACCCTGCACTCTGTCCGCCGCCCCAGCCCGATAAAGCCCCAATCCGGGCGCAGCCAGGAACCATGAAAATACCAGCGGGATGAAGGTGGTCAGCCAGCGTCCATCCGCCAGGCTGCGGTCATGGGTGGCAAAACCCAGCCAGGTGACCACCAGCAGCACAAGCAGGTCGACGGCGATAAGGAAGACGCATTGATTGCGGGAAAGAGGGCGACTCACAAAGGTATCGTACCTTAACGGCGAAAAAGCGTCAAGGAAAGGTGACAAGGCTTGTCAATTGGGGGACGGAATTGACCCCACCCCAGCCCTCCCCATTTTTTCAAAATGGAGAGGGAGAAAAAGCAGACGCAAACAGGGATGTGGTCGCGCGCAAGATTCGCGACGACGGGAAACAGCACGGAATTATTGTGTGTAATCCGTACATATATGCATTGTAATTGCTTATTTGTACAAAACGTGATACATTGATAATAATACTCATCAGGCCATCAACCGGCAAACGGAGTGTTACTTTCATGATAAAAAGAACCCTGACAGCCAAAATGATCTCCCTGGCACAGAGATTCCAGGTGGTCACTCTCACCGGGCCGCGCCAGTCCGGCAAGACCACCCTCGTCCGAGCCGCATTTTCATCCTTACCCTATCTCTCCCTTGAGGAACCTGATATTCGCCAGATCGCGCTGACCGACCCCCGCGGTTTCCTTTCGAATTATCCCTCTGGTGCAATCCTGGATGAAATCCAAAACACCCCTGAATTGTTTTCCTACATCCAGAGGCTTGTGGACGAGAATCGCCAGGTTCAATTCATCCTGACGGGCTCATCGAATTTCCTGCTGCTGGAGAAAATCAGCCAAACCCTGGCGGGTCGTACCGCCATACTGCATTTGCTGCCCTTGTCTTTTAAGGAACTGGAACCGTTGGCAGAGCAATACAAAAGCCTGGTTTTCAAAGGTCAATACCCGCGCATTTATGATCGAGACATCGCTCCCACTGATTTTTATCCAGCCTATATCCAAACCTACGTGGAAAGGGATGTGCGCTTGATGAAAAATATCGGGGACATTAACGCCTTCATCCAATTCACCCGGCTATGCGCCGGCCGGATCGGACAACTCCTCAATTATGCCGGCCTGGCGAGCGATGCCGGCATCAGCCCGAACACAGCCAAGTCATGGCTGTCTATTCTGGAAAGTACCTATATCTTGTACCGTCTTCAACCTTACCATCGTAATTTCAACAAGCGGTTGGTGAAATCATCCAAGCTCTATTTTTACGATACGGGTGTTGCTTGTTCGCTCCTTGGCATACGCGAGGAAGATCAGGTCCAGTTGCATTACATGAAAGGCTCGCTTTTTGAAAATCTGATCATCAATGAGTTTATTAAGCGCAATTTCAACCGCGGCGAGAACCGCCTGCCGTATTTTTGGCAGGACAACCACGGCAAAGAAATTGACTGCCTGTTGGTAAATGGCGATCGTGTCACTCCAGTTGAGGTTAAATCTGGGAAAACGATGTCCACCAGCTACTTTGACAATCTCCAATACTGGCAAAGCCTGGCAAATCTGCCGGATGATCGAGGTTATGTGGTCTATGGCGGCGACCAATCGATGCGAACCAGCACCGGGACCCTCATCAGTTGGCGAAATTTAGATCGCATTCCGGATTAGCAGTCTACGCAACAAGTCACGTCTTGAGCTGAGACCTCAGCAGAGTTATTCCCGACGGCATATCCCCATGGGCCCGATGCGAAAAGAACCAGGCGGCATCACAAGTATCTAAAGGCGGACCGGGTCAAGTATACAGGCTTGCATGGCGCTCACCATGCGCGTCCACAGGATACCCTTCGGTTATAAGTTCAGGCCGGTGCGCCGAGGTTGAAGTTGTGAATCGGTCTTCTAAAAATGGGGGGCGTTTTTTGTTGGGATGTATAATCAAATGCATGGGGAATATGTAAACCCCCGGATTAAGACGGTGGGGTCAAAACCGACCACACCCTACGGGCTGGCATCGCTCGTAAGTTCAGACTTATTTTACAGTTGGGCGCACTTTAGCGCACCGCCTTGAGAAGATGGAATGCTCTCCGACAATAAAGGTCACTTTACTGATCTACTGGCAAGTTGATTAAGTATAATGATTTTTAATGGGGATGTATGTATGACGTTTACTATGGCAAACGTTTTTTCGTCCACTCGTTCTAATTGTGGTTGGCATGAATGTTCCATGATTAATCCACAAAATTTTGTCTATTCGGGGAGAGCAAAGTGACAGCTGAAATCGTCGTGATGAACAGTGTAGCTATTGCGCTTGCCGCAGATAGTGCAGTTACTGTCCAAAATCCTTATATAGGCGAAGGAAATCAAAAAATATATAACACATCAAATAAGTTGTTTATGTTATCAAAGTTTGACCCAGTCGGTATTATGATTTATGGAAATGCAGATTTGCTCCGGGTCCCTTGGGAAGTCATAATAAAGATGTATCGAAACAATTTAGCTGCGAAATCGTTCCCGACTGTAAAAGAGTATGCATTGGACTTTATAAGTTACTTGGAAGCATTTTTCCCCGAAGTCGAGCAAGTAGGACATTTTTTTGACAATATAGCGGGTTTTTATTACAATATTTTGCTTCAAGAAATAAACACCAAGGTAGATGAAACCATAAAAGAAAATAGCAAAATTGAACATCAAAATGTAAGGAAGATAGTTGAAACAACGATCAAGTCCCACTTAGAGAAACTCTATGAACGTCCAAAGCTTCCTTCCTTACCCGATGATTTCGATCAATCTGTTATTCAAAAATATCAACCTCAGATTGAACAGGCAATAAATGATGTTTTTGAGAAACTTCCCATTTCTAAAGTTGGTATTGAACGTCTCATAAATATTGCGGGCTGCATATTCTCAAGAGATGTATTCCCACCAAATATTTCTGGAGTGGTAATGGCAGGATTTGGTAAGAATGAAACTTTCCCAGCTCTATTTGCTATTGCGGTTGATGGCGTAATAAATGGAAAATTAAAATATCGAGTTGATCACGATACAAGCATAGATCCTGACCGAAATGCAATAATAATACCTTTTGCTCAACGAGAAATGGTTAATACTTTCATTGAGGGCATTGATCCCTCATTCAATCAGTTATTAGATGGGTATCTAGCAAAAGTATTCGAATCGTATCCCCGTGCACTTATTAATAATCTATCTCAATCAACTGAAAAAGAGAAGCAAGCTTTGCTACGAACATTATCCCATGAGAGCACTGGTATACTTAAAAAACTCCGTGAAGATTTGAAAGAATATAAAGAACAAGTACATATCAATCCAATTTTGTCTGCTGTTGGAATTCTTCCAAAAGATGAGCTTGCAGCAATGGCAGAATCATTGGTCAATCTGACATCTTTCAAGCGTCGAGTTTCCATGGAAGCTGAAACTGTAGGAGGGCCAATCGATGTAGCGGTCATATCCAAAGGCGACGGTTTTGTTTGGATAAAGCGTAAGCATTACTTTGCTCCAGAGTTAAACCATCATTTTTTTGTAAACTATTTTCGTGATTGTCTATGAGAGGAGCCCCAATGGATACTAATAAAAGCCACCGCAACAAAAGAACATACACACGCGACCAGTATCAAAAGGTGTTCTTTCCATCAAAGAACCGAATTGAATTTCCAGAAGCCGAATCGCCGTATGAATTGGGGGGTAAATTGGCAGTTAAAGCTGTCAATCATCTGAACAACATTCTCAAAAAAACAAAGATAGAGATCAGCTAGTAAGTGCAGGATTACGAATGCACTCTTTTTTAGTTGCGTATATGGATGGAAGTGATGACTTGGTCGGACCCTAGAACAATTGTAGGTTTTTTAAATATGTGCCCTAACTGAAATGTATCAAAACCCTGAATAAATTAGGTCAGAAACGTAACTAAAGGTAAACCATGTTGATTGATCCAGAAAAACAACAAACTATTCTATTTTTTATTCAAATCTTAAGCCTTGTTTTCCTAATCATATATGTTATTAAAACGTGGGAAATGGCATCTGCAACCAGAAAAGCAGCAGAAGCGACCGAGAAAACAGTTATTGAAATGCGGGAAACGAGAGATCAAGAAACAACGCCTTACATCATAGTTTATTTTGATATACCAGCAGAATCTAACATAATATACCTGGTTGTAAAAAATATTGGACGATCGATTGCGACTCACATAAAGTTGATGTTTACACCTCCATTACAGACGAGTGATAATAGACCGATATTAAATGATTTGAGTTTAATTAAAAATGGTATTGAAGTTATGCCTCCAAATAATGAAATACGAACAATTGTAGATTCATTTTCGTCATACATTAGTAATGAAGAACTCCCACTAATGTACACCGTTAGTGTGTCATATTATGGAGGGATTGAAAATAAACAACGTGTAATGGAACAGCCATTGGATCTTTCTGCTTATAAAGGCATATCTTATTTGCGCCATAAAAATATGAATAACCTTGTTGATGAAGTTAATAAATTAACTCGTGAAGTCAGTGAAATAAAAAGAGCCATAAGCAACGTTGCATCAAGTTTAGAAGAAGGAATATTAATCTCTAATGCAAATTTGGTTGTGGCAAGCCTAGAACCTGATATGAAAAATTGGGATAAATCTCTTACGGCTAAGCTTAATGAGTTCGAAAATCTTTGGACAATTTCTTACAAAGATTCGCGCGAAGAAGGAACCGGCTTAGAAAGATTACAGGCACAAGCTTTAATTATCAGCGACCAAATCCTTGTGCTCAATGCAAATAAGATAGATAAAGTTCCTGCTAATGTATTTGAAAGTACTACTTTAATCTCTAGTTTGCTTCGAGACCTTGGGCAGATAAGGTTTTACATAGATGGCGGCAAATCTTTGGAAAAGTTCAATGAATTGGGAGATTCCATCATTAATGCCATAAATGACATGAAATCAAAAAATATCGGAGGCGAAGTTAGTTTGAGAGGGAAGGGTGCCTCTTAATAAAGCTTTTAGGCTGTATTCGCCTTCGAACGCACCGATACAAAAAATCAATTCGTGCCCATTCTACTCCGGCAGCATCGAATTTACTGGTCAGGCGCAGCACGCCCGCCAGGGGTTGCCACCAAGATGCTTTCAACCGGGCAGAGGCAAGAGACTTTCCAAAAAGTAATCATTATATATTTTCAGCCCGTATCTACGGGACGGGGTGGAACCCGTCCCCTACCCAAGGGGCGCGTAGTGCGCGCTCGGGTTAACAGCGCACGCTGAGCTTCGCCCAGGCCAGATTGGTTGCGTGGACGGGTGCTTTGATAAATTCAGAACCCGCGTTAAAATCATTTCACGCGCAACTTCTTGTATTACCATTGGGTTGGCAGGAGGTAACAGTGAACGTGATCAATATCGCCGAAAAATTTAGCCAGATTCAGGAATACTATCGCCCGCGCATCGCCGGCGAACTGAATGATGCCTACTTAAAACTCGTCAAGTTGAAAGGCGAGTTCGTGTGGCATCAACACGAAAACGAAGACGAGTTATTCCTGGTTGTCAAAGGCAGGCTGCTGATCAAACTGCGCGACCGCGATTTATGGTTGGATGAAGGAGAATTTGTCATCGTGCCTAAAGGCGTCGAACATTGCCCGGTTGCAGAAGAAGAAGTCCAGGCGATATTGCTCGAACCAAAGTCCACCCTTAACACCGGCAATGTCCAGAACGAAAGAACTGTTGCCGCTCAATGGATTTAACCAGCCAGCTTTTTTAGGGTTTACCGAATTTGGACGTTCAAGCAACCATCTTCATGATTTCAACAAAGGGCGAGGCGCAAAGGAGCTGGTTGGGTTAACATCACGACCAGAGCGTGGTTTGGTGCGCTTCGCACAGCGTCCTGCGGAAAGCGCACCCTACCTCAAGCACGTGCGTTTCTCACAAAGTCCTGTGGACAGAGTCCTGCGGAAAGCTCACCTATCTCAAATTTCTACTTCAAATACCGGTCGTAAAACTCCACCGTCCGCTGCATGGCGGCGCTGAAAGCCTGCGAAATGTTATGGTCGTTGTCGGGGTAGGTGTAAAACTCCACCTCTTTGCCGGCATCGACCATCGCCTGGTACAGGCTCTCGGAAAAATCCAACGGGACATCCCCATCGGCGGTGCCGTGATGCAATTGCAGCGGCCCGCTGATGTCGGCCACATTGTCAATCGGCGAAATCGACGCCCAAAACTCGGGATTCTCGTCCCATGTGCCGTAAGTATCGGTCAATTCCTGGCCAATGCGCGAAAGGCGCCCCGATGTCGTCGGAAACGGCCGGTTCCTCCGCCAATGGGTCATCATGTCCGGATAGGACCCGACCACCCCGGCCCAAATTACCCCCGCCTTGATGCTTTTGACGGTCACCATGGCGCGGAGAGTCAAATGCCCGCCCATCGAATGTCCCCACATACCCATTTTCTCCGGGTTGACGCCCGGGTAGCGCTGCACGGATGCCAGTGCATTGAGCACATCCACCGTATATGCCGGACTGGAATAGCCGCCGGTGGCTGCGCCTTCCGAATCGCCGTGGCCGCGGTAATCCGGCTTGAAGACCACATAACCGTTGGTCGCCAGCGCATTGACGTAAGCCACATAGCGTTCAGTAGTGCGGTATTCGGCGGGCGGGATAAAGCCGTGATTGAAAATGATGGCCGGCCAACCGCCTTCGGGTGGATCAGCGTAGGGCACGGTAAGCAGCCCATAAATTTTTAACCCGTCCGACAAATAAGAGGCAACATAGCGGTAATAATTGGATCCCGGGTCGAGCGTCTGCTCGATGATCAGGTCGCTGCCAGGATAATCCCGCGCGCGCATGGCCTGCATGGTCAACGGATGCGGGGTTGGCGTGGGGGTTTCCGTGGGCGTAGCCGTCACCGTTGCGGTTGCTGCGGGCAGGGGCGTGTCGCTTGGCGCGAGGGTCGCAGCGGCGGGCGACGCAGCCGTCACCTGCGGTTCCACCGGCCCACCACCGATGGAACAGCCCGCCAGGGTTAACATCACAATTATCCCTATCCAGGCGGTGAAGCGCGATATTTTGTTGCCAGCGGTGTTTATTGGTTTCAGCCGATTAATATTGGACATAATAAGTCAGATTATAAAGAATAGTTTAAGCGTCCGTCAAGGATGGCGCAAGTTGGAAATTGGCGCCTGATCGAAGGCTTAATTCCTTCTCAAAGAAAACTTAAGAAATATTAATCTAATTTTGATAATATTAGGCTACTTATGCGCCTATTCGCAGCAAAATGGTTTAGGCGCACCGCTAAAATCATACTCCCCGATGGGGGACCTGGAGCCGTAGCCAATATGAATGTCCGCATGTGGGTAAAAGCGTTGCAAGTGATCCCGCGCATCAATAAAGAAGAGTGGGACGGGTTGGATGTCATTTCGCGTTGGTTGATTTCCACGCGCGCCGCAGTATTGATCATGACCTTTATCTCGGCCGGCATCGCCGGTCTGCTGGCCGTGCGGGCAGGTTCGTTCGACGGATTGCGCTGGGGGTTGTTGGCGATCGGATTGATCTTTGCCCACGCCACCAATAACCTGCTCAATGACCTGACCGATTTCTCGCGCGGGGTGGATCAAAACAATTATTACCGCACCCAGTACGGCCCGCAGCCGCTGGAACAGGGATTGTGGTCGCGCAAGACGCACTTGATTTACATCGCCGTCACCGGCCTGATTGCTTTGGCCGCCGGAGCCTACCTGGTGGCGGTCAACGGATGGCTGGCGCTTGGCTTCCTGCTGGCCGGCGCATTTTTTGTACTGTTCTACACCTGGCCGTTGAAATACATTGGGCTGGGCGAACTTGCGGTGCTGATCACCTGGGGGCCGCTGATGATTGGCGGCGGCTACTACGTCATTACCGGGCAGTGGGATTGGAACGTTGCCATCGCTTCACTGGCCTACGCCATCGGCCCGACAACGGTCATCTTTGGCAAGCACATCGACAAACTGAAGGAAGACAAGGCGAAAGGGATTCACACTCTGCCGGTCATCATCGGCGAGACTGCCTCGCGTTACGCCGTTCTGACGATGATCGCACTGCAATACATCGCTGTTTTCGCTCTGGTGATTACGGGCTATTTCTCGCCGGTATTACTGATCGTGGTGCTGGCTTGGTACTACCTGCCGCCGGTGATCAAAATTTTCAGCCAGCCGCGGCCGACTGAAAAACCCGCCTCCGGCCCGGCAGCCGAGGGCTGGCCGCTGTACTTCGTCTCGGCGGCATTTTATCAGAACCGCAGTTATGGCCTCTTGTTGCTGGTTGGCTTAATTTTACAATTATTCCTTCCCTAAAAACGGCCTGCGTATGTCCCGTGGGGACGGGGCAGACGCAAGCCTCTTCTTCTCCGAGTTGAAGGGGTTTGGGAGATTGGGTGTGCAGGCAGCGTATGGAACCATGCGCTGCCTGCCGTTTAATCGCCCGATTCGATGTTCAGATCCGCGATTTCCAGCCAGGCAGGGGTCGGGTTTTCCTGGACGCCGTATTTCAAGGTTCCGTCCGACCTGAAGGCAGCAAACTGGTTGTCGATCCAGATCACCAGCCCCAGCCGACCGCGGGGGGATAAGTCAGACACGAACACAGACTGTCCGTCCACCTGGAAGCTCATCTCAGCCAAGCGCCAATCCAGGCGGTAATCATGCCAGGCGGTTGGATCGTGATCCAGGCGAGTTGAATCCTCATGAATCCAGCGGCGGGCGGCCTGCCGCAGCAAGCGAGCCGTCACCCGCCAGGCCAACAGCGGAGCAGCTAAGACCGCGGGCGGGTATAAAAACGGTGAAAGGCTACGACTGCTAAATCCTGCCGCCAGGAAACCGTTGGCGGGCAGGTCATCACGGAGAGAGAGCGCGTTGGCTGGTGAGGCATGGAAAAACCAGGCAGCGTTTGGCAGCGCCGGCAGTTTCCGGCTGCCTCCCCCCATCCCCAGCGACATCGAAAATGGGTCGTTCCACAGGCCAAACCCCCAGGTTCCGGGCAAATCGGGATCAGAAACGCGCGCACGCAGGGTCAACGTGCAGGGAGGCTGCCAGTTAAAATCACGGCGGCGAAGGTTGCGGGTGTCATCCAGTTGCGCCAAGCGGTAATGCCCGGCTGGGCCGGCTGGAATGGACAAACGCCGGCCGCCGCCTGGGAAAGACTCCACCACCCCACCGCGGGCCGTCTGCGGCTTGAGCCGGTCCATCAGGTGGTCGCCAAACTGCCCTTCCATAGGTTACGCATTAACCATTTTAAAGCATCCTGTAGACCAACGGTTTCGTCAGTGGCATGTAGAGTACCGGGACTTCATCATCAAACGGGTAAGAGAATCACCCGCACTTGTCCACGACATGCTGTGTTAGCCATTTGTTTCTATGATTTGACGTGTTTCGCCGCTCACCTTAATACCTTCACCTTTATTTCTTGTAAATTGCACAGATAAACAAGATGGGCACCCCATGTCTTCTCCTTGCAAAATATCAAAACTATTTCCACCCTGCCATTGAATGTCACGCAGGTAACCCGCTAGAGCGGCGGCGGCAGCACCAGTTGCAGGGTCCTCATATACACCACCTATGGGAAAGGGGTTTCTGGAGTGGAAAAGTTGGTTTGATTCCACCCATAACAAATCGATGGTGACTAAACCTTCCTGTTGCATTAGGGCTTTTACCCGCTCAAAGTGATAAGACATTTCTGCGAGTTTCTTACGGTCTTTCAAAACTACGATAAGATGCTTTGCGCCTGCGAAAGCAAAACGTACTGGATAATTTATATCAATATCCGCAATCGTCAAATTGAATTCTTTTAATAACGTTTCTACATATTCTTTTGGGGCAGTTTCAGACCATGTTTTGGGCGATTCCAATGTTGCGACAAGATTACCTTTGTCAGATTTTGAAACGCTGACGGTTATTTCACCTTGGTTGATGAATAGTCTATAAATGCCTTCGCCAAAATGTTCTCCCAATACCGCGCCACTGGCAATCGTGGCGTGACCACAGAAAGGAACTTCCATTTCTGGGGCAAAATATCGGATTCTCCAACCATCATTTACCTGTGTTAGAAATGCGGTTTCGGAATAGCCAACCTGTTTTGCGGTTGCAAGCATTTCTTTTTCGGTTGGCATTTCACTGCAAATGGCTACACCAGCAGGGTTACCGCCTTTGTTGTTGTAAGAAAATGCCGCAATTCTTATTATATCCATGTGTTTTTTTCCTCATTAAATGGCTAACGGTTTGCGTTACCCGCTGGTGGGTGGGACAAGATAACGCCATTTTGACGGAACCAGCTCCAAGCCACACAAAGTGCTTGAAAACGCGCAGACTCCCACCAGTCGGGTGCACGCTGTGTTAGGTGGCGTTTTTGTGTTGGAACAATTTGGATAACTCGTCCAACAATAACTTTGGCGAGTATCCAGATAGCCACTTATCAACAAAGAAATTATCAATAGCACCGGCCACCAAGCCTACAATAGGATTTAATCCCGCAATAGTGGTAACTGCAAATCGTATTGTTCTAATAGGTAGAGAATCCGCCAATGTGCTTTTTCCAAGCACTTGGACATATGCCTTTTCTAAATCACGCCGATTCTGTGGACTAGCCTCTCTGAGCCACTCCCTAAACTGTGATGAAATTCTCTTTTGTCTTAATGACCAAATTGTTGATAAGTCAATATCATCTGACATGACTGCTTGTCGAATATCTGGAATATTGTTGAGTTCAAGCAAACTTGTAAAACTTTCTAGAACGGATTTGTCAATCTTATAACGAGCAAGTTTCCCAGCTAATATTTCTTCAGAACCTTCTGAAGTGAAAATATCAACATTTCCTGCTTCTGTTGCCATTACTATTTCCATATTGATTTCAGCAATACGCAAAACCAAATCAACAGGGTCTTTTATTACTCCTTCTTGACCTAAAACCCTCATTTGATTGGGGTTAACTCCACGGAGCTTGGTAAGATTTACTGGTTTCCCTTTTTTACTTGCCTTTGCCATCATAAACTTTGAGAGTTTCTCGTTGTTCACTATGTCAGTATAACTCTCATGAACAATATTTTTCATGAAAAAACTATCGTCATAGGTTAGCGCAGTTGACAGTGAATTTACTTTTTCAGTTAATTTTTGTCGCTGCTTCCCAGAAATAAAGGGACACATCTGCTTTAATTGAAGCTCAATGGATGTTGCTATACTTTCACCGAAAATCGCTTCTTGCCACCACTCAAACGCTCTGCTTTCACCAGGGAAAATAGGAAATCTGCTGATTCCATTTCCGTTACCCGCATAACCCAAAATACCTTTCCGTCGAACAAACTTAATAGCTGCTGCCTCAATAGCTTCCTCAAAATCACTTAGCCCGAACCAGTTTATAAGCGTTGGCACCACACCAAAATCATTTGTTGGAATAATGACTGTCTCATATAACAATAACTGGCTGATCAAATGTGCGCGATTAGCAACATTCGTTTGAAAAAATGAGTTAGCACGCAACGAATGGTCTAAATCAAGGCGAACAAATAACTTATTATCAATTATTGATTCGGATGCCATTGTTCTTTACTCATTGATTTCCAAGTAAGCCACCTAACTATTAATTATACTGACTCTGGATATGCTGTGGTTATGCCGTATTACTACCCTGTCATGCGTAAATATACTACACATATGTCGCGTATACGCTTTAAACAAAGAATGGACACTTATATTCCATACGAAATCAGGGTACAGGGTAATTAATTCCCCGATGTACTATTCAGATTGGACTAGACGCTTCACGCAGGAAAAACTACCAACCAGTCTTGAATAATAAAAGGCTGATTGTACCGCTTTCACTAGCGGGTGGCGGGGCTGCCCTTCCACAGGTTGCGCATCCATCCGTAGCCAAAAAAGAAGATTGGGCTGATCGAAATAACAATGAACAGCAGCGCCTGGTCGTCTGCTGTGCTGATAAAGAATATCAGCGCGAGGATGAACAGGCTCAGGCTGCCAATCCTTTCGTATTTTAAGCACAAAAGGTAGCTGAGCAGGAATAAACCGTGCAAAATCTGTAGCGGCCAGACGTATAAAGGCGGCGGTTCGCCCGTGCCCATCAAGAAAAAGCCGAGGTGCTCGATGAAGAAGGCCCCCCACAGGATGAAGAGCAGGATGCACAATCCCCGTCCAATCCAGCGTGCAATTTTGATGTCCATAGAATTCCAATCCCTTGTTGTTGATCAACCCTAATTTTACAGTTGTATTGCAAACTTTGGGGCAGGTAATAATTATCTTGACAGGCTTTACCGAGCAGGTATAATCCTAATTCAAAGAGTAACCCAGGGATAAGTAATCGGCAGACCTTTTCAGAGAGCCAGCGGATGATGCGAGCTGGCAGGGTGTTCCGGCGAAATCCCCCCTGGTATCGCTTTCGCAGGGGCTGCGTTTGCAGCAGCCGTAAGGGAGCCGGCTGGAACCGTTATCGTCCCAAGAGGCTGCGTGATAAGCGCAGCGAAAGCAGGTGGCACCACGAGTTGATCCCCCCTCGTCCTGCGCGGACGTGGGGGTTTGCTGTTAAGCGACCAGGAGGTGCGTCACCATGTTGGATTTAAATCTGCTCCGCGAAAAACCCGATATCGTCCGCGAGGCGCTGCGCGCCCGCCAAATGGAAACGGCCGTTGTGGACCAGGTTCTGCAACTTGACCAGGATCGCCGCAGCCTGCTCGGCCAGGTCGAAGTGATGAAAGCCGAACGCAATAATGTCTCGAAAGAAATCGGGCGAATGAAAGACCCCGCCGAGCGCCAGGCAAAAATCGACTCCATGCGCGTGCTCGGCGACCAGATTGCCGCACTGGACGAGCGCGTACGCGACGTCGATACCCAATTGCAGGATACCGTCGCGACCCTTCCCAACCTGCCCGACCCGCGCACTCCCTACGGCACCGGCGAACAGGATAATGTGGTGCTACGTCAGATGGGCGAACTACCCAGCTATGAATTCACCCCCAAACCACACTGGGAGCTCGGTCCGCAGCTCGGCATCATCGACTTCGACCGCGGGGTCAAGATCACCGGCTCGCGGTTCTACATCCTCAACGGCGCGGGCGCCCGCCTGCAACGCGCTTTGATCGCCTGGATGCTCGACCTGCACATCCGTCAGGGCTACCGCGAGCGCTACCTGCCGTTCATGGTCAAGGCTGCCACCCTGTTCGCCTCCGGGCAGCTGCCCAAGTTCATCGACAACCTGTACCATGACGCCGAGGAAGATTTTTGGAACGTGCCAACCGCCGAGGTACCGCTGACCGGCATGCACATGGACGAAATTCTGGAAGAAGCCAGCCTGCCGCGGCGCTACACTGCATACACGCCCTGTTTCCGCCGCGAGAAGATGAGCGCCGGGCGCGACGTGCGCGGTATCAAGCGCGGACACCAGTTCGACAAAGTGGAAATGTACACCTACTGCAAACCCGAGGATTCTGAGGCTGAACTGGCCAGAATGCTGGAAGCTGCCGAAGCGACCTGCGCCGGCCTGGGCCTGACCTACCGGGTGGTGCAGCTTTGCACCGGCGACATCGGCTTTGGTTCAGCCATCACTTACGACCTGGAGGTGTGGGCGCCCGGCTGCAATGAATGGCTGGAGGTATCGTCGGTATCGAACGTCACTGACTTCCAGGCGCGCCGTGCCAACATCAAATACCGCCCCGCGGAAGGTGGTAAGACCCGGCTGGTACACACGCTCAACGGATCGGGCCTGGGTATGCCGCGCACGCTGATCGGGGTGCTGGAAAATTACCAGCAAGCCGACGGCAGCGTGGTGGTGCCAGAGGTGCTGCGACCCTGGATGGGCGGCATCGAAGTCATAACGCCGGAAGCAGCCTGAGCAGCATGGAAAATTTTCTCAACGCAGCATTTTCATGGATCATCGGCGGGGTCATGCTGACCGGGCTGGGGATGCTGGCGCTGCCGATCCTGCCAGGGCTGTGGGTCATGTGGATCGCTGCCCTGGTGTACGCTATCTCGACTGGGTTTGGCACAACGGCCATCATTTTTATGGTCCTGATCACAATTTTGACGGTGGTTGGCGGCCTGATGGATAATATTTTGATGGGCGCCAATGCGCGCGTCAGCGGCGCCAGCTGGCTGTCAATTGGCGTGGCGCTGGTTGGAGCCGTGGTTGGCAGTATCCTACTGCCACCGGTAGGCGGTCTTTTGCTTGCTTTAGCCGGGATATTCCTGGTCGAATACATACGTATCAAGGACTGGCGCAAAGCCCTGGAATCGACCAAGGGAATGGCGCTCGGCTGCGGCTGGGGGGTCATTGCCCGCTTTGGCTTTGGCGTACTGGTGATGATCGTGTGGTTGATCTGGGCGCTGGCATTCAGCCAATAATAAGGGGCTGTCCCAAAAGTAATTGTTTGTTAATTTTCATACCCAAATACACGGATCGGGGTGGAACCCGTGCCCTACCGGGGCGAGTTTCCTTGCCCGCCCGCTTTTAGAACAACCCCTCCTCAATTAGTTGCAAAAGCAGGCTGGGTTTCACCCAGCCTGCTTTTAAGTCAGCTCTCTATTGCGGCTGTACGGTCAATCCCCGTGGGCAAGGTAGGCTTCCATCATGACGATGTTCTTTTCACCGACCCGACGCACGACCTTGAGCAGGTTATCCATCGAATTGACTTCTTCAACCTGTTCTTCGACGAACCAGTTGAGGAAATTCTGCCCGGCGTAGTCGTTCTTGGCGCGGGCAATATCATATAGCTTGTTGATCTGGGCAGTTACTTCCAGCTCCCAATCCAGCGACAATTTGACCGCTTCTTCAGCAGACGCAAAAGTGGCTTTGGGAGCGGCAACTGCCGGGATGCGAACCTCACCGCCGGTTTCGACGACGTATTTAATAAATTTCATGGCATGTTCTCTCTCTTCTTCGGCTTGCTTGTAGAAGAGCGCCGCCAGTTTCTTCAACCCTTCGCCATCGAAGTGGGTGGCAATTGCCACGTACTGCAGCGAGGCGCCAAATTCTGCGCCGATCTGGGCATTAATGGCATCGTTGAGTTCTTTGCCGATCATCATTATGTTTTTCTCCTTTTCCCTCTAATTAAACCCAATTTGAATTGGCTAATTGATTATCGTGTTTCAAAATTATAGCATGCGGATATTGGATTTTTGTTAATGGCCATAATTTATTGATTAAATAACCCGTTTGGGCTAATCATTGACCCTCTTTTTACGTTTGTGCGGCGGCCGCGGCGCAGGCCAGGCAAAATTGGGCAACTGGTTGATACAGATAACTTTTGGCCGGCTGGATCCATCGTTTTGGACGATGGATAACGATGCGGGATTGACTGTCAGGCGCAGGAAATCGTCCAATGCCATGTTCAAGTAATGCGCCAACGCCAGGCGGATAACGTCGGCATGAGCGACGATGGCGATCAAATGCTCCTCAGGTTTGCCATCCGAATCAGTGGTCAGCCATTCGCGCGCCAGTGTATCCAGGTCAGCTACTACCCGCTGCTGAACTTCAGCCATGGTCTCGCCGCCCGGAAAGCGGATTTGCGATGGGTTTTCAAGCAGCGCCTTCCATAACTTTAACCGTCCGAGTTGCTTGTACGTGCGCCCTTGCCAATTACCATAATCCACTTCGATGAGATTCGGACGCACCTGGACGCTCAAATGACGCCGCAGCGCCAGCGGTTCTGCGGTTTCAATAGCACGTTCCAGTGGGCTGGAATAAACTGCCTTGAGCGGAGCATGGATCAAAGCGTCAGCCAGTAACTCAGCTTGCTGGCGCCCTTTCCCGTTAAGGGAAACACCCGGCGCGCGCCCCGTCAGGTGGTGCTGCATGACATCATTTTCCCCGTGGCGTATCAGCAGCAGGAGTGTCATTCCCTTTGTCCTTGGGTGGATAATCGTAGCCTAATGCCGCTGCCTGGGCTTTGCGCCAACGCTCGACGCGCGCTACCACCTCAGCTTCGTAGCCTTGATCGGAAGGTTTATAAAATACCCGGCCAAGCAGCGTGGTGGGCAAATACTGCTGCCCGGTATGATGCTCGGGGAAGGAGTGGGGGTATTCGTATCCCTTGCCATGACCCAGACCGCGGGCATCCCGGCTGGCATCCATCAGGTGTGTGGGTACCGCACCCATCCCTTCCTGCTCCTGTAGTTCGCGAACTTTGAAAAATGCACCGGCTGAATTGGACTTTGGCGCGGTGGCAAGATACAGCGTGGCTTCAACCAGCGGGTAAATGCCTTCAGGCAACCCGATATATTCGTAGGTATAAGCCGCAGCAGCCGCAACAACCAATCCATTCGGGTCGCCCAGTCCAATATCCTCCCCGGCCAGCACCAGCAAGCGCCGCAAGATGAAGCGCGGGTCTTCTCCGGCTGCCATCATTTTCGCCAGCCAGTACAGGGCGGCATCCGGGTCCGACCCGCGCACCGATTTAATAAATGCTGAAATCGTGTCGTAATGCTGGTCGCCCATGCGGTCGTAGATCACGGCGCGCTTCTGGATCGACTCCTGGGCAACATCCAGATCGATATGAATAACCCCGTCCGCATCCGGATTGGTGGTCTCGACCGCCAACTCCAGGGCGTTCAGGATATTGCGGGCATCGCCGCCCGCGACGCGCAGCAGGTGGGCGCGGGCTTCGGGCGTCAGGTCAATCGACCTGCTGCCGTAACCGCGCACGCTGTCCGCCAGCGCCTGGTCAAGAACAATGGAAAGGTGAGCTTCGGCCAGCGGTTCCAACTGAAACAACCGCGACCGTGACACCAGCGCGGAGATGACGTCAAAGTAGGGATTTTCGGTGGTTGCCCCGATCAGCGTAACCATTCCGGTTTCGACATGCGGCAGGAGCGCATCCTGCTGGGCTTTATTCCAGCGGTGCACTTCATCTACGAACAAAATGGTGCGTTTGCGGTACAGCCTGCGCCGGTCGGTGGCTTCTGCAATGATCTTGCGCAATTCACCCACGCCAGCCAGTACCGCTGAAATGCTCTCGAAATGCGCCTGGGTGGTGTTGGCGATGATGCGCGCCAGAGTGGTTTTTCCGGTGCCGGGCGGGCCGAAGAAGATGATCGAGGAGAATAGGCGGTCGGCTTCGATGGCGCGCCGCAGCAGCTTCCCCCGACCGATGATATGTTCCTGCCCGACGAATTCGTCCATTGTCCGCGGGCGCATGCGCGCCGCCAGCGGCGACTCGAGCTGCATGCCTTCATTCATGGAATGCGTGAAGAGATCCATCAAGATTTCGTTTCCGTAAACGGGTTAATGATTTCGACGCCTTCAACGATTTGCCCGTGGGTCAAATCTTCCGAAACGAGTGTTGTGCAGCCCAAACGCACCGCGCTCTGAACCACCATGGCGTCCCAATAAGAGATTTGATGCGTTTCTTGAATATCGATCGCCTGCAAAAGATCATCAACTGTGGGGGTGTGGATTTTCCACTGTGCCAGGTCAGACACAATTTGCCGGGCAGCCTTTATATCCATCGGATGAGCGATTTTGCGGGTCACGCTGACGTAAAACTCTTGTAATATCTGGAGACTGAGGTGTCCATTTTCATTGTTCCACCAATTTTCCACTAATCTGGCGGCAATGGCGTGTTTCGGTCCGGCTGATCGGTCGTATGCATACACCAGAACATTGGTATCCACAAAGGTGAAATCAGCGGGAAGTTCGGTCATGCAAATCCTCGCGTGTCCAAACAGCCTTCCCCTGCGTGCCAAGATCGTATCCTTTGTGAAGTAATTTAATATTCCTCAAGCGTGCCTGTTGATAGTTCTCCTGGCTGGAAACAAGTTCTTCCAATGTCTGGGTGAGCAGGGCGGAAAGTGACGTGTTCTTCTGAATCGCAAGTATTTTTGCTTTCCGTAACGTATCTTTTGGAACTGCCAGAGTCACATTTTGTGTCTTTTCCATTTCAACCTCTATACCTTGGTGGATTCACGCAAATAAGTATAACACGCGTTTACGTGAAATTCAACTTCGCGTTGTCACACTCGCATCCCATTTTGAGATCGAGGAGATCGAGGAAATCTTCTCAATTGGGGAACGCTGTGTTATGCGCTGAGTGTACCACTGGGCAAGCCTGGATGAGTCGGCCGGCAGCCACATCCTCGGCCACCCGGCGGGCTACCATCGGCCGAGCGTTTTCCTCCACAGGCTGCGCATCTCCGCTGCGCGGGCCGTAGTAGGTAACGTTGTGGCCGGCGTGAATCAGTTCGTCCAGCACAAAATCGACCACCGCAGTGCGTTCGTCAGCGCCAAGGGATAATTTCATCGTTCACCTCCTACGTACCGGTCGCCCGTTCGGCCGTGGTACAATCTCGCTCGATGCTGAACCAAATCAACCCGCGCCTGCTGCAAAAAGAGCCCATGCGCCGCTGCCGCCTGGAAGAGTGCCGCGCGGCCTGCTGCCTGCACGGGGTATGGATCGATTCAGCCGAGTGGCAGGACATCCGCAACCATGCCGCTTTAATCATACCGCACATGCCGCCAGGTTGGGACGACCCTGAGATGTGGCTGGATGACCGCACGGACACTGACCCCTTCGCGCGCAGCGGGCAGGTGGTTCATTCGCGCGTGCTGCCCGACATCACCCATTACGGCAAGACAGCCTGTATCTTCCTGCGCGCGGATCATAAATGCGCCCTGCAGGTCGCCGGGGATGCTAACGGCTATCATTCCTGGCGGTTCAAGCCGTTTTACTGCGTGTTACATCCGCTCGACCTGGATGAGCAGGGCCGCATCACGCTGGATGAAACAAAATTATTGCTGGAGGAACCCGGCTCCTGCCTGCGCCCGGCGGAGGAGAATACCCCGTTGGTGGAAACGTTCGAGCCTGAGCTGCGCTATTTTCTGGGGGATGATGGCTATAGCGGTTTGATAAAAAGCCCGGGGTAAACCGCCTCACGTTTTGCCAGATATATTCAGGTGTTGGGAAAACTTCGCCCGACACCGCTTGCCCTTTAACCCTGCCTACGCCAGCAGATGCGTGAGTAAGACTTTGATGCCGATGGCGAATAAGATCAGCCCGCCTAAAGTTTCCATGCGCTTGCCAAAGGTCGAGGTCAAACGCGCACCGGTAAACAAGCCAACGCCAGACAACAATAATGCGACCAGGCCAATCATGCCAATTGAAAGCAGTACCGGCACCTTGATGAACGCGATGCTCAATCCCACGGCAAACGCATCGATACTGGTGGCTAAAGATAGGATAACCAGTATTTTCCCGGTGGAAGGGTCTTGTTCGAAGGCTTTGCCGTTTTTGTCAAAGCCCGAGCGGATGAGATTAATGGCGACATAGCCCAGCAGGACGAATGCAATCCAGTGGTCAAACTCCTCGACATATTGAACGATCGTGGAACCCATTAACCAACCCAGGGCGGTCATACCGGATTGGAAAATTCCAAAATGTCCCGCCAGACGAATTTTTCCGCGCAGATTGGAGATCTGACCGGCAGTTCCAATGCAGAGCGAGACGGCGAATGCATCCATAGCCAGCCCGACCGATATAAGTGTGATGGTCAGAAATTCCACATCGTCTTCCTTCGTACAAATAAAACCACCATGCAGTTTTGCATGATGGTCTCGCGCAAAAAACCTTGAACAGCCGGGATTTTGTCCGGTGTGTCGACTGTTCACCCCGATACAATCGGGCGGCTACTCCCCACCAAAGGTATGATCAGTATAGGCGATTGACTTGCGCGGGTCAATCGGAATATCGTCAGGGGTAACCGGTGACATTCGTCACTGCCGGGTGTCTTTTATAAGCACCTATGGCGGATCAGTAAAGTTGATTAATGCTAAACCGATGAATTGGTATTGCCCATTATTTGCATTGGCATTATCATCCGTTCGCACTTGCCAAATTGATATCCGCATCAGAATTGCATTATTACAGAAAACAAAATCACAGAAAAAATTGCTTCCGTTTCACGATGCAATATTTTAATATATTTATGCTTGAAAAGTTGCACTTTTGGTTTTTATTAAATTGAATATCATTTAAAGAGCGGACTGCGCTAAACGTATCACCAATGTTATATGTAAGAATGGTTTTGGTGTACCAGGAGAAACTGGAAAGCAGAGGCTTTACATAAACAAACAACCTATTGGTTTTACATAACGAAAAGAATGTTGCGAGATGCTCCTCGTCAATTATCCCGTCAACTGGTGCATATTGCAAACAGCAAATAAGTAGTCATTGACAGAACAAATTATGCTCTCGATTAAGCAACCAGAATCACTGTTCAACTGGGTTTACTTCTTTACTCCAGTCATAAATTCGTTGATATGCTTGATCAGCTCCCCATGCTGATGCGCCAATCCAAGCAAGTTCTCTCCGGATATCAGAGGGAAGCTGCTGTACAGACTTGTAAGCAAAATCGTGTTGCGGTTCAGCATATGCGTGCATAAAGATCGTTCGTATTTGCACTTCAAATGTTTGAGGTAGATCGTCCCGATTTTCCCAGTCGCCGCTCTTGACTTGTGGTGGAATGATACAAATCATATGATTGCTTTCATAACCAAACTCCACGTCCGCAGGAGGACGTCTCCGCTCAAATTCAATGGGGTTGAAGATTCTCTCAAGTCTCTCCTTAACAATATCGAGGTCCTCCCTAAAGAAGACAATTACCCTTCCCGCCACTTGATCTTCTATTTCGGTTAGAGGAAATTTATAAGGCGGAGCGTTTTGGGGATTTAGAGCCTTTTTTATAAAACTATCGGCTTCTTTAACACGAAAGTAAACGCGATCAATATGCCTTAAGCCTTCAAGGGCTCTCATTGTTTCATGTGATAATTTATCTCTCAATGATCCAAGTGTATCGAGGCGCGATATATATTTCTCTTTTAATGACTTGTCATCCATGTCGCGTTCTCACTTTTTGATCCATTACGGTTCCTCGGCACTCAAGTCGCCTTTCATCGTCTCCTTCAAGAGATACAGAGCGACCAACTTCAGAAAATGGCGATGACACAAATACCCCAGTGTCAAGACTAAATATCCGAAATTTCAATGTAGTATCTAGAACCTCTCTGTTCAAATCAAAAGTTGAAACCATGGATGTTCGATTCGGAATGGCGCTTAAGAATGCCTCCCTGATTGTGCCTTGAAGATGAGCATCCGCAATTTCAGCTAGTGACCATCTACTCCTTGGAGAATTGCGGAGCGAAACTATCGCAGCAAAAAGTTGCTCCTTTTCTGCCATAGTTTCTGCAACATCAATTGCATCTCTTAAAGCATCTGCCAATAACCTAGAACCGGCTTCCCCAGCCAGCGCAAACTTACATTGGAGAAATCGAACCATCCAGAACTCGGCAATACTCAAAGAGTCGGAACTGCTCTGGAAATCTATGATATGACCAGAAAGGAAGTCGGTTCGTAAATTCCTACCTTCAAATTTTGCGGCTTTCCTAAACAAAGATGTCTGGCTAAATATGTCTTTTAACACCTCGAGATTAGCTCCACCATTGTTTGTAGTTAATTTAAAGGCCACATCCCTGGGGAACATCCAGAGTATTACAAAACGTTTATCTTGCTCGCGCAAGGCAGTCAGGACAAACAAATTGGGCTTTGAACGAAAGTCCATCACTGCTGCCAGCCTTAAAGCTATTCCCGTGGCAGCTCTATTAGCAGGCTCATCACCTGCAAAAGCATATTGCATGATCGCATCTCTAACATCGTTTGTTCTTATTGCAGGATTTACATCGACATCGAAATCAACAACTGCTTGGTTGTCAAATTTCGCTGCAGTGTAGATTAGCGCAAACGAATCCTGCAAGTCCGGTGTGATAGCGACAGCACCCCCTTGAGGTGGGATATCTTCTTCTGATGTCCTTGACGGATCTACAGTGAATGCATGTACTCTAAACAAGTCCATTTCTACTCCCCACAGACTACCCATTTGGCCAGAAAGGCTATAGAAACCATGCTTTATACTACTATGATCACGACTTTAATATTATAGACCTGTATCTTGATTATCGCGATGCACATTACCCACGAATTGTCTATATGGTAACCTCAATAATTCCAGCAAACAGACCCATGGCAGGTGTTGAATCAAGTGATCCGTGAACAGGCGCACGAGAAATGCTATGAGAGACCAGCTCCAGTTGTGCATGCTGACAGCTAGATTGATATTCGTCTCAATCTTCCATACCCTTGTAGCCCTTGGTTTTATAATCTTGCGTCCATAAAAACTCCAGCCACAAAACCCGTGGCTGGAGTTTTTTCTAGAATTAATTAATCCGCAAGTTTACTCGCCGGCGTCCACCGAGTAGCCGCGCTCACCGTCGAAGGCGTACAAATTCTCCGTTTTGACCACCTCGAACCCGGCAGCCTGGATGCGGCCCAGCAGTTCGATAACCTGCGGATTGCCAACGCCTTCCCCAGTTGCAAAATACCGCGCGCTCCAGAAATCCGTGCAGAAGGTCTCCGGGAAGCCGCCGGGATAGACCTGTACCCCGCGATTGGTGACCATGTGCAGTTTCAAACCACCGCCTTCCACTGCTTGCATGGCCTGCCCAATTTTGTGCGGGTCGCGGCCGTCGGCATCCCAATCGAGGTAAACATCCACGCCGCTGAAGCTCTTGCGCACCGGAGCAGCCGCGGCCAGGTTAATCGTCATGCCGCTGCTCCTGAACGTCACTGGCGCCAGCTGCTGCGGCAATTGTCCCAGCCGGGCAATGATCGCATCCGCAAACCCCAGCGTGCCGACTTTTTCCACGCTGACCCCCTCGCGGTAAATGTCGCGCGTATGATAGCCATCTTCCAGGGTGCGCAGCCAGGCGTTGTGAATTTTCTCACCGTAATCAGCCAGCCCGAGATGCACCAGCATCATGACTGCCGCCTGCAAGAACCCTGAGGGGTTGGAAGCATCCTTCCCGGCCCATTTAGGCGCAGATCCGTGAATTGCCTCGAACATGGCGCTCGTCCGGCCAACATTGGCCGAACCGCCCAAACCCACCGACCCGGACACCTGGGCAGCAACATCCGACATAATATCGCCATACAGGTTGGGCGTCACCACAACATCCAGCGTATCCGGTTTGGCAGCCACGCGCGCCGTGCCAATATCAATGATCATGTGATCGGCGGCAATGTCGGGGTATTCTTTGGCTACGCTCTGAAAAATGCGTTCGAAAAGCCCGTCGGTGATCTTCATGATGTTGTTTTTGGTCATGCAGGTGACAGTTTTGCGGCCATAAGCGCGGGCGTATTCGAAAGCATAGCGAATGATACTTTCGGAGCCCGGCCGGCTGATCAGCTTGAGCGCCTGGGTCATCTCGCGGGTCTGCTGGTATTCGATCCCGCCGTACAGGTCTTCCTCGTTCTCACGCACGATCACCATATCCAGATTGGGAAAATTGGAGGGCACGTAAGGGGTGTACGCTTTGACCGGGCGCACATTGGCAAATAGACCCAGTGCTTTCCGCAGGGTGACATTGATGCTCTTGTACCCACCGCCCAGCGGGGTGGTGATCGGAGCCTTGAGCATCACCTTGTTACGCCGGATGACATCCCAGGCGTCCACCGAAATGCCGGTGGTAATGCCTTTCAGGTAAACCTGCTCCCCCACTTCGACGACATCGTAATCCAGTGGGACATTCGCGCCCTCGAAAACATGCAACACCGCCCGTAGTAATTCGGGTCCAATACCGTCGCCGGCAGCTACTGTGATTCGTTGTTTCTCCATCATACCCTCGCCTTTAGTCTGTAATGAATAATAGTTTATTCCCTAACCGGCAGATTTGTTCTTAATTACGGCCTCGATTTCCACAGGAACCGGCTGACGCAGCGACTGAGCGGTATGGCAACCGCGTTCAGCGTGTTCCACCAGACGCTGCACTTGCTCCTCGGGCGACGGGCTGTCGATGGTCACCCGGTAAACAACCTTCTGGAAGGCCGCGCCGGGTCCGCCAATATCGAATTTGTCGCCAGAATCAAAAATTGCCCGCAGGTCCACGTCAACGTCCCGCAAAACTACCTGGTAAAGATGTGCAAACTGCACCATTTGGGAAAGCAGTCAAAAGGCTGCTCCCGCCAGGAAGTACTCGAGCGGGCTGGCTGCCGCGTCTTCGCCGCCGCGCGCCACCGGTTCATCACAGGCAAAGTGATACTTGCCGATGCGCCCTTCCAGGTAGGCGTTTTTAACCAGTTTGGCGGTGGCGCGCAGCGTAACCGTCGAACTGCCGGGGTTTGCCAGGTAGCGTTCCTTGCTCTCCTCGTAGGCCCTGCTCATTCTTTCCAGATCGACTCGTCCAACATTTTCCGTCACAATATCTCTCCTTTGGGCTGTTTTGGCGTTATACGACGAAAAGGTCGACAAATTCAGGGACAGACATAGCTTCCAATTGTACCTGATCGCCGCAAGCGTCGATGATCTTTTCTGCCTGCGTGACAGAAAAACGCCGGGCCAGGTTAGTCTTGAACTTCTGGATAAGCAGCGGAATGCCCTCTTCCCGGCGGCGGCGGTGCCCAAGCGGATATTCGACTGCCACATTTTCAGAACAGGTACCGTCGCGGTAAAACACCTGTACGGCATTGGCGATCGAGCGCTTGTCCGGGTCCAGGTAATCCCGGCTGTACTGCGGGTTTTCGACCAGCACCATCTTTTCACGCAGCGCATCGATGCGTGGATCGCTGGCCGCCGCATCTTCATAATAGGCCGCAGTCAGCTCGCCAAAGATCAGCCCGACGGCCGTCATATACTGGATGCAATGGTCACGGTCAGCCGGGTTGTAAAGCGGCCCGACTTTGTCGATGATGCGGATGGCTGATTCGTGGCTGGTGATAACGATTTTCTCGATCTCGTCCAGACGAGTATGAACTTCAGGGTAAAGCTGCAAAGCCGCTTCCACGGCAGTTTGCGCGTGGAATTCAGCCGGGAAAGAAATCTTGAAGAGCACATTTTCCATGACATACGATCCGTAGGGCTGTTCCAGTTGGAATGGCTTTCCCTTGAAAAGCACGTCATAAAAACCCCAGGTGGGGGCGGTCAATGCCGAGGGGTAACCCATTTCACCACTCAATGTCATCAGCGCAAGGCGTACCCCCCGCGAGGTGGCATCACCAGCCGCCCAGGATTTGCGCGAGCCGGTGTTGGGTGCATGGCGGTAGGTGCGCAGCGACTGGCCGTCGATCCAGGCGTTGGAAAGCGCATCGATTAACTGTTCTCGCGTTCCGCCCAGCAAGGCAGTCACCACCGCCGTGCTGGCAACCTTCACCAGCACCACATGATCCAGCCCGACGCGGTTGAAACTGTTCTTCAATGCCAGCACGCCCTGAATCTCGTGGGCTTTGATCATGGCAGTCAGCACGTCGCGCATGGTGAGCGGCGGCTTGCCTTCGGCGATCCGCGTGCGGGAATGCCAGTCAGCCGCCGCCAGGATGCCGCCAAGATTATCGGAGGGATGCCCCCATTCTGCCGCCAGCCAGGTGTCATTGAAATCCAGCCAGCGGATCATCGCCCCAATATTGAACGCAGCCATCACCGGGTCGAGCACGTAGGACGTGCCGGGCACCCGCGCTCCGTTGGGGACGATCGTCCCCGGCACAATTGGACCCAGCAGCCTGGTGCATGCCGGATAGGACAGCGCTTCCAATCCGCAACCCAGCGTGTCCATCAAGCACAATCGGGCGGTGCTATAAGCCTCGCGGCTGTCAATTACACTGGTGCTGGCATAATCCGCAATATCGACCAGCACCTGATCGGGCTGCGGCCGGATGTTCGAAATGGGCCCTGACATATGAATGCTTAACCGCGTTTTTCGAGGGGGGTGAATTCGAGCGGGTCGGGTCCGATGTAATTGGCGGCCGGGCGGATGATCTTGCCATCCTGACGCTGCTCGATAATATGCGCTGACCAGCCAGACGTGCGCGCCATAACGAACAACGGGGTAAACATGAAGGTCGGGATGCCCAACATGTGGTAGGCGACCGCGCTGTACCAGTCCAGGTTGGGGAACATGCGCTTCTCGTCCCACATTACATCTTCGATCTGTTCAGCGATGTCGCACAGCGTCTCGTCACCGAAATCCTTGCACAGTGAGCAGGACAGCCCCTTGAGGATTTTGGCGCGCGGGTCAGAGATGGTATATACCGGGTGGCCAAAACCCAGGATGATTCCGTGTTCGGCCAGGATTTTATGAACATCGGCGGCCGCTTCATCGGCTGTGCCGTATCGTTCGATCACTTCCATGGCGCCTTCATTGGCCCCGCCGTGCTTGAAGCCCTTCAGCGCGCCAATGGCCCCGGTAATCGCCGAGTAGATGTCCGTCCCGGTGCCGGTGATCACCCGGCTGGTAAAGGTCGAGGCGTTGAATTCATGTTCAGCGTACAGGATGAAGGTGATATCCAGCGCCCTTTCATGCAGTTCTGTGGGCTTGCGCCCATGCAGCAGGTGCAGGAAGTGTCCGGCTATCGATTCGTCGTCGGTTTCGACGTCGATGCGCCGGCCGTGATGCGCGAAGTGATACCAGTACAACAGCATCGAGGGGAAAACCGCCAGCAGGCGGTCGGCGATATGCCGCGCCCCCTCTTCATGGCGGTCCTCGCGCTCTGGCAGCACGGACCCAAGGATCGAGCAGCCGGTGCGCAACACATCCATCGGATGGGCAGCCGCTGGAATGGATTCGAGCACTGCTTTAACCGGCGCCGGCAGTCCGCGCAGGTTTTTTAACTTGCGGCGGTAGCGATCCAGCTCGCTTTTGACGGGCAGTTCGCCGTGCACCAGCAGGTAGGCAACTTCCTCAAAGGTGGCAAATTCGGCCAGGTCGTTGATATCATAACCGCGATAGCGTAAATCGTGTCCCAGCGTTCCCACGGAACATATCGCGGTGTTCCCGGCCACAACCCCCGAAAGCTGAACGGACTTCTTTACATTTTTCTTCTCTTCCATAACCTGTTCGCTCATTTTGATTTCTCCCTTGAAAATAATTCATCCAGCTTTTGTTCGAACGCAAAATAATCGAGAACTTCGTACAGGTCGGTGCGGGTTTGCATAAGATCGATGACCCCCTGCTGGGTTCCGGTAGTCCGGATGGTTTGATATACCTTCAGCGCGGCAGCGCTCATGGCGCGGAAGGCTGAAAGCGGGTAAAGAACCAGACTGACATCCGCGTCAGCCAATTCTTCCAGGGTAAAAAGCGGCGTCTTGCCAAATTCAGTGATGTTCGCCAGAATGGGAACACCGGTTTCCCGCGAAAACTGGCGGTACATCGCCAGATCGGTGACCGCTTCGGCAAAAATGATGTCAGCACCGGCCTCGACGTAGGCCTTGGCCCGTTCCAGAGCGGGCTGTAGTCCTTCAACGGCCAGGGCATCCGTCCGGGCAATAATGACAAAATCCGGGTCGCTGCGGGCATCGACTGTAGCTTTAAGCCGGTCGCACATCTCGTCGGATGCGACCAGTTCTTTCCCGGGGCGGTGACCGCATCGCTTGGCCTGCACTTGATCTTCGATGTGCAGCGCGCCAGCGCCCTCACGAATGAGCGATTTGACCGTGCGGGCAATATTGAATGCACCGCCAAAGCCGGTATCGACATCAACCAGCAATGGCAGCTCGGTCGCAGCGGTTATGCGGCGTACATCCACCAGCACATCTTCCAGAGTGGTTATGCCAAGGTCTGGCACTCCCAGGCTGGCCGCTGCTACACCGCCTCCGGAGAGATACACAGCCCGAAATCCGCTCTGTTCAGCCAACCGGGCTGCATAGGCATTAATGACCCCCACCACCTGAAGCGGCTTTTCTTCGATCAGGGATGCCCGGAAACGCCCTCCGGGTGATAGCTGAGATTCCATTACACCTCGTGGAGGAAACTAAGTGGCGATAGAGAAGCCGGCTTGGATGAAATGTCGATGTGTAAAGCCGGATTATCCCTTGTGTTTACCAAAATGATACCAATCGAATTAGACAAAGTCAAACAAAATTACCATATTAGTTGAAAATTCATCATTTTGTGTTATGACACTCACCCGGTGTCCTGCCTTGGCGACAAGCATCTGACAAACGAATAGCGAAACTGTGAACTCTCTCACTATGCCTGTTCCCCCAACACTCTCTATAATAGAGTTTGGGCAAATATCGGCCTGCTTTTTTGTTGCCAATCCCATATTTCCGACAAGGAAGGAATGCATGAAAAAACACAATTTCAATCCCGGTCCCTCCATTCTTCCACAAGAAACCATCGATGGAACCATCGAAGCGGTAAAAAATTTCGCCGGGACGGGCCTATCCCTTCTGGAAGTGTCACACCGCAGCAAAGAATTTGAAGCCGTGATGAATGAGACTGTCGCGCTCTTCAAAGAACTGCTCGGAATTCCAGAGGGATACGCAGTCTTATTTGTCGGCGGCGGAGCCAGCACGCAGTTTTTCCATGTTCCTTACAACCTGCTCGAGAAAAAAGCAGCTTACCTGGTCACCGGCACCTGGGCTAAAAAGGCCTACAAGGAAGCCAAAATGATCGGCGCGGTCGAGGCAATCGCCTCCTCAGAGGATAAGAACTTCACCTATATCCCCAAAGATTATGTAATTCCAGCGGACGCCGATTACTTCCACATTACCACCAACAACACCATCTACGGAACCGAGCTTTTGAAAGATATCGTTTCCCCGGTACCGCTGGTGGCAGACATGTCATCGGATATTTTTTCCCGCCCGGTGGATGTATCGAAGTATGGGTTGATCTACGGCGGAGCCCAGAAGAACTTTGCCCCGGCTGGCGTGACCTTCGTCATCGTGCGCGAAGATCTGCTCGGCAAAGTCAGCCGCGCCATCCCCACCATGGTGGATTATCGCACGCACATCAAAGAGAATTCATTATTCAATACCCCGCCTGTGCTGCCGATCTACTCCGGTATGCTGACACTGCGCTGGTTGAAAAATCTGGGTGGCGTGCCCGGAATGGAACGCATCAACAAGGCCAAAGCCGATTTGCTCTATAAAGCCATCGATGACAGTAAATTGTTCGTTGGCACGGTTGCCAAGGAAGACCGTTCGCGCATGAATGTCACTTTTGTGATGGCCCCGGGATACGAAGGACTCGAAGAGGAGTTCCTGGCCTTGACCAAGACCAAAGGGATGGTCGGGTTGAAAGGCCACCGCTCGGTCGGCGGTTTCCGCGCCTCGCTTTACAATGCCCTGCCGTTGGAAAGCGTTCAGGTGTTGGTGGATGCGATGAAAGAGTTCGAAGCCAGTCATTAAGCTGGGGTTGAGTTGATCAAAAAGTGGCGCCGTTTGGCGCCACTTTTTTTGTTTTTCGTGCGACGTGCCCTTGGTTGTGAGCCAAAACCTGGCGGGCAGGTTCTTTCGTGCGATGCACCCTGGAGGTGCGTTGCACGTGCTCAAACCTGGCGGGCAATGCCCGCCGCTACAGCTGTCCTGCGGGCACTCTGTGAGTGAGCCTGCCGAAGCGCTACGTACCCATCGCAATCTCTTTCACAAACCTCGCCCGTATCAACTGCGGGACAAAACCTGCATCCACAAACACCGCAGCCGCCCGGGCATTATTGGCATTGACGTGTAAGGCTGCTTCTTCACAGCCATCTTGCTGAAAGCGTTGCAATGCATCTAACAACAACGCATGCGCCAGACCTTTCCGGCGGTGCTCCTGAACCACGGCAATCTGTGAGATCCAGCCGGTTTTCCCATCCACTTCGCAGGTGACGAATCCCACCGGTTTCTCGCCTTCAAGCACCACCCGCGACAAATCCGGGCGAAAATGCTCATCCTCCTCTGCGTAGCTCGCAATCCACTCCGCCTGCACCGGTACGATATCTCCCAACCGGTCACTGAACCCTTCGGCATAGGCCTGAAAGAAAAGCGGCGCACTGGCAGAGTCCCATGCATGCACTGTCAGATTTTCAGGCAGGGGATCGGGCAGCGCCACTTCATCCAGCGGACGCACCAGCATCTGCTCGGTAAGGACATTTTCGTACCCGTTCTCCAGATAGAGCACATTGGCGCCCTCGGTCAACGCTTCATTCGTGATTACCAGTTGCAGGGTCGAGCCGGGTTGGGCCACTTGAAGCACACGTAATTCCGCCCAGGACAATAATGCCTCGCCAATCCCCCGGCGACGAAATTCCGGATGCACCTGCCCACCCAACCGGATGCGTTGCACCCCTTCTACGGGTTCGCTGACCAGCACCCAGCCAACAGCAGCCAGCTGATCGCCCACCGCCACGCACAACGAATTGTCGCTGTGAATGGCAGCTGCTTTCAGCGCATCTGCCGGCATATGACTGACCGGTTCTACACCGTCAACGCTTTTGCATGCAGCGTCCAACTCAACCAATGCCGCTTCATCCTTGGGATCAATGGTTCGCCACACCATCTGGTTCATATCAGGAATAGAATCACGCATGAATCCTCCGTTTGAAAATTGTATCGCAGCCTAAGGTAAAATTACCTGGATTGGACCGATATTGGAGGAAATGATGCAAAAACTACCTGTCAACCCTGGAACGCGTCCCGAAATGCCGGCCGCTTATGGCATTTCCGGTAGCACCGAAGGCCTGCTCAGTTGGGAGTGGGTCCGGCAGCAGATGACCCAGTCGTGTAACTACTGGATCAGCAGCACGCGTCCCGATGGACGACCGCACGCCATGCCGGTGTGGGGCGTCTGGCTGAACGACAGATTGTTCTTTGGCACCGCACGAAAATCGCGCAAAGCTTTAAACCTGGCGGCTAACCCTGCGGTCAGCTGCCATACTGAAAGCGGTGATGAAGCTGTTATCATCGAAGGCGTGGTGGAGGAGGTTACGGATCTGGAGTTGTTTAACCGGATAACCGCCGCAATTTCCGAAAAATACCCCAATATGCCTGAAGAAGCGGAGCCGGACCCTGAGAATATTACCTATGCAGTGCGAGCGCGCACGGTATTCGCCTTCCGTGAACGGGATTTTCCGCAGTCTGCCACCCGGTGGCGTTTTTGAGCCGTACCACGACAATCTGGCGGCCAGTAAGTTTGACACCTGCTTTAATTTGATGTAAAGTAAACCATGGTTCTTGCGGGAATAAGCGTCGGTCATCTCCAGGGAGGAAGTTAATGAGCGCGATCCTGTCATCCAATTTGGTCCAAACCCTGGCCTACCAGTTGCCTTCAAAACTTGCCCAACAGGAAAAGTCTGGTATCCCCATGTGGTTTTGGGGATTGATGGGGGTAACATTAATTATTCTGTTCTGGATGCTGTTCAACCGCCCCAAGGAAAAAGAAGGCGACGATCGTGAAGAGGGTCCACTGGCTACCACTGCCTCCACGAAAACCAATTCTCAGGGGACCGCATTTGAATCGGAAGATGACAAAATCGACTACGGGCCGTATTCCTACGAGCCCGAACCTTCCGAACCCGCCGAAGCTCCACCCGAACCCCAAACAGCTCCATCCCCCTTTCTGGACTTTGGCGATGCGGATCTTCCAGTCCGGCAAGGCTTTGACATGGAGTTCCTCAGTGCGGACGATTTTACGCTCATCGAGGGTATCGGCCCCAAAATTGCCAAATTATTAAATCAGGCTGATATCCACACCTTCAAACAGCTGTCCAATGAAGATCCGGAAGGATTGCTCGTCACCCTGGCCACCGCTGGGATTTTCATGACCGACCCTTCCTCCTGGCCGGAACAGGCCAGATTTGCCGCCGCCGGCCAATGGGATGAATTGAAACGGCTGCAGGATTCGCTCAAAGGTGGACAGCAGGTTTCATAAACCCTATCGAATACCGTTTACCACCTTCGGCCAGGTCAATACCCCAGGCCGGTTTACATCGTGGACAAAATCTAACCCTGGCAGTGGGATCTTTACCCCAATAGACACGTATTTCCATTATTTATTGACCGTCTCAGGTGCCTGATGAAACCAATCTTCGCGCGTATCACCGGTCTGGTGTTGAGTATTGCGGCGGTCATGGGACTTGGATTGAGTCTGGCCGGTTTGATCCTGCTGGGAGGCTTTTCCAGCCGCATATCCGCCAATCTGTTGGGTGCATTGGAATACCTGGATCGAGCACTGGTGATCAGCAGCGATGGTTTGGAAACTGCAGAAAGTTCGCTGCTGGCAGCGGACTCGGCGCTGGATTCGCTGATCAGCACGCTGGACGGGGTAAATGAGTCACTGCAGGGCATGGACCCCACCCTCACCGCCTTGAGCAAGCTGCTTGGCAATGATTTGCCGGGAACCATCGAAGCCACCCAGGATTCATTGGATTCTGCTCAGACCAGCGCCAAGAATATCGATAACGTATTGACTTCGCTCAGCAGAATCCCTTTTTTGGGGACGCTGGTCTATAACCCGGAAGTACCGCTTAACGAAACCCTGGGCGAAATTTCTGACAGTCTGGATGCCATCCCGCGCTCTTTACGGGACGCCAAAAGCGGGTTGGATACGGCTGACAAGAACCTCGCCTTCATCACCTCAGACCTTGATAATGTTGCACAGAGCACCGATCAAATTGGGCTCAGTATTGCGGATGCTTTGTTGGTAATCGATGAATACCAGACATTAGTAGCGGATATGCAAAAGCGGACGAAGGATTTCCGCCAGAAACTGCCGGGGCAGTTGCGGTTGGCAACCCTGGCAGCCGCGCTCTTGTTGATCTGGCTGGCTATTACCCAGATCGGGCTACTGGCTCAGGGCGCTGAATTCATGGCGCGCGGGAGGAAACCGCTCAAACAACCGGGAATCGAGTAAAATCGGGGGAAACGTTTCGGTATTCCCTTTAAAGAAAGCACTGATCATGGAAATATCCCTGCTCACCGAAGTCACCGATGAAGTCGTTCAGGCATTTACCCGTCTGCTGCCCCAGTTGAGTTCCAGCACGGTTATTCCCTTGCGAGCCGAACTGCAAGAAATCGCTGATAATGAATCTTTTTTTATTGCCCGCGACCCTGACCTCGGCGGCCAAATCGTCGGCTCTTTGACCCTGGTGACCTTTCGCATTCCGACCGGTGTGCGCGCCTGGATCGAGGACGTGGTGGTGGATGGGGCCATGCGCGGCAAGGGAATTGGTGAGCTGTTAACTCGCGCTGCTTTGGAGCGTGCGGCAGAATTAGGCGCAAAAACCGTGGATCTGACTTCGCGTCCTTCGCGCGAAGCCGCCAACCGCCTGTACCGGCGCGTTGGATTTGAATTGCGCCAGACCAACCTGTACCGCTACGATCTCAAGTAGCTGCCAGCCGTGAACGCAGCCGTGGAAGGCGTAAACCCTCGCCAGCATATGGCCCGGGAATTCTGGGCCGGAGTGCGGGCTGAGCTACCCCTCATCGTAGGGGTTTTTCCCTTTGGCATGATTTACGGTGTGGTTGCCATCAGCAGCGGCATGCCAGCCAGCGCCGCCCAGGCGATGTCGTCGATCGTCTTTGCCGGCTCTGCCCAATTTGCTACTGCCCAACTGGTGGCAGGTGGCGTGCCAACCCTGGTATTGGTCATGACCATTTTCATCCTGAACCTGCGCCATGCCCTTTACAGCGCCTCGATCGCGCCTTACACAAAACATCTTTCAACGGCCTGGAAGGCCGGACTCAGCTACCTGCTGACCGACGAAGCGTACGCCGTCACCATTTTGAATTATGAACGCGAAGGGGACAACACATACCGCCACTGGTTTTTCCTGGGGGCAGGTTTGGCGCTGTGGACATTCTGGCAGATCAGCACCGCGGCGGGGATTTTCCTGGGGACGGTGATTCCGGCGGCCTGGTCATTGGATTTTGCGGCGGCGCTGACGTTCATCGCCATGACCCTGCCGCTTTTGCGCGACCGGGCGTCCGTGGCAGCCGCCCTGGCAGCCGGTGTGATGGCGCTGCTGGCTTATCCGCTGCCGTACAAGCTGGGCCTGGTTGCAGCCGCGATTACCGGTATCGCAACCGGCATACTGGTGGAGGGAAAACGCCGGTGAACATCTGGGCAGCTTTAATTGCCGGCGGGGCGCTAACCTATCTCACGCGCCTGTCGTTCATATTTCTGTTCGGAATTATCGATCCGCCTGAGGTGCTGAAGCGCGCCTTGCGGTTTGTGCCGCCGGCGGTGCTTTCGGCCATTGTCTTTCAGGAACTGCTCATTCGCGATGGCGCAGTTTTTCTATCGCTCGGCAATACCCGCCTGTTGGCCGGAATTGCCGCCATACTGGTTGGCGTGCGCAGCAAGAATTCATTACTGGTCATCGCAACCGGTATGATTGTGCTGTTATTGTTGAATCAGATCTTGCCTTGACCAGTTGGTAGTAGAGAGACCTCGCAGAGGTCGAAGCAATCTACACCAGTGAACAAATTTCGTAGATCGGGCTGCCCGCAGGGCACTCTGCGAGTGAGGGGCGATGAAAGGTGAGGGATCGCAAATTGCGATTTCAGCACCCAGCCTGGCATAACCAGCAGCCGTTCAAAAACGCAACAGACTTGGCGAAGGGCGCAGGTCGCCACGCTCACTGCGTTCGCTCGCGATGACAATCCAGTTTGCTGTCATTGCGAGACCTCGCAGAGGTCGAAGTAATCTGCATTAGCGGCCAAAATTCGTGGGTTTGGTTGCCCGCAGGGCACTCTGCGAGTGAGGGCGATAAAAAGTTGTACTTCTAATCTCGAAGCTTGCAATCCGAAACCCAACAGCGCCAGATATGGGTCAAAGAGTTGGGTTTCGGGGCAATTCTACGGACTTAAACACCAACATTCCTAGCCCCTCAACCCGACCAGTTAGCTATACTGGTTGTAGGTGGGAAGAAAAAGGGGTAGAAAGAAGTGATGAACCGTATCAACTTCTGCCTACCCCACAACCACCTGCTTGGGTCAGAAGACT
>Ga0265292_1000202_pt1 | contig 105200 bp, 131 predicted proteins | sample Munlanlewell296A_FD_189080 | JGI IMG/M metagenome (GOLD analysis project Ga0265292, IMG submission 189080) | Leachate microbial communities from a municipal landfill in Southern Ontario, Canada - Leachate well 296A | ecosystem: Engineered > Solid waste > Landfill > Unclassified | place...
CACCTTCTCCAGCGCCAGGATGTGATGAGCCGACATCGAGGTAGCGAACCGCGCCGTCGCTATGGACGCTCGGGCGCGACTACTCTGTTATCCCCGGGGTAGCTTTTATCAGTTAGGCTCCGTGAACACCCATGGTTCATCGGAGGATCATTAAGACCTACTTTCGTACCTGCTCGGCCCTTCGGCCTTGCAGTCAAGCTGGCTTAAACCTTTGCGCTTTCCCTACGGTTTCCATTCGTAGTAAGCCAACCTTTGTGCCCCTGCGTTACTCTTTAGCAGGGTACCGCCCCAGTAAAACTGTCCACCTAACACTTTTCCTTTCCGAGTATTCATCGGAACTAGGTAAGCCCCACATTTTTCAACGAGAGGTATTACACGGTTGCCCGAAGGCTCCCTCCTATTCTAGACAATCAAAAAATATGGAAAGCAATGTTAAGCTACAGTAAAGCTCCACGGGGTCTTTTTGTCCTGGTGGAATTAGGCCGCGTCTTCACAGCCACCGCAATTTCGCCGAGTGAATGCTTAAGACAGTTATTAGCTCGTGACGCCATTCGTGCAGGTCGGAACTTCGATTTGTCAACACGCTTTCGCGGTGAATCAGACTATATCATCATCTTGTCATTAACTTTAGAAGCTTACTTTTCTTGTATTTCCTCTTTCCTGCTTCATTCATCAGATAGGCTTTATCAATAATTTTTGTAAGATAATTTGTATTTAAGTGCAAATTTGCACTTATCATCTTGCATATTTCATTAAATAAAGCAAAATCTTTAGCTTTACTGGTTTTCAAAGGATACTTTATAAAATGAGGAATAATCACTTTAACAATATCGCTAATTGATCTAACCTCGTATTTATAATTTTGATCTCTTCTTGAGAACCTAATTGCCCCTACACCAAAATAATTCTTAATCTCCTTTAGGATTTCAAGATTTCTTTTGTGTTGGGAAATTGAAAAGCTTGGTCTGACCTCTATACAAGTTTTTAACTTTGGTCTTTGACTGAAAGAAATGGAAAATGTTCCTTCTCCGTCAGTAAAGCCACTTATATATGAAGTAAACTCCATAGTTAATTTATTATAACAGTATTCAAGAACACGCCAGGCTTGCAGCCTGAGGATGAATTGAACACTGATATGCCATCCCTTTTTAGGGGACGTCATAACAAGAGTTGGCGTATTTACCGATTAAATCGGTACTCACCTTTCGGTTCAGTCGTTACGGGGTCAATCCTGATTAAATCAGGACGACTTCCCTCGGTATTAGCGTATCAGATTCTACTTCTGATTTAGCTTTCACCGATATTAGCCAATTTACTTGCACTGCATTGCTGCAGTGTTCGGGCAAGTTCCATCTTACCCGACAAGGGACTTCGCTACCGTAGAACAGTTATAGTTACTGCTGCCGTTTACTGGAGCTTCAGTTCAGAGCATCCCGACGTAAACGTCGGGGCACCCCTCCCGTTAACTTACCAGCACTGGGCAGGCGTCAGCCCGTATACCGCGTCTTTCGACTTCGCACGGACCTGTGTTTTTGATAAACAGTCGGCTAATAAACTTTAGTTGCAACCACGTCAATTAATCAGACATGGCAACCCATCTCCCTAAGTTACGGGTAGTTTTTTTGCCGAATTCCTTAAACATCCTTCTCTCGCTCGCCTTAGGGTACTCCCCCCACCCACCTGTGTCGGATTACGGTACGGCTTGATTTAAATCTCGTTGCGAGTCTTTTCTTGCAAATTAAACTCATCAGAATCGCCCCGCTCTCGCAAGACTTTGCATCGCTGTTCAATTAATCATATTAGCGGATTTTCCAACTAACACTACTTCACAGCTTACACCAGACTTCACGGACTGGCTCTGACTATCCAATTCGGTCAACCCCCAACTGACATGCTTTCGCAAGCGTGGCTGAGCCACGAAACGATTTAAACCAAATAGCAGAATTTTAACTGCTCCTCCATCGACTACGCCATTTTGGCCTCGCCTTAGGTACCGACTAACCCGTTGCGGACGAACCTTGCAACGGAAACCTTGGGTATTTGGCGGAGAAGATTCTCACTTCTCTTGTGCGCTACTCATACCGGCATTCTCACTTCCGTCCGCTCCACCACGCCTTACGGCAACGGCTTCACCGCAAACGGAACGCTCCCCTACCACTCTCCCCGCAAATGCGGGGGAATCTTTAGCTTCGGCACTATCTTTAATCCTCGATAAATCTTAGGCGCTTCCCCCCATCGACCAGTGAGCTGTTACGCTTTCTTTAAAAGATGGCTGCTTCTGAGCCAACTTCCTGGCTGTCTGAGGAAGAAAACTTCCTTTTAAACTTAAGCAAAGCTTACGTCTTGCGACGCAAGATAGATTTAGAGGCCTTAGCTGAAAGTCTGGGATGTTTCCCTTTCGCCGCATCGGCTTAGCCCGATGCGACTGTCTACCTTGTTGAAATATTATCTGTATTCGGAGTTTGATTGAATCATCTTGCTTGCGCTTGATGACCCATCCAGTGCTCTACCCCAGTAATATCAATACAAGGCACGGTCCCTATAGACCTTTCGGGGAGAACCAGCTATCTCCAGGCTCGATAGGTATTTTGCCACTAACCACAAGTCATCCCATGTTATTGTAACAACAACGGGTTCGGGCCTCCCCCATGATTTCTCATAGGTTCACCCTGCTCATGGATAGCTCGCCTGGTTTCGGGTCTGTTATGTTTTTCTATATTCGCCTTTTTAGACTCGGTTTCCCTTTGCCTTCTCCTGCATAGCAGGATTAAACAAGAAAAACAAAACAACTCGCCGGTTCATTCTTCAATAGGCACGAGATCATGGTAAAAATCTTGCGATTTTCACCACTCTCTCGGTTTGTCCGCAAACAGTTTCAGGTTCTATTTCACTGGGTGTCTCACCCTTCTTTTCGCCTTTCCCTCACGGTACTAGTTCACTATCGGTCCGCATTCTTATTTAGCCTTAGAGGATGGTTCCCCTGGATTCCCACAGAGTATGTGCTCCGTGGTACTTGGGAATTTCCTAGGGCTTTATTTGATTTCGTATACAAGATTTTCACTTTCTGTGATTGACCATTCCAGATCATTCTACTATCAAATAAAATCCCACATTGGACTCCCGCAACCCCCAGTTGATGCGCTTGCGCACAAGAACTGGGTTTAGGCTTTTGCCGTTTCGCTCACCGCTACTGAGGCAATCTCGTTTGATTTATATTCCTCCGGGTACTTGGATGTTTCGGTTCCCCGGGTACCCTCAACTACGGTTATATTTCCTGCAAAGCAAGATATTTTTACCATAGAGTAGTCGCCAAAGGCGACTGGGTTTCCCCATTCGGACACCGCCGGATCAAAGCTTCTTAGCAGCTCCCCGGCGAGTATCGCCGCTTAGTACGTCCTTCTTCGGAGAATGCGACCAAGGCATCCACTGTTCGCGTTAATGAAAACTTTTGTTCTGTACCAGGACGGTACAGAACGGCCTTTCTCTTCAGATTTTAAAGAACAAGCCTCTAACAATTACTAGAGAGCAATCGCACAGGCGATCGCTCTCTGCTAACTGCTAAAGGTGGACCGTGCCGGATTCGAACCGGCGACCTCATCATTGCAAATGATGCGCTCTACCAACTGAGCCAACGGCCCAGATCAAAAGCCTTCTTACTTTTTTATTCTCTCTTGTAAATTTGCAATTTCCGCTTTCAAACTCTCCAGATAATCTTCCAAGACCTTAATTTCGCTGTAGGCCAATTCTCCGGCGGCACTCTCATGAGCTACCCCCCGAAAATGGCTCATCCGAAACTTAAGTTTGGCCTCCACTTCTTCTTTCTTTTTCAAAAGTGCTTTTAGTTTTTTCATCAAAAAACCGGCTCTTTAAGGCCGGTTAACAACAAAACAAGCGTTTACCCCTACCCACGCGAAAACCTGCGTGTTTGTTTGAAAAATTTAATTACGCTTTTCATCAATTAACTTCAACCTTAAAGGTAAGAGGTATTATAAACAGATTAATCCCTAGCGTCAAGAGGCCGTTTGTGGTAAATTACCTTGTGTGGGGGCGCGTGGCTCAACGGCAGAGCGTCAAACTGATAATTTGAAGGTTCAAGGTTCGATTCCTTGCGCGCCCACAGTTTTGTCGACAAGAAAAAATATTGATATAATAAAGGCAGAGAATAACAAGTCTAGAATTACTTTAAATTTCATACAAAAGAATAATGAAACATATATTTAAGATTTGGGCAAAATTTCTTGTTCCTACTATCGTTTTTTATCCTAAGATTTTGTGTTGGTGGGGACTTGGCAATCCGTGCTTTGCTTCGTTTCCGACCTTCGGTTTTTTTAGTGATACATACAACGCGCTGGTATACAAGCCTTACGTGTACAGTGAAAGGTGGACAATATTTAACAATCTAGCCTTCGACTTGAGCTATAGGTTTAACGTACTTGATTTTGTTATCATTATGATAACCGTATTTGCTTCGACTTTCGCCTATTTGTATTTCATAAACAAATACATGTCCAGGTTTCAATATAGTAAAAAGAAGCAATTACTATTGTTTGGTGGTATTTGGTTAATCTTCATGATAATTTTCTCTATTCCATATTATATTTTGGGGCAATTTGTTCCCACAGCGGGCTGGATAGATTAAATACTCTCCTTACCGAAAGTGCGCCAAAATCGTAGAGAGTCCACCAGAAAATTATTTACCTTGTTCTTTTTGAATGTTTTTTTCTGCCTCTTCTAGCAGGCGTAGGTCCGCTTTTTGATCCCCCGATAAACCTCCTCGCCTTTCCCTTGCGGCTTTTTCGGCGTCTTTTTTTGCTTTTTCAAGAACCTCTCCCACAGGTTTTTTAGTTTTTTTTGCCACTTCTCTTATTGCCGCTTCAACCAAGTTTTCTCCCTCTGGCATAGGGTATATTATACAAGAAGGTTTACTTCAATATATAATGTATTTAACAACATGCCCGAACTAACGACACTGCTTCTTAAGATTCCCCGCAATATCGAGGTAACCCCCGAGGCGGCACAGACTTTTTTGGCAGCCTTAACTCAAATTAACTCCGTTTCTTTCTTTCAAAAACTTTCCGGAGTCAAACCCCAGGCGCTGGCCTTGGAAATCGCTCTTTTTAATCAGCAAATAAGATTCCAGATAACCTGCGACAACAGTCTTATTCCTTTTGTCGAAAACCAACTGCAGTCAAATTACCCTCTGGCAATAATCCAAAAAACACCGGACCCTTTAATAAATCAGAATTTAAATATTGTCTGTCTTAAACTACGAAAAGGCAGTTACTATCCGATTGCCACTTTTGCCAATTTTACGGACATTGATCCTTTATCATCTGTCCTTTCCGTCCTGGCAAAATCAAACCCCGACCAAGTAACAATTGTCCAAATATCAATTCGGTCGACCGGGGGTTCATGGCAGGCAAAAGGAGCTAATTACGCTGCTCGCGGTACCAAAAACGAGGATGGTTCTTATTCCCCAAGAACGGATCAAACCGTAATAAACGAGAAAATAAATTACCCGGGTTTTGCCGTATCAATACGGCTTGGCTCCAATACGAAAGAAACCCTAAAAGAATTGGTCTCTGCTTTCGGCGTTTACACCAGAGCCGACGGAAATTCATTCTCTGCAAAAAAGACTCCCTTGTTTTCTAAAAATACTTTATATAAAAATCTTCTGGAAAGACAAGTGGCTGGAAAGGATGTCTTAAATATTGTCGAACTGGCAACAATTTGGCATTTGCCGTCCGACAAAATAAAAACCCCGACCATTGCCTGGGGAACTTCCATTCTTTCGGAACCTCCCGACAACCTTCCTACCGCATTAAATGTTACAAATGAAGAAAAGCAACACATAAACTTTTTTGGCAGAACGATATTTAAAAACAAAGACGTCATCTTCGGCATTAAAGACAAAGACCGGAGACGGCACGTTTGGACGATAGGAAAAACCGGGACCGGAAAATCAACCCTCTTAATCAATATGGCCATTGACGATATGAAGAAAGGAAGAGGTCTAGCATATATTGATCCTCACGGGGATGCCTGTGAAATTCTACTTGATTACATTCCCAAGTCAAGAATTAACGATGTCATATATTTTAATCCGGCCGACAAAGATTACCCAATCCTGATTAACCCTCTTGAAGTCACAAATCGCGAAGAAGCCGAAATAGTAACCTCGGGACTAATGGCCATCTTTACCAAGGTTTGGGAAAACGTCTGGTCGGCAAGAATGGAATATATTTTAAGAAACTCTTTCCTGACCATGGCTCAGGCGGGTGACGCAACCCTGGAGGATGTCTTGAGGCTCTTGGTTGACAAAAACATGAGGGCAAAGGTTTTAGACATCGTCAAAGATCCAAGTTTAGTCAACTTCTGGAAGGAAGAATACGAAAAAATGCCGGACAGGCTGCAAAAGGAAGCTATCTCCCCTATTCAAAACAAGGTGGGTCAATTTGTAACTTCTCCGATGATCAGAAGAATAATTTCGGAGCCAAAAAGTTCAATTTCTATAGACGATATCATGAACCAGGGAAAAATCTTCCTGGCCAACCTTTCCCAGGGAAGATTGGGAGAGGACAACTCCGCCCTTTTGGGAGCCACCATTATTACTAAAATCCAGATCTCGGCCATGCGCAGAGTCGATATGCCCGAAGAAGCCCGGAAGGATTTCTATCTTTATGTCGATGAATTTCAAAACTTCGCCACGGAATCTTTCATTAAAATCCTTTCGGAAGCCAGAAAATACCGGCTGGACCTGACCCTGGCCAATCAGTACATGGCCCAAATTCCGGAAGAGGTGCAGAAAGCAATCCTGGGAAACGCGGGCAGCATTGTCTCTTTCTCGTCGGGAGCTTCCGATGCCGAGATACTTTTTAAGGAATATGCCGAGGTTTTTACCCAGAACGATTTGGTCAATCTTTCAAACTATCAGGTGGCTATCAAACTCATGGTTGACGGACAATCCACCAGGCCTTTCCTGGCCCACACCCTGCCCCTGCCTTTATCAAGGAACCAAAACAGAGAAAAGGTAATCACTTCCTCAAGAGAAAGATGGGGAAAAAGGCCGGGGTAAAAGGTCTTCAATCCCACTTCGCCCCTTCAACTTCGCTCAGGGCTTCGCGGGATTTCGTACTATTAATGTCAACCAAAGGAACTCAAGATATGATTGGAAACGAGTCCCGTTTTGTTACAGTAAACGGCGACCTTAAAACTGGGTGTACAACCCCCGACGTTACGTCGGGGCCGTGATACTCCTTAGAAAGGAGGTGATCCATCCCCACCTTCCAGTAGGGATACCTTGTTACGACTTAATTCTTGTTGCTGGTGTCACCTTCTGTCGCCTCAGGCGACATTCGGGTGCCCCCAACTTCACTAACTTGACGGATTGCGCTTCATTAAGGTTATTGCGCGTTCCCACTAAGCGAGCGGTTTTTCCGCACTTAGCGAGCCGTAGTGTTTCCACTACGTTTTTCCCTTCAGTACTCTACATTTCAGATTACCAAATATAATCCGAAACAGTCAAGTACCTAATATGGTAAAGCTGACTTCCATACAAGCAATTACCTCTTCCTTGTATGGATCTCCATGGGTCATCATATTTTCTTTTCCAGACATGAATAGCAACTTTGTTTCAAGGAGACTTCCTTCTGACCGCCCAACAGAAGTCGCCTAAGTTTATAAACACTATCCCTGCCCTTTGCCTCAAGCCCTCCGCCCAAGAAAATTACTCTTCAAGGACTGCTATTTTTTTGGCTACAAAGGTAGGATTTTAACCTACTAGAAAATATAACTGCCACGCGCGATTAAAATCGGCGGTGTTCTGAAATAGACGTTTAAGTTGCCCTAAACGCTTTTCTATCCCCACCAGGCGCACGGTTTTCCCGTACCTTGGCGGACGACCATTTAGACTTAGTCCTCAAATTCATTTTGGACTGAATCTCTCTCAATGTCTTAATCCCCTCTAAAGTTAGATGTTTCTTCTTTTCAAAAATTTTCAATGCCTCGCAAAAATACTTAAAATCTTTTGCTTTTTTACCTTGCAGTTTGTACTTCTTGAAAAAAGGAACCACCTTTCCTGATATATCTTTATGGCTTTTAACTGCATATTTTGCGTGTGGCCTCCATCCATATCTTTCATAATTTAAAATATAGACTTGTCCACACCTGAAAAATTTCTGCAATTTATCAAGAAGAGGTTTGTCTTCCGCAACCATTTCTACTTCAAACATAAGTCTAGGGTCAATACCCAGCTTCTTTGTTTTATGTTTCGAAATAGTTACACAAAAACAACCTTCTCCATCAATTAAACCACTTACATACCAAGGATTTAACATTAATAAAACTAAATGGCAGTATCCCTTCCCCTTCGATTAATTCAGGGTACTATGGATACAGCAGACTTCTCCTCTCTACTCGGTGACAGTTCACACTGAAACCTACCTAAATTATAATAAATTTCTATAACTTAGGTCAAGAGGAGATCTCCCTTCGTGATCGCAATTTCATTTTATTTCCATCTCGAGCCCAATTATCACTCACATTAAAAACGATAAATGTCTTCTCTATCTGTACGAAAGATCGACAATGCGAGTAACCGTTTAAACTTCAAGCTGGAAATTGCTACTTTAACCCTTTTCTCTTTGACATCACTATCAAAGGATGTTATTTCGCTTCAAAGAATTTATCTTTCTTTGGTTGGACTTTCACCAACTAGAAATTGCAACCGGAAGGCGCAATTTGATTTGTACAAGACCTGAGAACGTATTCACCGCGGCATAGCTGATCCGCGATTACTACCAATTCCAAGTTCATGAGGGCGAGTTGCAGCCCTCAATCCCAACTGAGAAGCCGTTTGATGGGATTAGCTCCGCCTTACGGCTTGGCAACCCATTGTCGGCTCCATTGTAGTATGTGTGTCGCCCCGGATATAAGGGCCATGCTGACTTGACGTCGTCCCCACTTCCTCCCGATATAAAATCGAGAAGTCCCGTATGAATATTCAACATACGGCAGGGGTTGCGCTCGTTACCCCACTGAAGGGAACACCCCCAATCACAAATTTTGTGAATAGACTATACCTTCACCCCGATTAAATCGGGGGCTGGCGTGTGATACATATCAAAAGATAATATATCTCACTCAATAATGAGCTCAGTCGTTACGGGGTCAAGGAACTTTATACATCATGCTAGAGTGAATGTGCGGCCTTACAAGTCTGAAAAACTCAGACAAAGACTCGGCCGAAATTCTTAATTTTCCACTTTTATGAACCGTACTCTTAAGACTAAATTTTTTAAAAAGAAAATTTTGTAATAACTTTCTGGTTTTGGAATCAAAACCATCACAAGCTATTTTTACATGTCTTTCTTTATATAAATTACCATCATCCATATACCAAACTGCCAAAGACAGGTCAGTAAAGTATTTAGACATTTTCATCGGAAATATTTTTCTTCCTTCAGGATAAAAGATCTTTCTTAATGGTCGAAAATATTGACGCAACCAAAATCGTGCACCAACATATTTTTTTCCATATCGATTATCAAATCTTTCAACCTTAGTTGGTGGACCATACGCTATAGAACAAAGCTCATCGTGCTTCCAATTTATATATGGGAGCTGTTTTACACTTTGTTCTATTTGTATTTGTCCACGAGGATAGATATAACCATCTCCAAGTAAACATCCAACTATAATCTCCATCTGTCGATGGGTAACTTTAAGTCTTAGATTGGTTCTAGCAGAAAACTCTAACATATAGTTCCTGACTTCCCTCGGGATTGTCTTACTTCAAGGTAACCCGAAAGTTATCCGAATGTCAAGAGTTCCCCCGATATGAGCCAGATTTCGCACCCCGAATTACTTCGGGGGGCCGCAGAGGGTCAAATTTTCTACGGCACGAGCTGACGACAGCCATGCAACACCTGTGCTACCATCCCGATTTTCATCGGGATCATCTCTCATTTCTGAAAAACTAAACGGTAGCATTTCAAACCCGGGTAAGGTTCTTCGTTTCGTCTCGAATTAAACCACATGCTCCACTGGTTGTGCAGGTCCCCGTCAATTCCTTTGAGTTTTAAGCTTGCGCTCGTACTCCCCAGGCGGCTCGCTTAACGCGTTAGCTTACGCCCCGTCGCCTAAGGCGACAGGACTAGCGAGCATAGTTTACGGCTAGGACTACAGGGGTCTCTACAATTCTGTTACACTCCGATTAAATCGGAGGATTGAATCATTTCTGTTCAATTCTTTATGTTGCCACAAAGTTCGGACTATATCATTTTCCAATCTTTCGGTTGGAATATGGCGTATAGTCTCTACGGGGTTTAAGATCTTGTTGAATAAGGCTCCAGCTTATATAAAAAGTCTGGTAACAAATACTTCTTTACGGTATTTGTAAACTTATCCAGATTATTTTTCGGAATATAAATAATCCAACCATTCTTGTTTTTCCGAATTGTTGAATCTAAACCGAAATTCTCTTTCAATATGTAAGATAAAAATTCAACTTCCTTTAAGCTAAAACATTGCGTATTGAACGAAACGCCGGCATACTCTGCACAGCCGTCGTCCATGACATCCTCCTAATCAGAGGATGACATATCAGTTTCAATTCATCCGCAAACTGAAAGTTTGCGGTGTTCTTGAAATCTGTTATAAACCACATTGCCAAACTCAAAGAATTATTAAACTGTTGTTTTAATTTTTGCAATATAACTTTTTTCTTATCCCTGTAAAAGAGTTTTCTATATTTTGAAAACTCAGGATGAGTTAATGTTACAAATTCACAAAATTTATAATCTTTATCCTTAACTTTCTGAAAAAACACTCTAATAGGCATACTGGTAATGTTAGAAAACATTTCCCTCTTATACCTAACTAGTGAAATTTGTTTATAAGAATGTTTAATATGAAGACGGTAATAATTTCCCCTGCGTTTAAGCGATCCATCTCCAAGCAACGTTCCCAACAAAACACTTTTCTGTTTCTCAGATAGTTTGAAAGAGTCTTTAATCCGTGCAAAATCTTGAACTTCCCTCGGTATTGTCCTCATATATTCAGATTACCAAAGGTAACCCGAATAAACAAGGAGTTTCACCGATATAGCCAATTTTTACTGTAATGTTGCCACTACAGGGGACTAATATGTTAATCCCTTTCGCTACCCTAGCTTTCGTTCCTCAGCGTCAAAAAATCCCTAGTTACCTGCCTTCGCCCTTGGTGTTCCTCTCGATATCAACGGATTTCACCCCTACACCGAGAGTTCCAGTAACCCCGAAATCTTTCAATTCTTCCAGTATTGCACCCCTTTCTGAGGTTAAGCCTCAGGCTTTAAAGTACAACTTAGAAAAATGCCTACGAAACGCTTTACGCCCAATAAATCCGGATAACGCTTGCACCCTACGTATCACCGCAGCTGCTGGCACGCAGTTAGCGGGTGCTTATTCTACTTAATGTGTCCATTAAATCAAAAGAAGTTTACAACCCTAAGGCCTTCATCCTTCACGCGGTGTCGCGGCGTCAGACTTTCGTCCATTGCGCACGATTCCCAGTTGCTGCCACCCGTAGGTGTATGGGCCGTGTCTCAGTCCCATTCTGGGGGGCCATGCTCTCACACCCCCTACCCGTCGTAGTCTTGGTAGGCCATTACCCTACCAACAAACTGATGGGAGATAGGCTCATCCATCGGCGCACAGTTAAGTGCTTTCCCAGATACCGTATGGTACCTGGCTTATGCGGTATTGACCCCGCTTTCGCGGAGTTATTCCACACCAAAGGGTAGATTCCTATCTTATACTCAGCCGTTCGCAACTTTCCCACTCCGCCTTGCGGTTTCGCGGGACCGTTCTACTTGCATGCTTAAGGCACACCGCCAGCGTTCATCCTGGACTAGGATCAAATCCTCAAATAGTTTCCGGTGAGATAGACATAAGTCATCTCACGGAATTGACGTTTCCAATCATATCTTGAGTACCTTGAGCACCATTTAAAAATAAATAGTGCGAAATCCACCAAAGGTGGATTAGTACTTTTGATATTAATTAATTAAATTTTCAAATGTTAAAGGGCTTGAAGAGTTATCAACCCATGGGGCGAGTCAACCCTAAGATAGAGAAAAATTTGACAGTATATTCTTCGAATCAAAAAACCCACCAGATGGTGGGTTAGTTACAAGCCTTGCGGCCCATCTGTCTATCCTCTTCTCATCTTATGGGAGTAATGATAACTAAAAATTAGGAGTTAGTCAATGGGGGTTTAGTGTGCTATAATACCAATTCTTATTAGTACTTTTATAGGTAAATTTTTGAACGGAGGCGGGCGCCTTTTTTTCTCAAAAACGGAGGTTGTCATGACAGGTAAAACAAAAACCTGCAAGGATGAAAAGGCAGAAAAAAACCAAGAGGTCAAAAAGAAACAAAAATCAAAAAAAATTAAAAACAACAACCCTTGGCTCAACGGGTCTAAGAAATAACCCAGAGGCTGCCCGCCTCCCACAAATCCCAGCCGAAGGTTGGAACTTAAGGCAGATTTGCGCCTTAAATGTTTTTCCGGCCTTTGGCTGTTTATTATAACTTTGGGGCTTTGCTCTGATTAAAACACAACAAAACAAAAAATCAGAGATCAACAAAGCCCCAAGTTTCACCCTTCTTGAATCAGAGTATCCTTTTTTGCCCGAGGCCATTTTTTAAGTTGAATCTCTCTTTGCATCGCTTCCTTTCTGGTCGAATATTTTTCCGAATAGACCAATTTAAATGATTTAAAATAACAAATATACTTTGCGGATTTGGATAATTTTTCTCTGTGTTCTTTCAAACGCTTTTTTAAATTATTCGTTTGGCCAGTATAAAGAGTGTTTGCAGATGTGCGGAGGATATAAACAAAATAGGACATAAAGCAATTATATATCCTTGGATTCGTAGTTCGACTGCGTTCGGGATCTACGTTCGCCTTGCTCACTTCGAGCTGGGGGGCCAGGATTCGAACCTGAGTAAACGGATTCAAAGTCCGTTGTCCTACCGTTAGACGACCCCCCATTATCTAGTTCTCTTCGTGTATTATATCCGAAATGGCTAGTAATTTACCACCTGTGTGCTTAGTTTTGTGGTAAAATAGAAATATGAGAAATTGGTCAGTAGACGAAAACTATCTTAAAAAATTTCCCCTTAAACACAAACTTTGGCTGCTTGTTCAGTCACTTTCTTATGGTTTGGATGGCGAAAAATTAAATAAAACGGAAGTAATTAAGTATTGGGGCAGAATAAAAGATCAGCTAGATCCTGCCCGTAGAGACTACCTTAACTTTCTTTTATGGGGAAATCAGTCTTAAACAATTTTCAAAAAGAAGTCTTAGCTATTTTTTGTGAAACAGTCTTGGCGAAAAAATTTTATCTGGCTGGAGGCACTGCTTTATCTGAATTTTATTTCCACCATCGAAAATCTGAAGATTTAGACTTTTTTACTGAAGAAGAATTGGATATTAGGGAATTAGAGCGTTTTGTAAATCTGATTGGGAAAAAGATTTCTCTGGAGAAAGTTGAATATCAGCACGGTTTCGGACTTTACACATATTTCTTCTATCCTGAAAATGAAACGGTAAAGCATAAAATTGACTTCGGGCAATACCCATTTCCTCTAATTGAGAAGCCCAAACGACTCGCTGGTTTACAAATAGAATCACTTTATGATATCGCTGTGGATAAAACACACACTATTTCTGTACGTCCGCGACTGCGGGATTTTGTGGATTTATATTTTATATTCCAAGAGAAAAAAGAGTGGAACCTAAAAGATCTTTTGCAAAGAGCGTTTGAAAAATTCGGGATCAAAGTTGATCCACTTCAATTAGGGGAAAGTTTATTTCAGGTTAAAAAACTAGAAGACATGCCGATCATGCTTAAAAGTTTTAACAGACAAGCAATGGAGAATTTTTTCCTCACAGAAGCAAGAAAATTGGAGAAAGGGATTTGGCTCAAATCAAAACCGGAAAATCTAACCTAAATGTTCCTCCACCTGTTTGCTTGGGAACTTCGTAAATTGGCATCTCTTTTTGCTCTTCAGCCTTTTGCCCTTCGAGCAGAAAAATTTGCGATTTCAACACATGTGCTTCCCCCTGCCAGGGAGTAATAATTCTTAGCACAGGGCTTCATCACCACGATTATTCCTCGATTTCCTTTTTAGTGAGCCTGGGAGGGATCGAACCTCCAACCTTTTCCTTAAAAGGGAACCGCTCTTCCATTGAGCTACAGGCCCTCAAAAATTTGGTAATTTTTGAGGGTGAACCCTCATTGTTTACCAAACTTTTCAATTAATTTTAACTTATATTCACGCGTCCACTGCTTAATAGATCTCTCTCGTCTTGCCGCACCCGTTTGCGTCTTATGCTCTTCGGAAAAAACCAACGAAACCGGTCGTCTATACCTTAAGGACTTGGCCCCTAAACGATTGTCGTAATTATGTTCCCGAATTCTTCGTTTCAAGTCATTTGTTATTCCAGTATAAAGAGATCCGTCGGCACATTTTACTATGTACACATACCAATTCATGTTTATATTTAAAGTGCTCTTGCACTCAAAAATTGCAGATTTTTGAGTGTGAACTCTCAAAAGTTAGATATTAACTTTTGAGTGACCCCACTGGGATTCGAACCCAGGATCTTGAGAATGAAAGTCTCATGTCCTAACCGCTAGACGATGGGGCCAAATCGTACTTATCTTATCTACGTGCTAGAATATTATAATTGAATATGAAGCTAAACGCAAAACAGTTAAGAAAAACTCCTCCAAAAGAGGGTGAAATAATCAAAATAAAAAGAAATCCGATTTACCTGGTTCTGGATCAAATAATCGATACCTACAATATCGGTTCCCTCTTTAGGTTGGCCGATGCCGTCGCGGCTAAAAAAATGTATCTCTGCGGGGAAATGGAATATCCCCCGTCCTCAAGGATTCACAAAGCCGCGGTGGGAACCGAAGAGTGGGTACCTTGGGCCAAGTACAAGTCTGCACTTGGTGCAGTAAAAGAATTAAAATCCAAAGGGGTGCAAATTATTGCCGTGGAACAGAATAAAGGATCTATTGACTATTCCCTATTGCCTAATACCTTGCGTTTTCCCTGTGCCATTGTGGTAGGAAACGAAACAGAAGGAATCTCAAAAAAGGTCTTAAAAGAAGCCGGCGTCATTGTCGAACTGCCGATGTTTGGGGTCAACAAATCCTTTAACGTCTGGGGTTCGGCAGCAGTAGTCGCTTTCAAAGTTCTGGAATCACTTTAAAGCTTCGTCAACTGCCGGTTGCATATCTTTGAAGCTGTATGCCCCCGCAAATATCTTGCCGTTGACAATAAATCCCGGTGTCCCGCTGATCCCCAAACTCCCCGCCAAAGAAGAATCGACCTGAAGTCTGGCATCATACTTCCCACTGTCCAAACAGGACTTCATTTCGGAGGGATTTACAGCTTTCTGAAGAAAATTAGCCAACTCCTGAGATTTTGTTTTATCGTTTTGAATAGTGTTGTTTAAGAGTTCATACCCCTTGTTGGTCATTAAAATGTCGTGAACTTCCCAATATTTATCTTTCTCGAATGCGCAATAAAGTGCTTTAGCCCCCATTTCTCCATTTCCGTGCCCGCTGGTATAAATATAGGCGTAGGCGGCCTCTCCATCATCCAACAGTTTCTTCATCTCGGGAACCGGAGGAATATAGGTGCCTCCCTGCGAAACGTATTGAAACTGACCCGTGCTAAGCTCCGGATTCTTTCCCCCGGCTATGTGGCAGTAAGGACAACTCGGATCGGAAACTTCAACAAAGAGTATCTTGCGATTTGCGTCTCCAAACTTGATAACGTCTTTAGAGAAGACTTCCTTTTCTGTTTCAATTGTAATCTCCGGTTTTTTTACCTGGGCCTGTTGATCGGTTGCGGCCGTTTTAGTACTGCCGTCTTTTTCCAAATTCCGTACCTTTTGCCACAAAACCCCCACAAAAAAAGCAAGGCCGATGCTCAAAAGAACCAAAAGAGGGGTCAGCTTGTTCCAAAGCGAAGATTTATCCTTGTCGGACATGTGTGCTATTTTGAACGGAAATTCTTGCGTTGTCAACAGTAAAAAATGTTACTTTTCTTGAAGATATTTCAAGACCTCCATTCCCGCTTGGCAGCCATATCCTGCCGCCGTCACTGCCTGTTTGTAAGTCTGGTCGTGCACATCGCCTGATACAAATATACCCGGTACGTTAGTCTTTGATCCGTTTCGTATTACTATATAACCTTTTTCGTCCGTCGTAACAATTCCTTTAAAGACATCGCTTTCGGGTTTATGCCCAATAGCAACAAAAAGCCCATCCAATACTAATTCCTCTTTTTTGTTTGTTTGATTGTTTTGTATTACCACCTTTTCCAGTTTATCTTCCCCGGTTACTTTTATTACTTCACTGTTCCACCATATTTTTATCTTCGGATTAGTCAAAACTTTTTTCTGCATGGCCGCCGAAGCTCTAAATTCATTTTTTCTATGAATAATTAATACCTCGGAAGCATATTTGGCCAAAACCACCGCCTCTTCCATCGCCGCATCCCCTCCCCCGACGACAACCACTCTTTTTCCCTTAAAGAAAGGTGCGTCACAGAGGGCACAAGAGGACACGCCCCGGCCGATAAGTTTTTCTATACCGGGAATATCAAGCCATCTGGTTACCGCACCTGTGGCAATGACCACACTTTTGGTCAGATACCTTTCTCCCCCTGCGGTTATTTCAAAAAGAGACTTTATTCTTTTTATGCTTTCGGCGTTTTTCTCTACAAACTCGGCCCCAAACCTCTCGGCCTGTTTTCTCATATTGGTCATTAAATCAGGTCCCATGATCCCTTCAGGAAAACCCGGAAAATTGTCAACTGCCGTTGTCAGCATCAGCTGTCCTCCCCACTTTTCTCCCCCCAATATTAAGGTTGAAGCAGCCCCGCGGGTTGTATAAATTGCAGCGGTTAGTCCGGAAGGTCCCGAACCGACGACAACAACATCCCAAGGCTCTCCTTGGTTTGGTTTTGAAGCAATAATTTCACCCATAAACATCAGTCGTTAGGTATTATATTAAACTCCGGGAATAGGAGGCGTGGTATCACCGTCCATATTTCCCCCATCTACCGCTGGTTCCGGTACAACCGGAACTGTCGGTTCTACAATAGGTTCACTAACCGGAGGAACCTGCGGCTCCGGTGCAACCGGGGCTTGTACCGGTTGATCACCTGCCGGCGTAGTTACGCCTGTTTGATCTTGTACCGGTTGGTCGTTTGTTTGATTTGGATCCAAAGTAATCACCACCCTTCTTTATCTATTCTACCTTTTTTATTAACTCTTCATATGCTTGTTTTCCCGAAAAACCCACCTGTCTTTCGACTTCACTTCCTTTATTGAACAAAATTACGGAAGGGATAGACATCACCGCATATTTTGAAGCGCTTTGGGCATTCTCGTCAACATTGACCTTGACAACAACCAGCTTACCTTTATGCTCTTCCGAAATTTCTTCCAATATCGGGCCCGCTATTTTACAGGGACCACACCACGGCGCCCAGAAATCAACCAGAACCGGTATTCTGCTTTGCAAAACTTTCTCTTCAAAATCACTGTCGGTGGCTGCAATTGTTGACATATTCAACTTTTTCACTATACCTTCACACGAAAGCTTAAGTCAAGAAGCATCTAAATGCTGCCCCTCTTAAAAAGAAGCGTTTGGACGCGGTCCGGTCTCCCCGTTCCTCCGCCGAACGATTGTGTTCTTAACAATAATCCGCCGGCAATTTCTATCTTGAAATTAAGCATTCTCCCAACAGGAATTTCTACCGGAACTTTCGGAGGAAGCATTTTTTTTGAATTAGGATCTGTTTCATAAGAAAGGTTTCTATCAGTTAAGTTTGCGACTCGATACACTTTTGGGGTGAAAGTAATAGCCAAAGACCTTCGGGAAAGATGCTTTATATCTTTACCTTCTTCATCAAGCAACTTTACATAAATTTCGTCAGAGGTTTTAGTTGCAGCGTACTTGAGATCTCCCGTTGCAGGATTTCTTCCAAAAACAACCGGTACTCCAATCTCCGCTTCGCTAAAAATTAACTCTTTTCCTACAGGAATATTGTGTGTTCTTAAAACGTGGGGTTGAATTTCGCTGCGCCCGGGTTCTCTGTTGACATTATCGGATACGTCACCCATATTATGTTTTTAATCTTATCTCAAACCATTCCCAAAAGGAAGAGTATTATTGCCTACTTGTACATATTAGATCCTAACTCTAGCCAGACGCAAGGAATTTAGAACCACCGAAATGGAGGAAGCGGCCATGGCAAAAGCTGCTAGGGCAGGATTAAGCAGCCACCCTGTAAACGGATATGAAATCCCCGCAGCTACCGGAATCAGGATCACATTATAGCCAAAAGCCCAGAAAAGATTTTGTTTAATCACTTTCATTGTTGCCCGGCTCAAATTTAGAGCAGTCAAAACACTTCTTATGTCTTTATTTAATAGTGTTATCCCGGCAGACTCAATAGCTACATCTGTCCCTGTTCCCATGGCAATCCCGACATCACTGGCGGCCAAAGCCGGTGCGTCATTGATACCGTCCCCGGCAAAGGCAACAACTCCATATTTTTCCTTAAATTCTTTAACCTTTTGGGCTTTTTCTTGCGGCAAAACTTGGGCCAAAATATTTTTAATCCCGGCCTCTCTGGCAATTGCCTTAGCGGTTCGTTCATTGTCCCCCGTAACCATCCAAGACTCAATTCCTTTTTCTTCAAGCTTCGCAACTACCTCCCTAACCCCCTCCTTCAGCATATCAGCCACCGCAACATACCCGATAATTTTTTCACCCGATTCAAGAAGCATGACCGTCTTTCCTTCACTTTCTAACCGCTTAATAATTTCGTTCTTTTCTCCACGGTTTCCGAAAAAGTATTCTTTGCCATTCACAATTCCCCCTATTCCTAACCCGGGATAGGCCTTAAACCCGGAAACTTTTGATAATTTAATCCCCTTTTCTTTGACGCGGTTTAAAATTGCCTCCGCCAAAGTGTGTTCAGACCCCTGCTCTAGCGAACCCACAATTCCCAATATTTTCTCACTAGATACATCGGTTACGGTTGGTCTGCCAATGGTCAAGGTTCCGGTTTTATCAAAGATAATTGTTCTAATTTTGTGCGCAGTTTCCAAGGCCTCTGCGTCTTTGATTAGTATTCCTTTTTCCGCTCCCTTGCCTGTCCCAACCATAATGGCAGTGGGAGTCGCCAGACCCATGGCACAAGGACAGGCTATTATTAAAACGGCAATTGTATTTATAAAAGCACTTGCCGGAAGGCCCAAGTCAAACCAAACTGTAAATGTAACAACTGAAAGTATTAAAACAACCGGAACAAAATAGGAAGAAACAAGATCTGCAAGTCTTTGAATTGGGGCACGGGAACTTTGGGCGGCAGCAACCATTTCCACAATTTGGGAAAGCATTGTATCTTTTCCAACCTTGGTTGCCCGAAAAACAAAGCTTCCGTTTTTGTTTAAAGTTGCTCCAATCACCGTATCCCCCTTAAATTTACCAACGGGCATTGACTCTCCGGTCACCATTGATTCATCAACTGCGGATTCCCCCTCCACAATTTCCCCATCTACGGGAATTTTTTCTCCCGGACGAACCCGAATCAGATCCCCTGCCTTAACTTCTTCGATCGGAATATCAATCTCAACCAATTTACCCTGAGCATTTTTGCGAAGGGCACGTGCCGTTTTGGCTTGAAGTCCCAAAAGCTTTTTAATGGCGTCGGATGTATGGGATTTGGCTTTTGCTTCCAAAAATCTGCCTAAAAGAATAAGAGTAATGATAACCGCAGCCGTATCAAAATAAGTTCCTTTGGTAATTCCCAAAATAGATAAAATTGAATAGCCATAGGCGGCTGTTGTGCCAATCGCAATTAAAGTATCCATGCTGGCAGATCTATTTTTAAGCCCTGACCATGTCGCTAAGTAAAACTGACGGCCGGCCCAAAATTGAACCGGGGCAGAAAGTAAAAGAAGAAAGAAGGGATTTGATAAAAAGCCGGGAATAAAAGAGAACCATTCAGGAAAACTGCCGATAAATACAAAAAAACTTAAAATGGATGAGATAATTACTTTAACTTTTAAATTCTGCAGTTCTTTCTTTTTTTCCTCCTCAACATTTGTTCCGATTTTGTATCCCACATTCTCAACTGCTTTTTTTATATCCTCATCTTTAACGCTATCTTCAACCTCGACAGTTGCAATCTCGCTTGCAGAATTGACACTTGAAGAAATTACTCCGGAAGTTTTGTTAAGTTTCTTTTCTATCAATTTTGCGCAAGAAGCGCAGTGCATGCCGACGATCGGGAATGATTTCTTGATTGTTTGCATTATTCAACTATAATCTTTCCACGAAACATATTCATCCCGCAGTGGAAGGAAAACTCACCTACCTTGTTTGGAGTTATTTCTATTTCAACTTTTTGATTTAGAGGTAAATACTTACTAATTTTAAAATCGGGCAAAATAAATTCCTCCAAACAAGAATTAGTATCTTTTCTTAAAAGTGAAATCGTAATTTTTTGACCTTTTTTAATTTTTATAACCGAAGGTTTATATCCCCCATCAACCAAAATATCCACTTTTCCCTCCGTCACCGCGGCAGCCTTCTCGCGTTTGCCAAAAAAGAACCAATAAATAAAGATCGCAAGAACTCCCCCGCCAATCGTGACGATTATTTTATCCATATACTTATTTTACAAATTTGTTATATAGCCAGGCAAATAAATATCCTACGAACCAGGCACCTATGGCGGCACTAACCAGTCCAAGAACAAAATTCCCTCTCGGCGACCCTGTCCAGAAAGCTTCCAAACTAATTCCGTGGAACCAGCTTTGCATCACCATCTTTGACAAACCTGGTAAAATAGCCACAAAGGCCGCACAAGCAACATAAACCACTCCCGTTGATATGGCCATTGCATTTGCACAAGCAGTCCTGTTTAATTTCATCTTTCTCACCTCCTTATTAACCATTATATTGTATCAGGCTCCACATCCTCCCCCGCCACCAGAATCCGGGACAGGGTTCACCTTCTTAGCAACTTGGGTTGCCCCGCTTGAGGAAGAAAACTCGGCACTCAAAACCTTCTTTGCATCTACTTTATCCCAGGAAATTCCTTGAGTGGCAAAATACTCTGCAGTTGTCAAATATGTACCCGAGAACCAAAAAGAATTGAGTTTCAAAACATTTTTGTAAATCTCATCATCGGATAAATTCTTAGCAACCATCATTTCAATTGCAGCTAAAGCCGCCATACCGTGATTGCAGTCGGGGAACCAAGTTGAGTTCCCGCAGCAAGGCCTGTATACATTCTTGGCTATTTCTTCAACCTTTTTTTGCTGATCGGAAGATAAATTAATAAGTTCAAATTTACCTAAATAATCAACCGCTTTACCTTTTGCCAAAGTCCAACCCCCCGTAGAAGAAAAGTTTCCTACATCTTTTTTGTATTCTTTACCCATTGGCCCTTCCGTGTATGCATTGCTTTTTTGGGCAAGCCCGATCGCCCAAAGAAAATCTACAACAAACTGGCTGTTGTCGGCATTTATGATTATATTTCCATCCGTCCCTTCCTTTAATATTTTTTCTTCATCGCTATTTAGATTGACCGTCTCCATAAACTTTTTCTCATCAATAACACCGGCCATTATCAACTTCGGCCCCAAATCACTCCACGAAATGGGTAGCTCAAAGCCTTTAGAAGGTATTACCTTTTCTTTATCAACCAACACCTCTTGCTTCTTGGAAGCCCCGCCCCCACCTTTTAGCTCATTAACTTTTTGAAATAAAACACCAATAAGGAACGTCGCAATTAAAGCCACTACGGCAAGAGTCGGTATCAATATTTTCTTAAAATTTACGTTAATAACCAGTTTCATATATAGTAGCCGATCAAAATATAATCAACAACCGATAAGCCCAACATTGTTCCTAAACTAAGAAATATTCTTTGGTAAGGAAAAAGAGATTTACCGCGGATTTTTATTATCAAATCATTTGCCATATCGACCAAATAAAAAGCAATTCCTCCAACAACAATCCCAAAAGTCAGTTTATCCAAACCGTACATTTTTTCCATTCTGATAACCAAATTAAATTTATAAAAAGACCACAAAGTTGAAGCAAAAATAGCCATATAAAGCGTCGGCTTTAGCCAAACCATTGGCCCCCTGTTAAGTTTTTTAACCAGAGACAAATAACTCCAGAAGGAAATTGCTCCAAGAAAGGCCGCCAGCCAAAGTCCCGTAATTGAATCGTCCAGCCCAATCCATCTTGAGAGGCTCAGACCCACCCCCGCTCCGGCAACACAAAGGGGGCAGTGGGCGTATATAACTCCCGGGAACAGTAAATAGGCACCGGGGACTAGTAAAAACGCAAGAACTTTTTTCATTTTAGAACTACCTCCCCCGAAAACTTAACCTCCTTTTGCCCGACGGGATCAAGAAATGTTAAAAAAACCGATCGGTTAAGCGGACCAACCCCTTGAATTCCATGAGCTGCCGGATCAAATCTAACTACAAGTTTTGCTGTCGTTTCGGCCGGAATATCAAAATCAATATTTGGATTTTTGGCTCCCGACATTTCCATTGCGTAGAATCTGGATCTTCTATCTCCAAAAACGACTTGGGCTTTGGTACACATACAGGAAGTGACAATGTTTTTGACCCTTAAAATATTTTTGGAGTTGTTTTTGATTTCATATTCCCTGACGACAAACCCGTTTTTCATAAGGACCCTGCCTATGTCATAATTGTCCGGAGAAACCTGCACATCAGCCGCTTCAACTTTAGGTAGAGATAGATCCTGTGCAGAATTATCTCCTCGACTTACGAGGTAAAAGCCTCCGGCAAATATGATTAGTGTCGCAATAACTGCAATAATTACTTTCTTTCCCATGTTTAAGATTTTTTGAAAAGTTCAACAATTTCTCCAACCATTTTCTCGGATTTATCCCCATGCATATCTTTTAAAACGCAGGTATGAAGGTGTCCATGAAGAACAATTTCATCTACCTTTTTCAAAGCTGCTTGTACAGCCCTACTCTGGTGAATAACATCCGGGCAATATTCCCCCTCCTTAAGCATTTTCTCCACTTTTTTAAGATGTCCTTGAGCTATTTTTATTCTCTGCAAAGCTTCGCCTTGGAAATTCATAAATCTATCCTATCCCCCCCCGGGGGGGTATGTCAAGACCATTTTTAAGTTCAGCCCTACAAATTCCCAAAATTGAGTGCTAAAGTATACAAATGGGAAATCTCTGGTTGGCACTTCTGGCCGGTATTGCAACCGGAGGATTATCTTGTTTTGCAGTCCAGGGTGGGCTTTTGGCCTCGGCTTTGGCGTCTCAAGGTACGGGAGATAAAAAGTACTTAAAAGAAAAAAGCATTCTGATGTTTTTACTGGCTAAACTTTTGGCCTATACCCTACTTGGGTTTATCCTGGGAGCTTTGGGATCGGCTATAAACATCACTCCCAAATTTCAAGGTTGGCTTCAAATTTTTGTAGGAATATATATGCTTCTTACAGCCGCACGTTTATTGGATATTCACCCCCTTTTCCGACATTTTGTAATCCAACCCCCTAAAGCTTTTTTAAAGCTTCTTAGAAAAAGCTCACAAGGAGAATCCTTTTTTACACCCGCGCTTCTGGGTTTTTTAACCATACTTATCCCCTGCGGAGTAACCCAGGCAATGATGATTCTTGCTGTTGGAAGCGGTAGTGCGCTATGGGGGGCAGGAATAATGTTTTTCTTTGTTCTGGGAACATTTCCTGTATTTTTTCTTATTGGCCTTGCTACAACCGAACTTCTTAAAAACAAGGCTTTTTCAGTTATTGCCTCGGTGTTAATCGCGGTAATGGGAATACTGTCATTAAACAGCGGCCAATTAGTACGCGGGTCAGTTCATACTCTGCAGAATTATTGGTCTGTCTTAACACAGACAAACCAACCTATCGGTCAAGCCAATATAACTAATGGGGTTCAAGAAGTGACAATTAATATTATGAGCGGAGGTTATAAGGCAAGCGTCAATACGCTGAAAGTCGGTGTACCTGTTAAATTAACATTAATAACAAACGGTGTGAGAAGTTGTGCGCGAGCGTTTACTATTCCTTATCTAAATTATTTTAAAGTATTGCCGGTGTCAGGAACGGAAGTCGTAAAATTCACCCCACAAAGAACCGGCCTTTTAACCTACACCTGCAGTATGGGGATGTATAGTGGTTCGTTTAACGTCATTGAATAAGCAAAGCTTGAAACTTACGAAGTTATGAAAAAAACATATAAGCAAAGCTTGGCCGGCTTCGCCGGTAAGCAAAGCTTGAAAACCAGAGTTTATAAAATCAAGGGTTTGGATTGCGCATCCTGTGCATCATTGGTTGAAATGGATTTAGAAGAACAAGGAATAAAGTGCAAATGCTCGTATGCAAAAGAAAGCCTTGAGATTGAAGGAGAGCATAATTTGGCAATGCTTAAAGAAATAATCGAAAAATCGGGTTACAATATATTAGAATGAAAAAATTTTCTTTAATCATCGGAGTCGTTACGGTTTTAATTGTTGTCGGCGGAATCCTTCTGGTTTCGAAAAATAGTACCCCCAAATTATATCCTCTACCCGCCAATCTTACCTACTATTGGGGTGATGGCTGCCCGCACTGCAAGATTGTTGAGGATTTCATTTCAACTTGGGACAATAAAGACACAGTTAAGATAGATAAAAAAGAGGTTTGGAATAACACTGCCAATGCCAACGAACTTAAGGTAAGATACGAATACTGCAAGGTTCCCCAGAGTGAAATGGGGGTTCCCCTTCTTTTTACGCCAGAGGGAAAATGTTATTCAGGAGATCAACCGATAATCGATTACTTTAAAAGTATCAAATAAAAATATGTGTCAAATTTGTACACTAGCGGTCGGGGCTGGACTTGGACTTTCCAGGTGGCTTGGTGTCGATGATACCGTTTCCGGAGTTTGGATTGGAGGATTCATTCTCTCCTCTTCTTTATGGTTTTACTCTTGGCTTTCTAAAAAATATCCTAAATTGGATACTACTTTCTACATGTTACTTACCACTGCATCGATGTATACACTCTCTCTCACCCCGTTGGCCTGGGCAGGTATTTTGATAAATAAGCTTGTTGTGGGAATTATAGTTGGTTCTTTAACTTTTCTTCTGGGAATATGGGCAGATAAAAGGGTAAGAAAGATTAAGGGAAGGCAGCTATTTAATTTCCAAAAAGTTGTATTTCCTGTTGCCCTTTTGCTAATATCAAGCTTGATCTTACGTTTAATAACGATGTAATCATATGGATAATTACAAAACGTTAGTAAACAAGGTCGAAAAAGTAACCAAAGACAAAAAACTTGATCTTTCTTCAGGGGAGGATCTTTCAATTGGAATAATGAATTTAATTTCAATTGAGGAACATCTTTTCTTCTCGGCCCAAAAGACAGGAAAGAAGGGTTACTTAGATCTTTTAGACGAAGTTAGAAAAATGCGGGTAGATCTTCTTAAAGAGATCATTAAAGATTATGAAGGTGAAATTTGGTGCATTTCGAAACACTTACTTGCCGCTTCAATGAGGCTAATGGAAGTAGGCACCAAGGAACTTAAAAAAGGAGACAAAGAAAAAGCCAATAAAATGTTTGAAAATTCGTACAAGCTCTATTCCCTCTTTTGGGGACTTAATACCAAAATGGTTAATCTGGGAGAGGTAAAAAGGGATATAAAAGATGTTTATATGGTAGACGAAAAAGCAAAGAAGTTTGAAAAAGTATCAGTATTTTCAAAATTGAATGACTTTGTCAAAAAAGCACTAGACTGCTGCAGAGAATAAAAGCCTTCTTGACATATTGTCATATATATGCTAATTTTAGGTTATGCAGTTAGTTAGAACTACCTTAAGAATAAGAAAGGATCTGAAAAAGGAAGCTGAAATGTTCGCCTTGAAGAAGGATCAGACATTTCAAGAAACTTTAAACCAGGCTTTAGCTCAGTATCTGATAAGAGAAGCTAAGCGGGACGCTAAAAAGATTATTTTTCATACACACGATTTTGGAATTCCCCTTGATAACCTTACCCGTGACGATATTTACGGCGAACCTAAATTATGATTCTTCTTGATACTAACATTCTTGTTTATTCGCTAGATAAAAAATCTCCAAAAAATCATATCGCAATAAATTACATAAAAGGAAATGCTGAAAATTTGGCAATTACTCACCAAAATATAAACGAAGCCCTAAGAGTAGCCACCCATCCCAAACACATCAAACCTATGGATATAGACAGTGCAATTAAAGCAGTTACTGCCATAACTGAAGGTTTATCAATTATCTTCCCTAAAGAAAATACAATTTTTATTACTCTGGAGCTTCTTAAGAAATATAAAATAAAGTCAAATCATGTTTTTGACGTTTATTTGGCGGCAACCATGCTCTCAAACGGCATAGAAGAAATTGCAACTGATAACGAAAAAGACTTTTCAATCATTAAAGAAATCAGAGTTCTCAACCCTTTTTTAAAAGATTAAACTCTGCCGCGAAGCAGCATGGCGTCGATAATTCTTTTGACCGCTAGGAAGAAAGCCGCCTGACGATAGGTAACTTTTTTCTCATCCACGGTTTTTTGAATATCGTCAAATGCCGAAACCATAATCGGCTTGAGTTTTCTGTTTACCTCTTCTTTGGTCCAATAATAACCACCAAGGTTCTGCGCCCATTCAAAGTAAGAAACGGTTACTCCGCCGGCGTTGGCTAAAACATCCGGAATGTCGTCGATTCCTTTTCCCAAAAGGATTGCTTCAGCTTCGGGTGTCACCGGCCCGTTGGCCATTTCAAGCACGGTTTTCGCTTTTATTTTTCCGGCGTTTTCTTTCGTAATCGCATTCTCCAGTGCAGCCGGCACCAACACCTCAACAGGCAGTGCCAAGAGTTCTTCATTTGTAATGTTGGGTTGAAAAGAGCCGGTTAATTTATCGATATCAAGTCCTTTGGAATTGTAAATTCCGCCTTTGGAATTTGATATCGCCACCACTTTAAACCCCGCTTCTTTGGCCAGTTTGGCAAACCAATAACCCACATTTCCAAAACCTTGAATAGCAAGCTTAGTTATTTGGTTACTTAGTTTCTTAGATTTTAGATACGCCTGCAGAATATAAACCCCACCTTGGCCGGTAGCTTCGGTCCGGCCTTGCGAACCCCCCAGTTCAAGCGGCTTACCCGTAAAGGTGGCCGGGGCGTGCCTGCCGATCTTTTTTTCGTAACTTTCAAGCATCCAGGCCATGATTTGTCCGTTGGTATTGACATCCGGAGCAGGAACATCAATCCACGGTCCGACAAAAGGGGTAATAAACTCCGCGTATTTAGACGAAAGTTGTTTAAGCTCTCTTTGGGAAAGAGCCGACGGATCAACGGCTATTCCCCCTTTTGATCCCCCGTAAGGAATACCCACCACGGCGCATTTGACAGCCATCCAAAAAGAAAGGGCTTTCATTTCGTCCTCGCAAACATTCGGATGAAATCTGATACCGCCTTTGAAGGGGCCTCTGGCGTTATTGTACTGACACCTAAATGCCGGGAACGAGACATTTTTCCCACCATCAAGTTTTATTTTTAGTGCTTTTCTGTAAAAGTTTTGCGGTCTTTTAAAAAGATCTATCGCCCTTTGAAGCCTTTTTTTGTCTGCATACTCCTTTTCAAGAAGAGGAACTACTTCGCTAAGTTGTTTTAATGCGTTATCGAAAGCGGAAAACATACAGGAAATATTACAACAAAAATCCGAAGATTAACACCAGAAGAATGATACCCGCCAGCATTGTTTTTGAGGGCTCTCTTTCTTCCAAAAAACGGTCTATTTGATCAATTACCAGATGAAGACAAAAAGCCAGAACTATTCCCTTTCCGAACAGGCTTGTTGAGGAAGTCATCACCCAAAAAGTCAGTACGAAAAAAATTGCCCGGAAAAGGATTGTATGAAAAATCAGCCCGATTCTCTCCTGCCTTGTAGACAACAACAGCCGGGCACACCTCTTAAATTGTTTGTTTTTACACAGAAACTGCACCCGCTGCGACGTAGCCTCCTGGGGATTTGAAAAAAAGACATAGACAATATGATCAAGTTCGGGAAGAACAATACCTACCAGGCCTCCCAGCCAAAACGGCCAATAAACTAAGTCAAGCCAATTCCGGTAAAGGGAAATAAAAAGAAAAAAGGAAATAAGGAAAGATAGATAGATAACAACTTTATTCTTCATGGCAGTACTTAAATTGTAGCACGAACGTCTAAACTCATGCGTATCCAGCCTCTCATTTTTTATCCGTTTTCTCTTTTTTCTCTTTCTTCAATTGCGCAAGTTTCCACATAAACAGCCTCGGTTTGCTTTTTACCCGATACGCGTCTTTGATGAAATTCCTGGCTGTTTCCATAAAACCTCTGGGGGTTTCTTTGGCAAGTTTTATGTAGAGAGATACTCTTTTTAAATCTCCCAACTCCTCAGCCAAGTCGTACCCGTATTGCTGAAACTCACGGGAAATATATTTATTCTCCTCTATCTTAAATTTCTTCAATACGTCGCCAACTTTTTGCATATTTCGGATATTACCTTAACCAACACTTTCTTTTCTCCGTCCGTAAAATCCTGTAAAACGTATTCCTCCCCGGGCGTTCTGTTGTCTGCATCCCTATTGTCTACCCCCACCCTTACTCTCCAAAAATTATCTGTATCTAATTTATGTTCAATATCATTAATTCCTCCGTGATCCTTGGGGCCTTTCCTAAGTTGTAATTTCCAGGTTCCCAAACGTAAATCAAGATCGTCGTGCACCACATATAAATGGCTCATGGCTAATGAATAATGGTTAATAAGTTTTTTGACAAAACTGCCGGAGTCGTTCATAAAAGTATTGGTTTTACAGATTTTTAAGTTTTTATTGCGAGCCGTAGTCTGTAATCTGTCCACAACCATGTACCCCACATTATGCCGATTGTTTTTATACTTCTCCCCCGGATTACCAAGACCTATTATTAATTTCATCTCTTAGATTCTACCTCAAATTAAATTTTTTAGCCATTGACAGACTGTACATAATTCTGTAACGTAAAACCATGATTAAAACACTTCCTATCACAAAGGCGCGTGAGGACCTGACTCTTCTTGTCAATCGAGCCAGCAGGCTCTTGGACGAGTATGTCATTACCGTAAACGGCTCGCCTGCTGCGGTTTTGATGTCCGCAAACGAATACGAATCCTGGAAAGAAACAAATGACATTCTGGCAGACGCAGAGTTGGTGGCAGCCATCAAACAAGGCGAACAAGATATAAAGAAAGGTAAATATATTTCTTTTGAACAACTGAAAAAAAATCTGAAAATTAATGTATAAACTCCGAATCTCTTTTAAAGCTAAAAATGAAATTAAAAAGATATCCAAAACTCATAAATGCGCGATTGTTTTAGCACTAAAAGATATCAAGGAAAATCCTTTCTCAGGCAAACCGCTTACAAGAAACCTGGCCGGAAAATACTCCTATCGTGTGGGGATTTATAGAATAATTTATATAATTCGACAAAGAGACAAAATAGTTGAAATCCTAACTGCCGGCCATCGCTCAAACGTGTATTAGATTCACCACTTCTTCGTCGGTTACTTGAGGGAAATAGCGGTAAAACTGGCCTACGGAAGAAAAATCGTCGGGGGTATCAAGAACAATAACCTTATCTACCAAAGGTTTTAGCTCTTCTACGGTGTCTTTAGGAGCAACAGGAACGGCCAAAATCACCTTCTTAACTTTCTGTTCTCTCAAATAACCAATCGCGGCTTTTACCGTCGCTCCGGTTGCAATTCCGTCATCAACCAAAATCGCCCGTTTTCCTCTTAAGGAAACCGTACTTTTCCCGTATTTCTTTAACCTGCCGGCGATAACTTTTTTCTCCTTTTTTATTTCCTTATTGATATATTTCTCACTCACCGAAAGATCGGAAATCAATTTTTCGTCCCTGACAACAATTCCGCCGGAAGCTACCGCACCAATGGCAAGTTCACTCTGTCCCGGAGCCCCGATTTTTCGGGTAAGAACAAGGGCAAGAGGAATATTCAGCATATCTTTAATTGTCTTTGCAACCACCACACCTCCTCTTGGAATTGCTACCAACAAAGAACCGCTTCCCCTACACGAAGAAAGCCTCAAACCGAGAAGTTTCCCTGCTTTTATCCTATCTTCAAACACGTCCTATTATACAATCATCAAAAAAAAGTAATTTCATTTTGTCAGGCCATATGCACAGGCCCATATCCCAACTTTTCGGTAACTGAGGTTAATAATAGTAATTGTGCCCATACTTCTGCACCCCCTTTCTGAAACAACAACTCCATCTATTATATACCACTATATACCACATTCTCGATGGTGTTTATTTTAGATTTTTCTGAAAAAGAGGTGTAAAATCTGCTTAGTGGTCAAACAGTTTGGAATATGTAATATGAATATTAAATGGTTTTCAATAGCTTCCGGAATCCTTCTGCTCTTAGGAATATTGAACGGCTGGCCATATGGATATTACATATTTCTTAGATGGGCAGTTTGCGGAGCTGCAATCTTCAATGCAATAGGTTTTTCAAAATCAAAATTAACAGGTTGGGTTTTGGTTTTTGGGGCTTTGGCATTTCTCTTTAATCCCCTATTCCCGGTTTATTTGAATAAAAGTTCGTGGGTCGGAATTGATTTAATATCCGCAATTCTTTTCTTTTTGTCAGCGTATTCTATTAAAGATAAATGAAAAAATATTTCCCTGTAATTATCGGATTATTAATCGCAATAGCTTTTATTTATGCGATATACCGTTTTTTACCGCTTGGTTTAGCGATAGCAATTACGGGAGGCTGTTTGGCTTCAATTAAATCAGAAAAGAAATTAATTGACATTATTGGCATGACCGGTGGATGGATATTCATCGGAGGAGTTATTTATTCTTTTATTAAAAGTGGCTGGATAACTGGAATAATTTCAATATTAATAGGAATGGCTGCGTTTGGTTACGCAAGAGATCGGGATAAATAGTAAGTTGGAGTGTGGAGTAAACATATAATTAAAAATAAATGAAATGTTTGATAAAGTTTGGGGGTGATTAATATAAAAATAATTAAAAAGATAGGAAAAATTTTCTTCGTTATTTGGGCTATATATTCCTTATTAATGATTTTCTTAGTTTTAATGCAAGATCTTGTTAGTGTCATAAATGGGGATGTAGAAATTTATAACCTTTATTGGTTTTTAGGATTAATACCCTCTATTTTCGCTGTTTTCTATTTAGTGTCTAAATCTTTTTTTAGAAAGAGTTATTTATTGATGAGGACAGTTGGTCTATTGGGGCTTATGACGTTTTTGGTAACAGTTTTTGTACAACTCGCTCCTGGCGCTACTGAGTTCGTCTATCAGTATGCAATAGTTGGTTTGTTTGGGTTATTTATAGCTCTTAATTCTTTTATTAAACATAGGAAAATAGAAACAAAACAAAGTGAGGAATAAATTGAATTGGGGTGTAATAGAAAATAAATATGAAAAATATAATTATTGTTTTGATCATTTTAATAGCCTTATTCTTGTTATTTAGTTCAACTGATAACAAAAGTGCCTCTTCATTACAATTTGGTGACTATTCAACTCCAACAGATATGGGTGATAAAACTTATGAAGCAGAAACTTCTTCGGAAAAATACGACACAAACAGCTCTTTAGAGTTCAATGGTTATGAATGCACTGTCGACTGTAGCGGCCACGAAGCGGGCTATGAATGGGCAGAGGAACATGGAATAACACAAGATGATGTAGATAATTATTCAGGTAACTCGAACTCATTTATGGAAGGCATGCAATCATATGTAGACGAAAACTACTAAGGGTCAATTTATCTCCACCAATTAATGGTGCCTTTTTTACCTGTGTAAATATTGTAGTTTCCTTTTGCACTATAGTTATCATATCTGTAACGATTTGGGCTGGTTCTGTAATACGAGTTAACATATGTTCCCCTCCTTGTTGTATATCCTCTTACACGAATACTCCTTGCTTCAACACTAGATGCCGAAATTGTAAAAAGTGTAGCTAATAAAAAGAGGAAAACCAAAAACTTTCTTAACATAATCTAAGTATAACACTTTCGTCAATAAATAGTGAGTTAGGGTGTAGAAGGGTGTAGAAAGGGTGTAGAATAGTGAAAGGTAAATCTCAAATGTTAGAATTTACTTAGAGAAAAGGGGTGATATCAAATGGCAAAAAGTACAAAATATTGCACAAACTGCGGAGAAAAAATCGACATCAAAGCTGAAATTTGTCCCAAGTGTGGTGTAAGGCAGCCCTCAATAACAGCGTCGGGTGGTAGAAGCAAAATTGCGGCTGGAATACTTGCCCTGTTTTTAGGCTGGATCGGCGTACACAAGTTTTATTTGGGCAAAACTGGACAAGGAATATTATACCTACTGTTCTGTTGGACATTTATCCCCGGGTTAATAGCTTTCATTGAAGGAATTGTTTATTTAACCATGTCCGACGAAGACTTTGCAGAAAAATATAAATAAGACCTTTGTTGTGATTTTGCTAGCTAAACGCCCGAAACGCTAAGGATATTAATACCAAAGAACGTATTTACAAGGGCTAATACCGCCCAAATAACAAATGCACCTACTAACAAAACTGGGCCTCCAATAATCAACCACAATATCCATCTTTTGTCTTCTTTGTTCTTTTTAACTACCAGAAGTATGACTCCTAGCGGTATCCCGATCACCATTCCGAGAAAACCAACTATTGCTACTACAACCAGCAACAATTTAATAATTGAGGTCATTATTAAAGCGACATTCATATCACAACTTATTTAATTTTCGCTAAAAACTGCTCCGCCAATTTCCCCAACACCGGTACCACCCATTTTTCGCCCATCCATGCCTTATATACCATAACTAACCAAAGAACAAACCCTGCCACTATAAGTAAACTGTTAACGACTACGACAATTGGTGCAAGGATAATAGTTAAAGCAAGCATTCCCATAACCCAAAAGGTTGCGTATAGAGCAATCGCACTTACAATGGCTTGCATCGCATAAAATCTAACATACAAATCTTTCTCTAAAATTAAAAACGCTATTGGCGCAACGATTGTGGGGCCAAAGAGAACTGACAATGCTGCTGCCGTTTCTTTTTTAAGTCCTGTTGCCATATTTATCACCCCCAGACCTACTTTCATGATTTCAGAAAAAGACTTCCCAGTCAAGATGATGATATCATTGAAAAATGAAGAAGATACCATGGTTGTTGGTTTTTATTTCTATTTTTGCTCTCACGATTCGATTTCTGGCTGTGTGGCCCGCAAACACGATTGTCGGTTTTGATCAGGCAAGAGATTTATTCGATTCCCTTAAGATTCTCAATGGAGATTTAAGGATAATCGGTCCCACCGCAGGCAACAATCCCGGCCTTCACCACGGTGTGGCTTGGCTTTATTTTATGGCTATTCCGCTTCTTTTTTCCCTCCACCCTATCTATGTGGTTCTATGGAACTGTTTTTTTAATGCCGCTGTCGCAGTTGTTTTGTTTTTCTTTGCCAGAAGTCTTTTTAAATCAACCAAGACAGGTTTAATTGCGGCCTTTTTAACGGCAGTCTCTTATTATTTTGTCCAATTTTCAGGCTGGCTTTCCAACCCAACCGTCACCCTTTTGACTGTTCCGGTCTTCTTTTGGGGTCTTTGGGAATATTCTCAAGGGAAAAAATGGGGTTTGCCTTTGGCTTCTCTTTTCTTGGGCCTCTGCATCCAATTTGAAATCTTCTTTCTATATCTGATTCCGACCGGCTTAATCCTTTGGCTGATTCTTCGCCCAAAATTCCCCAGTCTAAAAGTTTTTATCTTGGCGCTTTTGGCTTTGAGTTTTTCGCTTTCGACCATGATTGCAACTGAAATTAAGTTTCAGTTTGCAGGAATAAAAAGCCTTCTGGAAGCTGGAGACTTAGTCGGAGGGGTACAAAGGGCAAACTTTATAAAACAGTTTGTTGAAAGATTTTTCTCTGCTTTCTCTTCCACCCTTTTGCCCAACTTCCAAAATGCCGGAGTGCTAGTTGCGGTTTTATTAATCCTAATTTTGATTCTTAAGCGGCAGTGGTTTTTACTTATTTATCTTTTCTCCCCCGCCCTCATGCTTGTTCTCGGATACCACAACGCACCCTGGTTTTTAATCGGCCTTCCGCCTGCCATCATTTTGGCTGCCGGTTTCGGGTTATCTAAAATCAAGAGCAATTTCCTGCTTGGTCTTTGCCTTCTGCCTGTTATTTTTTTAAACCTGACGGCCAACAAAAATGGGCAGATTCTTTTAGAACCGGATAAGGCGGCAGTTTTAGCCAAGCAAATCGCGGTCATGGATTACACTTACCAAAAATCATCCGGGCAAGCCTTTGCGATAGACACGGTTACCAATCCTTTATATATCAATGCGGTCTGGGCATATAACTACGATTGGTACTACCCCAAATACGGCTATAAACCCAATTGGCTCGGCGGAGACCAAATTCCACCTTACGATACACTCCCTAAATCCAATCAAGACGAAAAATACTTCTTTCTGATTATCGATACCACCCCCAGAATCCCCCCCGTTTATACACAAAACGCAATCGAATCCCTTCAACGAAGGGCCAAGTATGTTGAAGAGGCGGAATTTGACGGAATTAAAGTAATTATGTGGAAAAATAACGCCTACAAAACAAACTCCAAAAATACGAAAAGCAAATAAAGCCCGAGGAGCACAACCGCTTCCCACTTGTCCAACCTGTATTTACTTCTGATAAAGTACCAAAAAACCAAAAACACCACCACAAAAGCAATTCCCGAAACAAGATATTCGCTAAATATCACCGCCTGAATAGGGCTGATAACAGCCGCCAATCCAACGATTAAGGTTGAATTGATTATCGTTGAGCCCAAAAGATTGCCAAAAAACATCGTGGGTTCTTTGTCCTCAACGGCGCGAAGCGAGAAAGCCAATTCGGGAAGAGACGTTCCGATGGCAATAAAAATAATCCCGATTAAAAATACCGGAACACCCACTATTGTAGCCAGAGAGGTAGCCGCTTTGACAATCAAATCGGCAATAAAAAGGAGGGCGGCAATGCTGACAAATAATCTTCCGTATTCCTTTGTTTTTGTGCTTTCGATATGACTTAGCTGCCTCCAAAACCTAAGGATAAAACTTTCTTTTTTATGGCTTTCTTTTATTTCCCAAAAACGGATCTTCAAAAAACTGGTAGCATAGGCGGCGTAGACCGCAAGCAGGATAAATCCGTCAACCCTTGAGAGTCTACCGTCAACGATAAGAAGTATTGGTAGTACTCCTGCGGCCAACGCCACCCAAAGATCATGTTTAACAAACTCCCCGTGTACTTTTATTTTCCCTACAGCGAGAGTAGCCACTCCTGTAATTAAAGCTATATTGGCAATATTTGATCCTACAATGACCCCCAAAGATAAATTGGATACTCCTCTCAGGGCCGAAGTTGTGCTGACAAAAAGCTCAGGAAGCGAAGTTCCTAAGGCCAAAACTATCGCCGATAAAACAAAAGTGCCGATATGAGTCAGACGGGACAGGTGTCTGATGGCAATGACAACGTGATCGGAGACTTTAATCAGGATAAAGGTCAAAACAAAGAGACTAATAATAAGGGCCAGGGCGGTCATATATCAATCCTACCATAAAAAATGGTTGAATTTGTTTATTATTTGATGTATCGTACACGTACTTATGTCACCTTTCCTGGAAGCCGAAACAAAATTAGAAACGGCCGAAGATAAAAGATTCATAACGATCGGAAACAGGATCTATTATTCCGATTCTGTCGAAGCGGCGGATGTTGTTTTTGAAGGCCATGCCAAGCTAGCCAAGAAAGCCGGCGTTACCAAGGTCGATGAAAATAACCGGCCAGTTGTTGATGATGGTGGATACATCGAGGAAATCAACAATAAATTTGCTTTTGGGAAATCTTCTATAACCTGCAAAATTAAGGGCAATAATGTTGTGGCAGCAAGAAATAAAACTTACGCTGTGGCAAAATCTATTTTAGGAAAAGATAAAGTTTATTAAGCCTTCTGCACTTTAAAAAATCTTGAGTTTTTATCTTCTTTAAATCTAACCATCTTTGCTACGATTTCTCGTCTTTTAGCGTTAATGATTAATACTTCTTCTTTCGTTTCCCATACATAATCTAAATAGTCAATTAAATTCCTACGTAGCTCAGATATAGAAACCGCTACTGCCATAGTAATTCAAGTATATGTACATATTGTACAAATTGTCAAGAGGTTTTTTGCATCTCAAAAAGCCTTTTAAGTTCTTTCAAGGTTGTCGCCTCGTTCGGAGTTTTGTCATCCCGAAAGTTTATCAGGCGGGGAAAACGCAAGGCCAAGCCTGCCGAGTGAGTCGGGCTTTTGGTAATTTCATCCGCCGCAATCTCGGCCACCAGTGAAGGCTCTACCCAATAATGTGGGGTGTAGTTTTTATGCACTTCATATTCCTTTGGTTTATTTTTTACTTCAAGTTTTTTCAATCTTGCCTTTATTTCCCTGAATTGTTCGTCGGTCAATCCCGTTCCGACTTTTGAAGCAGTAAGAAAATTGTTATTGTTTTTAACTCCTACCAAAAACTGCCCTACTCCAAAGCCCGATCTTTTTCCTTTTCCCGAGCTATAACCCATAACGACGGCATCAATTGTGTCGGCCAATTTGCTTTCTTCCGTCTCCCCCTGTTTCATCTTTACCCACCGCCAACCCGTCCTGCCGGGAACATAGGACGCAGCCACTTTTTTAACCATTATCCCCTCATAACCGGCTTTAACTTCTTTGGTATAAAGCTCGTCAATCTTCTTTGGATCCTTCGTCGTTTCATTTTTTACAATTTTGAAGTGTTTCCCGTCCTTAACCGTACTTTCCAATACTTTTCTTCTTTCCAAATAGGATTTTTCCATCAGATTCTTGCCATTAAGGGACAGGATATCAAATATGAAAAAGGTTATGCCTACTTTCTTAAGAGTCTCTCCGATCTCGTGTTTCCTGCGTCTCGTCATGGTGGATTGAAAATTGGCAAGCTGTTTTGTTTCCTCATCCAACCCCACCGCCTCACAATCTAAAATTACTTCGTCTCCATTAATAGAATCCCCTATCCGGGCAAGTTCGGGAAACATCCAAGAATTGTCGTTTAAATTTCTGGTGAAGGCTTTAATAAAACCCTCTTTACCTCTCTTAAAATGCAGCGAAAGCCGCAGTCCGTCAAACTTTGGCTCTACCGCCACCCGCCCCATCTTGGCAATCATTTCCTTAGGGCTTTTTATTCTTTGGGCAAGCATGGGCAGGACGGGGGCGCCGATAATCGGTTTTACTCCCTCCGTCGCTTTTTCCACACCTTCCGTTTTAACTCTTTTTACCAAACTGCCCACGTCGGGCAGAACCTGATATGCCTTCTCCAGCTTCGTTTTCAGGCTTTTGTCTCCCTTAAGCATCCAGGAAAGGGCATCCAGAACGGTTTTGTCCGAAAAACCCAAGCGTAATTTCCCCAAAGGAATCCTGGCCACAAATCTGACACTTAAAGGGTCGAGAGAAGAGAAAAGTTTTGCCAACTTGTTAACTTTCCTCTCAACGCTATCCTCCCCGGAATCGTTGGCAATTTCCAAAAGTGCGTCATATACACCTAAAACCGCAGGTTGGTTGTCCGCTGTCCGCTTTTCGCTTTTCGCTAGTTGTTCTGCCACCTCGCCCAAGTCTCCCAGTTCTTTATAAAGCGTGATGACGTCTTTATTTTCTTTCCCATTGGCTTTAGCAATAGCTCTGATTACCATTTTATCGGCCATATTAAAAACAATCCCTTCATATGCAGGGGCCAGTTGTCCCAAAACAAGATAGGTTATTTTATCTATCTCATCGGGTGAAGATTTCTTAAACAAATCCGAGAGAATTTCCGTAATTGCCAACCTTGATGGAGTTTTTTCCAGCTTCTCAAGATATAAAGCAAGTTCACCAAACTTCATACACGCTTATTATACCCTTTGTCCCAGGTAGTTAGAGAAGAAAAAGTAAGCAAAGATAACCATACCCACAAAACAAAAGCCAAAGATAATACTGATTATTCCTCCCGTTTCCTCATGAATCATCTTATTTATACCTTCTCCAATCAGAGTCAGGCCAAAAAGCGAGGGCAAAACCAGGATCATGTATAAAAATTGCGGATCGGCCGTTGTCATATTTTTTAATTACTTGGCAATCACATAACGGGAAGCCTTCGTACTTCCCGTCTTTTTAATTACTCCTTTGTCCAACAAACCCTTTACTTCCCTTAAAATAGTGTCTTCGGATACCATAGATACGACTTTCTTTAATTCCTGCATATTTGCAGATCCCTGATCGGTCAGGTACTCAAAAATCCTTACCTGGCGCTCCGACAGGGTTACCTGCTCCCCCATTTTTACTTTGAGTCTTGTATCAATCGACAATTTCCTGACCTTCTCTTTGATTTTATTTAGTTCAATGGCCACAACACCCGTAAAGTATTCCAGCCAGAGGGTCAAATCTCTCGCCGCGATATTTTTTGACTGCTTGTCTACTTGGGAAAAAGCATCATAGTAGCCGGCAGGGTCGGAGTCAAAATGCTCTTCAAGGGCAAAAAAGCGCTTGATATCATAGCCTTCGCGGATTAAGACCAAAGTGGCAAACGCCCTGACCACCCTCCCGTTTCCTTCCACAAAAGGATGGATCGCCACCAAGATATAATGCGCTATTCCGGCTTTGATTACAGGATGAATTTCAACAAATTCGGGGGAATTCAACCAAGCAAAAAAGTCCTCGATAAGATAAGGCACCTCAACAGACGGGGGCGGTTGAAAGATTATCTCGCCCGTGGCTTCGTCTTTAATGACAACCTGGGTCGTTCTAAAAACACCAACCTTTTCGGGAGAAACAATTTTGTCCACTGTAAGTTTATGGATATCCAAAAGAACTTCAGCTTCATACCCCCCTCTTTTGAAAGCCAGTTCATCCAAAAGCTGGGTTACATTCCTGTAATTTATTACTTCTTGAATATCCCTGGAACGGCCATATACTTCCTGTCCCTCCAAGACCCTTTTTGTCTGGATTAAGGTTAAATCGTTCCCTTCAATGTGGGTTCCGTGATAGATGGTTCTGATTATTGCATCCGACTGGAACTGTTTTTGAAAGGAGGGAACCAAAGGGGCGGATTCGATTACTTCTTTAGACCCTTCAATGGCGCCGATATTCTTTAGAATCTTATTGGAGATCGAGTATTTAGGAGTATACATATAACTTATATTACCGCATCCCCTGCGGGAAATACAAGGAGTTATTTTTCTTTCTCTTCCAACGCTTGCGCACTCATTGCGGCGTGAGTAGGCGGGCAAAATTCCGGTCGTTTTGATCTTAATTCCGACGGAACAGGAATTTTTGAATCCGGCCGGACATCACTGGCGTGATCTTGCCCGTAATTCCACTCCTCCATTGCTTTTTTTAACTCTTCGTCCGTCATTTTACACACGGGTTCTGACATCATAGGTTTATCCTTCTTATTTTACCTCTTTTAAAACCCTGCAAAAAATGCTCATCGGCTGTTGTGATTATTGTCTGCTGTTTTCCTAATATATTTATTACCACTTTTCTATGCTCGTGGTCAAGTTCCGAAAAGATATCGTCCAATAAAAGGGTGGGTCTTTCTCCCGTTTTGTCCTCAATAAATGCCAACTCCGCCAGCTTAAGCCACAATATTGCCATTCGCTGTTCACCCCGTGAGCCAAACGAATTTAAGTTTCGAATTTCGTGCTTCGTACTTCGAATTTGAAAGATAAAGTCATCCCTATGCGGTCCCACCAAAGTAGTTGCCGAAGCGATTTCTTCGTTAATATATTGCTCCAGTCTTCCTTCCGAGATTACACTGCTGTCATAGGTCAGTTCAAACTTCTGATCGTTTAAGCTTCCCATCGCGTTGATAAAGTCGATAAAGTTCTGCCTTGCAGAAGATACGTAGTTCCCGTTTTTGATAAGCAGTTTATCCCAGAATAACAGTTGGTTTCTTGACAAGCCTTCTTCCCTAATTCTATACAGAAGCCTGTTTCTTTGCCTCAAACCTTTTTCGTAGGAAAGACTTGCCCGTCTATACTCCCTGTCGGCCTGGGATAACACCATATCCATAAACCCCCGCCTTAAACTCGGGGATTCCGTTACCAAACCCATATCCCACGGACCGAAGAGAGTGACCCTCAAGTTTCCGGCAAAATCAATCAATCTCTTGGATACGCCGTTAACAAGAAGTTTTTTTCTCGGCCAGTCATTTTCACCACGTGTTATTTTTACTTCCAATCTCGTGCCACTTGCTTTGCCCGTAACACTTGCAATACTTTTGTTATAACAAATCATCTCCTCCTCTATTCTGGCATGGAAACTTTTACCGGTTGAAAGCAGAAAAAGGCTTTCCAAAACATTGGTCTTCCCCGAAGCATTGGGCCCCACGATCACCGTTATCCCGTCTGAAAACTCAAACTCCTTTTTTTTGAAATTCCTAAAATCGGATAGCTGTATTTTTCTTATTCCCATATTTCTAAAGTATAATACCATTTAATGCGTATTTTATTTATTACCGCCAGCTATCTGCCTGTCACTAATGGGGTAACCTACCATATCAGTTCGATCAAAAAGGCTTTGGAGAAATTGGGCCATAAGATATATGTTCTTGCGCCCTCCTTTCCGGGGTATAAAGATAATGAAAAAGGGGTTATCCGTTTTCCTTCTTTTCCCAATCCCATTATCAAATCCTATCCGGTGGGAATACCTATCGTTGCTCTATCTAAAATAAAAAAATTAAAGCCCGATATTGTCCATACCCACCATCCTTTTTATATCGGCCAATATGCTTCTCAGCTTGCCGAAAAGCTTTCCGTTCCCCTCTTTTTTACGGCCCACACCCAATACGAGAAGTATTTAAATTACTATTTTCCCCAAGGCTACAAATTAACTTCAAGGCTTGTTGTACGGGATATCGTAAAACTGGCAAAAAAATGCAATAAAATTATTTGTCCCTCGCAAAATACCAAAAGCAGAATTGAACAAATGGATATAAAAAACACCGCTTTAATCCACAACGGGGTAGAAAATACTTTTTTCAATAAACCCAAGAAAAAATCGGTTAAACAACCGACCTTGGTTTTTACGGGCAGGCTGGAAAAAGAAAAGAATCCTCTCTTTTTAATAAAAGTTGCCGGAGAACTTGTAAAAACAATCCCCAATTTCAAACTGATTGTTATCGGTTCGGGGTCACTTTTTAGTCAATTTCAAGAAAAACTCTTTTACTACAAATTATCCGAAAATGTAATCGTAACCGGTGAAGTCGCCAGGAGTCTTCTTCCCGATATTTACAAAGCGGCGCATCTTTTCATCACTCCCTCAACATCCGAGGTCATGCCTCTCTCCATAATTGAAGCCGCCGCATCGGGGCTTCCCATCATTGCTTTGAAAAATTCCAATCTGGAAGATTTGGTCATTAACGAAAAAACGGGGTGTATCTTAAACTCAAACCCGAGGATAATTGCAGAAAAGATTGCCAACATCTTCTCAAACGAAAAACTTCTTTCCAGGCTTTCGAATAACAGCTTCAAACATTCACAAAACTTTTCGGTTGACAAAACCGCAGAGAAACTGCTTGAACTTTACAAAAAAGCTGTTTCTGACAAACCAAGTCAAACTTGGCAAAAAGGACACCAGTAAGTACCCCGGCCGCCCAGCTTAATTTTTTCAATCTTTGTCTTCTTGCAACGCCGGCAAATCTGACCGGCACGGCCGTAAACCAAAAAATGTTCCTGATAATGACCCTTCGCGCCTTTTGCGTCTAAATAAAACTGGTCCGATGCTCCCCCGTATTTAAGTCCGGCTTTTAAAACCTTAAGAATTGCCTCATAAAGCGCTTTTTGTTCTTCTGTTCTTAATTTCTTACTTTCTTTAGTCGGGTTTATCCCGGCGAGCCAAAGCGCTTCATTGACATAGATGTTACCCAAACCGGAAATCTTTGCCTGATCCATGAGAACTATTTTAATTGGTCTCCGTGAGACAGAAAGAATCTCCACCAACTCCCCCGTTTTCATTTCCATAGCCTCGGGTCCAAATTCACTGAAGATTTTTGTTAATTCTTTTTCGCCGGAAAGCAGTTTTAGCCAACCGAATTTTCTTAAATCCGCAAATCTTAGTTCAAGACCATCGGACAAAGAAAGAGTAATCCGCTGCCAATCGTCTTTAGGGTCGGAATTTTTTCGCACCAAGAGCCTGCCGGTAAGTTTTAAATGTAAAATTAAAAGACTGCCATTATCAAGAAAAATTTGAATCAGTTTCGCCCGCCGGGCAATTTTCGTAATTTTGGCACCGGCCACGGCTTTGGTAACTTCTGCCGGCGACGGCAACAACATCTTGGGCGTATCGGTTTCAATCGCCATAATCTTCTTGCCGACAATCAACTTTGCCAACTGTGTTTTTATGATCTCTACCTCAGGTAATTCCGGCATAAATTTAGAAAATTTTAATGATTCCCTTAGTTGTCCCCACTAGTAAAATTGTCGAAAGAATCGTTGCCAAAAAAATAATTGTGTATTTATAAACAAAACTATGACGGTGAATCAGGAAGCGGACCGTTAAGGCTCCCAAAAGCGGGCCGCCGATAGCTCCGACCGCCAAACAAATAAATAGTTTACCGTGATGGGAAAAGGTTTTCAGCCATTTCTTTTCCTGTTTTTTTTCTTCTTTTTCGATCTGCTGCGCCAGCGGAGAAAAATCATCATTGGAAAAAAGATAAAGAAAGACCAGTCCGGAGATTGCACCGTAAACAAACGGACCCAAAAAGACCAATCCCGGGCTTAGAGGCGAAAAATAAATCAAAACAACCTTAGAAAAAAGCAAATAGAGAACAATCGTGACTACCGCCCAAAAATGGATGGTTTTAATTTTAATTTTTGCTGACATTCTCAACAAATTGTAACATTTCTTTTTTAAATCTTTCTTTGGAAAATTTCTTTGCCCGATTGATACAATCTTCCTGCTTAATATTCATCTTATCAAATTTTTTAATTGCCGTGATCAAAGAATTAACTGTCGGTTCATCGAAAAATACACCCGTCTTGCCTGCCTGCGCAGGCAGGCCTTCCACAACGGATTCTGTATACCCCCCTCCCCTAAAAGCAATCACTGGAGTTCCTGCAAGCATTGACTCTACCGGTGTCATCCCAAAGTCCTCATCTTCTGATAATGCCAAAAAAGCTTTTGCGCCGGCATAGAGTTTTACCATCTTTTGATCATCAACATAATCCAAAAACTCAACATTCTTTTTGGCCAACTTAGACAGTCTTTTATACTCCTGATAATATCCGGCCGGTTTCCCTGCAATTTTTAACTTAATATCCAACTTAGCCGCTGCCTCAACTGCTAAATCTAAACCTTTGCCTCCAACTATTCTTGAAATAACCAGAAAATAATCTTCTTTTTTTACTTTTGGAACTTTCGGAAGTTCAACCGGAGGATAAATTACCGTTGATTCTCTTCCATAAAACTTTTTTATCCTACTTGCAACATTTTTTGAATTGGCTATAAAGTAATTAACTCTTTGTGCGGCTTTATAATCATACATCCTCATAAAATGGCCGATGATGGCGGCATAAACACGAACCGGCCAATATTTTTGAAATTCTATCGAGGTTTTATACCCATAAAGCCACCTGGGGGGCGTGTGACAATAACAAATCTCAATAGCACCCGCCTTTTTTTTCTCAAAGCCTTTGGTAATATACCAACCGGAAGAACCAATTATTAAATCGTAATCAGAAAAATCAAAATTATTCCAAATCAGCGGTGCCAAAAACCTTAATGGGCTATGAAGATATCTACTGAAAAACGGAATGTAGTGTACCCAAGAAACCCTAACATCTTTATTTTTGAATCTTTCCCATGCCGGAGAATCCTTTCTATAAAAAGCGGTATAAATCGAAGCCTTCGGCCAAATTTCAGAAAGAGCCAGAAGCACTCTTTCGGCTCCACCAAATTCATTTAAATAATCATGGACTAAGGCAATTTTCATTTTTTTAAAATAAAGTTCCTTGTTTTTCCTGGTCTTTTTCTTGTCCCGCTTTTTTGACTCTTTCGGTTAAGGTCTTAAAACCGTACTCCTTGAATAATTCTAATACTTTTTTGCTGTCGACATCCCATTCTCCTGCCGACCGCAGATCCAGTTTTATGGGAACATTCTTCACAATCGTTGCCAATTTATGAGAAAGAAGGGCATTTTTCTTGTCTTTAATAAGCTTTTCTCTCGTTTTTGGCGGTATTTCCTTTAAGTGCTTATATATCCCAACCACACTACTGTATTCCCACAACAGATTAATGGCAGTTTTTGGACCTATTCCCGCCACCCCTTTGTAATTATCGGACGGGTCGCCGACCAAAGCTTTATAATCGGGAATTAATTTGGGTGTTACGCCCATCTTTGCTAAAGTCTCTTCAACCCCCATTAATTTCCCCGATGATAATCCCAAAACCGGCATATATAACTTCACTTTCTCGTTTACAAGCTGCAGTAAATCCCGATCGCCGGTGACAACAACTACTTGATCGATACTAGGATACTGGGATACTGGGATACTCGAGTTTTTGACTCTCCTAGTATCTTTATATCTTAGTATCTTAGTATCCTGCACAGCGTGCTGTGCAATTGTCCCTATCACGTCATCCGCTTCAAAACCGGATTTCTCATAAACAGGAATGCCAAAGGCTTTTACAACACGCTTTGCTTTTTCGAATTGGGAAGAAAGATCGTCATGGGTAGGAGGTCTTTGGCTTTGATACTCCTTAAATATTTTGTGTCTGAACGTTGGAGCTTTAACATCAAAACAAACGGCAATGTGGGTCGGACTTAAATCGGCAATGACACGAAGAAGCATGGAGATAAGCCCATAGACAGCATTGATGGGTTCGCCGGATCTGGTGGTTAAAGGAGGAAGAGCATGGAAAGCCCTGTGCAAAATTGCGTTTCCGTCAATCAAGATTAATTTGGCCACGAGGATATTTTAGGCCGTTTTATAGTTATTAACAAACTTATGAAGTACCGAGGAAGCCAAAGTCTGGTAAGGAATACCTTCCTCTATCGCTTTTGTTTTAAGCTTAAAAAGCGTCTTGGCAGAAACCCTGATATTAATGTTTTTACTTTTCGCCAAAGTATATTTGGCCGAAAGAATTGCGTCCTTCTTCTCTTTCTCAAAATTCTTCACACGCTTCCACTCCCCTGCTTCAACCTCTTTCAGGAGCTGTTTTTCTTCTTTGGTTAATTCATAGTATTTCATATTTATTTCTTTAAATATTTTTTAGTCATCTTTCGGCTAGGAAAGATGGTTTTTAAAAAACGTTTTTCCCCATCTTCAACAAACGGTACCAGGTAAACATATCCATCAATTTCTAGTACATACATTTTTTGATTCGGATACTTTTTTTTATTTGGATGGTCGATCACATCCAACGGACCACCTGATTCAAGAATCGACACAACATCATCAAAACAAATTCCTCTTTCCTCCTCCAGTTTCTGATTTTTGTCTCGATCCCAATCAAAGTATTTCACGGTTAATAGTATGACAATCCATACCTTTTGTCAATAGTTAATATGAGGTTATTTTACTGAGTTCTTTTTACCTACAATCTTATCAAATTCGTCCTTATCCAAGGTCTCTTTTATAAGTAGTTTTTCCACAATTTTATCCAAGGTTTTGCGATGTTTTTTAACAATCACCAAGGCCTCCGCATAAGAAGAATCCATTATCTTTTTTACTTCATTGTCAACTTTTTCCTGCATTGCCGGAGATACCTGGGTCGGTTCATACCACTCGGGTTGGCCAAATTCTCCCAGTTCCATTTGCGGTCCTAAATTAATGGGCCCTAACGGACTCATCCCGAAATCAACTACCATCGCTCTTGCCAGCTGCGTTGCCCTTTGAATATCGTTGGCTGCTCCGGAAGTCATTTCTTTAAATACAACTTCCTCAGCCGCCCTTCCCCCGAGCATCGCTATAATCTGCTGCAGGATTCTGGTTTTTGTCTCGTGGGTTCTGTCTGCAGCCGGAGGAATTAAGGTATGTCCTAAACTCATGCCGCGGGCGACAATGGAAATCCGATGTACCGGGTCCATTTTGGGCAGTATGTGAGTAACAACAGCATGTCCGGCCTCGTGATAGGCGGTAATTTGCCGGTCTTCGTCGCTTTGAAGCCTTTTTTTGGCGGGACCCAATTTTACTTTTGTTGCCGCCTCCTCAATGTCTTTCTCTCCGATATCCTCTTTATTGTCCCCTGCAGCCAAGATTGCAGCTTCATTAAGCATGTTTTCGATATCCGCTCCGGAAAATCCTACTGTTCTATCGGCCACGCTGTCCCACCTGATCGCTTTAGCGAACTTCTTTCCCTTGGCGTGGATTTTAAGTATCGCCACGCGTCCTTCTTTATCCGGCATATCCAAAGTCACCCGACGATCAAACCTTCCCGGACGAAGCAAGGCAGGGTCCAGCAAATCTCCCCTATTTGTAGCTGCAAGGACCATCACCGACTCGTTAGGGGTAAAACCGTCCATCTCCACCAATATCTGATTAAGGGTCTGTTCGCGCTCATCATGTCCGCCGACAAAACCGCTTCTTCCCCTTTGCCTGCCAATAGCATCTATTTCATCGATAAATATTATTGAGGGAGCTTGAGCTTTTGCTTGAGAGAATAAATCACGAACACGACTATTGTGAAGAAGAACCGGTTTTTCGCCCCCAAAGAAAGCTTCGTTTTCTACTCCACAAAGATCGTAGACATATCCTTTGTATGGTTTTTTAACAATTTCTTTAACAATAGCGCGCTTAAATTGATATGTAGGCACTACATCTTTGCCCAAAAACGGATTTGTGGTTTTACCAATTATTAAACTCCATGATTCACAAGAAGGAAGCGGTTTATCCTTTATAATTCTTCCCGCCGGAAGAATTTCGTGCTTAATACCAACTTTCATCCCGTGTAAACTACAAAGCCAGGCAAGCTCTGTTATTAGCTGTTTACTCACCGATGAAGCAACCAGCTTACCTGTTTTTGTATGATATCCGTCTCCTTGAGAGTAACCTTCCAGAAATGATAGAAAATATTCCTTTGGAAGATCCCAAAGAAATTCAGGTATATGTTTGTTGTGTGAACCGGTGCCACAATACCTTTCAAAAAATCTTCCCAGATGTGCAGAATGATAGGTTATCCTGAAAGCGTTATCCTCTGTCTTATAAGCCTTACTTGGTTCAATCCCAAAAACTTTCTTCACTAAATCAATACACTCTTTATGCAAACCTGTCTCGTGGGCCCCAAAAACAAAGTGCAAACCATGATTTGATCTACCCTCAGCAGTGTAGAAACCAAGAACCTTAAGCAGCTCTTTTGAAATTAAAATCTTATCCGGCAAGGTCATTTTTACCAATTTTTTAGAAAGAGCTTGGGGATCGTATTTACCTTTTTGCCAATTTCCTATCGTCGATTGTGAAACTCCAACCTCTTTTGCTAGTGCATACTGAGAAACTTGACCTTGATGAGCAACCACATAATCATACTTTTCTCTCAACTTTTTGTCCTCTCCCCAAAAATCAAGATATAATTTCTTTCCAACTGCAGGAAACAAGTGGAATTTTATTTCATGAATGGTTTTTTTCTTAAGGTAATCCCAATGTCTGACATTTAACGGCAATTCAACCAATAAATCACCTGATTTTAGTTCGTCTACTTTCTTTGGATATATCCAACCTGAAGTTCTTACAAACACACTATGGTCCCCCGTTGTTTTAATTACTCCTCCCAAATAATGAATCTCATAAATTTTGTCTACTTTATGTCTATATACTCCGGAAACACTTTTCCAGGAACTTTTTTCAAATACAGATTTCTCACTTTTACCAGATTTCGTACCCCAGAAACCAGTATTTTTCTTTTCAAAACCAAGAGTTTCAACTCCATCAACCTTTACAACCCTATCCGTTGCCCCTTTTTTGTAATATTTGTCTACAAATTCACTAATAGGAATAAGTCTGGTACCATTGCCATCTTTAATAAGAACCAATGTGTCTCCTGTTACAGAGGCCCCGATTCCGACCAACATTTCCATAAACTCCGAACCGGCCATTGAGAAAAAAGGTACATTTGCCTCCCCCGCAACCGCTTTTGCCAATAAAGTTTTTCCGACACCCGAGGGACCAAATAAAAGCACTCCCTTAGGTGTTCTGGCCCCCAACTTGCGGTATTTCTCAGGACGCTTAAGAAAATCAACAACCTCCTCGAGTTCTTTTTTGGCTTCATCCACCCCGGCAACATCGGCAAAAGTAACCGATTGCTTGCCTTTGGCAAACAATTTTGCTTTGCTCCTGCCGAAAGAAAATATATCCTGAGCTCCTTTATTTTGAGCCTTGAAGATAAAATAAAAGACACCAAGCATCAGAAGGATGGGTAAAACTACACCCAAAATATCACCAAAAGCTTTTGAAAATGTCTGGTCAACAATCGTGTATTGAACAGTAGCGGGATCAATTCCCACTTTGTCCAACAGGTCGGTAAAGCTTTCGTTGGTTTCTTTGATTGAATACTTAACGGATCCGTCTTTATAGGTCAAAAGCAGCCTCTCATTCTCAACGGTAACTTTTTCAACTTTTCCCTCTTTTAGATCCGAGAAAAGTTGAGACAATTCGACCTTTCCCTGACCCCCGCGCAGATCAAGCGCCGTGATAATTGCGGGAAGGATAAAAAGAAGCAAAAACAGACCCAGCAAAACGGTTCTGAAATTAAACTTTATTTTAATCTTGATTTCTTTCTTTCCTTTCCTAGTTGGTTGCATAGACGGCTAGTTTACATTATTTTGGTTCCGTTTGGTACTCTCTTCTTCGGAGCCAGGCAAATAGGCGGGTTTTCCTCGCTTGCCCCGCGAAGCCCTTCGACTGCGCTCAGGATCGATGACTTCGGCGAAGTGGGGTCGTCTTCACCTGGGCAAGCCATGAGCATCATTCCTTCGCTTTTATCCCCTTCAGGGCCTATCTTTTTGGGTTCCAAGTTAACAATAAAGGCAAATTGTTTATCTTCCAAATCCTTGGCTTTAAAAAACTTCATAATCCCGGCAAAGATCGTTCTTTTTCCAATCTCCTCCCCTAAATCAACGGTCAGTTTCATCACCCAATGGCTCCACTCGGGAACCTCGGCCTTAATCACGGTACCAATCCGAATATCCAATTTCTGAAAATCATCAAAGGAAATATTATCCATTAGGTGTTTGCGAACTCTTTCCTTACTTTCTCATCCAAATATACTTTCATCAAAGATTGGTAGGGAACGTCTTTTTTATTTGCCAGCATTTTTAGAGAATCCAAAAGAGATTCGGTAACTCTCAGAGTAATTGTGCGGGTAGACAGTCTTAAGTTTGGAAAAACAGGATTAACTAGGGCTTTATCCATATCATAATAATCAGTTATCGCATGATTTCCCCAAAACCTCACCTCATCTTTTTCACTTTTGAAAACTGGTAATTTCTTTAATTTATCATTTTTCATTTCAGAAATTATTTTACCACTATCGCAGTGGCCAAGCTTAGCTTATCAAATCATTCATTTTCGTCCTCTGTCTAACCTTCTCCATAACTTCCTGAACGGTTTTTCTTGCCCTTTTTGTGCCTTCAATTAAGATTTCTTTAGCCTCTTTTGGTCTATCTTCATAGTATTTCCTCTTTTCCCTTATTGGCCTTAAGAAATTATTCAAGGCTATAAAAAGTTTTTCCTTTACCTCAATATCCCCCACTTTTCCTTCTTTATATCTTTTCTTCAAATCTTCAATTTCTTCTTTGTTTGGATTAAATATATCGTGATAAATAAAAATTGGGTTACCCTCAACTTTACCCGGATCAGTTGAGTGAATTCTATTGGGATCGGTATAAATACTCATTACTTTCTTTCTAATGGTTTCTTCATCATCCGAAAGAAGGATTGCATTTCCGCCACTTTTACTCATCTTAAGCTTGCCATCTGTCCCAATCAACCTGGCCACACGGCCCACCTTTCCTTCAGGAAGGACAAAGGTTTCGCCATAAGCTTTGTTAAAATCTCTGGCAATTTCCCGAGCTTGTTCAATCATTGGCAATTGATCTTCGCCTACCGGAACCAAATCCGCATTAAAGCCCAAAATATCAGCCGCTTGGAGAATCGGATAAACAACAAAACCAACCGAAGGGTCTAATTTCTTATATTTAATTTCTTCTTTAACACTGGGGTTTCGAATTACTCGCGAGTGCTTAACCATAGTTAAAAAAAAGCTATAAAGTTCGTAAAGTTCAGGGATTCCTGATTCTAAAAAGATTGTGGAAACCTTAGGGTCTATCCCCACCGCTAAATTGTCCAGAAAAACATTATAAACATCCTCATTGATTTTCTCTGATTTATCAAAATAATTGGCATATGCATGGACGTTGGCCAAAATAATGTAAGTTTCATACTCATGTTGTAACTTAACCCTATTTTCCAATGTCCCCCCATAATGCCCAATATGCAATTTCCCTGTCGGAGTATCACCGGTTAATATTCTTTTTTTACGTACTATCTCCCCTCCGTTTTGCGTAATTTCTACAACCCGACTCAAGGGAAGTTTTTTCAAATCTTCTGATTTATACCTAAAACTACAAGTAAAACTTCCAGATCCTCCCGTTAATATTTCTTTCTCAAAAAGTTTCTTATCGAGAAGTGTTCTTAATCCTGGATTATAGACCCTCGCAGCACCAAGTGGCATATGAGTAACCTGAGTAAATTCCTCTGGCTTTGCCATTCTGAGATCCTTTCTTCCCAAAGTCCTTTTTATTTTGTCAAAATTTAATCTACAATCGTCTCTTCTAATTACGGCTGCAAACTCATTGTCTGCTTTCATTATCATTGTTGACAAACCATCCGATAGAGTTAAGCCAAGATAATCTTGAACTTCTTGCGGAGTTCTTAGATCAGGGTGTGCCACAACTTTGTGATCTATCCTAAGTTTTGCTAATTGATCACTATATTCTTTAATCGATTTCTCAATTTTGTCTTTCATTTTTTTAATTATAATATCTTTCGAGCAACTTATCTGCCAAGACTTCCATACAATCTATCACATTAGTAAACTTGTCTTTTGGAAAAACCAAAGGTAATTCAGTACATCCCAAAATTACTCCTTCAAGATTGTGCTTCTTTATATATTTATCGGTGGAGGTTTCTAATCTTTTTATATCATCAATTACTTTTTTACCGGCTACCATGTTTCTAATAACCGATTCATGCAATTCCCGTAAGCCATTTTTAGGATAATAAACCCTTATTCCCCTTCTAGACAAGGCCTTGCCGTATAAATCGAATTTAATTGTAGTTGGAGTTGCTAGAACGCAAACTTTTCGTATTCCCCGTCTTGAAACTTCCTCAACTACCAGATCTATCATTGAATAGAACTTCCCTTTGGATGCCTTTGATAATTCGTCATATAGGATATGACCTGTATTGCAAACCATGCCAATACTTGTCACACCGTAATCATTCATTCTTATAACCCTGGATAAAAGTATGTTCTTGGCTTCATTTAATCTGTCTGTATTCGAGATAAAATCTGGAACAGGCACCGAATCAATTAAGATTTCTGGAAAATCATCGTTATTCTTTGCGCCATAGTTTTCCGAACCCTTTTTAAGTAAGAGTTTATAAAAATAAGCGCTGGCATACGGTCCCATACCACCAATTAAACCGATAATTTTATTTTGTTTGTCCATATGCAGGCGAGGCTGGACTCGAACCAGCGATTACATGTTCTGGAAACATGTGTTCTACCAACTGAACTACTCGCCTAAATCAATAAAAAAGCCCTTGCAAATTCTCCCCCGACTAAAACATCGAGAAAAAACTTACAAGGGCCTTCATTCAGGCGGTGCCACCTTGCTCTATACTTATTCTTGACGAGCTCCCCTTCGACTTCGCTCAGGGTAAACGTTTACACTGAGTTTTACGAAGTGACACTCGTTGCTGACTTTCTTTGGTTTCGCCTCCAAGCTTGACATCTCTTTCGAGTAGCCTCACCTGCTATTCAAAGATCCCAACCGATCTTCTCAAAGCTTTTCTTAGACTGCATATATAGTACTAAAACAAATCCTTAAAAGCAAATTTTGAATGGAAAGCTTGCGGGAATATGTTAAACTTGGTTATGTCTAAAACAAAACCAACAAAAATTTTGCATTTTAATGTTCTCTTTGAACAAGACGAAGATGGATATTTTGTGGCTACCGCTTCCGATATTCCGGGCTGCTACACTCAAGGAAAAACCTTGGAAGAGGCAAAACAAAGGATCAAAGAAGCAATTAAAGTTTGTCTAAAAGACGAAAAAGACCGCAAGAGACTAGGAAAAACCCAAAGGCCGAATTTCATTGGCTTCGAAAACATCACTGTCCAATATGCCTAAACTGTCCCCGATTTCTTCAAGGAAACTAATCAAAATAGTGACAAAAATGGGCTTTGAAAAAGTAAGGCAAGAAGGAAGTCACACGCGACTTGTTCATCCCGACGGAAGAAAAACAACGATTCCCATTCACTCCGGAGAAAATATTCACAGAGGTCTACTTCGGAAAATCCTTAAAGACCTCGAAATCCAACCTGAAAAATTCAACGATTTAAGATAAGGTGCTCATTTTTGCTAACTTTTCTATTTTATCTTTAACCACCTTTTGAACCCTAACGGCCATTACAACCTCTTTTTTAGGTTCCAATGAAAGAAGCTTAGAAAGAGGGGTTTTTGGATCACTGAAAGCCCTAGAGACGTCGTGAGTATCCCAAAAATTGGCTTCTTCGTCTAAATTTTTAAATGGTTTAATCGGTTTTATTCTTTTCATTAAAGATTCTCCTTGTATGTCAAAAGGTCAATAAGCATTTTACAAGAAAGGTGGATTATCAATCATTTTCTCTAAATCTTTGTTCGAGATTCTCCATCATCCTTAATATACGGCCAGCCACATTTTCTCTGGATTCTTCTATCTCTGGCACTATGAAAATTTTGTCATCGTGTCTGTATCTCCAAGGGTGTTGCTCTCTCTCGCGCCCAATTTCTCCTTCAGAACTTTTTACAGAAAGTTTATAATTCTTGGTTCCTCCTCGACTTACCAAACGATCTATTCCCTTCCCATCAAGCTCACCCGATCTTTGAAAACTGCTTATTTCCCCTTGCTCTAAAAGAAACTGTAATGCATTATCTACTCTCTCTTCACTGAATTGTCCCCTAACTCTTTTAATTTCCCCAAAAACTGACGATAAATTTCTACTCATGTGCCAGCGACTGGACTCGAACCAGTAACCTCAGACTTATGAAATCTTTGCTCCACCATTGAGCTACGCTGGCTAACAATGCTTATTTTACCATTATTGTGGTATAATTTCCCTTGTTAGTTACGTGCGGGGTAGTGTACGGCTGCACGAAAGGCTCATAATCTTTCAGGCCGGGTTCAACTCCCGGCCCCGCAACACGGGGTTTTTAGCTTCAAGTGGTATAATCCAAATAATGGAAAGCGAAAGATATTCAAACATAAAAAAGGACATTGAAGGAATTATCAAAAAATCGCCTCTTGAATGGGACCTTGTGCACTCAGGTAAAGTCTTATTTTGGTTATTAAAATTAAAACCTGATGCTGATGAAATTCTAAAAATAGCTGCCCTTGCACACGATATGGAAAGAGGAGCTACTGGTATAACCGAAATTACTCACCTTAAAGACTACGGAGATATTAAACAGTTTAAGAAAGAGCACACCATAAGGTCAGCTAACATTGCCGAAGGATTGCTTAAAAAACACGGTTATGGAGAGGAAGAAATCAAAAGAGCTCGGAAGCTTATAGAAAACCATGAGGAAGGAGGAGATGAAGAAACAAACACATTAAGAGATGCTGACAGTGTTGCCTTTTTTGATTACAACCTTGAACCAACCCTTAATAGGAATAAAATGATTAATCCCGATGCTGTAGAAAGAACCAAAAGTAAAATCAAATTTATGTTTAACAGAGTTTCTCCAAAAGCTCAGAAAATAATTAAAGACCTTAAATACGACAATCCCGAAATTCAAGATTTAATAAAGGCTATTAAAATAATTTCTGACCAAGCACAGGCATAAAAGCTCCCACTTGGTATCAGATGACAGGTCACAAATATGTCTATTCATAAAAATTGCCTTATCTGCGAAAGGATTGCTCTAATCAAAAATGGTAAAAATCCATATTTTGTAACCAAACTAGAATCTGGATACATTGTATTAGGAGACTACCAATATTACAAAGGTTATTCCCTACTCCTTTGCAAGAAACATACAGGCGAACTACATAATCTTCCCAAGAAATTTAGGATGAAATTTTTAGAGGAAATGAGCATATTGGCCGAAGCCGTTTACAAAACATTTAATCCCGAAAAATTAAATTATGAACTGCTAGGAAATACTGACTCACACCTCCATTGGCATATCTTTCCACGTTACAAGGATGACCCCAATAAAAATACCGTTACGTGGGTCATTGACAAATCTATCCGCTATTCAGACAAGGCAAAACCTACAAAAGAAGAGCTTAATAAATTAAAAAGTAAACTTTTAAAAGAAATTACTAAACTTAAACCAGTTCCCAACAAGGCTTACTAGAGCTTGTCAATTTCATCTTAAATCTGGTATAAATATTGGTTAAAGAGATTGTTCCGGAGCTAGGAAATGAGTTCTGATTACCTGCAATCCCCGCAACATATAACCCTATAGGTTGACTTCTCGTTTATTTTCACTATAATTCCGCTATGGTAGAAAAATACCGGGGGGCTATTCCTCCAAATTCGATTTGGTATAAGCTAAGTAGAGACGAATCACTAGCCTTGTTAAAACATAATGGTGAAATAGCAAAAATGACACCTGAACAGATATCAACTATCGAATCTTCTGATATTCAAGCAATTAGAGGTCAAGTTGATGATTTAGAAAAAATGTTAAAAGAGGCTGGGCTAAATATAGTGACCTTATTTGATTAAAATTATATGGTAAACCAAGAATACGAATGGCCAAATTGTTGGATTAGGGGTAGTATGGGTCCCCAGGACTTTGAAAATGACCCCGTAAGACAAGCCACTCAAGATTGTACCTGGAGGAAAGTAAAAGGCTGGTTACTTTTTGGAGGAAATGACCACATATGCACCCATCCAGCAATTAAAGAAAAGGCTGAAGTTGAGGGAGCAAAGGAGAAATATGGCGGAATAATGGCAGGTGGTAGCGTTGATGATTTTAAGACCTTCTGTATTCCGGTGGATATGCACTTAACTTCTTTGGGTGAAAAGTCGGTGCTAGTAATCGAAGCAGAATCTAGGGATGTTATGCCCGCACTTCCAGCTCCACGAAAGGAATAGTATTTTTATCTGTTTACCTTAAATCAGGTATAAGCAAAGATTGTTTCTCGCTTTGCTCAAAATAAAACAGGTGTTGGTTGACTAAAGAAGTTTTATTATTTCTCCAAAATTATCTTCTTTTGCAATTTTATTTTTAGTTTTCTTGCCGCATTTTTGGCATTTGTGGATTAGAATATATTCTCCCTTTTCCGTTTCTACCCTTACCGGTTTCATCAGACCTTTACAATCCGAGGCTCTATCCCCCGGTATCTCTTCATCAACGTGTCTACTCCAAAGGCAATTTGGACAGTGATTTGTATATCCTGTTCCTTTCACTCCCTTTTTACAAACCCGGCAAACAAAATCCTCTTTCTTTCTGATAAAGTTCTTGGTCATATCACAATATCAAAAACCTTAAGCCATTTTTTCCAGTTGGGGTCAGGCAGGGTCTCTTCTTCCTCGGGAATGGGCGGCACCAACTTTCTTAAAGTGTCGGCATCGGGCAAAACCACTATTGTCTCCCCCTCTTTACTCAAACCCAGCTTATCCCGAAGCTGTTTTTCGATATATTCCTGTTTTTTTGCTTCCTCTACCTTTAATTGAAGTTCTTCCTTTTCTTTTTGAAGCTTCTCCACCCTTTCCTTTATTCTCTCCACCCTGACTTGCGCATTTTTTATTTTTGCTATGTTTCTTGCTAAAGACAGTGCAAAAACAATACAGAGAAAAAAGAGTAAGTACTTTTGGTAGTTCTTAAGTTTATCTACCAATAATTGAACCCTATTTTGCTTTGTCTTGCGTTTCATCCTGTAATAATTGACTATTTAATTTTCTGGGTTATAATATACCCTACTTGTTAATTAAAACGGACTGTCCCCAAATATAATTATGACACAAGATACGCTTAAAAACCTCTTGCCCGGATTTACGGAAGACTTAAAAAATAAAGGCCGCTCCCCTGCGACCATTCTTGCCTATAGGGCAGACCTGGAACAGTTGGTTGAATTTCTCTTAAAAAGAAATATTCCCTTGGTCGGGCAGGTTCATACGGCTGATCTTGAGGCTTTCAGAGATACTTTACTGGCAGAAAAATACACTCCAAAGACGGTTTCAAGAAAGTTAAATGCCGTTAAAACATTTTTTAGGTGGTTAATTGTCCAAAAAATAGCCCAGTCTGATCCTTCGGCTTCCGTATCGCATCCCAAGATTGAATCTTCTCTTCCCAAATTTCTTTCCCAGCTTGAGTACCGTGCCTTAAGGGACGTTGTCAGAAGCGATATCAGGATTGCGGGAATAGTTGAGCTCATCTTACAAACGGGAATGAGAATATCCGAGGTTGCAAACCTAAAAACCGAAAGGGTAAAGGACAATTCGATAACAGTCGAAGCCTATGCAACACAGCCCGAAAGGAATATTCCCCTAAACCCGCCTGCCAAAACGGCGGTTGATTTATATCTGGCCCAAAGGCCAAAAGTACAATCCCCTTATGTCTTTGTCAGTAAAAACGGCAAACCTCTGGCCGTCAGAAATATCAGGGCGGCAATAGACAGATATATGCAAAGGGCGGATGTTCCCAATTACTCGGTCAACGATTTAAGAACGACCTTTATTGTCGAAAATTTAAGAGCCGGGGTCGATTTGATTCTTCTTTCCCAGGTTACAGGGCATAAAAGACTTTCAACCACGGAGCGTTATCTTGAACTTGCGGGCGTTAAAGAATCCGGCAAACGCCAAGCCCTCATTGAGCTTTAAAAGCTTTCTCCAGCTTTTTGTCGAAGGTTTTGAAATCTTCGGCTTTTTTATTAATCGCGTAGACAAGGTTATAAGAATCCTCCAGGTCTAGTTTTGTTCGAGAGTAAATATCTATCGCTTGCTTCATCAACCCCCCCTCCTGAACCTTGACGAAACCCATGCTTAATATGTCCTTCAAGTGGCCAGTTGTCTTTTCTTTATTTTCTCCGTAAAACTTCTGCACTACCCAATAAATTTCAAAAATAACAATTATAGAAGTAAAAAGCGTCACTTCTCCAATTGCGGCCTTCAAAAACAAGTCCTTGGCTTCCTCGTACTGTTTTGGAATATCCGCCCGCAGGTATCGTAAAAAATAATTCGTATCTACAAAAATCATTTTATTTTGTACTTCTTGGCAAAATATTCTCTTTTAGCTGTCTCTATAATCTCATCTTCACTAAAACCTGCAAACTTAGCGGGAACCTTAAGCGATCCTGCCAGCCTTTCCACCAAAGAAACAGCAGATTCGATTTCCAGCCTTCTCCCTATTTTTCTTACAATCACTCTTTGTCCTTCTCCAAACCCCAATTCCCTAAACATTAAAGCCGGAATCGTAAACTGTCTCTTGCTGGTAATTGTCGCTACTGTTTGCATAGTAAGGAAAGTATACCACAAGTAAGGAATCTTTGTCAAAACAAGGAGCTTTAAAAGAGAGATATTCGGAACTTGCAGGAGTAAAGGAATCCGGCAAGCGCCAAACTTTAATTGAACTCTAAGATAATCCCGACGGTTCAAGGTTTCTCTTTCTATCCTCACGAAGTTTTTTAGCTCTTTCAAATATCTTATTCCACTCCTCTGGGTGCTTATTTAACCAATCCAATTGCCTAAAAAAACTCTCCCTACTAGCTTTTTGAACTTCATCTAAACTGACTCTGCCATCATGCAACATATCACCTACGGTCATCACATGCACCTTTTCTGGTTTGACTTTTGGAATTTTTTCTTTCACAAGTGGCTCGGCTTGGGATCGAACCAAGTGCCTATTGTTTATAAGACAATCGCTCTACCAATGAGCTACCGAGCCTTACTTCTGAAGCAATTATATCAAAAAAAGGTTAAAGAAACTTAATGATGTCTTTAATCGCAAAGTCCCGCTTTTCGTCTTTATCCAAATCCAAAGCTCTCAACAACCACTGTTCTTTCGGATGCCACTGGGTTTGACCGTACCAAATTTCAAGCGGCTGAACTTTTCTAACCGCCTTCTTTTTCTCCCAATTAACATATTCAAAAACAAGAGGTGGATTTTTCCGTTTCATCATTTATACTTTGATTGTATCATGGGTAGCTATTTTGAAATTAACGATACTCTACAAATTACGTCTGAACAGGGCTTCCCTAAAGAATTAAATCTGGCGAGACACCTAAAAACTCCCTTTGGGGTCAATGATTTCAAAAAAAAAGTATTTGAATTTCGGAACAAACCAAATCTGCGGTTATTCCACGCCCCCCCAGTCAGGGTATTTCTTGCCCACAATATTGATGGCAAGTGGCTTTATTGGGGACAGGTTGAAATCATTGAACTTAAACTAGATTATCTGAAACAGACCACATCCGGAAAGTACCGGATTGTCAAAATTTTTTCACCCGAGGAAATGAAACAAGCCGAAAGTACTATTCACAGAACTGGTGAAGAAACAAAATACTTCAAAAACCTTACTTCTTCTCCCTAAAAGCCGAGGACATGTGTTCCCATTCTCTGCTCTTTCTTACTTTTAAGTTTTTCTTCCAAACGGCTTCCAGTACGGATACGTCTATCTTCCGTTTCCTGGCCATTCCCAAAATCCCGATCATATCTTTGGGGAAACAGGCTCCCCCAAAACCAAAGTCTCCATCGGGCCCCGGAGATTTAAGATGTGAGCCTATTCTCGGATCCGCTTCTACCGCTTTTCTTACCCTCTCGTAGTTAGCACCCACTTTTTTTGACAAAAAGTAAAATTCGTTGCCTAATATCACCTTTGAGGCAAGCATCAGGTTGCTCATGTATTTGGCAACTTCCGCGCTGGTTGTGTCCATAAGATGGTAGGGCTGGCTTTTGGGATAAATTATCTGATAAAGCTTCTTTACTCTTTCCCCTGTTTTTTTGTTTGACGCTCCAATTACGGTTCTGGCCGGGTGCATAAAATCATAGTTTGCATTATTTTGAGTCAGAAATTCCGGATTCATCGCCCAATTAACCTTAGGATATTTTTTTATATATTTGGCAGTTGTCCCCGGAAGGACCGTCGATTTAATAATAACAATCTTGCCGGTACCTTTGGCAAAAGCGGCAATCTGGCCCGCCACCTCATCAACAATGGCCATACTCATCCCCGAATAATCCGAATACATGGGCGTGGGAACACAAACGAAGATAAACTCACTTTTAGCAACAACTTCCTTTAAAGTTAGAGGGCTGGTTCTTTGTTTGTCATAGACAAAGATTTTGTTCTGTTTGTTTTTGGCCAGTCCTTTGCCTGTCGCCTGCCCGACAAATCCCCAACCAACAACACCAATATTATTCATCGAATGAAGAATATCATAACTTCGCCCGGCGGGCAATCTCGGCTTCGACCAGCCTAACGTCTTTGCCGTATCTAAGCCTGCTCATTTCCTTAACAATCTCAGCCACTCTCGGATTTTCCATTTTCTTTATCTTGGCTATATCTTTGGTAACATCCATTGAAAACTGGGGTACGGGTTCGTTGTTGACGATTGTTTTGATATAGACATTATATTTGTCGACGTTTAACAAATCTTCCTCTCCGAAGACGGGAGAGAATTCATGGGAAAGATAACCTGCATCGGTGACCCCAATCCTGAATGAAACTATCGTGCCGACATTTCCGAAAACGGCGTTTTTCACCTCTTCTTCTACCTGGCCGATAAACTGATTGGCCACGGTCAAATTTAATCTGTATTTTCTGGCTTCCGAGAGAATTTGGGCAAAATCGGGGGTGGCAAAGTTCTGAAACTCGTCAACATATAAATAGAAGTCGCATCTTTGATCTTCCGGAACATCCTGTCTGCTCATGGCTGCCATCAATATCTTGGGGATTAACACCAATCCCAAAAAGTTGGAATTTTCTTCCCCTATCGCCCCTTTGGCCAGATTAATCAGAAGAATTTTCTTGGCATCCATTATATCTCTGAAATTAAAGGAGCTTTGCGACTGGCCAATAATATTTCTGATCATCCTGTTGGTAACAAAGCGGCCGAATTTGGAGACGGTGTAATCCAAAACCTCGGATTTATGAAAATCCGCCGTCTGGGCAATCTGGTCCGTCCAGTAGCGCCTGACCAAAGGGTCCTTTACCCTGGGCAGAAGTTCCTGAACGAAATCCGCCCGCTGCATAATCTGCATCACTTCGACAAAAGTACTTCCGGGCAGGCCCTGCATGGCAGTCAGCATTGCATTTCGTATTCCGTGTTCAAACCTAGGCCCCACTATTCCCGTTTTGTAGGGATCGAAGAGTTTGTACATCAGATTTATGACCGCTGTGGCCACAAAATGCTGCTCATCTTCAGTCCTGGCTTCAAGAAGATTCAAGCCCAGCGGACGCTCCGAATCGCCGGGATTAAAGTAAACCACATCTTCGGCTCTCTCGGGTGGAATTAACTTTAAGATATCTTCAATAGCATCCCCGTGCGGATCCATAAAACAAACACCCTTGCCCGCCACAATATCCTGCATAATCATGTCTTTTAAAAGTTCCGTTTTGCCCGTACCCGTCTTCCCGACGATATAAATATGTCTTCTTCTGTCGGCATCTTTAATATAGACAGACCTTTTGATGCCGCGGTAAGCGCTCTTTCCCAAAAACAATCCTTCGTTTGGTATTTCGGCGGGGGCAGGAGCGGTTTTGGCATTCAGCCAATAAATATGCGGGGTTGTGACCTGTTTGTTGGGAAAATGAAAGACGGTGGCCAGCTCTTCAGAATTTAAAATTGAAATTTTATTACCGAAAAAATGAAACATGGGCTGATATCGATACAGGAAATCTTCCACGAACTGCCCTTTATTGTAAATTTTTCTGCCTTTAAAATAATTTAAATCTCCTGCAAACTGGCCGAAAGAAGAAACAATATTATCCAGATGCGACTTGGCCATTTCCTGTTTTTCGTTAACGACAACAATACGAATGGAGGTTTCAAAACCGGGTTTGGCCACCTTGGCTTCAACCGCTTCCAGTGTTTTTGCCGAAGTTGAAAACTTAGCCTTCTCCGGATCCGATTCTTGTTTTTTGGTATCGGAAATATATTTACTGCCCGACTTTTGCCAGTCACTTTCCGCCGGAGAAAGCAATATCTGAATCGCAATGGCTTCTCCGGATCCCATCTTAGCCAAAGCGGACGTAATTCCGGTCATCGGATCTGTCGCCAAGTCTTTGAAAGTTTTAATCGGATAGAAACTTGCTTTTGCCAGTTGAAGTGATTTATAAGCAACTTTTCCTTTCTCGGGAAAAATATCATACTCGGGAACTTCCAGAATTTGAGCGTCGGGAAAGCCGCCGTTAATTTGCTTTTCAACCAGATCTTGAATTTTTTTGGGAACCCAAACGTAAAACCTGATATCCTCCTGTCTGGCTACAATCTCGAATGAAACTGTAGGCTGGGTTGCAAATTTCTGCTTCCAGCCTCCTTTTTTAATTGAATACAAGGAGGAAAAAAGCTGTTCCATGGCATCAATCTTCGTTTCGTTCGCCCTCGGCACAGCAACCTGCAAGAGAACGGAATCTATGGATTTGTCCTCTCTGCCGCGGTACCTAAAAAGAATAAGGGCAATATAGCCCAAAGCAGTCAACAACAAAGCCCCGATACCGGCCAACACAAGAGTAAAAACTATTTGGTTTAGATTTATAGATGCAACTTCAATCATGAATTTATTTTTTGCCAAGAATCCGCCAGCCGAAATGAATTGCTTTCTTAATCATCCTCAGCCAAAAGGCCGCAAACCAGGTAACGGAGTCGTCCACAGAACCTTTTACCGATTCGGCAAGTACGGTCTGATCGGCAGGAAGAGTAATTGTTACCGCCTCTGAAGGCTGGGACTGAGTTAAAACCTGCCCGTCGTCGGATTTGACCTGCTTTATAAACTGCGACGGAACGGGAGTCGCCACCTCCTTCCTTTCGATTTCTAAAGGAGTAGCTTCTTCCGGCCGAAACTCCACCCCCGGCTTTTTCTCTCTTTCGGGAAACAAGGGCATATTACATTCATTGTATCATTATTCCCAAACTCCGACTCCGGGGATTTTTTGGAAGTGTTTATTGTTTAAAGTTACTACTTGGGCTCCAATTTCCATGGCTGTTGCGGCAATTATAAAATCGGGCAACTCGACAATCTTGCCTAAATTTCTGATGAGAACACCCGTTTCTTGTGCAATACTTTCCGTTAGTTGAATTTTTTCAAAATGACTAACAAGAAGTTTAATTTTTCTTATAATGTTGGCTTCTTTCGAACTCAATCCGGAAAAAAGCTCGGTGATAACAATTGTCGGCAATAACAACCTATCATCCTGCTTCGTATTCAGGTAAACGTTCTCAAGCTGTTTTCCGCCACGGAGATTATCTATCAGCAAACTTGTATCAAATACCAAATTCATTTTTTTTATCCCATCTTCCCAACCATCTCATTCCCCATCCCGACCTTAAAGGATTTTCAAACTTTTTCCCTTTTAATATTCCCCTGGTTTCTCTAATTGCCCTAAGCATCTTCGCTCTCTTCTCTTCCCAGTCGTCAGCAGTAATCAAAGGAGTCATTTTGATGACATATTTTTTGTCTTTTTCCACTAAAACATCCCTTCCACTGTAGACCAGGTTGAAAAGCTCAAAAAAATTCTGTCTGGCTTTAGTCGCTGAAACTTTTATTGTTTGCATAAACCTAAAATAGCACCCAGTGTACATCTTGTCAATAGAGAAACTGTGTTTCTATGGCATATATTATGAATAAATGAATAGACTAAAAGGGTTGGGATTTTAGACTTAACATTTTCCCCAGACTAGAAAACAAGAAACCGGCGAATTAGTTGTGTGAACATGGATTAATTTAAGTGAAGCTGTGGGTTGTTAGACAGCTGATGTAGTTTTATACTTAATACGTGGACCAAAAAGGAACAAATAATCAGCCGCTTCTTTTCAGAGTTGAAAAAGAAATTTCAGAACTTCTTTTGGCAAAGATGGAGCACTTAGAAGTATCATTGGATCGGGCAAGCAAAATCGCAAAGTTTGTACTCCATGTCCTTCCGGAAGGCTTATCGGATGAGCAAATACAACAAATTATTCCAAAGCTTGATGACGAGTTTTTTGAATTATCTGAAATTGTAAACGAACATATAAAAGAGTATGAGGAAAAATACGGACCCGTGATCATGGAAAAAGTGCATGAATTAACAAGACATAGAGATTTTGATGAAGCCTCAAGGTTAATGAAAGAATATCTTGAAAGAGTAACAAATAAGGTAATTGGAAAACCAATTCAAAAATGACTGATAAAATTGCCGAAATATCATCTCAAGCGCAAGAGACAGGATCTGCTATTAAAGTTACAGATTCCAAACCCGAATTACCGAGACAAAAACTTTCTCATAAAGTAAGAGATTGGCTTTCTAACCTAAGGGGGAGACTTGGGGGTAAAGATAGAGAAGATAATGATGGTAGAAACGTTGCCAGGGGCGTTTTGGAAGAAGTTGCAAAGTTGCCAGTTAAGGAGGCTGAAGAAAAAATGGAAGAGGCTAAAGGTACTTCTGAAACGCAGAAAGGGCCTGCTAACCATGCACCTGAGAGCAAGGATGAAAGAGAAATTTCTGCCCAAGAATTACTTCAAGATGAAATTGACAAGTATACAGATTATAGAAACGAGAACAGATCTGCGGAAGGAGTGCTGGAGCTTTTCGAAAAATATATTGATTTAATGGATACCCCTTACGTCCTCAAAAGAAATAATAGCAGAATGAAATTGGGACCAATAATAACCACTGTTATGAAAGATTCTTCACTCGATACTACTGTTGCAACAATAAATAAAGCTGATTATTCTCCTACGGACCCCCTGTTGAAAGCCTTGCCAAAACCCCTGATGGACAATTTAACACCCCTTTTTGCGTATAGTGAAGAAATTGAGATCCCCCATGACCCCAAACTTATTCGGTTGTGGAACCTAATAGAAAAGTATTACACAAAAACAGCCTCACTTCTTAGTGAAGAAAAATTAAATGAGCAGTCTATAGACGCTTACGGCTCAAACAGAGAATTTATTGCTCACGAGATGTACAAATCATTCTCTGCCTATCCGATATCACTGGACATTTTATACGAAAGAAGAGTGGAAGGAAAAATCATCGCTTCCGGAGAGTTTTTAGGTCACGGTACGTATGTATCCAATTTTCAAAAGATGCTTGAGAATGGTGGAAAAATTAAATCACCCTGGCATGCCCAACAGACAGTTGATCCTGAACTCGGATTGAGAAGTATCGAAATTGACCCCGGTGCTATTTTTTTCTTCTCGGAAAAAAGACGTTTTGGGACTTTTGGCCAATACGCCGATTTGTTTCGAGGCGTTTCTGATCTCGGTGTCATATTTCCTGTTGATACTATTGCAGAAAAAGGCTACTCAATTGGTTCAAAAAATGGCACTGATTCAAAAGGCGAGTATTTCGTTACCGCATCACCCGACGCATTTTCTGAAAGCAAGTTAACGCCCCTAGAAAGACGGGTAATTGCAATCAAAGACAGGACAGAATTAGATCTGAAGGAAGCCTATATACGTATTATTAACAAGGACAAAAAGGAGGAGATTGTTTCTTTGCTTCAATCTCACGGGTTTGATGAAGAATGGATAAAAGAACACGTTACAGAAGATTCTAAAGAAAACATTCTCAATTGGTTGCGGACACGTTCTTACCATCGTTTGCAAGGAGACTCAACATTTACGCCAACAAGAGGGTGGAAAGACAATTACCATCTCTGGCAACAAAAACCAGAATCTGAAAAAGTACGCCCGCCCGATCGTCAAACTAGTCGGGGCATCTAAACGGAAGTTTTTTCCCAAATCTCCTCCTTTATCCTCTCTTTGAAGTTTTCTTCTCTGGCTTTCATAAATAGGTAGTCGGAAAGGCGGTTGAGGTAGGCCAGAATAGAACTATGAACTATGAACTTTGAACGATGCAAAGAAACCACAGCCCGCTCGGCACGGCGAACCAGGGCTCTGGCAAAATGGAGTTTTGCACCAACACTGCCTCCTCCGGGAAGAATAAAATGTTTTAGCGGCGGAAGAATTTTATCCAGTCTATCAATTTCGCGTTCCAATTTCTTGGTTTTTGTCAACGGAAGTTTTAAATCGGCTCCGGCCAAAATTGAAGAAATTGTCATCAAATCTTTCTGAATCTCCTCAAGACCGCCGACTACCCCCAGCCAACTGTTTACCTCGTCAATCACCCCAATTGCCTCAATCAATAATGAATCTTTTGAAAGCCTTTTACCGTTAAAAATACCGGTTTCTCCCCTATCCCCTTTTTTGGTGTAGATACTCATAATTCGCAGGTGGAAAATGCGCAACTTTCGCACTTTAGACACTTTTTATCTCTTTTAAGGGGAATGTCGCAGTTCGGACACATCTTACCTTGCTTTTCCCCCTGCCTTCCGAATTCAAATACCTGGTCTTTTTTGGTTTTGTCTCTATAAACCGTTAAGCCTTTGCATCCCAATTTCCAAGCCAGTATAAAAGCCTCTTTAATATCGTTGGGTGTTGTTTCCGTGGGCATATTAATAGTCTTGGTTATCGCATTATCCGTCCATTTTTGAAACGCAGCCTGCATTTTTATATGGTCACGCCAGGAAATATCATGGGCCACTTTAAATATTTTTTTCAAATCACCGGGTACTTCAACAATTGTCTGAACGCTCCCATGATTGGCAATAACCTTATTGACAAGTTCTTGTGTGTAAATTCCTCTTTCTTTTAGCTTTTTTATAAACAAAGGGATAACGGTACTTAATCTCATTCCTCCTAAAACATTCTGCTCATAGGCAAGGGCAAAGTAGGGCTCAATTCCGAAAGTGGTTTCACAAATTACCGCATTGGAGGATGAGGGAGGGAAAGTAAGAAGAGCCACATTTCTGGGTTTTTCTTTTTTATTTACCCAGATAGAATCATTGACTAAAGGAAACGGGCCCTTTTCTTTTGCCAGTTGTGTAGATGCTTCAAATGCCGATTCATACATCGTCTTTACGACTTTTTCCGCCAGTTTTAAGGCTTCTTCACTATCATAGGGAATGCCCAGAAGTGCCAGAGTTTCAGCCCAACCTACACAACCTATACCAAGTCTCCTGTGGTTTTTTACCGATTCCGTCACTTCCTCTACGGGAAACCATGAGGCATCTATCACATTGTCCATCAGACGAACCGCGACTCTCATTACACCCTTAAGCCTTGCAAAATCAAATTCGTTTTCTTTGACAAACTTGACCAAATTGACATAACCCAAATTGCAGGACTCATAAGGATATAAAGGCACTTCTCCGCAGGGATTGGTTGCTTGAATCGAACCTCTTTTTGCCACAAGCGGATTTGAGAACCTATTTCCTTTGTTGATTGCCGATAAATTAATAATTCCAGGGTCCCCCGTCTGCCAGGCCATGGTGGCCATAAGATCAAGTATTGATTTGGCGTTAACTTTATTTACTACCTCCTTTGTTCTGGGATTTGTTAAATTCCACTCCTTTCCCTTAATTGCCGCATCCATAAATTCATCTGTTACTCCGACCGAAATATTTGTTTTTGAAAGATAGCCGTCATTTTGCTTGGCCGAAATGAAATTAAAAATGTCGGGATGGTCTGCGTTAAGAATTGCCATATTTCCGCTTTCATATTTTCCGTCTTGTTTAAAAAGAGAGGTCATCATGTCAAACATTTCAATCATCCTTACGGGCCCCGCGGCTAAGTTGGATATTCCCCCGACGCAATCCCCCTCCGGCCTTACCTGCGAAAAATTGTAACCGCAGCCTCCCCCGTTTTTTTTGATTAGAGTTGATTTATGAAGGATATCAAAAATGGAATTGATGTCGTCTTCCACCGGCCAGACAAAACAGTTGGCCAATTGTGACAATTTCATGCCTGCATTGGCCAGTGTTCTTGAACCGGGCAGGAAATCAAAATTAATCATCAAATCGTAAAATTCTTTGTAGTATTTTTTACGTTTAGCGGGAGTTTTTTCAACCCCGGACAAATACTTGACAATCCTTTCAATCATTCCCTTTGGCGTCTCTTCCACTTCTCCCTTTTCGTTCTTTTTAAGATAACGGGTTTTTAGAATGTAGAGAGTGTTATAAGAAAATCCGATGTCATCCGTTATTCCCAAAGCCGCCTTGTCCTGCTTAATATGTTTTTTATTCTCCCGATAAATAATAAACGCCTTAGCCGTTTTTGCATGACCTCTCTCAATTAATACTTTTTCAATACACTCTCCTATTAAAGAGCTTGCAATTTCCTTTTCGCTGTTTGATTTTGTTGCCAGCGAAACGCAAACCTCCTCGGCTAATATTTTTGGTAATTTTCTATCGTTACCTCCAACATTATTCGCCGCATACCAAATGGAGTTTGCAATCTTTTCAACGCTAAAATCCTCCAAAGCTCCGTTTACTTTAACAACTTTTTTTGTGAACAAATCGCCGGTTTTCATAATGAAGATTAACACTCGGAGTGGCCGCAGGCGTAGCACTTGGAACAGCCTTCCTCGTAAACAAAGGCGCTGGCACCGCAGGAAGGGCAAATGTCTCCGGGTTTTTCAGCAAATAATTGGGCTGAGGCCGATGCGGGGTCGAGTTCAACCCCTGCTTCGCCTTTCGGCGGAGTAGGGGCAAGCGCCACCACAACAGCCTCAGCTTTCCCATTAGGTAGAGTATGAGTTTTTCCATTGCCGTTAATTCCCAAACCGTAATGCGAAGATAAAGCCACCCCGATAGCATCGGGAAGGGATCGGATCTTATTCGGTCCAAAGCCAACCCAGCGCCTTCCCCCGATTCCCGATAGTTGATGCGCTATTTCTTTGGCTCTTTGTTTAGGACTCAACTCCCCTTTAAGCCTCAGTGTGGTGGAGATAGTCCTTCCCAAAGCTTCAGCCATTGCCGCAACGTCGCTGCCGGCTTTTCCTATGTTTATGAAAATCTCCAAAGGTTCTCCCCTTTCATCCTCGTTAATGGTAATAAAAGCGGTACCCAGAGGAGTCGCCAGTCTGTAAGTTGCCCCGGAGAGTTTATATTGCCGGGCAATCAACGGCTCGCCGTTGTCTTTAACTCCCAGGTTTAAGACCTGTGTCTCTTTTGACCCGTCCCGAAATACGGTTATTCCTTTGCAGCCGGTTTCCCAAGCCAATAGGTAAGCTTTCAAAACATCATCAACCGAGGCGCTGTGGGGCAAATTAATTGTTTTTGAAACGGCATTTTCGGTATATTTCTGAAAAGCAGACTGCATTCTGACATGCCACTCCGGTTTAATCTCGTGCGCAGTCACAAAAATTGCCTTTATTTTATCGGGGATTTCGTCAATCTCCCTTATCACGCCCTTGTCGGCTACTTTCTCTCTAATTTCCTCCGACCAAAAACCTTCCTTTTTTGCCACCTCTTCAAACTTGGAATTAACGAAAGACATGTTTCTGTCCAAATGTTTATCTTTAACAATGTGCCTATAGGCAATCGCAAACAGGGGCTCTATCCCCGAAGAGGCCCCGGCGATTATCGATATTGTTCCCGTCGGAGCAATCGTTGTCACTGTTGAATTTCTGCGGGGTTTTCTTTTTTTGTAGATACTTTGCGGCCAGAGGGGAAATGCCCCTCTTTCTTTGGCCAGGCTTTCCGACTCCTGTTCTGCGGTTTCTTCGACCGTCTGCATAACCCTTTCCGCCAAATCCAAGGCTTCCTGGCTATCGTAGGGAATATTAAGGTCGATTAACATATCAGCCCAGCCGCCGACCCCCAGACCTATTCTCCTGACCGCCATTGTCGTTTGTCTTATCTGGGGAAGCGTATACGGATTAACCTCAATGATATTATCCATAAACCTTGTTGCCTGCCTTATCACATTCTTCAATTTTTCCCAATCAACAGCTCTCTTCCCCTCATCCTCTTTTATAAAATAAGTCAGAAAAATACTGCCCAAGTTGCATGAATCAAAAGGATAAAGAGGCACTTCCCCGCAGGGGTTAGTCGATTCTATGGGGCCCAAAGAAGGAACCGGGTTGGAAACCCCGTCATTTAACCTGTCGATAAAGATAAGCCCCGGATCTCCCGTTTCCCAAGCACTTTGGGAAATTTTGGCAAATACTTCTCGTGCCCTAAGCGAACCTGTTTTTTCGTTATTTTTGGGATTAATCAAATCATATTCCCCGTCCTTTGTGTAGGCGTCCATAAATCTGTCGGTTATGGCTACCGAAATATTGAAGTTGGTTATCCCCCCCTCTTTTTTACAACCGATAAATTCCAAAATATCGGGGTGGTCCACTCTAAGTACCCCCATGTTCGCTCCTCTTCTTTTTCCGCCTTGTTTAATCTCGTTGGTGGCCGCATCAAATATCCTCATGAAAGAAACAGGTCCGGACGCGGTACCTTTGCTGGATTTGACCATTGATCCGTTTGACCGGAGTCGGCTGAAGGAAAAGCCCGTTCCTCCCCCCGTTTGGTGGATCAGAGCCTGGTATTTTAAGGCATCAAAAATCCCAATCAAGGAATCCTCAACGGGAATAACAAAACAAGCCGAATACTGAAGCATATTGCCGGTGCCGGCATTCATTAGGGTCGGCGAGTTTGGCAAAAATTCCCGGCCGGAAAGAAGTTTGTAAAACTCCTTTGCTTTTTCCAAAACCTCTTTTTTGTTCTTTCCCCATACCGCTTCGGCAGATGCTGCTTCCCAAGCCACTCTCCAGCACATATCCTCAGGTGTTTCGATAGTCTTGTAATTGCTATCTTTAAGCAAATATCTTTCCGTCAAAACTTTAATTGCCTGTCCGGTCCAGTTTCCTGCCGGCAAACCCCCGGGCCTTTCGGGCCTTTTCCCCAACTTTTTGTCTATTTTCCCTTTTACCATTTCGTGACCGGGAAATTTTAAATCCGCCAAAGAGATAGCTTTTTTTGTTTTCATTCTTTCTCAACCATCTTTTCAAAATCTTTCAGGTCATCAAACCCCAAATAAACACTGGCAAACCTTATCCAGGCAACTTTATCTATCTTTTTAAGCCTGGTTAAAACCGCCTTCCCAATCATCTTCGAGGAAATCTCTTCGGATTCTTTCCTCAACATCTCACGCTCGATATCATCAACAGTCTCGTTTACCAAGTCCAGCGAAACCGATCTCTTTTCAAGGGCCCGCAGTATTCCCTTTTTAACTTTTTCTTTGTCAAAAGGTTCGCGCCGGCCGTCTTTTTTTAGAACCCACAAAACCACATCTTTAACCTTTTCAAAAGTGGTAAAACGCTTGCTACACTTGGAACACTCCCGCCTTCTTCTTATCGCTTTACCGTCTTCAACCACTCTGGATTCAAGGACTTCCGTTTCACTGCCGGCGCAAAAAGGACATTTCATAGGTGAAAACAATAAACACTATTGCTAGTAATAAAGGGCATCTTCTAACACTATCCGTAGCAAGTCAACTGGTAACAATTATGTCACAAAATATCACCCCAAAGCTGTTGTGAGGCTGTTTTTTGGACCAACAAAATACAATTTGTTATTCCCGCGGAACCGGGTGCGGTAAATACTACCTGACGTGGAAAATAAATTGACTCAAAAAGGCAAATTAATCACCGTCAAAGGGGGATTTTGGGATCTGCGACATTCCAAGTGAATTCATCGCATCTCTTGCCTGTCTGTAGACATTCTTAGAGTAGTCTTCAACTTTAATTATTTTCGGTTTTATATCTTCCGGAGCAAATATCAACATCTCCTCGATTACCAGTCGATGTTTTAAGGCGGCACTTGCCAGCTTGGGAAGAAAGGATTTTGTGTCCACTCCTTCTTTTCTGCTTTCCGCTTCCAACTGCGATGCTTCTTCCAAATACTTTTCCCCTTTACCAAGAGAGGAAAGGGCGATTTCTGTTTTTTGTCTTTCAACCAGAATCTTGCTTCCGGCCAGTCTTTTGTCCGAAAAAAGCAGAAGCAGATCCATCTTCCGAAGCGGGGAAACGGTAAGTTTAAGCCAAATTTTATCTCTCAGGGCTTTAACAAACCAAAAAGTATTGTCCTGCAATATCTTGCCCGGATACGGCAAATAATATGTAATTTCCGCCTCTTTAGCCTTGACATCGGTACCCAAAACCGCCTCTTGCGGTATTGGCGAAAATTTATAGTCAACCGAGGCGGCGCGAAGAACGGAAACGGTCAAAACCGAAAACGCCGTAAGAATTGTCAACAAAACCGCAACAAAACGCCCCAACATTAATAATTATATATAGTAGAGTTAAGCACCAATAAAGTCAAGCTATCTGAACAGAATAATCGGCCACGTCTGCCCTATACATGTGTAGGGAATATATTTAATTTCACCTTTTGCCAGGAATGGTTTTTCAATTAAAGAAATAATAGTTTTACTTAGAAATTTATTAGATTTATTTGCAAAATATTCTAAATTCCTGAAATGATCTTCCTTTACTGATGCCGACAATTTTATCTCTACAAGATGAAGTCCATTTTCTTCTATAACCAAATCCACTTCATGTCCCTCTTTATCCCTAAGATAATAAATAGAGGGTTGCTTACCTCTAAAGATGTAGCTCTTTATTATTTCCCCAACAATATAAGTTTCATACAGAGCACCTGCCATAAAACCTGCCTGCAAATTCTCGACCGTATTCCATTTTGTTAAATACGAAGCTAGCCCTGTATCTAAAAAATACAGCTTTGGAGCTTTAATAATACGTTTTGTAATATTTGGATAATACGGCCTAAGAAGATAAATTTGCATTGTATTTTCCAAAATGTTTATCCAATCAAAAGCTGTGGTTGGAGAAATACCACTGTCTCTTGCCAAATCGGAAATATTTAAAACCTGCCCCGTTCTGGCCGCACATGCTTGAATAAATCTATTAAACTCGGGCATTTTGTTTATCCCGAAAATATCACCCAAGTCCCTATCTAAATAGGTTTGAATATAAGAATTGAAATATATTTCTCTATCAGGAGCATGATTAGACCGAAAAACCGGATAGCTTCCTTCAAAAATTTCTTGAAACAACTTATTTATTTTAGGTTTGTCAAAAGATTTTCTATTAATCTTTTCAAGTTTTTTTTCAGACCTGGATAGCCCCAAAATATTTAAAACAGCCACTCTTCCTGCAAGTGACTCCTGAATATTTTTGATTAAACTAAATTGCTGTGATCCCGTTAGCCAAAACTGTCCGTTTATATTTGATTCATCAACAATTTTTTTAATTTGAGAAAATAGTTGCGGCGCATATTGGATCTCGTCTATCACCGTCGGGATTTTAAGTTGTTGTAAAAAAAGAACCGGATCAGTACGTGCCAATTGCCTTTGATTCAAATCATCCAATGTTGCATAACTTAGCTTCTTTTTTTCAGCTAATTTTTTAAAAACTGTAGTTTTTCCTACCTGCCTTGGGCCACCCAAAAAAATCACTTTAAAAGTTTTACTCGATGCTTCTATAGCAAACTCAAAACAAAATGTCGCTTTTTGAGTTTGATATATAGGAATACAAATTAGCCATCAAAATGACAAGTTACGAAACTGTCATTTTGATTTAAGATGACTATATAACTTTTTCTATGTGTCTTGGTATATATTCCATACCTGACTATTTTAAACTACCACCTTGAATTAGTCAACATGTTACCTGAACAGAATAATCGGCCATTCCCAGAGGACATGGAGAAGGATGGAAGAAAAAATTCAAAGGGGCAAAAGGGCAAAAACTCCAAAAATTAAGCTTTAATCACTTCCTCGAAACGACCACCTAAGTCCTCAGCGCGAGGCCTAGGATGCCGACTCGAAACGACATGTAAAATACCAAACGAGTCGAAGCAGGAGCTGAGAACCCGACCCTCATCACAAGAACCCAGCGATCTTGACCAAGTTGATCTTTCATCAAAATACTCACCAGTTAGTAATTTACTAATTTGGCTTCCAACAATATAACTTCTTAATGATTGTCCTTGTTTTCTTTCTTTCTTAAATTTTTCTTCCAGTTGTTCTTGAGTAGTATTTCTATTTGGAGCGTCAACTGAAGCTTCAATCCAAAACCAGCCGGAATTATTGATTACGTCAACGGCCGAATTTCCTTCTCGAACCGCCCAGCTTCCCATTTTAGGAAACATTTTTCCTAAATCCACCCTACTTACTCCTTCTGGAACAAAAATAGCCATCTCACCATTCTCTGCCCTCTCCTTAATCTCTTTAGACTTCAAGGGAAATTCGGAAACAACATAGCCTTTCTCAATTCTTTGGCCTGCTTCTTGCCAAAAAGCACTCATAAATTGGGTTAGAAGCTCGGGATTGGCAGACTTATTTTTATATTCTTTTGTAGCCTGTTTCAAACTCAAAATTTGCTCTGAAACCGGAAAAGCGATATCTTTTCCTAAAATAGCATGGAGATCATTTATTATCTGTGCCGGACCTTCTTTGCCGGAACTTTTGAATTCTCTTTCAAGATATTTCAACACGAGAGAGTTTATACCACTTCAGAAGTATATTTGTCAAGTTTTTTTATCTAAAAAGAATTATCGGCCATTCCCAAAATGTTTACGTCTTAAAATCAACTGTCTTTTTCCTCTCCTTAAAATCCACACCCTTAAACAAATCAAAAAATCCTTGCCTGCCCAAAAGCGGCATTGACTGTTCATAAGAAAAATCCACGACTGCTTCAAAAACAGACCTACCAAAATGCAAATTTACTTCATGCTCATATGCGACCAGTTTCGCTTCACCTATTCCGTAAATAAAACTTTTTTTACCGCTCACAATATCTGCCCCCACTATCTCTCCTAACTCTGCAGGAAATAAATTTCTATCAGACCCGGAGTCAACCAACGCGTGAAAAAGATAACTGTGCTTACCTCCGTAAGAAATCCAAATTGGCACTTTTGGTCTAAAAATGACTCTTTCCGGAGACGGTTCAGGAAGATAAGTTACACTTATTCTTTTGGGCATAATAATTTACGGAGAATACCAACCGTTTGCACGCGGTACCCAGCTCATTATCGCTTCATTTCTTTTGATCTTTAAACTCATAAGTTTTTTGCTCAACAAACCAGCGTCAGGTGCTGAGGCCAAAACTTTTTCCCCGTCTGAGCTCAACGCCACCCACTTATTTTGATAGGGCAATAAAATGTTTGAATTCTTCCTCGTCATATTACGATTATAATATCATAGTCAGTATATCAAATCCAAGAAAACCTACCTAAACAGAATAATCGGCCATTCCCAAAGGGAAAGGTGTTAAAATTTAATCTGAGGCATAAGATCTTCTGAGTTATTAATTCGCATAGGAGCAAAAAACGGGAAACTTTCCTGGCGGTGCCAAAAAATATCCGGAGCATCCCACGGTGCGTAGCAATCGGGAACTTTTTCCAAGCTTCCATCCGTCTTCTTCCTAATATAGTTTTCTACTGCTATCAAATTATATTCCGGTTTAAACAGTTTTCCGTTTTTTTCCAAATCCCCAACACCTTTTAAGCTGAAAAGCCCTAATTTGGAGACCTCCATATTTCCCCTGCTCTCATTAAAAACAAAAATATAATCTTCCAAATTCATATCAACATGCGTGCCATCTATTACTTTAGCTTCGTATATCCATCCGACTCTTGATCCTTCTTTAAAAATATGGTTAATAAGTCTCCATTCTAAGGCTACCAAACCAGTCTCCTCAACTAATTCCCGCCTTGCCGACATTCCCGACACTCGATACGGCTGATCATATATTTCTACGTACCCAGACGGTAAACCCCAGAGTCCAGAATCCGCTCTTTGAACCATGAGAACTTTATCATCGGAAGACACTATCGTTGCCGCCCTATCTCTTTCCGTAAGTCCCTCTCGCCACGGACTTTTTGAATGTTCGGGATATATACCTTTCTGCCAGTCCAATTCGGGGAAATCAAAACCTTGAATAAATCTTGAGTAGTTCTCGGCTGTCCATTTTTTAATCTCTTCATAAGAACTAAAACGAAATTTCCTTTTTATTTGTGGGACGCTATCCACCACTTTAACCTCATTCCAACTAACGGGAAGTACGGGAAGAGGAATAGATACATTATCAACTTTGACCACAACCATTTCTTTCTCCCCTTCCATTCTTGCCTCAGTTACTCTATGAAGTCCATCCGTGATAACCAAAATTCCACCGTCGTCGCCTGAAACCTCCACGACGGGCGGACCCATTTCTATACCTCTCCTATCACCCCAATCGTAATTTACTAACGATTTATTCTCCGTTAAGTTAAAAATATCTATTCCTCTACCCCGCAAGGCCTTTCTTATCTCCCCAGCCCTATTTAAATTTTCTTTTAAAACATATAAAGCACACGGATACAGATCGTCTATTCTTACTTTTTCTAATGAAATATCCGCATGAAGATACGGAGAAAAATCTGGAATATTTCTATCCTTAAGGGTCACCCTCCTTAAACGTTTCTCTAACTCCGAAAAAGGATAGGAAAAATTGAATTTCAAAACATCGCCAACACGATCAATTTCCGGAGACATATATTAGTGGCACAAGAGTACACCAACTCTTCGGTAATTTCAACGGAAAAGAATAATGGGCCATTCCCAAAGAACATGGAGAAGGATGGAACCAAAAACATTTTTGGTTCTGGCAAAAACAAAAGCCGACCCTATTCCAAAAAGGGTTGTTAAAAGGAGATAAACAACGGCCGCCGGGAAATCCAGTTTAAAAACAAAGACCGCAACGGGAACATGAATCAACCCCCAGGCCGCGCTGGTAGTTAAATTGGCCACCCACTCATTTCCCAATGCCTTCCAGACCCGGTTGAAGATATATCCCCTGAAGGCAATCTCTTCGGAAAAAGCGGTGGCAAAGGAAAGTCCGATCGAAGATAAGATAAACTTTTCCCCTATGTTGGCCGCAAAAACAAAATTGCCGTATTTCGTATAATTGACAACCACCGCCTCAAGCGCAAATATCGCCCCCAATCCCAAACTGAAATAAACGGCCGGAAAGAGGTTTTTTAAAGTTATTCCCAAAGAAGAAATCCTCATTTTTTCTTTTTTGAGCAAAAATACAAGCGGCAGAAGCCAAATAATGGGTTTTAACACCAGTTCCTCAACTTCATCCGGAAGCTTGAATAACAATCTGTAAAAACCCCAGACGACAAGAAGATAGGCGGCAAACACCGTGGCGTTTTTAATGGCAGTATCTTTTTTCATTTTTATTTATTGTTATATTTTATTTTACACCCTTTTAGAGCTTCTTTCTGGCTTAGGAACCATAATTTGATTATACTTTAATCACTATGAAGGTTCTTCTTCAAAAAATCAAAAATTACCTAGCCGTTACCAGAAACAGGAAAAAGGTTGTCTTTCTCACGGTTGTAATATCTACTTCCTTGTGGCTTTTTTGGGGAATCCCTCTCCCGACCAGGCTCTCCTCACCGGACTTTCCCGTTTCGACCAGGCTCTTGGACAGAAACGGAAAATTAATCTATGAAATCTACACGGATAAAAGAAGATCCCCCGTCAAACTGACCGATCTGCCCGACTATGTCAAAGAAGCAACCATCGCCATTGAAGACAAGGAATTTTACAAACACTACGGCTTTTCGATATCGGGAATGGCCAGATCGGTTTACAAAATAATCTTTGAAAAAAAACTTCAGGGTGGTTCAACCCTAACGCAGCAATTGGTTAAAACCGCACTCTTAACCCCGGAGCGCACCATTAAAAGAAAAATCAGGGAATTTGCCCTGACTATCTTTGTCGAAGGCATCTATTCTAAAGACCAGATTCTGGAGATGTATTTAAATCAAATTCCGTACGGTTCTACGGCTTACGGAATCGAAGCCGCCAGTGAACTTTACTTCGGCAAGGAGGCAAAAAATCTGACACTGGCCGAGGCCGCTCTTTTGGCGGGACTGCCCCAGGCCCCATCGAGATACTCGCCCTTCGGATCTCATCCTGAAAACGCCAAGGAAAGGCAAAAAACAGTCCTTAACCGCATGGTCGAAGATAAATACTTAACCCAAGAGGAAGCCGACAGGGCATTTGAGGAGAAACTTGTCTATACCCAAATTACCGCCCCCAAGGCTCCCCATTTTGCTCTTTGGATTAAGGAACAACTGGCGGAAAAATACGGAGAAAAAACGGTTGAACAAGGAGGATTAAGAGTCACGACAACCTTGGATCTGGACCTACAAAATTTTGCCCAGGATGCCGTAGCAACGGAAGTCGCCAAACTAAAGAAACAAAAGGTCGGCAACGGCGCCGTCTTGGTCACCCGCCCCAAGACCGGCGAAATCCTGGCCATGGTGGGAAGTAAAGATTATTTTGCCCAGGACGAGGACGGCAAGGTAAACGTTATTCTGGCCAAAAGACAGCCTGGATCGTCGATTAAGCCGATCAATTACGCTCTGGCCATAAAAGACAAAAAAATAACTCTCGCCACCGCTCTTACCGATATCCCCTCCTGCTTTTCCGTTGCGGGACAACCGCTCTACTGCCCCGTAAATTACGACGGGGCTTTCCACGGTTTGATTCAAGCAAGGTTTGCCTTAGGTAATTCATACAATATTCCCGCCGTCAAGGTCTTGGCCTTAAACGGTGTCGAAAATTTCGTCAATTTCGCCAACCAAATGGGTATCTCCACCTTCATCGACCCCAGCCAATATGGCCTTTCTTTAACCCTAGGGGGAGGCGAGGTCAGACCGTACGACATGGCCACGGCTTTCGGTGTTTTTGCCAATCAGGGAATTAAACAACCGTTAATCTCCATACTTAAAGTTACCGACTGGAAAGGAAAAGTATTGGAGGAAACAAACGTTAACGACGTCGAACTCAATGGGGAAAGGGTTCTTTCTCCCGACATTACCTTTCTTATTTCCCACATCCTGCTTGACAACAATGCCAGATCCCAAGCCTTTGGGGAAAGTTCATACTTAAACGTCAGGGGCCACCCGGAAGTGTCAGTCAAAACGGGGACGACCAATGACAGGCGCGACAATTGGACCATCGGCTACACGGGATTGGCGGTGGTTGTTTCCTGGGTGGGTAATAACAACAATACCCCGATGTCAGGAGCCGTATCGGGTGTTTCCGGCGCTTCTCCCATTTGGAATACGGTGATGAAAGAAGTCTTACGGAAAGCCGAAGACGGTTTGTATTCAAAAGAAGAAGACGGTCATGTTTGGCCAAATCAGCCCGATCAAGTAACCGGTAAAAGCGTTTGCGCAACAACCGGACTCCTGCCCTCCGGTCCTCAGGAGAATCCCGGCTGTCCTTTGCGTTTTGAATATTTCCTGGAAGGAACAATACCGACAAAAGTTGAGGGTGACCGCCAGGATGTTCTAATTAATAAAATTACCCGTCAGGTTTCCCCGCCGGATGCCCCGCCCGACCAAGTCGAAACCCAAAACCATCCAATATATTTTGACCCCTTGGGCACCCTCTACTGTCTCGACTGCCCCATCGCCAGCAGGTCCGCTACTATAAGCTATCCTTTATAATTTCCACAAAGCTGGTAGAATACGCCCGGTGGGAAATATTGTCGGGAAAATCTTGATTTTTGTCGGTAGGCCGTTTTACTTTATCCTTTCGCGGCTTATCGTTGCCATTCTCTTTACTCTTTATCTTATTGGGCATACCGTCAGAATCTCTGCAACTTTACTGGCCAAACTTCCAAAAGTAAAAATTCCCAAATTTAAACTCAGACTTAAACTTAGAATTAAGCCCAAACTAATATTTTTTGTTTCATTTTTAGCCTTGGTTTTGATTCTTTTTTATCTTTTAATCCTAAAGGGGCTTCCTTCCCCCAGGGAGCTAACCACCAAAGAGCAAGAGGTTTCGACCAAAATATATGACAGAAATGGGGTCCTGCTTTACAAAATATATAAAGACAAAAACCGGACCCCAATAAGCTTGGACAAAGTCCCCCTGCCGGCCAAGCTTGCCACTCTGGCCGCGGAAGACGCCGAGTTCTATTACCATCCGGGTTTTTCCGTTAGGGGAATCTTCCGGTCAATAATCAAAAACATCAAAGAGGGAAAGCTCTCGGGCGGCTCCACCATCACCCAACAGCTGGTAAAAAACGCATTGTTAACGCCGGAAAAAACTATTGCCCGGAAGATAAAGGAGCTCATCTTGGCCATTGAAGTTGAATTTTTATATTCCAAAGATCAAATTCTGGAAATGTATTTAAACGAAACCCCCTATGGAGGGGTTTCTTACGGAATCCAAGAGGCGTCTCAGGAATATTTTGAAAAAGAAGTGGATAAACTCACCTTGGCAGAAGCGGCTTTTTTGGCGGGACTGCCCAAAAGCCCCACCAAATTTTCTCCGTTCGGACCAAACCCCGAACTTGCCTACGACAGACAAAAGGAGGTTTTGCGCCTCATGCGGATAAACAAATTCATAACTGCGGAACAGGAGCAGGAAGCTCTCAATCAGGAACTTAAGATTACACAAAAAAAGACGGACATTAAAGCTCCCCACTTTGTGATGTATGTCAGGCAAGAACTGGTGGGTAAATACGGAGAAGAGGTTGTCGAAACGGGTGGTTTGGAAGTAACCACTACTTTGGATATCCGCATCCAAAATCTGGCCGAGCAGGTCGTTAAAGAAGAAATTGAAAAGCTTAGAGGGCTTAATGTAAACAACGGTGCCGCTCTTGTTTTTGACACCCAAAGCGGAGAAATATTAGCCATGGTAGGAAGTAAAGATTATTTTGATACCCAAAATGACGGCAATGTAAATGTCACTTTGCGCTTAAGACAACCCGGATCTTCGATAAAGGTCATAAATTATGCCTATGCTCTCGCCAACGGTTTTACCCCGGCCTCGATTATTGACGACTCACCGGTTATTTTCAAGGTACCGGGTCTTCCCCCCTATCAACCGCAAAATTACGATTCAAAATTTAGAGGGAGAATTACCTTAAGAAGCGCTTTGGCAGAATCAAGAAATATTCCCGCCGTTAAAGTCCTCGCGTCATACGGAGTATCCAAAATGCTTGAGTTGGGACAAAAAATGGGAATTACCACCTGGAACGATCCATCAAACTACGGACTGTCGTTAACTTTAGGAGGAGGCGACGTAAAACTTATCGATCTTGCCCAAGCCTACTTAACAATAGCCGATTACGGCAAAAAACCTGAGATTACTCCGGTTCTGGAAATTAAAAATTACAAGGGAAAAGTATTAGAGCAGGTCCAACCCCTTGACTCCACTCGGGACGAGCAGGTCATCAGTCCCCAGGTTGCTTTTTTACTCATAGATATTTTAAAGGACAATGTCGCACGAAGTCCCGCCTTCGGCTCAAATTCATATTTGGTAATTCCCGGCCACCCGGAAATCGCCGTAAAAACCGGAACCAGTAATAATCTAAAGGATAATTTAACCTTTGGTTTTAATCAAAAATATCTCGTTGCCGTCTGGGTAGGAAACAACAACTCCACGCCGATGGCGAGAATTGCATCGGGTGTAACCGGAGCTTCCCCTATTTGGAACAAAATAATGCGTGGGCTTCTTACGGACGAGGACACCTTGGGTTGGGAAATCCCGGAAGGATTGGTCCAAGTACCAATTTGTCCTTTAACCGGAACCCTTCCCTGTGAGGGATGCCCGACAAAAAATGAATGGTTTTTAAAAGAGAGTGTGCCAAATACAAAATGCCGTTTTGTTCCGGCACCCAGCCCTAATCCTGAAGGACAAATTCTTGAACCCGCGGCTCAAACCGAAGCAGTTCCTTTTCCTGTACTATTCCGCTGACTTGGCCTTCAAACGTTTTTGCTTCGCAACCACAACTATCATCCAAATCAAGAAGGCAAAGAGAGAGACATAAGGAATGTTGTAATTGATGAGCATCAGAAACGTTGATATTAAAACAGAAATAGTCAGTCCGTGCATAGACATTTGATAGACATTTTTATAGGTCAGGGACCGCTTTAATATCTTCGCCAGAATAAACAAAAGGAGAGAGTAAAAAAGAAGCATAACTAATCTTCCGGAAAGCCCCAATCCGGCTGTAAACAAAGGCCACAGGGTTAAAAGTAAAACAATTCCCGCCCAGGCCAGCGGATAAAGATAGCGGTAGTAAGGGTTAAGTCCGGCGACCAAAGCATCAAAATCACTTTTCTTAACCGTCATTCCGTCGGGAACATCTTTTAGAATTTCAGCCAAGGGTTGGACTTTATAGCCGGCATTATTATCTTTCATCGCTATAAATTCCTTACTCAAAAGAAAAAGTGACTGATATTTTTCGAAGTCTGCCACATCGGCAGAGGTGTCAATAGCAAGCAAATATTTAGCTTCCTTCCCGGGTATTTCCATCTCCTTTGGAATGGCAATAAAATAAGGCTCCACTACATTGGTAGATATCTTTTTGTCTTTCACCGTCAAAACCAATTCTTTCGGATATATTTGAGATAGAATGGTCTTGGTGTTTTCAATAAAACCGGGCATCTTTGGGATAGACCGCGCAACACCCACGGCACCCTTGATACCAAATAGTAGAGAGGAAACAAACAATAAAAAATATATATACTTCAAAGAAAAGGAAAATTTGGCAGTTAAAATGTCTTTGTAATAGTCGGGTTTGGTTAAACTCTTCCAGAACGTGTATTTAAAAGTTAGGAGCTTCTTCATGAAGTTATTTTACCATTTCTTGGTAGACATTTCCTGCCAACTCCGGTAGGATTTTGTCCGCCTCCGTCTCCACTATTCCATCGCTCATCAAAACCAGCACAAACGGCTTATTTGTAAAAACAATCCCTGCATCGTTGACAACATGAATTTCCCGGCCATATTTATGGGCAATCCCAACCCCTTCGGGTATTCCGGCCACCATCCATTTTTCGAATATTGTATTCGTCATGAAATCCAACATTTTATTCTTATCCCCCTCCGGCAAAATCTGGCCTTGATAGAGCTTTTGAAAAAATACTCCGATATTTTTGGCGGTGGTTTTGTTTTTCTCATAAGAAGTCTGGTCCATGCCCAAACTGGCGGTATAATTTTTGATTTTTTCCTCGCCGAAATATTTAACCAGAGTATTAAAAGCGGCGTTATCGCTTCTTTTTCCCATCGCTTCCACCAAACTCCCGTATTTTTCTCCCAAATTTTCTTTGTAAACCAATGCCATCACGGGAAGTTTTATTAAGGACGCCGCCTGCATAACTTCATTTTCGTTGACACCGAAGGAATAATTACTATCCAAATTAACGACATACAAGGCATAAACCCCGGATAACTTATTCGTTTTCTCTTCAAATTCCTTAATTACTTTAGCTTTCATCGCAACCTGATCTTCTTGTCTGTTGCCGACAACAATTGTTTCTCCTTTGAAAATATCAAGGTTAAGTTTTGCAAGATTAAATCTGGGAAACCCCGGAAGTTTAAAATTACGTGAAGAAAGGTCCAAGATAAACGAAGTTAATACCGTTAATAATAAAATTGAAAAAATAATAATTCTTTCTTTTTTCCCCCACGGTTTTTGGGGTTCTTTCCTTTTCCTTTTATTTTCCGGATTTAAGTCCTTAAACTTTCTCCGGTTAAACCTTCTCTTTTCCAATTCTTCCAATTCTTCTTCGTCAATGTCTTCTTCTCTTTTTCTAAATAATGCCATACTGATAATCTAAATATTACCCAGAAGATCTCATTTTCTCCGATTGTTCCACACTTCTTCATTAACAATATTTTGAGGTTTTGTGCTGTCAAATACATCCAATAATGCCCCCACCGCCAATTCTCCCATTTTATTCCTCGCCTCTTTGGTGGCACTCCCTATGTGGGGGGTGGTAATCACATTTGGCATGGCCAAAAGCTCGGGAGAAATATTCGGCTCATTATCAAAAACATCTAAAGCCGCTCCGGCCAGTTGGGCCGACTTTAAAGCCTCAACCAAATCATGTTCATTAACTACCGGACCCCGGGCGGTGTTGACCAAAAAGGCTCCTTTTTTCATTTTCACCAAAGTGTCTTTATTGACCATGTGCCTTGTTTCATCATTTAGGGGAACATGCAAAGAAATAAAGTCCGATTTTGCCAAAAGCTCATCTAAAGCGGCAAACTTTACCCCCAGTTCTTTCTCCGCTTCCGGATCCGGTTCGTGTTTATTGTAAAAAATCTGCATATTGTAACCTTTAGCCCGGCGGGCAACCATTGAACCGATTCTGCCCAAACCGATAATACCCAAGGTCTTGCCGATTAAATTGGTTCCCAAATAAATATCCGGTTCCCAACCTCTGTATAACCCCTGACGAACCGATTCGTCGGCTTCAACTATTCTTCTGGCCAAGGCCAAAATTAAAGCCCAGGTATGTTCTGCCACGGCCTCATTGACTTCGTCGCAGGGGGTATTGGTTACCACTATTCCCTTATCCGTTGCTGCCTTAATATCCACATTGTCAAATCCTACTGCGTAATTTGAAATTGCTTTAAGCTGCGGTCCGGCAGCGTCCATTAAATCCCCATCTACCCTGTCCGTCAGAAGACTTAACAGCCCGTCTATTCCTTTTACCTTTTCGACCAATTCTTCCTCGCTTAGGGGTCGATCAAACTGCGAAACGGCAACTTCATGTCCCGCTTCTTTGAGCTTTTCAAGGTAATCCCCCGGAATTTGCCTGGTAACAAATATTTTCATTTTTAAAACTCCTCTACTTTCACTCCCGATGATTTGGCTCTCTCTGTCCAGTCTACCATTTCATTTTCTTTTAGAAGTCCTTTTTGGGCGCCGACATAGCCTATCACCGAAGCTGAGTTAACCGTACCCCAAATTAAAGCCTCCTCCAAGCTTTTCCCTTTAACAACGGCGGACAAAAATCCGGTGCCAAAGGCATCTCCCGCCCCGGTTCTTTCGTACGCGTCAACAGGAAGTATCCCACATCTAAGGAATCTTTTTCCATCATATACGTAAGATCCATTGGTCGCGTCGGTTACGACAACGATATCGGGACCAAGCTTGTTAACCGAAGCTAAAAGTTCTCTTTCTTTGCCTATCGAATCGGCTATCCCCGAAAATTTCTCCGCCTCCTGCCTGTTAATAAAAACCAGGTTGGTTAGATTTAAAACATCCTTAATTCCCTCCACTCCCGCACGCACCTGCCAGCTGCCCGGATTAAAGGCCAATTTTACCTGGGTATTTTTTCTGAGCCAATCGACGATGTGGTTGTAAAACGGACGGTAGGATTCACCCATGGAGGTCAAATAAACCCAGGGAACTACGGGAAGCTGAACCGGAAACTCATAGGAACGGGGGGCATGATAAGTAAAGATCGTTCTTTCTCCGCCGTAATTGATGATTGTTGAATAATTCGAGGCGGTAGCGGGCTGTTGGATAACATAGGTGGTATCTACCCCCTCTTTTTGCAGCCTTTCAACAATCAACTTGCCGATTGTGTCATCCCCCAAGGTCAAAACAATCGCGCTTTTTAGCCCCAGCCTTGAAGAACCCACCGAATTGTTGGCCGCGTTTCCGCCAATAGTAAATTCCAAGTTTCTAACCGGAATTTTATCTCCATAGGCAAAACAGATCCGGCATTTTTTATCGTCAAGCTCGCACAAAGTTTCCGTTTCGGTCGGACTCATAAAGACGTCAACCGTTGCATCCCCGATAGATAATAAATCAAATTTATTTTCCATATCTCGCCTCCGAATTCATTTTAGCACGGGCCAAGAAAACATCTTGGGCCGCTTTTTTATTCTCTTCCCTTCCGGCCCAAGCTTTAAGCACCGGTTCCTGTAAAGCCCTGCCGAAAGAGAAGGATAGTTGCCAGACAACTCCCCCTATCTTGTTCATTTCCCTTAAGTTACCGGTTGCCTCATCTGGGGTTTGCCCCCCCGAAAGAAAGACTATCCCCGGCACTTCAGGAGGAACAACATCTTTTAAAACTTCCAATGTTTTTTGGGCAACTATCGCAGGTTCCGCTTTATCCGGATTATCTTTCCCCGGCAAAATCATATTTGGTTTTAATAATAAGGAGGACAAATCAACACTTTTTTCTTTAAGTTTGGTAAAAAGCATCTTTAAAACCGTCCGTGTCACCTCGTAACATTTGTCGATATCGTGATCCCCGTCCATTAAGACCTCCGGCTCAACAATGGGGACAAAACCTTCCTGCTGGGAAATTAAGGCAAACTCGGCCAGTAAAACATTATTCTTCTCAACCGCTTCCAGGCTCGGGGTGTTTGCGATTATGTTATAAACGGCCCGCCATTTACTGAATTTTGCCCCCAAGGTTTGATATTCTCTTAACCTTTCGGCCAGCCCCTCAATTCCCTTGGTGATTTTTTCGCCTGGATTACCGGGCAATTCCTCCGTTCCCCGATCGACCTTTATCCCCGGTATAATTCCTCTTTCTTTTAATATTTCCGCGGAGGGCTTGCCCTGAGCGAGTGAAGCGAGTCGAAGGGTTTCGTCAAACATAATTATGCCGCTGATATATTCTTCTACGCCGGGGGTGGTAAAAAGCAATTCGCGGTAAGCTCGGCGGCTTCCTTCGGTCGATTCAACTCCTATCGATTTAAACCTTTTTTCAATCGTAGAAAAGCTTTCGTCGGCGGCCAATATTCCTTTTCCGGGGGCAACAAGGGCTTTGGCAGTAGAAACAAGGGCAGTATCCATACTTTTAGTTTAACATGGTACAATAAATATATGGAACCCCAAGCAACACCGGCACCACCGACACCACCCATTCCCGCTCCTTCAACGCCCGAACCAATCCAACAGCCACCGGTTCAACCGCCGGTTCAGCCCACGCCTGTACCGGAACAACCAAACAAAAAAATACCACAAAAACTGGTTATTGTATCCGTCGTTCTTCTTGTTATTGCAATCATTTTGGTTGCTTTTAAACTTCTGATAACAAATAAAACAACTACAAAACCCCAACCAACTCCAACGGCATTGACCCAACCCACACCCACCCCAACTCTCGACCCCACCGCCAACTGGAAAACATACACTAATAAAAATTTAAACCTCGAATTCAAGTATCCTCCAGATTACTCAATCATCGACGAGGGAAAAAGCTTTGTGTCTATCGGACCCGGAGTAAGGTATTTTTCTGTATCTTCTGATGTTAAAGATTATTCAAAAGTTAGTTCTTGCTACCCGGATAGGTATCCGACTGGATATCAACAAACTTACCCCTGCTTGTGCCAAGGGGTCATTCTCGGGCCGAATAATGATTGGGAGGAACTTAAATTTAAAAACGCAGAGTCATTCTGTGTGGATGAAGGAAAAGAGGGCTTGCACGCAGTCGAGATTTTGCAAATTTATGCAACGCCAAAAATCGAAATACGCTTATTTGATCCATTTAGGTCCTATGATCAAGACGAGGTGAACGATTTATTTGACCAAATCCTCTCCACGTTCCGGTTCACGGAGTGAATTGGTCCCGCGAAGTCCCGCCGTGGCGGGACGAAGTGGGATAGATTCACAAACTAAATCTGAGACCTTAGAATAATTCCCGTGGTTAGGATTTCGTCAGCTATTTCTATTTTTTCTTTGCTTGCATCCGAGATCACATCAAACAAACGGTTGATTTTATTTGATACATTCTTGCCCAACTTTTTCGCAATCCTTTGCGCGTGCTTGAGAAAGACTTTGTGGCTGGCGCCTTTTGGATCCAGATAATAAAAAGTCGCTGCTCTTTTTAAGTCTAAATACAGATTGTATAGGGCAATATCTCTCTTAGACATAATTTTTAAAAACCTTTCTGGCTAAAGATAAAAACTTTTTTTTGACGTTGTTATTTATTATCTCTGTGCTGTCATTCTTCCCGGACCTTAAGTTGACAATCGCATTGGTTTCAAAAGTTTTCGTTTCAAGGTTTATTCCCCCTCCCCATATATTTTCCTGTTTAGATCCTCTCCCCAAAAGAATTCTTTCCGCATCCGCATGATATTCTCCACCCAAGGTAACAGTGCCTGTTTCAATATCCGCCGTAATTTTTATGTAAATTCCGTAATCTTTCTTAGCCTCCTCAAAATCCTTCTTGGAAACTCCGGTTTTTACTATCACTATGCCCATACCGAGATTATATATCACCCTCCATAAAAATGTGTTAAGATCTTTATAGGGTGGAAAACCAATTGACTCAAAATCCGGTTCAAGAAACAGTTCCAAATCATGTTCCCGTTTCTACTCCGCCCACAAACCGCAGTTTGTTAATTATCCTTTTCTCATTTTTTATTTTGATTTTATTAGCTTCGACCGGATTTCTTTACTATCAAAACCAGCAGCTCAAAAAACAGCTTGCAGGTTATCAAACCCAACCCACACCTTCCCCCACTTTTGATCCAACTGCAGATTGGAAAACATATACTAACCATACCCATAACATTTCTTTCAGGTATTCACCCTCCTGGAATCTGACTGAAAATGTAGGTCAAGTGGAAGATAATAAAACATATAACACTAAAGTTGGACTATCGAAGGGAAATGCTCTCATTACGATGTACCTAAATTTGAACGGAATTGGGGGGATACCGCAAACCTACGAGGGAAAAAGCTTTATTTTGGATGGACACAATTTATATCAATTTAACAAAGTTAATAGTTACAACAACACAAAGGAAGTTGGGGTATCAGATTCACTGACAACGCTTGGCGTTTTCAAAATAAATGATATTACATACTCAATTATCATCGCCTATCTTGCAGATTACGAAAAATCGAACGAAGAAAATCTACTAAGGGAATTTGACCAAATCCTCTCCACTTTTAAATTTATGGACCAATCGGGCGCCGAGGGAAAATTTTGTGGGGGTATTGCCGCCAATCTTCCGGAAAATCAGTGTCCTGAAGGATACCAATGTAAACTTGACGGGAATTATCCTGACGCCAGCGGCGTTTGCACCAAAAACTAATAATTCTTCCTGGCTATAACTCTTTTTACGGCTTCTATTATATCTTCTTGGTTTAATCCGAATTTCTTTTTTAACTCCTCATATGTCCCCGATTCACCGTAAGAATCATGTATTCCGATAAACTCCATCGGGACGGGAAAGTTTTTGGCCAATACTTCGGATACCGCCGATCCCAATCCCCCCGCAACTTGGTGCTCTTCAACCGTAACTACTGCCCCGCAGGTTTTAGCCGCCCTGATGATCGTTCTTTCATCCAGAGGCTTAATCGTATGGGAATTTATCACCAAGACATCTATTCCCCTTTTTCCCAAAAAATCTGCCGCCAAGAGCGCTTCGTAGACCAAGGAACCGCAGGCGATGATAGCGACCAACGGGTTTTTAGACTCCCAAAGAATCTCCGCCCGACCAATTTTAAAAGGAGATTTTTCCGTAGTAAACGCAGGCGTTTCTGGTCTCTCCAGTCTTAGGTAAGTCGGTTTGCCGTTTTTGGCAATCTCAATTGTTGCCTTTTTAGCTTCCACGGCATCGGCGGGACAAACCACGATCATATTGGGAAGGGTGCGCATCAGGGCAATATCTTCCAAAGATTGATGTGTCGCCCCATATGGTCCTGCCCCCAAGCCTGCATGTGCCCCGACTATCTTGACGGGAACATTATTTAAGGCAACCGTCGTTCTTATTTGTTCCCAAGTTCTTCCCGGAGAAAAGACGGCATATGAAGTCGTAAAAGGAACCTTTCCGTAAGCTGCCATTCCCGAGGCAATGGTCACCAAAGCCTGTTCGGCAACTCCTACCTGAACATATCTTTCGGGGAATTTCTCGGCAAACAAATTTACCCGGGTACTTTCCTTTAAATCCGCTGACAGGACAACCACCCTTTCATCTTTCTCCCCCGCAATAACCAGTCCTTCACCAAATCCGTTGCGAATTGATTTTTTTTCGATATCTTTTTTAATCATGTTCGGTGATAATTTTCCCTCCCAAGGTTCTTAACTGCTTTAAGGCAATTTTCATCTCCTCGTTGTTCGGCGCCTTGGCATGCCAGGAGGAATTCCACTCCATGAAATCAACTCCCTTTCCCGGTATGGTGTGAGCAATTATTACAGTCGGTTTTTCGTATACCGCTCTTGCGTGACCTATTGCATCCACAACCTCCTCACAATTATGTCCGTCGATATCCAGTACATGCCAATTAAAAGCTTCATATTTTTCTTTCAAGGGCTCCAGGGGCATGGTATCTTCGGTGTGCCCTTCAATTTGGATATTATTTCTGTCAACTATTAAAGTTAGGCTTGCCAGTTTATTTTTTGCCGCAAATAAAACCGCCTCCCAATGGTTTCCCTCGTCGTGCTCACCATCCGAGGTAATACAAAAAACTCTAAATCTGGCTTCGTCCATTCTTGCGGCGTAAGCTATTCCGGCGGCTTGGGCCAAACCACACCCCAAAGGCCCCGCAGTTGTTTCAATTCCCGGCAGCCTTTCTCTTTCCGGATGCCCCTGTAAAGGAGAATTTAATTTGCTGTATGTCTTCAGTTTGGCCAAAGAGAAATATCCGGCGTGAGCCATGGCCGCATATTGGGCAGGGCAAACATGACCGTTTGAAACTATTAACCTGTCTCTTTCCTCCCAACTGGGGTTTTTAGGATCGTGATTCATGACAGCGAAATAAAGGGTTGCAAATATTTCAGCCATTCCCAATGAACCGGCCGCATGACCGCTGCCGGCAGCTTCAATCATTTTAATGACATCGCGTCTTATCTCCGTAGCAATATTTTGCAAATCCTCAATAGATACTTTTTTCGTCACAATTGAAAAGCCCTTTCTTCCCTGTGGGTATGGTTTTGTTCCGCCAAGGCCTCCTCAAAAGACTCTATTGCCCTAAATGCTTCCTCCGGGGTATCGACAACCCTATAAACCTTAAGGTCGTCTTCCCTTATTCTCATATTGTCGACAAAGCCCTTAATTATTCCGTTCCAAAAGTCGCCATAAAGAATGAGGGGTTTGTGGTGTCCAAAATAAAGCCTGGCCAGGCCCCAAGCCATCCCAAATTCGGAAATCGTTCCCGTTCCTCCCCTAAAGATGACATAGACATCCCCCAATTCGAGAAGTTTTAAGGTTCTTTCTAAATAGTTTGAGGTTTTAATCTCTATGTCTACCGGATTATTGGGGTCTCTGCCTTCAAAATTGGTAATATCTTTAGGGTAGAAAGTGACCCCGATTGCCGTTCCTTTGGCGACTTTTGCCCCTTCGGAAACGGCTCTCATGGTTCCCGGACCTCCTCCGTTGATGGCAACAAAACCTTTGGCAGTAAGATACTTGGAAACTTCAAAAGCTTCTTTGTATAACGGGTCTTCGGGCTTGGCGTCGGCAAAACCAAAATAGGAAATCTGCTTTATTTTCCTATCCAAAAAGGGTTTCTTTTCCATGCGTTAAAAACTAATTTTTAAAACTAAGGGTAATCGGATCGGTCGGGGTGGAACTTCCTTCCAATGTTCTGCCGACACGGATTACCTGTTCAACCAAACGGTTTGCATATCCCCACTCATTGTCATACCAAGCAAAAACCTTGACCATATTTCCTCCCACGACTTGGGTTAAAGACAAATCGACAATCGCCGATTCGCTCCTTCCTACAATATCTGAAGACACCAAAGGTTCCTCGGTTACTGCCAATATTCCCTTATATAGGGGATTTTCCAGTGCGGTTTTAAACGCCTGATTTATCTCTTCAACGCTCACTTTTTGCTTTAAAACAAAGGTAAGGTCCGTTATCGAACCCGAGGCGACAGGGACTCTTAAGGCCATACCGTCAAATATTCCCTTAAGTTCAGGTATGGTTTCAGTTGTTGCTATTGCTGCTCCGGTGGTGGTCGGAACAATATTTTGGGCCGCCGCCCTTGCCCTTCTTAAATCCCCATGTGAACCGTCTTGAAGATTTTGATCGTCGGTATAGCCGTGAACCGTCGTCATCATTGCCTTCTCAATCCCAAACTTACTGTGAATAACGGCCGCAACCGGAGCAACACAATTTGTAGTACAGCTCCCGTTTGAAATAACCTCGACCGAACCTTGCCCTTCCGAAGGAGGGTCGTTAACTCCCAAAACATATGTTCCCACATTTCCCCCTTTGGACGGAGCCGAGATTATTACTCTTTTGGCTCCTCCAACCCCATGTTTTTTGGCGTCTTCGGCAGTTACAAACTTGCCGGTGGACTCAATTACCACATCCACCCCGAACCTTGACCAGGGAATCCGGGACGGGTCGCGCTGAGCCAGTACCGGAACCCTCAAATTTCTCTCGGAAACAAGCAAATACCCAATTAGAGGATCGTCATCTGTTGCTTTATCCGGAGTTTTTGTCTCTTGGCTTTTAACCTTATATTCATACCTTCCGTACGTCGTATCGTAGTTAACCAAATGAGCCCAACCATCCACCCCCATACTTCCCGAGGTGTTTATGGCAGCAAACTGAAGTTCATCGGAGTGTTTCAATACTCCAATCCTAAAAGCCAGCCTCCCGATTCTCCCAAAACCATTGATTCCTACATTAACCATATAAATTAAGAATACTAGATATAACCCCTCTTGACAAATACATATTTAAGTGTATATTTAAGTGTATATGAATTACATCACTACAACACAGCTCAGAACCGAGACTTCCGATCTTGTAGAAGCTTTATTGTACGGGCAAAGCATAGATTTAATTCACCGTTCGAAAATTATTGGAGAAATTAAGCCCAAAAAAGATCAACCAAAGCTATTTAACGCCAAAAGATTTCTGAGGCTTGCAAAAGAATTAAATCTTCCCCAAACAACCCCGAAGCAAAGGGAAAAACTTTACAGGAAGCACTTAGCGAAAAAATATGGCAAGGGTATATCTAGACACTAATTATTTTATCGATGCGATTGAAAGACAAATTAACAAAAATCTATTTCTGTCGCTGAGTGAACATGCAATCTATGTGTCAACTCTTTCCTATCATGTCTTTTTTTACGCATCCAAAAAAAGAGTTCCTGATGAAAAAATAAAAGGGATTGAAGAAGAAACGGAAATCGTCGACTTTGGTAAGAATATCTTGGAAAAAGCGTTGAGCGGACCGACTTCGGATTTAGAAGATAATATTCAACTTCACTCCGCTGCCGAAGCGGAATGCGATTATTTTCTCACTCTCGACAAAAAACTTCTTTCTATGAAATTTTTCGGAAAAACAAGAATCATTTCAAACTTTTAAGACCTAAATTCCCGCTTGATGAAATTTATATGAAAATCTCTGTTGTGATCCCGGCTTTTAATGAAGAAAAATACATTGGAGCCTGTTTAAAAGGCGTCAATGATCAGGAAATTAAGGCTGACGAAATTATTGTTGTAGACAACAACAGTACCGACAAAACTAAATCCATAGCCGAAAAAATGGGGGCTACCGTTGTAATTGAGAAAAAACAAGGGTTGATACACGCAAGGAATAAAGGTTTTGAATCAGCAAAATATGAAATAATAGCCAGGTGTGATGCCGATTGTATAGTCCCAGAAGATTGGGTCAAAAAAATATTAGAAAATTTTAAAAATAAAAATATTGATGCTTTATCAGGGCCAATTATTTTTTATGATTCTTTTCTAAGATCAGCCTCAACTCATCCATCACGCCTTTACCTCGAGTCATTAAGAGTACTTTCTAAGGGTAATAGATATTTAGTTGGACCAAATATGGCAATAACTAAAGATATTTGGAGAAAGGTTAAAACAATTGTTAATTTAGATGATTCAAAAGTTCATGAAGATATTGATTTGTCTTTAAACATTATTAAGGTTAACGGAAAAATTGAATATGACAACTCCCTTGTAGTAAAGTCATCATCAAGAAGAATTAAAAGTAAACCCAAATCTTTTTTTTTGGAATACCCCACAAGAATAGCAAAAACTTTCTTAACAAATAAGATTAAGAAATGATTCCCACCACCCTGCTTACTTCTTTTTTGTAAGCATGGCGTAAGCTCCCCAAAGGCCTGCAACCCCGACCAACATGTAAACAATCTTAACCAACAGCGGCCAGCCGCCCAATAGGCTTCCAATTAAGTCAAAATTCATGAAACCCATTAGTCCTACCTCTATGGCTCCAAGTACAACTAACCATTTGGAAACTGTCTTTAATTTCATTCTCCTCACCTTCTCTCTACATTAACATTAGCACATTGCTTCAATTCCCGGAAGAGTTCTATTTACCAAAAACTCCAGCATGGCGCCTCCGCCAACCGAAACCCAATCGAACATATCCATTAGATTAAATAACCGCAGTACCACCAAACCGTCTCCCCCACCCGCTACTTTGAAAGCCGAAGATTCTGCAACTGCTTTAAATATTCTTTCTGTTCCCTGACCGTGTCCTTCATTCTCATATTTACCCATTGGCCCGGCCAAAACGATAGTTCCGGCTTTGGCGATTTCTTCTTCAAATCTCTCAATGGAGTTAAGGGTCATGTCTTCTTTATCCGGCTGTAAATTCGCAACAATTATCTTAGTATCTAGTATCGAGTATCTGGTATCTTGCAGATATTCCGGCAATCTTCCTCCAACAAGAATTTTATCCGCAATCTTTGTCAAACCATCAAGATAATCCAATTTATCCTTTTTTGATCCCCCTACAATGAAAGCCACCGGCCTCTTGGGGTTCTCCAATACTTTAGATAAATTTTCCACCTCCTGGGCAAAACGAAGACCCGCCGCATGAGGAAGAAATTTGGGTATACCTACAATCGAAGCGTGTTCACGGTGGGAATTCGCAAAGGCTTCGTTGACATATACATCTCCCAGATTCGCAAGCTTACGGACAAATTCGGGGTCGTTTTCTTCTTCCCCAGGATCAAACCTAAGATTTTCCTCAACTTTTGCCCCCCATTTATCAAAAATAGGTTGAAAGGGTTTGAGGCTTAAACTGTTGTCTTGAACCCCGTTGGGCCGGCCTCTATGGGCAAGGATTATTATTTGAGAATTTTTCTCTTTCAGATAGTTTAATGTTTCCTCTGAAGCTTTAATTCTTAAATCGTTGGGGTCCGGTTCGGTATCCAAGTCCAAACGAAGTAAAACTTTTTTCCCCGAAACATTCAAGCCGGCCAAAGACGGTAAACTACCCATTATTTTATTGTAACAGGAGTTCTTCCTAAATGAGAAGTTCTATATCCCCCAAGTTTTTAGCCTTCTTGTAATACTCTTCATCACAGGTCAAAAAGATTGCGCTGTTCGCCTTCGCCAAGACATGGTATGAAGTGTCATAAACCGTAGTTCCCAATTTATATGACATTTCGATGGACTCTCTTAGCTGATTATTAGTCAGACTGACAATTGTTATAGGAATGGTGAGAAAATCTTTAAAAACATCTAAGCACTTTTTTACATCTTTTATCCCAAATCTAAAACCATTACTTACTTCAATTATCAAAAGCTTTGAGGAAATAAGATCGACTTTTTTGTTTTGGGCTTTTTTTAGCAAATCCGCAAATCTCGTTTTGACATTCTCATCTTCATTTAGAAGCGATTTAGCCACAACTGAAGCGTCAATTACGTATTTTGTCACATTCTCCCCTTCCTGATTGCGGCCATTATCTGTTTATCTGTAAGCTTGGGCAAATCTTTTCTGTGAGCAAAAAATGCTTCTATCGGATCCTTTTTCTCAAATTTCCCTTCCAAGAGCTTGTTTTCTGTAGCTTCAGCCACAAAACTGCTTACTTTCCCTCTGCCCGCGAGGGCCAGAAGGTCTTCATATACATTCACAGGAAAGCTGACCGTAACCCTTTGGTAATTCATACTGTGATTATGAAACTATTTCATAACTTTGTCAAGACCTTTAGTCTTGACATCCACACACACGCGACCTAGAATACTGGCCATGGCTGAAGTTTTACTTTGCAAAAATTGCACACTCTTTGACATTAAACAAAGTAGTATTGTTATTATTGATCTCGATAATCCCGACAATGGGAGCAGAGAAAGAGAAGCAACTAGAAGGTGCGGTGAACCGGGGAGTAAAGAAGTTTATAATTCTTTAGACCAAATTGTTTGCACAGATCAAACAAAATTTAAACCAAAAGGGGCCTAATTATTTGCTTCTATCTTCTCTATATCCTTCAGCCTTCGGATGTGGCGGGATTTTTCGTCAAATTTAGTTTCCAAGAAAGCCTTAACCATCTCTTTGGCTTCATATTCGTCTGTGTAATCGGCGGCAATAACTAAAATATTCATATCGTCATCATTTCTTCCCGCTTTAACTTGAGCAGCGGATTTTCCGATAGCGGCCCTAACCCCGTCAAATTTATTGGCAACAATTACCGCCCCCACCCCTGATCCGCAGATCAGGATGCCCCGCGAATCCCGATTTGATCGGGAGGAGTGAGGTCCACCCACCAATGAGGCTACTTCTGAAGCATATTTGGTGTAGTCATCAGTCAGTTCCAAACTCTGGGCTCCCACATCCAAGAAATCATATTTCCACTCAAAAAGCCAACGTGCAATTTTTTCTTTCAATTCGTAACCACGGTGGTCAGCACCAAGATAAATTTTCATTCAAATCCCTCCACGAGATTAAGAAGCGCCTTTTTGGGGTCTGACGCTTTGACAATATTGGTGGCAACGGCAATTCCCGTAGCCCCCAACTCCATACTTTTTTTTACATCCTCCCTGGTATGAATACCGGCTCCGACAATTAAAGGCAATTCGTGTGTTTTGGCAATTTCCACGGCTTTTAAAATAACGTCGGGTTGGGCCGAAGTGACGGAGGCGGTCGTACTACCGACAAACTCGGGGGGTTCATATGAAACATAAGTAGGATTAAGCGAGATAATACTGCTCAACTCCTCCAAACTTGAGGCAAAAACGAGAGTTTTTAAGCCCACATCAATTGCTCTTTTATGGGCCTTTGAAAGACTTTCAAAATCGGTAAACTTTTTTTCCGAATGGTTTAGAAATGTTCCCATGGCTCCGTCTTCAAAAACGGCTTCGGGCAAAACACTGCCCGTATGCGCCCCGAATTCCACGGCGTCAACGTGCTGTACCCAAATCTCCAGCTTTGAGGATTGAACGGCTTCCTTTGCATCGGCTGCCTGAACAACGGGGATTATCTTAACCTGGGTTTCGTTTGCAACCTCTTCCAAGACCTTTATTAATTCCAAAGCTCTGGCTCCGCTTCCTTGTTCATACGTTTTAAAGTTAATAAACAGCATTTTAGCCGGATATTCCCAGTGAGAGATTTAACTTTCCTTTATCAAAACCAAAGATTGTTTCTTTTGTTAGATTATCTTTTTCAATAACGACAAAGGGAACACCCAAGAACCCTCCTGAAATTTTCTCCATCTCGAGCCTAATTCTTTCGTCTGTATCGATCAACTTTTCTTCAAAAGCAAAACCCTTTTCAGAGAGATAATCTTTCAGCATTTTGCAGTAAGGACAGGTGGTGGTGGAATAAACGGTAATTTTCATATACTAATATTCTAATGCGGGGAAACTAAAGACAGCAAATACATGACTGTAACCCCCGACACCAATAAGGCAAACTTTTTCCAGGTACTTACTCCATCCTTTTCCCGACCAACCTCAGGCAAAAAATCGCCGACTCCAAGATAGAGGAACACTCCGGCTGAAACCGCCAACAAAAAACCGATTCTCATATGAGCATCTCCTCCACTAAAAGTAAGATAAACCCAAATTGCTCCCGGAAAAGTTGCGAGAGCCGAAAATAAGTTAGCCATGAAGGTTTTCCCTTTTGACCAACCCGATGACATTAAAATTCCGAAGTCGCCGATCTCGTGCGGTGTCTCGTGTAAAAAAGCCGCAAGAGCCACAACAATGCCGAAGACAGGATCGGTTAAATACGCCGCCGCAATTGCAACCCCATCAATAAAATTGTGAATCGTGTCCCCAAATATCACCAAGGGAACGGTACCTTTAGCCTTATTTAGGTCTTTCTGACCATGGTGGTGAAGACGGGCAAAATATTGCTCGAAGAAAAACGAGGACAGCAGTGCAATTAAAGCAACAATAAATGCTTTATCGCCCAGGACATGTGATGCTTCCGGAAGCAAATGAAGAAGAGAAACGGACATTAAAACACCGGATGCAAAAGGTACCGCATATTTACAAAGCACCCTTGCCCAACTGTCTTTTACAAGAAACAATACCCCACCGATAAGGCCTGCCACGCTTCCCAAAAAAGACAAGGCCAAAATCGCGGTCAAATCACTCATAATTTACAATATCACAAAAGAGCATCAGAAGCTAAAAAGATCCTTCAAGAATGTGTTTTTCCGGTTTACTGTCGGCGGTTTTCTCAAGTGTGATTACAACCTTATTGTAGGAGGATATATCGATAGGATACTGAAACTCCAAAAGATATCCGCCTTTGGCCATTGTCATTTTACCGGTCGAAATATAGGTTTCATCTCCCTTGACCAACCGGCCTTCATAAAAAGTACCCGCCTCCGGATCGGGAAGATCGGCCAAAACCATGTGGGTAAATTTGCCCGATTCATACTTCCGGGTGGCAATTCCCGAGCCTTTAATATCCGAAACGGCGGAGAGCTCCACCTTATCGACATCATCGGGAATGGTAATGCGAAACGTTTTTTCTATATTCTCTTCAATTTGAGGGAGACTCTCGGGAACTTTGGTTATTTTTAAAGCTTGCCTGTTCTTTAAGAAAAAGAATAATCCCACAAATACCGCCAGAAAAATCAAACCCAGAATAATGTCCTTTTTCTTCATTACCCGAAAAATACCACCAAAGTCTGTCTTTGTCAACAATTTTAGCAGGAAACTAGCCTTCCAGCTTTAAATACACCCCAAAAAGGGCCAGCACCGCGGCTACCAAAAGCCATTGAGTCGAGGCCAACCAGATATCCAAACCCAAATAACCAATCCCGGCCAAAACTACTGCCGCCGCCGCCAACGTCATCAAATAACTGGAACAATTCTTTGGGCACTTTTTCAAAATCCCCATTCTCCTCACCCCCTCCAAATTAATTCTACCACTTGACAGGGATACTTTTTCTTTTTAAATTGAGTTGAATTTGGTGAATCACGGCGAACATCCGTGGGAGTGCCGCTACTGTATATACCCAGAACCCAACTTCTTTTTCCCGAGCAGGAATATGTCACACGCAGAATCTACCACAAACACCACACTGAGATTTATAGATTCATGGAGGAATCAAAACCCCAACCGTCTGACGGCCGAACTTCTTTCCCTGACACAGGAAACAAACAGACGACCGGACACTTACCACTTTGAGGTCCGAAACGGGGTCTTAACCGATCAGGAAACCGGGAAGGCCATCCTTGACTTCATTTTGCCGGGGATCGAATACGGCGTTGCCGAAAAACTCCAGTCCTGGGCAAAAGAAAACGACAGCGGAATCGCCTTTTGGGTCAGTCCCCGCAAACACGGAGAATACCCTTGCGAGAAAATAATTCTGCACCGGATTGCCTATACACTCGAAGGTAAAAAAGTAATTTTAAACAGTGCCGTTCTTTTTGACGCCAAACTAAAAAATCCCGAAAGTTTACGCCAAAAACTTTTTACCACAGAAGACAAAGAGGAAACAATATTTAAAATTCTTGCTTGGCTAGAAAAAGTTTCCGGACAAAAAACAGAAAACAAAAACAACCCTGAAATAATTAACCGGGCGGTATATTTTGCAGAAAAAATACAATCCGGCCATTCCCCTCACTCGATTGTCGAGGAAATGCAAAAAAGTGGCTTTCTGGGACAAAACGCCATTAGCTGCGGAGGTATAATATCCCAAAGCTTTTCAAATCTTGTTTTGGGAAAATCAGAAATATCAATAATGAGTTCTACGGAAAGTTGGCACAGCGGGGTTTGCAGGATATGTCATGCTTCTACCCTAGTCGGGCCGTGCAGCATTTGCAGTCTTTGCGAAAAAAAGTTTTAATTAAGCGAAGGGTGGTGATTAATAATGACAGGTTATGTAGACAACATTGAAGAGGCAACTCTTAACAACTCAAACTTCCGCCAGGTTGCTTTTACCGGACCACATTCGCAATTGGTTTTAATGAGCTTAAATCCAAACGAAGACATAGGCGTGGAAGTCCACCCTAGCGTGGATCAATTCTTTAGGGTCGAAAAAGGGGCAGGGAAAGTTGTTATGAATGACGAGGAACAATTAATCAAAGACGGCAGTGCCATCGTTATTCCGGCAGGGACAGAGCATAATGTCATTAACACCTCTGCCGATTTGCCTTTAAAACTTTATACGATCTACGCCCCTCCCCAGCACAAGGACGGAGTTGTTCACAAAACCAAGGCTGAAGCTCTGGCCGATGAGACAGATCATCTTTAATCTCTCTGGCCTCCGGGTTTGGGGATGGGGCGGAGGCAATTACAATACAACAACAAGGTAGCCGACAGCAACCGCCAAATAGAAAAACCAGGTAAGGAAGAGGGTCACACTTTCCCATTTTTGAGGCTTGATAAATTGGGGGTATTCCCGGGGTAATTTAAGATAATTTAAATACCACAAGGCAGGGATATAAAAAGCAAAAGCAAAAATGGAGATGACTCCGATGATTGTAATTAGAATTCCCGGCTGGGCCAAGGGAACCGTAATTAAAGACGTCGAAACTAAAAATCCCAGAAAAAGCCAATACCAAAAACGAAAACTCTTCTTCCTGTCTTTTTTTACTTGAAAGATAAAATCGGCAAATTGCCTGGCAGCCCCATCAACCAATCCCAGCCAGGTATCGATCATAAAAGCCGAAGCGATAATCAAAAAAATTATGCCACCGATGGCCCCAAAGCCGGATCTAAAAAATTCCGCCTGGATAACGGCAATTTTCCAGCCTGAAGGAAAGATTCCTTGAGGATATAAAATGGCAAAAGCCAATAAAGTCGTTAGTCCGGCGGTAAAGGCATTAATCAAAACCGCTAAAAAAGAATCTAGATTAAGAAAGGCCAGCCACCGACGCCATCTTTTTTGATTAACTAAAGAATCTTCAAATTTTAGTTTGTTATCTGTTCCGGTTTCGCCGGGGCGCGCTAAAAGGCCGCTTATTTTGGCCGAATATTTTGCCATACCCACGCCCTTGTCTTTCATCCAATAGGAGTAAAGCAGATTTAGAAACCCGCCCATGCCGGCAAAGGCAATGGCAGTCACCAAATGAGAGGAATCAGCGAAGTCCCAATTGGCTGGCCAGCGGACACTTAAGGGATTTGCGAATGATTTTAAAAACTGGGGTACAACCTGCAGTATCCCTGGTTGGACAGCCGCAAAAACCAGACCCAAAATCGTCACCAGAGAAATTAATTTCATCAATCTTTCGATTGATTGATAAATGATTTTGGAAAAGATAAAGATTAAAGAAAAGCCGACCATTAAAACATAGGCCCAGAAAAGCGAGCCGGCTCTGGCGCTGAAATTAACCGGAAAGCGGGTTAACTCAAAAAGAGCGGTTCCGCCGGCTGAAGCATAGCCGCCCAGCCAAAGAAAGCTAACAAAGCATAAAAAAAACAGAGGAAAGGCAAAATACTTACCCAAACTCAAAAAACCCTGCCAGATTCCCTGACCGGTAATAGCGGTATAGCGGGAAACCTCTCGGTTCACAAAAAACTGGATGAGACTGGCCGGTAATAAAAGTCCCAAAAAAGCGGTGCCGTATTTGGCCGCAAAATAAGGCCACCAGATTAGCTCGCCCGAACCTTGGGCAATTGCGGCCCAGACAAAAGCCGGGCCCAGCAAGGCCCAAAGGCTCGGTCTTCGAGGTAATTCTCTCTTCATTTAAGAAAAAGTATAACAGAAGAGGTTGTCCGAATTGATGCCATCCTCTTTTATCATTTTGACAAACATGCCCACTTTTTATTCATGACCGATAAACTTGACTAAAAACATAAGAAAAACGCCAATTAAGAAAACGCCAAAGGAAAGCAGAGATTTTTTAAGACTTGCTTCTTTTCTGATCTCCGGCATCAGGTCTGAAGCGGCAATGTAAATAAATCCGCCCGCAGCAAAAGGCAAAAGATATGCCACGAAACTCTCAATTTGGAATGAGAGAAAATAACCAATAATTCCACCGATAACCACTGTTAAAGCAACCAGGAAGTTGGCAACTAAAGCTTTTTGTTTCTTAAATCCCGCATACAAAAGGACTCCAAAGTCGCCAATCTCTTGCGGAATCTCATGCAGTGCTACTGCCAGAGCAGTAACCACCCCTAGCCTTACATCCGTCATAAAAGTTGCCGCTAAAATCAGCCCATCGATGAAATTATGCACTGCATCACCGAAAAGGTTCATATAGCCGAAAGAATGGACATTACATTGACCTTTATGACAATGTCGCCAATGAAGCAGCTTCTCGACAAAGAAAAAGACAATAAAGGAAAGCAAAACAATTCCATAGAGGCTCGCCCCTTCCAACTTTTCAGAGGCTTCAGGCAACAGATGGATAAATGCTCCTCCCATTAAAGCGCCTGCGGAAAGGGAAACTAAAAGGAGAAGAATCTTGTTAAGTTTCTTCTCCTGCATTGCCAAGGTAAAAATTCCGATAAGCGCCCCGGTGCTAATTAAAAACGAAGCGATAACGATATAAATAAGAACTTCCATAAATTCAGGCTTTCTGTTCAGCTGCAAGAGCTGCGATAAAAGTTGTAATCGGCACAGCCAATATCAGACCAATGCTGCCAACTAAAGTTCTAACAACTTCGTCAGCGATAATTTCATAATTAACCACCTCTGAAAAAGGGTGGGGATTGTCAATAAAAAGGAGAAGAAGAGACAAGGCTGCGCCGGTATAGACCAGGATAAGAGTATTGACCATCGAAGCAATATGGTCTTGACCTACCTTCATTGCTCTTTTGTAAAGCTCGTTGAATTTCAACTTTTCGTTGGCTTCTTTAAGTTGAAATACTATGGCTGATTGGGAAATCGTAATATCATCAAGCACCCCCAAAACACCAATAATAATTCCCGCAAGAAGAAGGCCTCTGATATTTATTAACCCGCCCTTTGCCGCCTGTAAAAATCCCGCTTCCTCTGAAGCAAATCCTGTTAGTTTGGCTGCTTCAACAAAAATGTTTGCCAGTATGCCTGTTATTATCAAAGCAACAAGTGTTCCCGCTATGGCTACCATTGTTTTTTTGTTGAATCCATGGGAAAGGAAAAATGAAACTGGGATGATAATCAGTGAACCTAAAATTGCAATTTCAACAGGGTTGGAACCTGATAATATTTTGGGCAGGATAAAAGAAAAAATAACCAGAAAAGAGATACCCATTCCTACCAGCGACAGTATTCCACGCCATTTAGCAATAACTACCGCCGATACAATAAAAATCAAAAATAGCCAAACCAAAGAACCACGCCTGATGTAGTCAGTTATATAAAAGTAATCATTACCCTCGAAATCTTTACTGAAAGTTACTATCACCTTGTCGTTTACTTTGTATTTCAGATTGTTGGCAACAGGAATATTTCCGTTTTCAATTACAATCTTTTTATCTTTTAAAGAGCCTTTGGTTACCAAAAGTTCCAGTTTTTGATACAACTGGAGCTCTTTCGAACCCATAGGTTTAACTTGTTTTTCCTCAAGGATTCCTGTTATTTCCGCTTCCAGTGTTTCTTCCTCCTGAGCGTGGGAAGTCGTAGATAAAACGAAAACAGAAAAAATAGACAAAACCAATACTAATAAAAATTTTTTTATACTCATCTTTTTTCTATTTTAATAGCTTTTCCTTTAATGATTGCCTCAGAAACCTTTTTATGGGCACTCCCTAATAGTCTAGCAAATGTTGGCTGGGAGATCTTCATTTTTTCCGATGCCTCAATTTGTTCTAGGCCGTCAATCTCATGCAGTTTTAACGCTTCAAGCTCGTCAGGCAATAAAACCACTTCCTCAAGTTCCCTTAATGGAATCCCTTGAGGTTTAAAGTAATGCACGTTTGGCCTAAACCGCAAACAACGGGGTATTCTTGGTCTAGGCATTTACTTCTTCCTCTTCTTTTTTAACATCTTCAAGTTCTTCTTCCAAAGCTTTCTTGTAGTCGGCAAGAGCTTTCTTTCCTAAGCCACACGGACCAAAACCTCTGCCTGTCATTGGACCTTGTCCCATCGGACCGGTTTTATCAAATCCTGGCATTTTTATTCACCCCCTTCCATTATATTATATTGAATATGTATTCATAATACCACTGGGGTTTATGGTTTGTCAAGTCAAGAAAAAAGGGCGGTTTTAGAATTTACTCCCGAAAATAGTTGTCCACTGAAAACTTAAATTGGTTAATAAAAATTTGTTTAAAATGATAGATATTATTTGTTTCATAAAATAGGAGCATTGCTTTAACATATTCAACCTCGTTTAAATCACGATATGACAAGGGATATAAATCATACGCTATTAAGATGGCGTTGGCTAAAGTTCTACTGGTCCTTTTATTGCCATCTACAAAGGGCTGCAAATAAGCAATCATTAGTACAGCAATTAATGCTTTCGTTAGTGGAAAATTTGTTTTATTTATTGTTTCCACGATTTTTTTTAATGCGTTTTCAATTTCTCCTGATTCACCCAAAGGCATATACTCTGTTCCCGTAATTGCAACTTTGTTTTTCCTAATTCCTGACGAAATTTCTAAATCCTTGGTTAAAATACCATGAAGGTTGATAATTTTATTAACCGTCAGCTCTCTAAATTCACTTGAATTTTGTAAAATATAGTCAATTGCATCTTTATGATTAAGAATCATAATGGCCTCATACTTTGTATGCCCCGCTGCTTCTTTCATTTGTTTTATCAATATCTCCGTTTCCAACAATGAATAGGTATTTCCTTCCATCTTTGAAGATTTCCAGGCAAACTCAACCGTAAAACGCTCAATTTCTCTTTTAAAAATACTAGGATCGAGAAGTTTCTTTTGCGCACTAAGTTTTTTTGACATTAAGACAAGCTCTTGTTCCTCTTTATCTGAAAAGGCATTTTCAAACTTACCAACGACGCCCAAATTAAAGCTCTTTACCCCTTTGGTTCTTGAATGTGAGTTTACTTCGAAATACTCGTCAAGGCCTACGTACTTCAAAAAAGAGTCCTGCAAAGATGCGTAAACAGTATTTTTTCCTTTTCCTTGGACTTTGATAAATTTTTGATCTTTAAGAAAGGCCAGCTCTCTCATTAAAGTTGCCTTCGACATCGGGTAGAAGTCTTTTGTTTTTTCTGCTATTTCAACACCCGTAACGGGGATTTGAGAAAGAACGTCGAGAATATTTGCCTGACGTGGAGTTGGTTTCGTATCATTCATACTAGGTTAATCGTATCAAAATGAGACGAATAGTCAAGTGTATTGAGACGAATGGGGACCAAAGTTGGTGAGCTTGCCAAATCCACGGTTTCGGAACTGGCTCCCCTTATTAGTTCGAGAAAAAGGGGCGCAAGTTTACGGTTTATATCAGATTTTTATGTCTTTAATCAATTCAATAATAATCCGTATTAAATTTTTGGCGGTAGATATTCCTTGGACAACAGGGTTTTCTGGATTGGGTTTTCCCATCTTGTCTTCAGCTCCGGGTCCAGGACAGGCCTCCGGATTTTTCTCGCAGTACTCTTCCCCGCTTTGATAATCGGGTCCTTTATAGCCTCCTTCTGCCCAAAATCCGGGACAATCGTTGGGATTTTGTTCACAATAGGCTTTACACTCGTCCGGACCTAAATTCTCACAGGCTTTAATGGCATCTTTTTTCCTCGTACTTTTTCCTTCGGGATCAGGACCAAAGCTGTCACACTCATCGGCGTGGCTTTTATCAGAACAATAAGCTTGACAGCTTTCAGGGGAAGTACACCCC